>Ga0210115_1000088_pt1 | contig 21605 bp, 20 predicted proteins | sample MayberryNW_TuleB_2_FD_185526 | JGI IMG/M metagenome (GOLD analysis project Ga0210115, IMG submission 185526) | Wetland microbial communities from San Francisco Bay, California, USA, that impact long-term carbon sequestration - MayberryNW_TuleB_D2... | ecosystem: Environmental > Aquatic > Marine... | reverse complement strand
CATCGGCCTGAAGGGAGTCAAGCGGCCGCGCTTCAAGCTCAAGCCCGGCCAGCAGGTGAAGGTGGCGCTCGTCGCCACGCCGGGGGACCCGATCACGCCGAAGCTGATCCAGCAGCAGCGGCGGCCGCCGCGGATCGACGTCAACATCGAGATGGACGGCATCGTCGTCGGCGGCATGACCTTCCCCATCGACCCCAAATGGAAGGCGTGAGCCGGCGAGCTCTGCGCTGAGCCGACGACCGCACAGCACCAGCCCGAACCCCTCGACCCGAGACGGAGCGATGAGTTTGGGGCACCCCGGGCGTCTGCACGGAAACGGCGGACAAGGAGTGGGCCCATGCAGCAGAAGATCACGGCGTTCCTGACGTTCGACGGCCGGGCGGGCGAGGCGGTCGCGCTCTACACCTCGGTGTTTCCCGACTCGACGGTGACGAGCGAGACGCGCTACGGCCCGGCCGGCCCGGGGCCCGAGGGCGAGCTCATGACCGCGACGTTCGAGCTCGCCGGCCAGGAGTTCGCGGCGCTGAACGGCGGGCCGTCGTTCGAGTTCAGCCAGGGCATCTCGCTCTTCGTCGACTGCGCCGACCAGACGGAGGTGGACGAGCTCTGGGAGAAGCTGTCCGCGGACGGCGGCGAGCCGGGTCGGTGCGGGTGGCTCACGGATAGGTTCGGCGTCTCGTGGCAGATCGTGCCGCGCGCTCTCGGTGAGCTCCTCGGCGACGAGGATCGCGAGAAGTCCGCCCGCGTCATGCAGGCGATGCTGCAGATGGGGAAGATCGAGGTCGACGAGCTCCGGCGCGCGTACGACGGCGCCTAGACGGCGCCCATCGGCCCGCAGCGCCCGTTGATCGGCCTCCACGGCCCCTTGTCCGGGCCGTGGAGGCGGTGTTGGATCGGACGCTGACCGGGACGGGTCGCGCGGGGAGCCGCTCCTTCGAGGCCGGTCTTCACGATCGCCCCGAGGGCGGAGGACAACGATGACCCCAGCTACGGCACTGCTCGGCCGGCACGCGATCCGCGCCCGGTATCTTGTCGCGGCCTCGCTCCTGGCGGCCGCCGCGCTCGTCGCGGCGGCACCGGCTGCCGCGGACGACGACCCCGTCCTCGACTCGCCGGCGGAGATCGCCGCCCTCGAGTCGTGCTCCTCGGGCGTGCGGACGCTCTCGAACTTCGGCGACCGCGTCTACCCGGATCAGGGCAACGGCGGCTATGCGAGCGTGCACACCGACCTCCACATCGTCTACGACACCGCGGCGAACCTCTTCCTCCCGGGGAACCACGCAGACCTGACCATCCAGGCGACGCAGTGCCTGAGCGACTTCAGCTTCGACTTCGAGCGCACCGCGATGTCGGGCTCCGCGGCGGGCCCGAACATGACGGTCGGCTCCGTGCTCGTGAACGGCGCCCCGGCGACGTTCGACTTCCGCCAGCCGACGTACCCGGGGAACCCGAACGGCCCGGACGATCCCAACCCGCAGGCGCACGCGATCTCGAACGTGAACCCCGTGAGCGCCGCGAACCCGCTGCCGCCCGCGTGCTCGCCGCAGGTGAGCGGGAACTCCCAGAACGGCCTGCAGTGCCCGGCGAACAAGCTCGTCGTCACGCCGGCCAGCCCGATTCCCGTGGGCGAGACGCTCGTCGTGACGATCAACTGGACGGGCCGGCCCGGCGTCCACGCGGACGGCGACGGCTCGACCGAGGGCTGGTTCCGCGTCAACACGGCCGCGGCCCCGAACGACGGCGGCTTCGTCACGACGGAGCCGGTCGGAAACATGGCCTGGATGCCGCTCAACAACCATCCGACCGCCAAGCCGACCTACGACGTGTACGACACGGTTCCGGTCGGCAAGACGGCGATCGGGCCCGGCGAGCTCGTCGGCTCGACGCCCGGCCCGACGCTCGGCCCGCTCGGGCCGACGAGCGTGAACGCGCCGGACGCGAACTTCCCCGCCGGCTCGTGGACCTGGCAGTGGCACTCTCCGGAGCCGATCGCGAGCTACCTCGTCGGAAACAGCATCGGCTCGTACGACCTGCTCGCGCGGACGAGCGCGTCCGGCGTCCAGTACTTCCAGGCGCAGGCGAGCGCGATCTCGGCGTCCCGCAAGGCGATCAACAAGATCGCGATGGACAACCATGAAGACCTGACGACGTTCCAGGAGCTGTTCAACGGGCCGTTCCCGTTCACGACGGACGGGGTCATCGTCGGCATCCCGAGCGCGGGCTTCGAGGAGGAGATGCAGACGAAGATCACGTTTGCGAACAGCCAGATCGGCGGCGCCTCGGGCACCACGCTCGGCACCTTCGCCCACGAGAACATGCATCAGTGGTTTGGCGACAACGTCGCCGAGGCGGGCTTCCGCCTGACGTTCTGGAAGGAGGGCTGGGCGACGGTCGGCGAGTACCTGCTCACGGCGCGCACCGCCGCCAACGCCGCCGGCGGGCTCGGAACGCCGGCCGGGAACACCGCGTTCGACAACTCGCTCACGGCCCGGTTCAACACGAACTACGGGACGACCTCGGGCACGGCCTGGACGTCGGCGCCCTCCAACCCGACGGTCGGCAACCTCTTCACGACCGTGAGCACGTACACGCGGCCGGGCACCACGTACCTGGCGCTGCGCCAGATCCTCGGCGCGTCCGCGTCGCGGCCGGGCTCCGACCGCTGGATCGGCGCGATGAAGCAGATCCAGGACGACTTCGGCGGCGGCTCGATCACGGAGGCGCAGCTCGAGGACGTCTTCCACCAGTGGCTGCCGAACCAGAGCGCGGGCTGCCACGCGAAGCTCGACCAGTTCTTCGCGCAGTGGTTCGACACGGCGTACCCGTCGCCGAACAACGCGACGAACAAGCCGCAGATCACGGGGCCGGGCCTGAACGGGCCGGACAAGTTCTACGACGACGCGGGCGCCTGCCCGCGGGCCGATCAGACGATCGTCTTCGGGCCCCTCGCGGACCGGACGTTCGGCGACGCCGACTTCTCCGTCTCGGCGACGGCGAGCTCCGGGCTCGCCGTGTCGTTCGCCGCGGGCGGGCAGTGCACGGTCGCCGGAACGCTCGTGCACCTGACCGGAGGCGGGGCCTGCACGATCACCGCGTCCCAGGCCGGGGACGGCGTCTTCAAGCCGGCGCCGTCCGTCGCGCAGACGTTCGCGATCGCGAGGGCTGACCAGACGATCGCCTTCGGGGCGCTCGCCGACCGGACCTACGGCGACGCCGACTTCGCCGTCTCCGCGACCGCGAGCTCCGGCCTGGCCGTCTCCTTCGCGGCCGCCGGCGACTGCACGGTCGCCGGGGCGCTCGTCCACCTGACCGGAGCCGGGTCGTGCGCGATCACCGCGTCCCAGGCCGGCAACGACGACTACAACCCGGCACCCGACGTCGCGCGGACGTTCGCGATCGGGAAGGCGACGCTCCAGGTGACGCCGAGCCCGCTCAGCGCGAGCCGCCAGTACAGCGACCCGAACCCGGCGTTCGTGCCGGCGTACACGGGCTTCGTCGGCGACGACGACGACGAGAGCTCGGTCGGCACGCCGCCCACGTGCGCGGCCGCGGCGACCGCGAGCTCGCCGCCCGGCGTCTACGGGGTGTCGTGCTCGGGCGGCGAGGCGCGCGACTACGACTTCGCCTTCTCGGCGGGGTCGCTGACGGTGACGGTGGAGGACGCCGACGCGACGTACGTCGGCGACATGCTCGCGTTCACGCCGCCGGGCGGCTCGAGCGCCTCGGTCGCGCTGCGGGCCGTGGTGCGCGACAGCTCCGCGATCCCCGGCTCGGGCGACGCCGATCCCGGCGACATCCGCAACGCGACCCTGACGTTCCGGGAGGGCGCGGCGACGCTCTGCGGCTCGCTCTCCGTCTCGCTGCTCGAGGCGGACCCGGCCGTCGGGTCGGCGTTCTGCTCGAGGACGCTCGCGCTCGGCGCGCACACGGTCGACCTCGCCGTGGGCGGGTTCTACGCCGGCGCCGGGCAGACGCTCGTCGAGGTCGCGGAGCCCGACGGGAGCTTCGTCACGGGCGGCGGCTTCCGCGTCCTGTCGGCGTCGGCCGGCCGCTACCGGGCCGACCCCGGTTCACGGATGAGCTTCGCGTTCAACGTGAAGTACGGCAAGAACATGACCAACCTGAAGGGCCACGCCAGCCTGACGTTCGCGGCCGGCGGGCGCGCGTACGAGATCAAGAGCACGGCGATGGACTCGCTCGGCATCGCGCTCAAGCGTCCCACGGGCGGGGCGTGCGCAGGGCCCCCGAGCGCAACGTGCTTCGGCATCGGCGACCTGCGCTCGAAGGCGAACCTGACCGACGTCACGAACCCGGCCAGCCCGGTCGGGATCGCCGGCAACCTGACGCTCCAGCTCACGCTGACCGACCGCGGCGAGCCCGGCTCGGCCGACACGATCGGCGTGACGCTCTGGAACGGCGCGACGCTCCTCTTCTCGTCCGAGTGGTCGGGCGCGAAGACGCTCGAAGGTCCGCTCGCGGGCGGGAACACGGTCGTGCACTGAGTCGGGGATGGGGCGCCGGGCCAGGCCGGCGCCCCCTTATCCGTCGCGCTCTGGCCCCAGCCAGCGATCGAGGTCGACGGGTACGTCGAGGACGGAGAACTCGCCGTCGTCGCGGATCCGCTCGGCCGCGGCCGCGAGGGCCGTCGCGGCCACCCACGTGAGCGCGCCGCCGACGCTGATCCGCCGCACGCCGGCCTCGGCGAGGCCGGCGACCGTCAGCCCGGGCCGCGCGAGCACGTTCACGGGGCGGGAGACCGCCGTGCAGACGGCGCGGATGTCGTCCAGGTCGGTCAGGCCCGGGGCGAAGAGGACGTCGGCGCCCGCGCGCTCGAACGCTTGGAGCCGCGCGATCGTGTCCCCGAGGTCGGGGTTGCCGCGGATGACGTTCTCGGCCCGGCCCGTGAGCGTGAAGGGGACGTCGAGCCCCCGTGCGGCCTCCGCGGCCGCCGCCACGCGCTCGACGGCGTGGTCGAGGTCGTAGATCCGGCGCTCGCGGGAGTCCCAGTCCTCGATCGAGCCGCCGACGGCGCCCGCCTCGGCGACCCGCGTGACCGCCCGCGCCGCGTCCTCGGGGGCGGGGCCGAACCCGTCCTCGATGTCGACCGCGAGCGGGACGCTCGTCGCTGCCGCGACCGTCTCCACGTGCGCGGCGAGCTGGTCGAGCGTGACGCCGCCGTCGCGTCGCCCGAGCGTGAACGCGAAGCCCGAGCTCGTGGTGGCGAGCGCCTTGAAGCCGAGCGACTCGAGCAGCCTCCCGGAGCCGGCGTCCCAGGGGTTCGGGATCACGAAGGTTCCGCTCTCGTGAAGCGCCCGGAACGCTTCGGCCTTTTCTCGCTGGGTCGCCACGTTCCTCAGAACGAATCCGGAGCCGCGCCGCATCCCCGAGATACGACGCGGCTCCGGTCTCGCGCGCTACGGGCAACCCGTGCGGCGGTCGCCGCGGTCGCTCCGGCACCTGTCGACTCCACTCCCGCCCGAGAGGAGGTCTCCGCGGGTGTCGTCGAGCGCAGAGAGAACATCGCCGCCGGGGCCGCCGAAGAGCCGATCGAGGCCGCGGCGATCGAGGATCAGGTCGCGCCCTCCCTCACCAAACGCCCGATCGCTTCCGGCGCCCGGGAAGATCTCGTCGTCGCCGCCACCACCGTGGATGACGTCGTTGCCCGCGAGTCCCCGTATCTCCTCCGAATCCGCCGACCCGCTGATCACGTCGGCGCGGCTCGTCCCGAGCACGGCCGGCCGCCACCGGAGCGAAACGGCACCCTCGTCGTACCACCACGGCGAGATCTGGATCCAGTATGTCGTGCCTTCGACGGCCTTCACGAGGAGCCGACTCAGGCAGCATCCGGCGAACTCGTCGTCGTCGTTTCTGGCGATCTGGTCGAGGTCGTACGGGTCCTCACCGGTGTACACCGCCAGGTAGGTGTCGAGCCCGCTGTCCCTCGTGCTGAAGCTGACCGGGCTCGTTTCCGGCGCTGTCCAGCGAAACCAGACCGTCGGGACGTACTCGGTGAACTCGAACTCCTCCATCGTGGCGCCGACCAGCGTTGCGTCGACGTCGCCGAACCGGCCGTCGAGCGGCTGGGCGTCGGCGAAGTTGTCGTTCGGCGGGCCTTCCGTCCAGGCGAGGTCGAACCAGCCGCTCTTGCCTCCGAAGCCGTCGACCGCGACGCGGTAGACGGTCCCGGCGGTCGCCCGGAAGCTCACGACGCTCCTCGTTTCCCGCGGCGGGAGACGGTCGTCGCTCTCGGCCACGAGCGTCAGCACGTCGACGGCCTCGCCTGTGTACACGGCGAGCAGCGTGTCGAGATCCCCAATCGTCTCGAATCGGTACTGGCCGTCGGCGGGCGCCGTCCATGCGAACCAGACCGAGCGGCCACCGGGGTTCCCGGCGTGATTCGGCTCGGCGGGTTCCTTCGACGCGCCGACCGTCCGAGACGCGACCTTCCCGGAGTCCCCGGCCAGCGTGCTCGCCGCGGCGAAGGCGTCGTTCACGGGCGGCGGCGCCGCCGCCGGTGCTTCGGCCGCCGGCATCGCGAGGGCGGAAAGGACGACGGCCGTGCCGACGAGGCGCCGCAGGCTGATGATGGTGTTGGACATGGCTCCTCCTTGGTCGACAGAATGTGCATAGTAGTAGCCAGTATTTGTCTAGTCAAGTCAGGCCTTCCGCTGGCTACCAAGCCCTCACCGCGCGTGTGGGACAATTCCGTGCGCCCGTGCCGCACGGCGACATCACCCTGGGGCGTCTGGAAGACCAGATCGCCTGGTACGACTCGAAGAGCATCGTTTCCCAGCGGTGGTACAAACGCCTGAAGGTCGGGCAGCTCGTCTCCGCGGCCGCGATCCCGGTCGTCGCCACGATCGGCGTGCACGCGGCGATCCTCGGGTCGCTCGGCGCCCTGGTCGTCGTGCTGGAGGGGATCTCGCAGCTGAACCAGTACGCGGTCAACTGGCAGACCTACCGTGCGACGGCGGAGTCGCTCAAGCACGAGAAGTACCTCTTCCTCGCGCACGCCGGGCCGTACGCGGGCTCGTCCGACGGAACCGCCCTTCTCGCCGACCGGATCGAGGGCCTCATCTCGCAGGAGCACGCGAAATGGGTCTCCGCGCGCGAGGAGGCCGACCGCGCGCTCCCGGGCGCCGAGAAGCAATGAGCGACACCGATCCGCGGGCGTTCCGCATCGTCGTGTCCTACCGCCGCGTGGACACCGGCGGCGACGCGCGTGCGCTCGCCGAGGCCTTCGCCGACCGGTTCGGCGAGGAGAACGTGTTCTTCGACATCCACGGGATCGCCCCGGGGGAGCCCTTCGACCAGGTGATCGCCAAGGCCGTCGCCTCGTCGGACATCTTCGTCGCGTGCGTCGGCCAGCACTGGCTGACGGTCACGGCGGAGGACGGGAGCCGGCGGATCGACCACCCCGAGGACTACGTCCGGCGCGAGCTCGAGGGGGCGCTCGCGGGCGACGTCCGCGTTATCCCGGTTCTTCTCGAGGGCGCGCAGATGCCCGGCGAGAAAGACCTGCCGCCGTCGCTCGCGGCCTTCTCGACTCGCAACGCCGTCGAGCTGCGGGCGACGAGCTGGCACGCCGACGTGGCGGCCTTCGTCGACGACGTCGCCGAGATCCGGCGCGACAAGCGGCGCGGCGGGCGGACGGGCTTCCGCGGGCTCGTGGCGGGAGCCGGCCGTGACCTCGCGGACTGGGCGTGGCACAGCGGCCGCCGCCGGCGCGGCGCAGTGCTGACCGCGGCCGCCCTCGCCGCCGCGCTCGTTCTCGGAGGCCTCGGCCTGTGGGCGTTCCTGAACGACGACGAGACGCCAAAGGTAGCGGCGAACGCCGCGTCGGCCGCCGCGTCCGGTCCTACGCTCGCGTACTCGTCCGGGTCGCGGATCTTCCTCGTCGGCGAGGACGGCCGACCGAGGGCGCTGCCGGGCGAGGGGCTGCGCAAGGAGCCGGACTGGTCGCCCGACGGCACGCGTCTCGCGTACAGCCAGGGCGGCGACATCTGGACGTCGGACCTCGAGGGCGGCGACACCGTCCAGGTGACGGACGGTCCGGACGAGGACGGGTCGCCCGCCTGGTCGCCCGACGGCACGCGGATCGCGTTCGGCCGCAAGACGGGCGACGAGCCCGCGCGCATCCTGGTCGTCGACGCGGGCGGCGACGAGCCCGTCGAGCTCGCCGGCGGCGGCGCCCCGGACTGGTCGGCGGACGGGCGGCGGCTCGTCTACCAGCGCGACCTGGCGATCTGGATCGTCGACGCGGACGGCACCGACGAGCGGAAGCTGACCGAGGACTTCGGCCGGGCCGCGCTCTTCCCCTCGTGGTCGCCGGACGGGACGCGGATCGCCTTCATCCTCCCGGACCCGGAGCCGAGCGGGTGCACGATCGTGATCGTGAAGCCGAACGGGAAGGAGCGGCGCGACCTCCCGTCTGAGCGGCCGCTGCGCTGCCGTGACGTCTCCTGGTCGCCGGACGGGCGCCGGCTCGTCTTCGCGGGCGGCGACGAGGGCATCTTCACGGTCGGGCGGACCGGGGCGGGCCTCGAGCAGATCGTCGACGCGCCCGGCGCCCGCGACCCGTCCTGGGCTCCGACGGACTGATCGAGAGCGGCGGCGTACGCCGCCGCTCTCGGGTCGGGTGGGTCGGAGCCGGCCGCTATGACGCGACGGCCGCCGTCCCCTCCTCCGCGACGGGCTCCTCCACGAGGTCGCCGGCCGCGCCCTCCTCGACGTGGAAGTCGAGCGCGTCGCCGGTGGCGTCCACCTTGATCCGGTCGCCCGGCTCCACCCTGCCGCCGAGGACCATGCGGGACAGCTCGTTCTCGACGAGCCGCTGGATCGTCCGGTGGAGCGGCCGCGCGCCGTACTCGGGGTCGAAGCCCTCGCGCGCGAGGAGCCGCACGGCCTCTTCGGTGAACTCGACGTCGATCCGCTGGGCGCGCAGCCGGCGGGCGAGCCGGTCGAGCAGCAGCTGCGTGATCTTGGCCAGCTGCTCGTCGGTGAGCGCGCGGAAGACGATGATCTCGTCCACCCGGTTGATGAACTCCGGCCGGAAGCTCTGCCGGAGGATCTCCATCAGGTCCTCCTTGAGCGTGTCGAACGGCTCGTTGCGCCGCGCGTACTCCTGGATCCGGTCGGCGCCCAGGTTCGAGGTCATGATCACGATCGTGTTCTTGAAGTCGACGACGCGGCCCTGCGCGTCCGTGAGCCGGCCGTCGTCGAGGATCTGGAGCAGGATGTTGAACACGTCCGGATGCGCCTTCTCGATCTCGTCGAGGAGGAGCACCGCGTACGGCCTGCGGCGGACCGCCTCGCTCAGCTGGCCCGCCTCCTCGTAGCCGACGTAGCCGGGCGGCGCGCCGACGAGCCGCGACACTGTGTGCCGCTCCTGGAACTCGCTCATGTCGAAGCGCACCATCAGGTTCTCGTCGCCGAAGAGCGCCTCGGCCAGCGCCCGCGCGAGCTCCGTTTTGCCGACCCCGGTCGGGCCGAGGAAGAGGAAGCTTCCGTCCGGGCGGTTCGGGTCGCTCAGGCCGGCGCGTGATCGCCGCACCGCCTCGGCCACGGCGTCCACCGCCTCGTCCTGGCCGACGATCCGGCCGTGCAGCTCCTCCTCGAGCCGCATCAGGCGCTCGCGCTCCTCCGTCGTCAGCTGCGAGACCGGGATCCCGGTCGTGCGGGAGACAATCTCGGCGATGTCCTCGGCCGTGACCTCCCGGGGCCGGGCACGGCCCCTGCGCCGCTCGTCGAGGTCGCCCCGGCGCTCGTCCATCCGCTCGCTGAGCTCGCCCGCGCGGCCGTAGTCCTCGGACGCGGTGGCCTGGTCGCGCTCGCGTGCCAGCCGCCGGAGGTCCTCCTCGAGCGAGCGGGTGTCGTCGTCCTTCGTCTTCGTCCGCAGGCGCACCCGCGCGCCCGCCTGGTCGATCAGGTCGATTGCCTTGTCCGGCAGGAACCGGTCCCGGATGTAGCGGTCCGAGAGCTCGGCCGCCGCGACGATCGCCTCGTCGGAGAGCCGCACGCGGTGGAACGCCTCGTAGCGGTCCTTGAGCCCGTGCAGGATCTCGATCGTCTCGTCGACCGTCGGCTCGCGCACGAAAACCGGCTGGAACCGCCGCTCGAGCGCCGGGTCCTTCTCGACGTTCTTGCGGTACTCGTCGAGCGTCGTCGCGCCGATCACGTGCAGCTCGCCGCGGGCGAGGGCGGGCTTCAGCATGTTCGACGCGTCCATCGAGCCCTCGGCCGCGCCCGCGCCTACGACCGTGTGCATCTCGTCGACGAAGAGGATCAGATCCTCGTCGGCGCGCACCTCGTCGATCACGGTCTTGAGGCGCTCCTCGAACTCGCCGCGGTACTTCGTCCCCGCGATCATGCCGGCGAGGTCGAGTGCGATCACACGCTTGCCCGACAGGGTCTCGGGCACCTCGTCGTTCACGATCCGCTGGGCGATCCCCTCGACGATCGCCGTCTTGCCGACGCCGGGCTCGCCGAGCAGGGCGGGGTTGTTCTTCGTGCGCCGCGACAGGATCTCGATCGTCTGGTCGATCTCGTCCGCACGGCCGATCACCGGGTCGAGCTTGCCCTCGCGGGCCTCCTGGGTCAGGTCGCGGCCGAACTCGTCGAGCCTGGGCGTGTTCGAGAGCTCGCGCGGCTGGCCTCCGGAGACGCCGCGGATGACCGCGCCGCGGAGCTTCGTGTGCGAGACGCCGAAGCGCTCGAGCAGGCGGCCGGCCTCCGACTCCGCGTCGCCGGCGAGGGCGAGCAGCACGTGCTCGGGGCCGACGTACGAGCTGCCGAGCTCGCGCGACTCGTCGTATGCGCCGAGGAGCGCGGCCTTCGCGTCGGGGGAGAGCGACGGTGCGACATCCGTCCGCTCGCCCTTCTCCGCCTCCTCCTCGAGCTGCGCGGCGATCGCGTCCGGGTCCGCGTCGATCTGGCCGAGGACGTGGCGAACGGCCTCGTCCTGGAGCGCCGCGTGGAGCAGGTGGTCCGAGTCGAGGTCGAGATCCCCCCATTCGAGGGCCGTCTGGGCGGCACGCTGAAGCAGCTCACGGGTCGCGTCGCTGAAGTACTGCGTGACGTCGACGCGCTCGACCTGGCGCGGCGCGGCGGCGGGCCGCCGGCCGCCGCCCGCGTCCCCGAAGAAGTCGGAGAAGAAGTCGTCGAAGAGGCTCCCGCCGAAGCGGCGGGAGAGCCGTTCCTCCGCGAGGTCGATCTCGCAGAGGTACTCCGTCTCCTGCGTCCCATCCGGACGGATGCGGACACGGGAAGCTACTGCCGGTCGCCCGTGGCGCCGGCACCGGTGTTCCACAGTGGCCATGGAGGCCCCCTCTCAGCTTGGGGTCCGTCGGGGCGGCCCGAAGGCCGTCCGTCGAGATGGGGTACCCCGTGTCCGCCGGCCCAAGCACCGATCGGGGCGACGAGTCTTCCGCAATTTGCGAACGTTCTCGCGGCGGCGGCCACGAGCGGCCGTTTAGCGGACGACGATCTTGAAAAGCGGCGCCAGCGAGTCCCAGCGGGCGATCTGGCACCCGTCCGTCCGGGTGAGCTCGGCCGAGACCGGGACGCCGTCGACCACCCCCTCGACGCGGGCCCGGTCCGGGCCGCCGTACTCCTGGGTGCACGAGAGGTCCGGCCGAACCGGGGCGAGCGCCGTCGGATTCGTGCGAACGGAGGCGCACGCGGCCTCCGGGAGCGGGTGGTTGCCGCCGATCGGGTCGCACTCGAGCGTCGCGTGGTAGACCGGCTCGCCCCGGCCGTTCGGCCAGACGGTAATCGTGAGGGACACGGCCTGAGCGGGCTGAGTCGTTGCGCTCCCGGAGTCCACGCTGCCGGGCTCCGAGCTCACGAACGGGTCGGCCGTGCAGCCGGCGAGCAGGAACGCCGCCGCGGCCAGGGCCGCGAGCCTCACGCCCGGACGAGCCCGCGGGCCGCGTCGACGAGCTCGTCGAGATCCGGCACCTCGCCCGGCTCGTAGCGGCGCGCCCACCGGACGATCCGGTCGCCGTCCAGCAGGAACGCCGACCGCTCGGAGACGTCCTTCAGCCCGCGGTAGGTGTGCCCGATGTCGAAGGCGTGCGTCGCGTCGCCGTTCCAGTCCGAAAGGAGCGGGATCTCGAGGTCGAGCGCCTCGCGCCAGGCGACGTGCGACCAGGGGCTGTCGCGCGAGATCCCGAACGCGCTGAAGTTCGCCTCCTCGAGCTCCGCCCGGCGGTCGCGGAGGAGCAGGAGCTCGTTCGTGCACGTGGCCGACCAGTCGAAGAGGTAGAAGAGGAGGAGCATCCCCTCGCCCGGCGCGGTCAGATCGTGGAGGCGGGCCGACTGCCGCGGGCCGAGCCAGAGCTCGACGTCGGGTGCGCGGTCGCCGACGCCGATCACGCGGCCACCGACGCCGTGCCGACCGCCTCGGTCGCGTCCGCGATCTCGCGCACGACCTCGGTCACGTCGCGGTTCGCGTTGAACACCCGTCGCTGGCGGTCGGCGCCGTTGCCGCGGGAGAGGATCTCCTCGATGCCGTCCAGCTCGCGATCCGAGCCGAGCTCGCGCGCATGGGGGCGGATCTCCCGCAGCGCGCGGCGGACGAGCTGCGCGACCGGCACGCGGTTACGGCGGCCGGTCGCGAGGTCCATCACGGGCGCCTCGAGCCCGTACCGCGCGGCGAGCCAGCGGTTCTCGGTCACGAGCATGCGGTGGTACGAGGGCACCTCCTGCCCCGCGTCGAACCGCTCGGAGTAGTACTTGACCAGCGCCTGGATGTACGCGGCAAGCGCCACGGCATCCTCGACGCGCGAGACGGCGTCCATCACACGGACCTCGATCGTCCCCCACTTGGGGTGCGGCCGGATGTCCCACCAGATGTGCGTGTAGTCCGCGATGCACCCGGTCTTCTCGAGCTGGCCGACCACCTCGGCGTACTCGGCGTAGTCGGAGAAGCGGGGCGGCACGCCGGAGCGGGGGAAGGCGGCGAAGACCATCTGCCGCGTGGAGGCGAGGCCCGTCAGCTCGCCGCGCCAGAACGGCGAGTTGGCCGAGAGCGCAAGCAGGTCGGCGAGGTGGGCGAGCATCCCGTTCAGGACGACGATCGCCTTCTCGGGCGAGTCGACCGCCACGTGGACGTGCATCCCGAAGATGAGCTCCCGCCGCGCGACGTACTGCAGCTGGTCGACGAGCGCCCGGTAGCGGTCGCGCGCCGTGATCCGCTGGCGCTCGAACAGGCTGAAGGGGTGCGTCCCGGACGAGCCGACGCGGAGGCCTTCCTGGCCGGCGAGCGCCGTCACGTAGCCGCGCAGCCGGCGCAGCTCCCCGTCGACGTCCGCGGCGGTGTGGCAGACGGGCGTCGAGATCTCCAGCACGGACTGCATGAGCTCCGGGGAGATCCGCGCGACGAACTCCTCCTCGTGGATCCGCGAGAGGACCGTGTCGATGTGCTGGACGAGGTCGAACGTCTCGGGGTCGAGGAGCATGTACTCCTCCTCGACGCCGAGGGTGAACGGGTCGCCCGCGCCGTAGTGGTGCTCGAGCACGCTGCCGCCGGCGGCGAAGCTCTCGCCCGTGATCGAGGCGGGGTACAGCTCCTTCACGGGGCCACTGTACCCCCGGAACCGCCGCGGGCTCAGTCGGTGCGGGGCGCCACGACGGCCTCCGCCTCGATCTCCACGTGGTAGCGGGGATCGACGAGCGAGTGCACGAAGAGGCCGGTCGACGCGGGCCGGACGTCGCGGAAGACCTCGCCGTGCGCGCGCGCCACCTCGTCGAAGTCCGCCTCCGGCGTGAGGAGCAGCCGCGTGCGGACGACGTCGGCCGGCGTCGCCCCGGCCTCGGCGAGCGCGGCCACGACGATCTCGAGGCACCGCACGGCCTGGCCGTAGGAGTCGGGCGGCGGGTCGGCGCCGTCGGGCATGACCGCGATCGTCCCGGAGACGAGCACGCGGTCGCCGACGCGGACGGCCCGCGAGAATCCGACCACGGGCTCCCAGGGCGATCCTGACGAGATGGTCCGGCGCTCCACGGCGGGAGTAGTATCGCCCGCCGTGCCCGCGCTCGAGGCGATCGAACGGTGGCCCGCCCCGACGGCGGCCGCCGGCGTGGCGGCGCCCGACGGCGTCCTGGCCCGTCGCGGCCCCGTCGACCGCGTGCTCCCGTGGGCGTCCGTCACGAAGCTCCTGACCGCGGGCGCCGTCCTCGTTGCGGCGGAGGAGGGGATCCTCGAGCTCGACGAGCCCGCCGGGCCGCCCGGCTCCACGGTTCGGCACCTGCTCGCGCACGCGTCCGGGCTCCCGCTCGACGGCGGCGCGCCGATCGCGCGGCCCGGCGAGCGGCGGATCTACTCGAACCCGGGCTTCGAGGCGCTCGGCGACCTCGTGGCCGCGCGCGCCGAGATGCCGTTCGCCGAGTACCTGTCCGGCGCCGTGCTCGAGCCGGTCGGCCTGACCGCGTCCTCGCTCGCCGGCTCGCCCGCCCACGCGGCCTCCGGCTCGCTCGAGGACCTGCTCGCCTACGGTCGCGAGCTCCTCGACCCGCGCTTCCTCGCCCGCGAGACCCTCGAGGAGGCGACGAGCGTCGCGTTTCCCGACCTGGCGGGCGTGCTTCCCGGCTTCGGCCGGCAGGAGCCGAACGACTGGGGCCTCGGCTTCGAGCTGCGCGACGCGAAGGCGCCGCACTGGACCGGACGAGGGAACTCGCCGCGCACGTTCGGCCACTTCGGCCGCGCCGGGACGTTCCTCTGGGTCGACCCGGTCGCGGGCCTCACGCTCGCCGTCCTGACCGACCTCGCGTTCGGCGACTGGGCGATCGAGGCGTGGCCGGCCCTGGCCGACGCCGTCCTCGAGGAGTTCAGCTCGTGAAGGCGGGCCTGACGAGCTCGTCGAAGGTCGCGCGGTCGCAGCTCGCGACGGTGGCGGGGCTGACCGCCTGGACGCTCGCCGTGCGCGGCACGCCCATGAGGAGCGCGACCTCGCCGAAGTAGTCGCCCGGCCGCAGGAGCCCGCGCTCGCCGCGGTCGGCCTGCGCCGCCTGAAGGACTCCCGCGATCACGACGTAGAACCGGTCGCCCTCGTCGCCCTCCGCGACGACCCGCTCGCCGGGCATGAGCTGCCGCCGCTCCATCCGCTCGCCGAGCGCCGCAAGGGTCTCGCCCGGGAGCCCGGCCAGGAGCTCGACCTGGGCCAGCTCGTGGACGGTCGCGGACTGGCGTCTCACTCGGCCTCGGGATCCGGGTCGAGCGTCTCTTCCGGATCCTCGTGGGCCGGCCCGCGGGTCGCGTCCTCCTCCTGGCGCCGCTCGAGCGGCGCGTCCTCTTCCTCCGGGGTCGGCCGTGGCTCGTCCGCCATCTGACGACAATGGTACTGGGCCACCTGGCCTATGGGCCGCCTTGCGTATGGGCCGGTCGGCCCATTGCTTCGCATTGCGAAATCGTCGAAAAGTCCTCCATGCGCGACGATCGCATCCTCCGGATCGACGAATGCTTGACGGAGGAGTCGTTCGACGCGTGGGCTCGGGAGGTGGTGGTGCAGGTCGAGGAGTACCTCGCGAAGCACGCCGCGTTCGAGTCCTTTCTGAACGGCGAGGACTGACGTCCCCGCCGTTGGGCGAGACCCCTCCTCGCTCAGTCCGGCGGCGCGCCCGGCTCACCCCTTTGCCGGGCGCGCGCCGTTTCCGGAAGGAGTCTCAGGCCGCCGCGACTTCGAGCCCGAGCGCCCGCTCGAGCGCGCTCTTCGGCTGGGCGCCGAGCGCCCCGGCGACGGCCTCGCCGTCGCGGAACATGATCATGGTCGGGATGCTCATGACCCCGTAGCGCTGCGCGAGCGCCGGCTGCTCGTCGATGTTCACCTTGACGAGCCGCACGTCGCCGGCGCGCTCCGCGACGATCTGGTCGAGCACGGGTGCGACCATGTGGCACGGGCCGCACCACTCGGCCCAGAAGTCGACGATCACCGGCGTCTCGCTCCCGAGGACCTCCTCGTCGAACGTCTTCTCGGTCGCCTGGATGGCGTTTCCCATATCTCCTCCTCAGTGAAAAACGCGCCTCAGGCGCGCTGATTGCCTACTCCCGAAAACGACAAACCGGGGGTGAAAAATCCCGCGGTTACACTGGCTTCGAGCGTGTTCCAGCCCCTGCCGAAGGTACCCGACCACCCCCGCCTCGAGGAGGAGATCCTCGCCTGGTGGGACGAGCGCGGCATCTTCGAGCAGCTCCGCGGGCAGAACCGCGGCCACCCGAAGTGGAGCTTCGTGGACGGCCCGGTCACGGCGAACAAGACGCTCGGCGTGCACACCGCGTGGGGGCGGACGCTCAAGGACGTCTTCCAGCGCTACAAGGCGCTCCGCGGCTTCGACCAGCGGTACCAGAACGGCTTCGACTGCCAGGGCCTCTGGATCGAGGTCGGCGTCGAGCGCGAGCTCGGCCTCAACTCGAAGCGCGAGATCGAGGAGTACGGCCTCGCCGAGTTCGCGCGCCGCTGCCGGGAGAAGGTCGTCTGGGCGGCGACCGAGCTGATCCGCGGCTCCAAGCGGCTCGGCCAGTGGATGGACTGGGGCCGCGACTACTACACGTTCTCCGACACGAACATCGAGTACATCTGGCGCTTCCTCGCGCGGGTGCACGCGAACGGCTGGCTCTACCTCGGCCACCGCTCGACCGAGTGGTGCCCCCGCTGCGGGACGTCCATCTCCGCGCACGAGCTTGTCGGCTCCTACGAGGACCGCACCGACCCGTCGCTCTTCGTCCGCCTCCCGCTCCCGGACCGCCCCGGCGAGGCGCTCGCGGTGTGGACGACGACGCCCTGGACGCTCCCGGCGAACGTCGCCGCGGCCGTGCACCCGAACGAGGAGTACGGCAGGCGTGAGGACGGCGAGTGGGTCGCCGTGCGCCGGTACCCGGACGACGTGTTCGAGGAGCGCCGCGGCGGCGCCGAGCTCGTCGGCTGGCGCTACGAGGGGCCGTTCGACCAGCTGCCGTCGGCGGTCGGGCTCGAGCACCGCGTCATCCCGTGGGACGAGGTCTCGATGGACGAGGGCACCGGGATCGTCCACATCGCGCCGGGCTGCGGAGCGGAGGACTTCGAGCTCTCGCGCGTGCACGACCTGCCGGTCGTGCAACCGGTCGACGAGTCGGGGCGCTTCTACGCCGAGTTCGGCTGGCTGCACGGACTCTCGACCGGGGACTCGGCCGAGCAGATCGCCGCCGACCTCGCGGAGCGCGGCCGGCTGATCGACGCGGGCACGATCGAGCACCGGTTCCCCTTCTGCTGGCGCTGCCACACGCCGCTCATCTTCCGGATCTCGGACGACTGGTTCATCGCCGTCGAGGAGCTCCGCCCGCGCCTCCTGCGCGCGAACGCGGCGGTCGAGTGGACGCCCGACTACTTCGGCAAGCGGATGGAGGACTGGCTGCGGAACATGGGCGACTGGAACATCTCGCGCCGCCGGTACTACGGCCTGCCGCTTCCGTTCTACCCGTGCTCGTGCGGCCACCTGAACGTGATCGGGTCGCGCGGCGAGCTCGAGGAGCGCGCGACCGGCGGTCTCGACCAGCTCGAGGAGCTCCGCCGGCCGTGGATCGACGAGGTGCCGATCCGCTGCGAGGCGTGCGGGGAGGAGGTGCGCCGCATCCCCGAGGTCGGCGACGTCTGGCTCGACGCGGGCATCGTCCCCTTCTCGACGCTCGGCTGGGAGAACCCCGTCCACGTGCCGGAGGGCTACGGTACCGGGGCGGCCAGGGGGCTCACGACGGCCGACCTGCCCGACCACGCGCACTGGGAGAAGTGGTTCCCGGCCGACTGGGTCTCGGAGATGCGCGAGCAGATCCGCCTCTGGTTCTACTCGCAGCTCTTCATGTCGGTCGTCCTCGTCGACCGGGCGCCCTTCGAGCGCGTGCTCGGCTACGAGAAGATGCTCGACGAGCACGGCCGGGAGATGCACGGGTCGTGGGGCAACCTGATCCCCGCCGAGGAGGCCTTCGACCGGATGGGCGCCGACCTGATGCGCTGGCAGTACTGCGCGCAGCCGCCCGACCGCAACCTCCTCTTCGGCTACGGGCCCGCCCACGAGATCAGGCGCAAGCTCCTGCGGCTCTGGAACTCGGTCATCGTCCTGACCGACTACGGGGCGATCGAGCAGTTCGCGCCGCGCTACGCGGACCTCGAGGCGGGGCCGTCCGACGCCGACCTCCAGCCGCTCGACCGCTGGCTCCTCGCGCGCACCCAGACGCTCGTCGCCGAGGCGACCGAAGCCTACGAGGCGCAGCTGACCTACCGGGTCGTCGACGCGTTCGAGCGCTTCCTCGACGATCTCTCCAACTGGTACATCCGCCGCTCGCGGCCCCGGTTCTGGAACGGCGACGAGGCGGCCCTCAGGACGCTCTGGTACGCGATCGTCCAGTCGCTCCGTGTGGTGGCGCCCGTGCTGCCGTTCCTCTCCGAGCACCTCTGGCGGCGCCTCGTCGGCGAGCCCTGCAGCGATTCCGCGCCGGAGTCCGTCCACCTGGCCGGCTGGCCCGAGGCCGTGCCGGAGCTCGTGGACGACGCGCTCCTGGCCGGGATGGGCGAGGCGCGGCGGGTCGCCGAGCTCGGCCACCGGGCGCGGGCGACGGCCGGGGTGAAGTTGCGCCAGCCGCTGCGGCGCCTGGTCGTCGAGGGCGCCGACCGCGCCGCGGCGCATGCGGACACCATCCGGGACGAGCTGCGGGTGAGGGAGCTCGAGTTCGGCCCCGTCGAGGCCCTCGAGCTGCGCGTGAAGCCGAACCTGCCCGTCCTCGGGCCCAGGCTCGGCGGCGAGCTCGCGGCGGTGCGCTCCGCGCTCGCGGCAGGGGAGTGGGAGCAGCTGCCGGACGGTGGATTCCGCGCCGCCGGCCACGACCTCGGCCCGGACGACGTGCTCGTCGAGCGCCACAGCCCGGACGGGGCGGCGGTCGCGGCCGACGACGGGCTGACCGTGTCCCTCGACACGACGCTCGACGACGATCTGATCCGCGAGGGGCGCGTGCTCGACCTCGTGCACCGCGTGAACACGATGCGCAAGGAGGCGGGTCTCGAGCTCACCGACCGGATCGCGCTGACCCTCCCCGCCGGAGACGAGGACCTGCTCTCCCACCGGGAATGGATCGCGTCCGAGACGCTCGCCGAGCGGATCGAGCTCGGCCCCGAGCTGGGGCTCGCGAAGGCGTGAGATGAACCGCGTGCTCGTCCTCGCCGTCGTGTGCCTGGCAGCGCTCGCGGCGGGCGACGCGCTCAGGGGCGGCGACGATGCGCCCCAGCCGGTCGCTCCGGCGGGCCGCTCGGCCGAGCCCGCCGGCCGCGTCCCGGGCCCCGCCCCGGCGGCCGACGACGCCAAGCTGGTCCCCGCGCGCAACACAGAGCTGCGGACGGCCGGAAGCTTCCTGCCGAGCCACGTCGTGCGGGGCCGGGACGAGGTCCTGAGCGCCGCAGCCGTGGCCGACGCCTTTCCCTCGTTCTCCGAGGGCCCGACCGAGATCCTGCACCTCGCGGTGGCGCCCGACGGGACGCTCGTCCTCGCCGTTCGACGGTTTCCGGCCAACGAGCCGCTTCTCGGGGCGCTCGAGCTCTGGCGGGGCGACCGCCTCGTGGCGACGTGGTCGGTTCCGCCCCGGTGGTTCGCCGGCGGCATCGGCTTCGTCCGCCCCGGCGGCCGGATCGCGGTCTTCACCCGAAACGGCGACCTCGCGGCCGTCTACGACCGCCGCGGCAACGAGGTCGGGCTCGACTAGCTCGGACGCGGCGGCCCGCCTCTCGGGGTCAGACCCCGAACAATTCGCACACAGGGTTGCACCGAACCTGCGACGCCGCCCCATCGGCTGAGGGCGCGATCCCTAGCCTGATCCAAGTGCCGCGTCAGCCGCGAGTCAGGGTTCCGGGAGGCGTCTACCACGTGGTGTGTCGCGCGGTCGCGCGCCGCCCGCTCTTCGCCGACGACCGCGACCGCGTCCGGTACGTCTCGCAACTGGCCGAGGTCTGTACCGCCGGCGACTGGGTCTGCCACGCCTACTGCCTCATGACGACGCATGTCCACCTGCTCGTCCGGACTCCGGACGGTGTCCTCTCTCGCGGCATGCAGATGCTGAACTCGACCTACGCCACGCACCACAACAAGCGGCACGACGGGCTCGGACACGTGTTCGCGCGCCGCTACGACGCCTTTCTCGTGGAGGGCGACGGGCACCTGCTCGAGCTGAGTCGTTACATCCCGCTGAATCCGGTCCGGGCGGGACTCTGTACCGATCCGGCCGAGTGGCGCTGGAGCAGCTATCGGCAGCTGGCCGGGCTCGACCAGCCCTTCCCGTTCGTCGCGGCCGGGTGGCTGCTCGCGCATTTCAGCCCGGACGTCGGCCGCGCGCGGGAACGCTTTCGAGCCTTCGTCGCCGAGGGCCAGGCGGCGCGGGCGTAGGGCCGCGCGATCCATGTCCTAAGCCGCCGGCGCTCTGTCCAGGGGTCTGACCCCGGAGGTTGCGGGCTCTCCGACGTTCTGCTAGCCCGGCGAATGTCCGTCGAGCGGAGGCCCGGCTAGGGCGCGGCGGTCGCCTCGCGGCGGATCTCCGCCGGGAGCTTGAAGGTCACGTCCTCGAGCTCCTCGGCGTAGGGCGCCACGTCGGTGACGCCGCGGTCGGCGAACCAGGCGAGCACGCGTTCGACGAGGCGCTCGGGCGCGGAGGCGCCGGAGGTGATCCCGACCGTCTCGACGTCCGCGATCCAGCCGTCCTCGATCTCGGACTCGTCGTCGATCAGGTGGGAGGGGACGCCGTGTGCGCGCGCGACCTCGACGAGCCGGTTCGAGTTCGAGCTGTTGTGCGACCCGATGACGAGGAGCAGGTCGATCTCGCGCAGCATCGCCTTCACCGCGCGCTGGCGGTTGGTCGTCGCGTAACAGATGTCTTCCTTCTTCGGGGCCTCGATGTGCGGGAAGCGCCGACGGAGCACGTCGATCACCTCGTTCGTCTCGTCGACCGAGAGGGTGGTCTGCGTGATGTACGAGAGCTTCCCGTCCGGGAGCTCGACCGTCTCGGCCTCATCCGGCGACTCGACGAGCACGATCGACTCGGGTGCCTCGCCCATCGTGCCCTCGACCTCCTCGTGGCCGGCGTGTCCGATCAGGACGATCGTGTACCCGTCGCGCGCGTAGTGTCGCGCCTCGGAGTGCACCTTGGTCACGAGCGGGCAGGTGGCGTCGATCGTCTTCAGCTCCAGCACGCGCGCGTTCGCGTGCACCGACGGGGCGACGCCGTGCGCCGAGAAGACCACCGTGGCGCCGGGCGGCACCTCCGTCTCGCTGTCGACGAAGATCGCGCCGCGGGCCTCGAGGTCGCGGACGACGTGGAGGTTGTGGACGATCTGCTTGCGCACGTAGACGGGCGGACCCCAGAGGTCGAGCGCCTGCTCGACCGTGTCGACCGCGCGCTCGACGCCGGCGCAGTAGCCGCGCGGCGAAGCCAGAAGAATCCTCCGGACCACGCCGACATCGTAGCCCTGCGCCGGGGCCCGGCCCCGGGTGTCTGACCCGGAACAAGCGGAAGGCCCACCGCTGGGGGGTGTAGCGGCGGGCCCTCCGCATCGCTCACCGCGGCTACTCGGCCAGGACACCTGCCGCGGCTCGCATCG
>Ga0210115_1000087_pt1 | contig 21701 bp, 23 predicted proteins | sample MayberryNW_TuleB_2_FD_185526 | JGI IMG/M metagenome (GOLD analysis project Ga0210115, IMG submission 185526) | Wetland microbial communities from San Francisco Bay, California, USA, that impact long-term carbon sequestration - MayberryNW_TuleB_D2... | ecosystem: Environmental > Aquatic > Marine... | reverse complement strand
CGTGAGCGGGGTGCATTCCGGGGCCAACCCCATCTCGGGGGAGTTCAGCGTCGGAGCGACCGGGCTGCGCATCGAGGGCGGAGCGCTCGGCGAGCCGCTGCGCGAGATGACGATCGCCTCCACGCTTCCGGAGATGCTCGCCGGGATCACCGGGCTGGGCGACGACCTTCGGTTCTTCTCGAGCGTCGGCACGCCCTCGGTGCTGATCGGCGAGATGACGCTCGCGGGCGTCTAATCCGACGCCCGAGCCCGGCGCACCAGCACCGCCAGCCCCGCCATCACCGTGATGAAGCCCAATGCCGAGGAGATCAGGAACGTGCGGGACGCGCGCTCGGGTTCGTCGAGGCCGCCGCCCACGGCTTGCAGGAACAGCGCCACCACGCCGATCCCGGCGCCGATCAGCAGGGGCAGGGCCACGGACAGACGCTCTCCCCGCGGCAGCAGGTATCCCACGACGCCCGAGACCACGGCGGCCGAGCCGATCAGCACCATCGCCCACGACATCGCGGTCTGTTCGTCCACCTGGTGAGCCTCGCCCGGCAGGAAGCCGGGGGCAACCCCTCGCGATGCTTCGTCGCGGTGTCGCCATATCATCGTCGCAACGCGGCAACGTTTCCGAGCCCGTAAGGTGGGGGGCCATGCCCATCGACGCGCCGACGATCGCCGAGGAAGACCGGCTCTGGGGGGAGCTGCGTTCCACGATCGACGCGTTCGATCCGGACGAAGCGGTGCGGCCCGGCTACTTCGCGGAGGGATGGTCGGCGAAGGATGGCCTCGCCCACATCGGCACGTGGCTCGCGGAAGCGGGCGTCGCGTTGGAGCAGATCCGCCACGGCACCTACGTCGAGCTGCACGCGGACGAGATCGACGAGATGAACGCGCTGTTCCTCGACGCGATGCGCGACGTGTCCCTCGCCGACGTCAAGGCTCAGGCCGCGGCCGCGCGCTCGCGCATGCTGCACGCGTGGGGGCAGTTCCCGGCCCCCGACGAGGCCGCAGCGAGCTGGATCCGCAAGGCCGGTCCGGAGCACTACCGGGAGCACCTGCCGCGGCTGCAGGCGTGGCTGGCCGAGCTCCACGCCGACTGATGCGCTCGGGCGTCAGCCGGTCGCGGCGGGCCGCTGACGGAACCACTCCGTGAAGCTCGTGCAGCGGCCTTCGCTGTCGAACTCCATGGCGAACACGTTGTCGTAGACCCGGACCGGTGTGCGATCGGCGTCGAAGTAGGTGCTGACGCCGATCGCGACCCCGCGATCGCCCTCGACGGCGAACGGCTCGTACCAAGCGTCCCACGAGCCCGGCTCGTCGGGCTCCTGAAGCCACGACGCGACGATCGCCTCCCGTCCGTACACCGGGTCGTCGGCGGGGTGGTACCGGTACTCGGCGTCGGCCGCGAACAGCTCCCCGATCGCGGCGGCGTCGTTCGATCGCCAGGCGGCCACGTACGCGTCGAGCCAACGTTGCAGAGCGGGTCGGTCCATCGGTGCGCCTCCTCTCAGATGGTGGCTTCGCGGACCCCGGTCGCGATCAGGCCGAGCACGAGCCCGGCCAGCGCGAGACGGTAGAGCATGAAGACCTTGAAGTCGTGACGCTTGAGGTACTTCAGGAGCCCCCAGATCACGAGGAAGCCGCTCACGGCCGAGGAGACGAAGCCCCAGAAGAACTCCGCCCCGTACCCTTGGAAGCCGGTCTCCACGAGATCGAGGCCCTTGTACAGCCCGGCGCCGGCGATGATCGGCAACGAGAGCAGGAACGAGAAGCGGGCCGCGGTCTCGCGATCGAGCCCGATCGCCCGGGCGGCAGTCATCGTGACCCCCGACCGCGAGACCCCGGGCTGCAGCGCGAGAGCCTGTGCCACGCCGAGGTAGAGGCCGGTGCGCACCCCGATCGAATCGAGGCCACGGTCGCTGGGCATGCGCTTGTCGACGAGGTACAGGATCACGCCGAAGACCGCGAGCATCACCGCGATGAGCGCCGGCGCGCCCAGGTTCTCCTGGATCACTCCCTCGAATACGGCGCCGACGATCGCTCCGGGGATCGTCCCGATCACGAGCGCCCACGCCAGGCGTTCGTCGGTCGTCTCGATCGCCCGGCGACGCAGGGTGGTCAGCCAGGCGACCAGGTATCGCCACAGGTCGCGGCGGAAGTAGATGACCGCCCCCAGCAGGGTCCCCATGTGGAGCGCGACGTCGAAGGACTTGGCGAAGCCGACGTCGTCGCCGAGCGGCTGCCATCCGAAGAGCCACGGCACCAGGATCAGGTGGCCCGAGCTGGACACCGGCGCGTATTCCGTGGCCCCCTGCACGAACCCCAGCACGATCGCCTGCCAGACGGTCATCGTTCGGGGCTCACCGACGGAGGCTCACGGGTGCTCGGATCCTTTCGGACATGGGTGGCGGAAGCCGCCCCATGCTAGCGGTCGGCGGTCTCGGCGAACGTGTCGGTCGTCGGCGCCGGATCGTCGCCCACGATCGCGATCGAGAGCAGGCCGAGGCTCGCCGCGCGAGCCAGGCGCTCGACCGTGGACGGGTCGGCGAGCACCACGATCGGCGGCCCGGCCGGCGGCGCCCCGGGCCCGCTCGCGATGGCCACCGCGCCGTCGGCGTCGACCACGTCGAGCACCTCGAGTGCCGGTGCCACGGTCTCGGTGTACGGACGCCCGGCGTTCGCGCCGTACGTCGCCAGCACGTCGACCTCGTCGCCGGGCCGGACGGTTCCCGCGGGCGGTCCGGACGGCAGCACGAAGGCCCGGAGCCCGGGCGGCACGAGGGCGGCGATCGCACCGGCCCGTGCACCGCCGAGCCGCGTCTCGGTCAGCGCCTCGCCCTCGGCGATGTCGGCCACGAGCACCCGCCCGGCGACCTGCTCGAGGCCGGTGAGCGAGCCGGGCGGCACGAGGGTGGAGGGCACGTCGACCACTCGGAACGAGTCCGGAACCAGCGAAGATCCTCGCGTGAGATCGGCCGCGGCCACGACGACCGGCGTCGGCGGACCGACATCGGGTCGCGTCGCCTCGAGGGTCGCGACGTGGGCTCGCACCGCGAGCATCGCCCCGGCGGCTGCGAGTGCGGCGCCCCCGAACCACGCGACCGCGGACCTCGGCAGGCGCCGGCTCAACGGACCGATCATGCCCGGACACTACGGGTGGGTCTGCCGATCGCTCCGTGACCGACGTCACGGCCGCACGCGATCCGCGCCTCCTACTCGTCGGAACCTTTCGGCTTCCGCGTGAGCGGGAGCACGCGGACCCGGAACTCCTCGAGCGACTCCCGTCCCACGATCAGGGCGACGGCCTCGCGCACGCGATCGGCCAGCGCGTGCGGATCGTCCTCGGTGCGGAACGTGAGCTCCACCCTGGCCAGCACCGGCTCGCCCGCCATCGCTCAGACCTCGAAGCGCGCGCCGGAGAGGGCGGACGCGCAGACGCAGTCGCGCGCGGAGGGCAACGCCGGGATCACGCCGAACAGCAGATCGCGGAGCCGCTCGTTGTTCTCGGTGAACACCCGGACGACCTCCTCGTGGGTGACGGGCGGTACGCCTTCCACGCCGACGTCGTAGTCGGTGATCAGCGAGATGTTCGCGTAGCAGAGCTCCAGCTCGCGGGCGAGCAGGGCCTCGGGGTACTGGGTCATGTTGATGACCTCCCAGCCGGCGCCGGCGAACCACGCGGACTCGGCGCGGGTCGAGAACCGCGGTCCCTCGATCACGACGACCGTGCCGCGGTCGTGGAGCGGGATCTCGAGGCGCCGGCCTTCCTCGACGATCGTCGAGCGCATCACGTCGCAGTACGGGTCGGCGAACGAGATGTGGGTCGTGACCGGCCCGTCGTAGAACGTGTTCGGACGGTCGCGCGTGCGATCGACGAGCTGGTCGCAGATCACGAACTCGCCCGGCTTCACGTGGGCCTGCAGCGACCCGCATGCGTTCGGGCCGAGCACGCGCCCGACGCCGAGCTCCTTCATCGCCCACAGGTTCGCCTTGTACGGGATGCGATGGGGTGGGAACTCGTGCCGGGAGCCGTGCCGGGGCAGGAACGCGACCCGCCGTCCGCCGATCTCGCCGATCGTCACGGCGGCGCTCGGCGATCCGTAGGGCGTCTCGACCTCGAGCGTCTCGGTGTCGTCGAGGAACGAGTAGAAGCCGGAGCCGCCGAAGACGCCGATGTCGGCCGAGGTCACGATCCGCCTCCTTCCGAGGATCCGCCCGACGAGCCCGACGAGCCCGACGAGCCCGACGAGCTCGATGCGCCCGAGGAGGACCCTTCCTTCGAGGCCGCGGTGCTCTTCGATCCGTCCTTGGCGCCGTCTCCCTTCCCCGAGCCCTTCCCCACCTTCTCGCCCTGCTCCGACGTCTCGCCGGAGGGCTTCTTCGGCCCCTTCTTCCCGTGGTCCGTGGCGTAGAACCCCGACCCCTTGAACGAGATCGCCGGGGGCGCGAAGACCTTGCGGAGCTCGCCGCCGCACTCGGGGCACTCGCGCAGCGGATCGTCGCGCATCGACTGCACGATCTCGAAGAGATGCCCGCAGCTCTTGCAGACGTACTCGTAGGTGGGCATGGCCCGCCGAGTGTACCGGTGGGTGGGGCCGCGTTTGGCCCCCACCGACGGCGGGAACGCCCGGGTCCGAACGGACTACCCACATCGGACGACTTCCCTGCGCCGTTGCTCGGCGCGTACACTTCGGCTCCCGCACGAGGAGGGGCGTCGTGAAGGTCAGGAAAGCGGTCATCCCCGCCGCAGGACTCGGCACGAGGTTCCTGCCGGCCACCAAAGCCGTTCCCAAGGAGATGCTGCCGCTCATCGACACGCCCTCGATCCAGCTCGTCGTCGAGGAAGCGGTCCGAGCCGGCCTCACCGACATCCTGATCGTCACGGCGCGAGGCAAAGGGGCGATCGAGGACCACTTCGACCGAACCCCCGAGCTCGAGGCCGTGCTGGAAGCCCGCGGCAAGTACGACGAGCTGAAGCAGATCCGTGCGCTGGCCGAGCTCGGGCAGATCCACACCGTGCGCCAGCACGAAGCGCTCGGGCTCGGACACGCGGTGCGTGTGGCGGAAGCTCACGTCGACGGCGAGCCGTTCGCCGTGCTGCTCGGCGACGACCTGATCCATCCTTCCCAGCCGCTGCTGCCCGAGATGCTGCGCGTGCACGAGCGGTACGGACGGTCGGTGCTGGCCACGCAGGAGGTCGCCCGCAGCGAGATCTCGTCCTACGGCGCGATCACCCCCGAGACGGTCGAGGAGAACCTCTCCAAGGTGCGCTCGGTCGTCGAGAAGCCCTCGCCCGACGACGCACCTTCCAACCTGGCCGTGATCGGGCGCTACGTCTTCACGCCGGAGATCTTCGACATGCTGCGCCACACGAAGCCCGGCCACGGTGGCGAGATCCAGCTCACCGACGCCATCAACGCCCTCGCCCAGGAGCAGGCCGTCTACGCCTACACGTTCGACCAGGGCCGATACGACGCCGGGAACAAGCTCGACTACCTCAAGGCCACCGTGGAGCTCGCGATCGAGCGCGACGACCTCGGCCCGGCGTTCCGCGACTGGCTCGCCGACTTCGTGCAGCGCAGGAAGCTGCTCTAACTCGCTGCGGCCCCGGCCAGCTCCGTCACGTCGGTGACCTCGCCCGGCGCGGGCACCTCGAGCTCGAAGTCGTTCCCGTACTCGGTGACGTCCACCGTCATCTCGATCGAGAACGGCATGTCGAGCCCGCCGCCCTCCGATCCCATGCGGAAGACCATGCGCCGCACGAGCCCGTCACCGTCGATCCAGACCTCGAACGGCATCGTCGTCGTGCCGAAGCCCGTGCGGAACTGCTTCAGGGCCCTCCGCATCTCGTCGCGCAGGTCGGCGGGAACGTCCTTCGCGGCCTCGGCCAGATCGACCGTCACCTCGTAGTGAGTGGTCTCCACACCGTCGATCGTCTCCGTGCCGAGCTCCTCGGCTTCCTCGGCACCCTGCAGGTAGCCGAACGCGTTCGACGGGTCGTTCTGACCGGCGCCGAACGCCGCCAGGTCGTCGTAGCCGGGCACCGCCTCGGACACGTCCATCGAGATCCACTCGGTGGCGAACCCTCCGAGGTCCTGCAACTGCGGCACTCGCATGTACACCACGGGCCCGTCCATGATCATCTCCATCTCGAGCCCGTCGGGCATGCCGGGGAACGAGTCGTACCGGAACAGCATGTGCTGGCGGATCTCGTCGCCGAACGCCACGTCGGCCTCTCCCGAGCCGCGAAGCTCCTGACCGGCCCCGGCGAGGACCATCTCGAACGTCATGTGCATCGACTCCGCGTCCATCGCCCGGTCCGAGGCCGCGACGACGCGTGCGAGCGGCGCTGCATGGTCGGTGACGGGCGGCGGTCCGGCCGCGCTCCGCTCGTTCGGTCCGCCCGACGAGCACGCGCCCGCGACGAGGGCCACGAAGAGGAACGCGAGCAGGGAACTGCGGGGTCGACGGATGGCTTCCATGCCTTCGGGTATCGGCCGCGAGCGCTCCGAACGTGAGTCCGGGTCCCGGCGAGCGGGGGAGGCGTCGATACACTGGCCCCCATGGCCGACCGTCCTTCCACGCTGCACGACCACGATGCAGGCGACGGCCTGATCCCGGTCGACGACGCTCGAGCCCGCGTGCTGGAGGCGATCGCACCACTCGCGCCATTGCAGCTCCCGCTCACCGAGGCGCATGGGTGCGTCTCGGCCGAGGACGTGATCGCGACCCACAGCTTGCCCTCCTTCCCGTCGTCGGCGATGGACGGCTTCGCGGTGCGCTCGTCCGACGTGGCCGAGGCCACGCCCGAGCGGCCCGCGGAGCTGAAGGTCGTCGGACGAGCGATGATCGGACATCGGCCCGAGCAGGTCGTGGGGGGCGGTGAGGCGATCGCGATCGCGACGGGCGCGCCGATCCCCGCCGGGGCCGACACGGTCGTGCCGATCGAGAACGCGCAGGTCCACGGCGAGGTGGTGCGGCTGCTCGAGGCCGCGGCCGCCGGGCGCCACGTTCGGCCCGTCGGCGAGGACGTCGCCGAGGGCACCGTGCTGGTCGAGCAGGGGAAGCGTCTGGGCGCGCCGGAGCTCGGCCTGCTCGCGAACGCCGGTCACGCGACGCCGCTGGTGCACCCGCGGCCGCGCGTCGTCGTGCTCTCGACGGGCGACGAGCTGGTCCCGCCGACCGAGTCGCCAGAGTACGGTCAGGTGCGCGACTCGAACGCGTACACGATCTTCGGCGCGCTCCGCGAGGCTGGCGCGATGCCCGTGCTCGCGGGCATCGTGAAAGACGACGCCGACTCGCTGAAGCAGACCGTGCTCGACTTCCTGATCCAGGCCGACGCGTTCATCTCGTCGGGTGGCGTCTCGGTGGGGGAGCGCGACGTGGTGAAGGCGGCGTTCTTCCGTCGCGGCGACATCGACTTCTACAAGGTGGCGATGCAGCCGGGCATGCCCCAGGGCTTCGGCCAGATCGAAGGCAAGCCGTACTTCGGCCTGCCGGGCAACCCGGTGAGCGTGTTCGTGAGCCTCGAGCTCTTCGTGCGCCCGGCGATGCTGAAGATGATGGGGCGCACCCAGCTCGACCGCCCACAGGTGAGTGCCACGCTCACCGCCGACGTCGCCGGTCCGGTGGGCAAGATGCAGTACGCCCGCGTGATCGTCGAGCGAGGCGACGACGGGTGGATCGCGACACCGACGGGCGGGCGGGGATCGAACCTGATCTCGACCGTCGCCCGGGCGAACGGCCTCGCGATGGTCCCGCCCGGCACCCAGTCGGCGCCTGCCGGCTCGCGCGTCCAGGTGATGGTCTTCCGCACCGGGGAAGACTGAGGCATGAGCGATCAGGCCGGGGCCGACGGGGTCACCCGGATCGTGGAGGTCGGCGCCAAGGCCGAGACCGATCGCACCGCGACCGCCGAGTGCTGGGTGATCACGACCCCCGAGACGGTGGGGCACCTCGTGGCCGGCACGAAGAAGGGCGATCCGGTCCAGACCGCGAAGATCGCCGGGGTGATCGGCGTGAAGCAGACGCCGGCCCTGCTGCCGCACTGCCACCCGATCCGCGTGACGGGTGCCGACGTCGTGATCGAACCCGACGGGGCCAACGGGCGGCTGCGCATCGAGACGACCGTTCGAGCGACCGACCGCACCGGCGTCGAGATGGAGGCCCTCACCGCCGCCGCGGTGGCCGCGCTCTCCCTGTACGACACCGCGAAGGCGTTCGACCGGGCCGCCCGCATCGACCGGTTGCGACTGCTGACGAAGACCGGCGGCAAGAGCGGCGACTACGTCGCCGACGCCTGAGGGGGCACTTCGCCGTAGCCCGGATCGGGACCGCCGCATCCTCCGATCCGCATACAGCGTGATCCGACCTGAACGGTTTGGGTCCGGGAGGCGGCTTGTGAAAAAGTTCCACGAATCACACCGATGTGATCGCTTCCCCCTATATCTGGTGCTAGCGTCCGCTTCCAGCCTAGATGTGGTAGCGCCAACGGTCACCGACCCCACGGGAGGCTGGGCGTGGAGTGGTTGCCCCTCGCGGTCTTGGGCATCATGTGGGCGGCGTTCTTGCTGCCGACGAAGAGCAAGGCGTCGACCCCGCAGGGGTCTGTCGGGGACTTCGAACGCAGGATGGAGCTGTTGGCGCAGGCCGAGGCACACGGCACGGAAGGCCGCTGGATCGTCACCCCCCGCAAGGGCGTGCGGTTCATGGGACCCGCCGAACGGAACCGGGCACGCGCCCGGCAGCGCCGTCGACAGGTCTTCACCTTCCTGCTCGAGGCGATCGCGATCACGTCCCTGATCGGTCTCGTGCCGCCGCTCCGGGTGGCGTGGGCGGTCACGGGCGGGCTGGCGGCGCTGCTCGCCCTCTACGTCTGGCTGCTGCTCACGATGAAGCACCGCGAGGCGACGTACCGCACCTCGCCGCATCGCCACCCGAAGGTCTACGCCGCTCCATCCCGCCCTGCGCCATCGCCTCGATACGTGGCGGAGGGCCGCAGCACGTGGGCACGCCCGAGCTTCAACGGGCTCGGCACGCTCGACGAGGGCGATCGCGTGCACGTCGTCGTGCGCACCGGCGAGGCCGTCGCTCGCGCCTGAGCGGCCCGGCGTGACGCTCGACGACCTCACCCGCGACCTGCACTCCCGCTTCGACGCGAAGGTCGCCGCGCGCGAGCAGGCGTTGCCCGCAGCGCGACGATCGATCCGTGCGAGCGCGAACGCGATCCGGGCCGTGCATCGCGGTGAGCTCGACCGAGCCGACGAGCTGATCGGCGAGTCGAGGGCCGCGCTCGACGAGGGCCTGGCCGCGGTGGCCTCGCACCCCGACGTGCGGTTCGCCGGGTACCTGCAGGACGCTCAGAAGGAATACGCGGAGGCGCGGGTCACGCGTGCCCTCGTCGTCGGCGATCCGCTCCCCGGTCCCGAGGAGCTCGGCGTCGAGGACGCTCCGTATCTGAACGGCGTCGCCGAAGCGATCGGGGAAGGCCGCCGGCACATCCTCGACCTGCTCCGAGCCGGCGAGGTGGAACGCGCCCAGAGCATGCTCGACGTGTTGGAGGACCTCTACGGCGTGCTCGTCACGATGGACTACCCCGATGCGATCACGCTGAACCTGCGGCGATCGACCGACGTCGCGCGGTCGTTGATCGAGAAGACCCGCGGCGACCTGGCGATCGCGGCCATGCAGCGGGGCATCGAACGTGCGCTCGACGAGCACGCGCGGCGCCTCGGTGACGGCTCCTGAAGCTCCCTGCCGCGACAGACCCCTTTGCTACGCTGGTCGCCCCGGGGGGTGTAGCTCAGCCCGGTAGAGCGCTGCCTTCGCACGGCAGAGGTCGACGGTTCGAATCCGTTCACCTCCACCCAGGTGTCGTCGTTGCGGAAAACCGCAGGTCAGCGGGTGGTTGCTAGACTGCCCCCGATCTGCATGAGCACGACTCGAGACGATCCGAGACGAGATGAAGAGGGGACGACGGCGAAGCCGCATCGGCTTCCTCGTCCCCGAGACCTCTTGGCGGCCGTCGACGGCTCGGTCCACTTCGGACACGCGGTGGGCTACTACGACGAGACGCGCGGGCTCTCGCCCGAGGTGCAAGCCGAGACGGCTCGTTTGCTCGCGGCGGAGCTTCCGGGCGCCTCCCGGGTCCTCGAGGTCGGCGCGGGCACCGGCCTCGTGACCGTTCCGTTGGCGGAGGCGGGCATCCCGATGACCGGCATCGATCTCGCCGACGGCATGCTCGGATCCCTCCGGAACAAGGCGACGGTTGCCGGGGTGTCGGTTCCCATCGCCGTCGCAGACGCGGTGCGGCTCCCGTTCGGGGACGACGTCTTCGACGGCCTGGTGATGCGCCACGTGCTGCACCTCGTCGCGGGCTGGCACGTCGCCCTCGACGAGGTCGTGCGCGTCGTGCGGCCCGGCGGCACGTTCCTGGTGAGCATCACGGACTACACGGGCCTCTATCACACGTTGCAGGAGCGGTTCCTGACGGCGGCCGGCGGGCTGCCGATCGCGGTCGGCCTGCGGCCCGATGACCCCGAGCGCCTCGAGCAGGCGATGGCCGCTCACGGCGCCACCGGCCACGTGCTGCCGGTCGTCCGCGGGAAACGCACGCTTACGATCTCCGCGTTCCTGCGGAACATGGAGCGCGGCCTCTATACGTGGACCTGGGCCGCGTCGCCGAGGACCCGCCGGCACGCGGTCCGCGAGGTCCGTCGCTGGGCGCGCCGGAACATCGGCAAGCTCGATCGCCCGGTGGAGCCGGAATTCGAGATCGAGTGGCGAGCGTTCCGGCTGGCGACCTGAGGGTCACTCACGTCCTGCGTTTCGACAGCCACCACGGAGCATCGTGGCACCTCGAGCACATGGAAGCACCGAGCCCACCAGCGGCCGTTAGCCTGTGTCGGTGGCGGTGACGACGACCGGCGAGCGAACGTGGTGGGCGAGGCCCGGCCTCGAGGTGCGCGACGGCCGGCTGTCGATCGCCGGGCGCGATGCCGAACGAACGGCGCGTGAGCACGGCACGCCCCTGTTCGTCTACGACCTCGAGCGCTCTCGAGAGCAAGCGGAAGCGCTCCGCGATGCCTTCGAGGCCGCCGGCGTGCGTGGGGTGGTGCGGTACGCCCTGAAAGCCCAGCGTGAGCCCGGCTTCCTTCGGTTCCTGCGCGAGCATGCGCCGTTCGTCGGCCTCGACGTGTGTTCGCCGGGCGAGCTCGACTGGGCGCTCGAGCACGGGTGGGCACCCGAGCAGATCAGCTACACGGGCACGAACCTGTCGGATCGGGATCTGGCCCGCATCCTGCCGACCGGGTGCCATCTGAACGTGGACCTGCTGTCGCAGCTCGACCGGGTCGGCCGCATGGCACCCGGGCGGGTGATCGGCGTCCGGGTCAACCCCCGGGCGGGCGCCACGCACGCCGGCGGGAGTGAGAGCGCGTACGCGGGCTCGAAGCCGACGAAGTTCGGCATCTATCCGGAGCGGCTGCCCGAAGCGCTCGAGATCGCGCGGCGACACGACCTCACGATCGACACGGTGCACGTGCACTCGGGCTACCTCTACTTCGACGACTCGCTCGACGTGATCGACGAGGTGATGCGCCGTGTCGCCGAGGCGACCTCGACGCTGCTCGACGCCGGGTGCCCGATCACGGAGGTGAACACGGGCGGCGGTCTCGGTGTGCCGTTCCGTCCCGGCGACGAGCCGCTCGACCTCGCCGCCTGGGCGGGTGTCATGGCGCGCCGATTCGGATCTCTCGGGGTGGCGGTCGCCACCGAGCCGGGGGAGTTCATCGCGAAGCAATCCGGCGTGCACCTCGCCGAGGTCATGACCGTCGAGGATCGTGAGGACACGGTGTTCGTCGGCCTCGACACGGGATGGAACGTGCTGAACGAGCACTTCGTCTACCGCATCCCGTTCTTCCCGATCCTGTGTCGCGCCGCCGACGAGGCTCCCGTGCACGAGGTGACGTTCTCCGGTCACATCAACGAGGGGCCGGACCTGTTCGCCGAGCAGCATCCGTTCCCCGAGGTGCACGAGGGCGACATCGTGGCGTTGCCGAACGTCGGGGCGTACAACGCATCGATGACCTCGGCGCACTGCCTGCGCGAGCCGGCCCCGGCGGTGCTGTTCGAGGACCGGGTGTGACCTCCGCCGCTGCCCTGCCGGTCGCCGATCGTTGGTGGCGGTCGCACGACTCCGGTGACGGGGTCACGCTGCTCGTCGAGGCCCACATCACGCCGATGCTCGAGTCCAACGTGTGGCACGTGCGAGGACGGGACGCCGACCTTGTCGTCGACACCGCGAACGGCATCGGAAGGCTCCGCCCGATGGTCGACGAGCTCGCGGGCGGGCGCCCGGTGATCGCCGTCGCGACCCACGGGCACTTCGATCACGTCGGAGGCCTCGCGGAGTTCGAGGATCGTCGATGCCACGAAGCCGACGCGGCCGAGACGCGCGATCCGTTCCCGGTGAGGATCGACCGCGACGCCCAGCCCGACGGCGTCGACGAGATGTTCGCGTACTACGGCTTCGAGGTGCCCGAGCGCACGATCGCGGCGTCGCCGCACGACGGCTTCGACGTCGACGCATGGGTCGCGCCCGGTTCCGAGGCGACCTCGTTCGTGGCCGACGGCGACGTGATCGACCTGGGAGACCGGCGTCTCGAGGTGCTGCATCTGCCCGGGCACACGCCCGGCTCGATCGCGCTCTGGGAGCCCGACGCTCGACTGCTCTTCAGCGGCGACACGGTGTACCTCGACGCCCGCCTCGGGTTCGACGACCTCGACGCCGCAGAAGCGTCGCTCGCCCGGTTGGCGGCGCTGCCGGTGCGACGGGTGCACGCCGGGCACGACCGCAGCTTCGACGGAGAGGAGCTGGGCTTGCTCCTCGACGGCCTGCTCCACGGCGGCCTGGCCACGCTCTAGTCCGTCAGGGGGTCAGTTCCCCGGCCGTCGCTGGATGGCCACGACGAACGTTGCGTCCGCGCCTTCCCACCCTGGGGCGGCGAAGCGGAACGTGATCGCGCGGCACGTGCCCGCCCAGTCCCGGGGGGCGCGCCAGTTCGTCACGAGCAGGTCTCGGCGCGTGGACAGCTGCACATCGGCGGGCCTCTCCGGTCCGAGGGACGTCGCCGGGTCGGCGCAGTCGACCTGCCGGGCCACGGGGTAGCCCGAGGCCACGACGTCGGAGGCATGTCTGGGCGCCCGGCCTCCCAGGCCGAGCTCGAGCGTCGCCCAGTGGCCCGCCCGAGCGGACCCCTCGGCGATCGACCCTTCCACGCGGGTGAAGGCGAGGTAGGTGGTCGAGGCCGATGCAGTGTTTCCCGCGCCGTCGCTCGCCGTCACGTCGAACCGGTGCGAGCCCGGAGCGGTGTCGACCTGGGCGCCGGGGGGAACGGTGCCGTCGCAGCCGGCCAGGCCCGACCCCCCCTCGTCCTCACACGTGAAGTCGGCCGTGAGCGGCGAGCCGGAGATCGCGATCGTTCCCTGGGCCGGCGCGTCGATGCGGATCGTCGGTGGGGTCGTGTCCTGGGGAGCCGCGGGAAGGGTGAGCCGCCCGATCGCGTGCGCGTTCCCCTCCGTGAACCAGACCGCGTCGTCGGGCCCGCCCGCGATCGAGAACGGCGAGGAGCTCACCGTCGGAAGCGGGAACTCGGTGATCGAGCCGTCGAGGGTCACCCGCCCGATCAGGTCGGTGTCGGGGCCGGTGAACCACATCGCTCCGTCCCACCCGGCCGCGATCGCCGTGGGGTCCGACCCCGGCGTCGGCACGGGCCATGTAGTGATCTGACCGTCGAGCGTGATGCGCCCGATCTCGTTCGTGGCGCGGAGCGTGAACCACAGGGCGCCGTCGGGGCCCGCGGCGATGCCCGATGGGAGGCTTCCTGCGACCGGCAAGGGCCACTCCGTGACGTCGCCGCCGACCGTGATGCGGCCGATCCGGTTCCCCCGCTGTTCGGTGAACCACATCGCCCCGTCGGGCCCGGCCGTGATGCCCATGGGGCCGGGGAACGCCGAGGGGATCGGAAACTCCGAGATCGTGCGATCGGGCGCCACTCGCCCGATGCGGTGACCGCTGCGCTCGGTGAACCACATCGCCCCGTCGGGCCCGGCGGCGATCCCGGCGGGCACGGCGTTGTCCGACGGCACCGGGTACTCGGTCACGGCACCCCCCGGCTCGAGCCTGCCGATCGCGTTCACGCCCTGCTCGGTGAACCAGACGGCGCCGTCGGCCCCCGCGGCGATCGCGGTGGGGTCGGCGCCCGGCGTCAACGTCGTCCAGGGGCCGAACGTGCCGTCGGGTGCGATGCGACCGACCGAATCGGTGCCTCGCTGGGTGAACCACAGGGCACCGTCGGGACCGAGGGCGATGCCGAACGGCAACGCTCCGTCGGCCAGCGGGAACTCAACGATCTGCGGCGGCTCCGCCGCGAGGGCGCCCGGCCCGGCGACGGCGACGGTCGCAACGGAGAGGAACATCGCCACAGCGCGCGAGAGGACTCCAGGGCCCGGGCTTCGCCTGCCTGCCATGTATCGGGTATCGGCAGCGGAGGGCGCATCGCTCACCGTCCAAGGTCGGCCATGGATGCGACCTTCGGACACCCCGGCGTGGGGGACGCGAGTGGTCCGCAGGCTATCCTCCGGGCCATGACCGAGCGGATCGCCCTCAGCCCGGAACGCATGATCGACACCGTGCACGGCGAGGTGCTCACGGGCAGGGCGGTGATCGTCGAAGGCGACCGTATCGCCGAGGTCGTGGCCTCGGCCGACGTACCCGACGGCGTCGACCGGGTCGACCTCGCCGGCCACACGCTGCTTCCGGGCCTGATCGATGCCCACGCGCACCTGGTGGGTGAGGAGGACACCGGCCAGGGCTACGCCGCGCTCGTGATGCGCTCGGGTGCCCAGGAGGCGATCGTGGGCGTCCGCAACGCACGCTCGACGCTCGAGGCCGGGTTCACGACCGTGCGCGACATCGGCACGTTCCGGGCGTTCGCCGATCTGGCGCTTCGCGACGGCATCGACGCCGGGTGGTTCCCCGGCCCGCGCATGCTCTGCGCGGGCGCCTACGTGACGACACCCGGCGGCGCGGGCGACGTGACGGGGCTCGCGGTCGACGTGGATGAGGTGGTCCCCCGCGACCTGCGGTTCGGGGTGACGAGCGGCGTGGACCAGATGCGGTCGACGGTCCGCCAAGTGCTTCGGTACGGCGCCGACTTCATCAAGGTGCTCGCGACCGGCGCGGTGCTCACGAGCGGCACGAACCCGGGCATGCCGGAGTTCACCGAGGACGAGCTTCGCGCCGCCGTCGAGGAAGCCGAGGGCGCCGGCACGTTCGTCGCGGCCCACGCGCACGGGGCCGAGGGCATCAAGCGCGCCGTCCGTGCCGGGGTCCGATCGATCGAGCACGGCTCGCTGATGGACGACGAGGCGATCGAGCTGATGGCCGAGCACGGCACGTACCTCGTCGCCGACATGTACGACGGCGACTACATCCTCGAGGTCGGTCCCTCGATCGGCTACGGCGAGGAGGCGATCCGCAAGACGATCCTGACGAACGACGCGCAACGCGAGGGCTTCGGCACGTGCGTGAAGGCCGGGGTGCCGATCGCGTTCGGCACCGACTCCGGGGTGATCCCGCACGGCACCGAGGCGCGTCAGTTCGCTTACTACGTGCGATTCGGCCTCACGCCGATCCAGGCGATCCAGAGCGCCACCCGCTGGGCGGCCGAGCTGCTTCGGTGGCAGGATCGGGTGGGCACGGTCGCTCCGGGCATGCTCGCCGATCTGATCGCCGTACACGGGAACCTCGCGGACGACGTGACCCTGCTGGAGGACGTTCCCTTCGTGATGAAGGGCGGCACGGTGATCAAGGACTCCCGATCGGCGTCTGGTTGACAGTCGACAATCGGGCCGGATAGCGTCCGGGCGATGAGCCGGGGCACCTATGACGCCGTCATCGTGGGCGGGGGTCACAACGGCCTCGTCGCCGGCTTCTACCTCTCGCGCGCCGGACTCCGAACCCTCGTGCTCGAACGCCGTCCGTTCGTGGGCGGTGCCTGCAACACCGAGGAGTTCGCGCCCCGCTTCCGCGCCTCGACCGGCGCGTACGTGCTTTCGATGCTGCGCGAGGCGATCTGGCGCGACATGCGACTCGTGCAACGCGGCATCGTCGTCGACCCCGCCGGTCCCACGCTCAACCTCTACCCCGACGGCGCCGGTTACTACCTCGGCGATGACATGGCCGAGAACGTCGAGGCGACCGAGCGGTTCTCCGTGGCCGACGCCCGTGCGCTGCCGCGGTTCGAGGACGACCTGAGCGAGCTCGTGCAGGCGGTGCTCCCGGCGTTCGATTGGACCGCCCCGGACCCGCGCGTGCGCTCGCTCTCGGACCTGCGGGCGTTGGCGCGGTGGGGCCGCATCGGACTGCGGCAGCGCAAGCGACTGGCCGACCTGGCCTTCCTGTTCTCGACGAGCGCGACCCAGCTGCTGTCGGAGCGGTTCGAGAGCGAGCACGTGAAGGCGGCGCTCGGCTGGCACGCGATCAACGACAGCGTGGCCGGCCCGTCGACCCCGGGCACGGCCTACGTGCTGCTGCACGACCACGCGAGCGAGGAGGTCGACGGCGGCGTGCGGCAGTGGGGGTTCGTGCGAGGCGGTATGGGCGTGCTCACCGCGACGATGGCCGACGCGGCGCGGGAGGCCGGGTGCGAGATCCGCTGCGACACCGAGGTGGAGCGTGTGCTCACTCGAGGCGGCCGGGCCGTGGGCGTGCGCCTGGCCGGCGGCGAGGAGATCCACGCCTCGCGAGTGCTGTCCAACGCGGACCCCAAGCGCACGTTCCTGTCGCTGTGCGAGCGCGAGGATCTCCCCGGTGAGTTCGTCTCGCGCATCGACGCGTATCGGTGCATGGGCACGAGCATCAAGATCAACCTGGGCCTGCGCGAGCTTCCCTTCGTGAAGGGCATGCCCCAGGCCGGGGTGCAGCCCTACCACACCGGCATCATGGAGCTGAACCCGTTCATCGCCGACATGGACTTCCAGCAGGCCCAAGCGGTGCAGGGCATCGCCGCCGACCCCGCCCACATCGAGATCTGCTTCCCGACCGTGCACGACCCCTCGCTCGCCCCCGAGGGGCGCCACATCATGACGATCGACGTGAACTCCCAGCCGTACACGCTGCGCGACGCCGAGTGGGACGACATCAAGGACGACCGCGCCGATCGGGCGGTCGCGACGATCGCGGAGCACTTCCCGAAGCTGCCCGACCTGATCGAGCACCGGCAGGTCGTGACGCCGCTCGACATGGAACGGCTGATGGCGCTCACCGGCGGCCACGCCCTGCACGGCGACATGGCTCCCGATCAGCTGCTGTTCCTGCGGCCGGTGCGCGGCTGGGCCGACTACCGCACGCCGATCCGCGGGCTGTACCTCTGCGGCGCCGGAACCCACCCGGGCGGCGGGGTCACGGGCGCGAACGGACGCAACGCGGCCCGTGAGGTGCTGCGCGACGCGAAGGCGTCTCGCCGCTCCTAGAGCGCGGCGGCTCTCAATCGATCACCCGGATCAGCCGGGGCACGTGCGGCACGAACGATCGCCCGCCCCGCCCCTGCTTCGGGACGAGCTCGTTCGCGAAGATCCAGCGATCCCGGGGGATCGGGGCGAGCGCGGTGACCCGCAGGAAGGACTGGGGCCCGGGAAGGTCGTCATCCTCCTCGTCCTCTTCATCGTCCTCCTCGTCCTCGCCCTCGGGTGTGAGCGGCGTGGGCACGGGCGCTGGCTCGGGCTCGCCGTGCTCCTCGACCCACGTCTGGGGCAGACCGGCCGGCCACGGGTCGCCCGGTGCATGGGCGACGCGACCGGCGAACACGGCGCTCCACGTCGCCGCGGGCACCTCGGCGTCGCCGGCCTCCGTCGCGATCACCAGCACGCGGCCGCCGCGCGGTGTGTCGTCGAGGTCGCCGGGCCCGCCCGCGGGAAGCACCACCGACCCTTCTGCATCGAGCACGGCCGCTCCGGCCTCGAGGTGACGCAGGGGCATGGCGAGGACCAACGCCCGGTCCTGGTCGATCTCGCCCATGCGCTCCTCCTCGGCGTTCGAGGGGCCATCGTACGGGGGGCTTGACCTGGGTGGCGGTCATTCCGTAGATTGTCGACAGTCCACAGCTTGCCCCGCTCCATCCGGCCCACCGAAAGACCGGATGATGCGCGGCGGCGGAGGGGGGAAGCGAAGATGCAGACCGGCGACCCGGATCTCGCGGTCCGAGCGGACGGAGTCGGCAGGCGGGGTGACGTAGACCGCCGGAGCTTCATCCGGATGGGGGTGCTCGGCACCGCGATGGCGAGCGCCATGCTGATGGAACGCGATCGCGAGGCGGGCGCCGCGATGATCGCGCAGAGCACCTCCACGGTTCAGCCGAGAGGCGCGGGCCTGGTCGCGGCCGGTCCCGAGCTGGCCCTGCCGCCGGGCTTCGAGTACAAGACGTTCGGCTGGTTCGGATCGGCGATGACCGACGGGTTCATCACACCGCCCATCCACGACGGCATGGCCGTGTTCGACGTCGGTGGAGGGAAGCTGCGCCTCGTCCGCAACCACGAGCTCGGCGAGGGGAACGACATCCCCGCCGGCACGGTGATCGGCGACCCGAAGACCGCGTGGGACCGCAGGGCGCCCGGCGGCACGGTGACGCTCGAGATCAACGCCGGCAACGCCAACCTGCAATCGCACTGGATCAGCCTGAACGGCACCGACACGAACTGCGCCGGGATCCCCACCCCCTGGGGCACGTGGCTCACGTGCGAGGAGACCACCGCGGGCGTGAAGTCCGGCAGGCGCAAGCCCCACGGCTTCGTCTTCGAGGTGGACCCGACGGACGACAGCCCGAGGCTCACCAGGCCGTATCGCAAGCTCGGCCGGTTCCTGCACGAGGCCGGCGCCGTCGATCCGGCGACCGGCGTGATCTACATGACCGAGGACGAAGGCCCCGACGGGTTCTACCGCTTCATCCCCGACACGCCAGGCAACCTGCGCAAGGGCGAGCTGCAGATGCTGCGCGTCAAGGGCCGGCCGAAGTACAACACGGTCGTCGGCCAGACGGTCGGGGAGGTGCTCGAGTGCAACTGGGTCAAGATCGACGACCCGAACCCGGCCAACGCCGAGGACGACGCATCGGCGGTCTTCAAGCAGGGGCGCGCCAAGGGGGCCGCGAAGTTCCTGGGCGGCGAGGGCTGCACCTACAGAGACGGATCGATCGTCTTCGGCTCGAGCGAGGGCGGCGACAAGGGCCTCGGCCAGGTGTGGTCGTACACGCCGACGACCAACGCGGGGGAGCTGAACGAGAAGGGCACGCTCGAGCTGCTCTTCGAGTCGCAGGGGAAGAAACAGCTCGACGGTCCCGACAACATGACCACGAGCCCGGGCGGCGCGATCGTGATCGCCGAGGACGGGAACCTGAAGAGCAACTTCGTCAAGGCGCTGCTTCCCAACGGCACGATGATCGACGTGGTCGAGAACCTCGTCGGGGTGCAGAAGCACTACCTCGACGCATCGGGCAAGCTCTGGGATCCGACCGTTCCCGACGACGGCAAGTCGGCGGGCGACGGGATCGGGTTCTCCGAGTTCGCGGGCCCCTGCTTCAGCCCGGACGGCACGTGGCTCTTCGTGAACATCCAGGTGCCCGGCATCACGTGCGCGATCACGGGCGACTGGGCTAGCCTCGGGCTCTGATCGTCGCAGGACGAAGGGAGAGCGGAACCGGCGTGGGGAGCGACGAGACACCTTCCGGTGTGCCGCACGTCGTCGCGACCCCGCCGGGGCCGCGCACCCGGGAGATCCTGGAGCGTCAGGCCAAGGTCCTGTACCGGGGCACGGCGGGCGACGTCGGTCCGTTCGTGATCTGCCGCAAGTCGGGCTACGAGGTCGAGGACGTCGACGGCAACGTCTACCTCGACTGCATCAGCGCGATGGCCTCGGTGCCGGTGGGGGCGGCTCGCACCGACATCACCGACGCGGCCGTCGAGGCCCTGCGCCGCTACGGCAACGAGGACACCCACTACTACTCGCACGAGTACGTGCTGCCGCTCGCCGAGCGGTTGTTGGCGATCGCGCCGGGATCGCTCACCCGCGTCGACATCGCCCTGAACGGCACCGAGGCGGTCGAGACGGCCGTGCGGTTCATGCGCCGCGCCACCGGTCGCCCGATCGTGATCGGGTTCATGGGCGGCTACCACGGGGAAGCCGGCACCGCCGGGGCGATGGGCGCCGAGACGAGCGATCTCTCCTACGGGTACCGGGCGCTGATGCCCGGGTTCGCGCACGTGCCGTTCCCGAACCCCTACCGCACGCCGTTCACTGCTCGGCCCGGGGGCACCGGCGACGGAACCGTCGACTACCTGCGAGACCACGTGCTGCACCATTCCGTCGACCCTCGTGAGATCGCGGGCTTCGTGATCGAGCCCGTGATGGGCTCGGGGGGCTGCGTGGCGCCACCGGCGTCGTTCTGGCCGGCGCTCGTGGAGCTCTGCAGCGAGTTCGACTTCCTGCTCTGTGCCGACGAGGTGAAGACCGGGTTCGGCCGCGCCGGCACGATGTTCGCCGTGGAACGGTTCGCCGTGGAGCCCGACCTCATGTGTCTCGGCAAGTCGATGGGGGGCGGCGTGATGCCCATCGGGGCGGTGCTGGGCACCGAGCGGTCGATGGACTTCGACGACGTCTCGACCGGCTCGACCTGGTCGTGGCTGCCGGCGGCGTGCGCGGCGGCGCTGACGACGCTCGACGTGTTCGAGGCCGAGCGGGTGCTCGAGAACGTGATGGCGCTGGAGGCCGCCGGACTCGAGGGACTCGAGGGACTGCGCGAGCGCTATCCGTCGATCGGCGACGTGCGCGCGGTGGGGTGCTTCATGGCGATCGAGTTCGTGATGGACCGAGTGACGAAGGAGCGCGACCTCGACCTGCAGGAGCGGGTCGCCGACGCGTGCGTGCGGCGAGGGCTGCTGATCGACCCGTCGACCACCTCGCTGAACATCCAGCCCTCGCTGACGATGCCGGTCGAGGTGATGAGCACGGTCCTGGGCATCCTCGACGAGGCGATCGCCGAGGCGCTCGCGGCTTCCGCATGAACGACGCGCAGGCTCATGCGTGGGCCGGCCGGGAGCTCCTCGACCTGGTCGCGATCCACTCACCGTCGGGGAAGGAGCACGACGCCGTCGACCACCTGGAGGCTCGCTCCACCGCGTGGGGCCTGCCGGTCTCGCGGATGCCGGTCGAGGGCGCGGCCGACGACCTGCTGATCGGGTGGTCGCCGCGTCCCTCCCTGCTGCTCACCGCGCACATCGACACCGTCACTCCGACCTGGGCGTGGGAGGCCGGGCTCAAGGACGGAGTGGTTCGGGGCCTCGGCGCGGGCGACTGCAAGGCATCGGTGATCGCGTTCGCCCTGGGCATGCTGCTCGCCCGTGAACGCGGCCTCGATCTCGAGGCGCTGCCGGTCGCGCTCGGCGTGTGCGTCGACGAGGAGGACCTGGGCCGCGGTTCCATCGTGATGGCGAACGAGCTCCGGCCCCGCTGGGTCGTGGCGGGGGAGCCCAGCCGGCGCGCCGTGGGCGTCGCCGAGGCGGGGTTCGTCGACACGATCTGCGTCGTGCGTGGACGGTCGGTCCACGGCTCGTTCCCCGAACGCGGCGACAACGCGATCGAGAAGGCCGCGCGGCTCCTG
>Ga0210115_1000085_pt1 | contig 21832 bp, 15 predicted proteins | sample MayberryNW_TuleB_2_FD_185526 | JGI IMG/M metagenome (GOLD analysis project Ga0210115, IMG submission 185526) | Wetland microbial communities from San Francisco Bay, California, USA, that impact long-term carbon sequestration - MayberryNW_TuleB_D2... | ecosystem: Environmental > Aquatic > Marine... | reverse complement strand
GGGACGACTGACGCACCCTGCAGCACCGACAGGCTGCTCACCGCCGGGTTGGCCCGCAGCAGCTCCACGACCTGTGCCGAGAGCTCCTCCCGCACCGAGATCCGCAGGGTCAGCACGGCCACATCGTGCCGCACGGGCGCCCGAGGATCCCGGCGGCGCCCTGATGGCGGCGAGATGAGTCCCTAGCGGCGGGCCGCCACCAGCTCGGCGATCTGCACGGCGTTGAGCGCGGCACCCTTGCGCAGGTTGTCACCGACGACGAAGAAAGCCAGCCCGCGGCCGTCGGGAACGCCGGGGTCCTGCCGGATCCGGCCCACCAGGCTCGGGTCGGTCCCGGCCGCGGCCAACGGCGTGGGTACGTCGGCCAGCTCGACACCCGGCGCCGCCGCGAGGAGCTCGGTCGCGCGGGCGACCGAGAGCGGCCGCTCGAACTCGACGTTGATCGACAGCGAGTGACCGGTGTACACGGGCACCCGCACGCAGGTGCCCGAGACGAGCAGCCCCGGGATGCCGAGGATCTTGCGGCTCTCGTTGCGCAGCTTCTGCTCCTCGTCGGTCTCGAAGGAGCCGTCGTCGACGACCGAGCCGGCCACCGGGAGCACGTTGAAGGCGATCGGCCCGACGTACTTCTCGGGCTTCGGGTAGGGCACCGCCGAGCCGTCGTGCACCAGCTCGGTGGCCCGGTCGACCACCTGCCGGGCCTGCTTGTCGAGCTCGTCGACGCCGGCGCCACCGCTGCCGGAGACCGCCTGGTAGGTGCTGGCCACCATCCGGGTCAGACCGGCCTCGTCATGCAGCGGCTTCAGGACCGGCATCGCGGCCATCGTCGTGCAGTTGGGGTTGGCGATGATGCCCTTGACCGCGTTGGCGACCTCGTCGCCGTTGACCTCGCTGACGACGAGCGGGACCTCGGGGTGCATCCGCCACGCGGACGAGTTGTCGACCACGACCGCACCGGCCGCGGCGTACCGCTCCGCGATGGCCCGCGACGTCGTGGCGCCCGCGGAGAAGACCGCGATGTCGAGGCCGCTGACGTCGGCAGTGCTCGCGTCCTCGACGACGACGTCCTCGCCACGCCACGGCAGCGTGCTGCCGGCCGAGCGGGCCGAGGCGAAGAACCTGATGTCGGACAACGGGAAACCGCGCTCGTCCAGCAGCCGCCGCATGACGGTGCCGACCTGGCCGGTCGCGCCGACGACCCCGACGGTCAGACCCGCACTCATCGGGGCCCCCGCGGGATCGCGAGCGCAGCGAGCGATGTCGTGGGGACAGTCATCGTCCGGTGCCCCCGTAGACCACGGCCTCCGTCTCGGCCGCGTCGAGGTCGAACGCGCTGTGCACCGCCGTGACGGCGGCGTCGACGTCCTCGCCGCGGACGACGACCGAGATCCGGATCTCCGACGTCGAGATCATCTCGATGTTGACACCGGCGTCGGCGAGCGCGCCGAAGAAGGTCGCGGACACGCCGGGGTGCGACCGCATGCCGGCGCCGACCAGAGAGACCTTGCCGACCTGGTCGTCGTAGAGCAGGTCCTCGAAGCCGACCTGGCCCTGGATGCGGCTCAGCGCGGCCATCGCGGTCTGCCCGTCGCTCTTGGGCAGCGTGAACGAGATGTCGGTGCGGCCGGTGGCGGCGGCCGAGATGTTCTGGACGATCATGTCGATGTTGATCTCGGCGGCGGCGATCGCGCGGAAGAGCACCGCGGCCTCGCCCGGCTTGTCCGGCACGCCGACGACGGTGATCTTGGCCTCGGAGCGGTCGTGCGCGACGCCGCTGATGATGGCATGCTCCATCTGGTCGACCCCTTCGTCCTCGTCGGTGACCCAGGTGCCCTCGCGGGTCGAGAACGACGACCGCACGTGGACCGGGATCGAGTACCTGCGGGCGTACTCCACGCACCGCAGGTGCAGCACCTTGGCGCCGCACGCCGCCATCTCCAGCATCTCCTCGTACGAGATGCGGGGCAGCCTGCGCGCGGTGGGCACGATGCGCGGGTCGGCGGAGAACACCCCGTCGACGTCGGTGTAGATCTCGCACACCTGCGCCCCGAGCGCGGCGGCCAGGGCGACCGCCGTCGTGTCGGTGCCGCCCCGGCCGAGGGTGGTGATCTCCTTGGTGTCCTGGGAGACCCCCTGGAAGCCGGCGACGATGACGACCGCGCCCTTGTCCAGGGCGGAGCGGATGCGGCCCGGCGTGACGTCGATGATGCGGGCCTTGCCGTGCGTCGAGTCGGTGATGACGCCGGCCTGGCTGCCGGTGTAGGACCGGGCCTCGTAGCCCAGGTTGGCGATCGCCATCGCCAGCAGGGCCATCGAGATGCGCTCACCGGCGGTGAGCAGCATGTCGAGCTCGCGGCCAGGCGGCAGCGGGCTGACCTGCTTGGCCAGGTCCACCAGCTCGTCCGTCGTGTCACCCATCGCGGACACCGCGACGACCACGTCGTTGCCGGCCTTGCGGGTGTCGACGATGCGCTTCGCGACGCGCTTGATGGAGTCGGCGTCGGCGACGGAGGAGCCTCCGTACTTCTGCACGACCAGGGCCACGACCGCGCTCCTTCGCTCGCTCTCGTCCGGGCTGGGCGTCCCAGTCTAGGGAGAGTCGGGCTGGTGACCCGGGAGCGTCCGGCACCCGGTCACCGGCGAGGAGGAGCGCCGGTGCCCGGGCCGGCGACTACGGGTGCTGGTGCGCCTCGGCGACCGTCTCGGCGAGCAGCCGGTCCTCGACCTTGATGGTCTCGTCGAGGTCGGCGTCCAGCCGGACGTGGGACACGACCGAGTGCAACGCGCGGAGCACCGACGAGGCCGTGCTGCCCCAGTTGCTCAGGTAGGAGAACTGCCACCACCACAACGCCTCGGTCGACCGCCCGGCCCGGTAGTGCTGCAGGCCGTGCAGCAGGTCGCTCATCACGTCGGTGATGTCGTCGGAGAGCCGGCTGGTGAAGAGCTCCGGCTCGCTGCCGTAGGGGTCGAAGAGCGCGGCGTGCTCGTCGATCGGCTCGAGCAGGTTGGCCAGCGACGAGCGCAGCCCTTCGAGGTCGGGGTCGAAGCCGGCGTCGGGCTCGAACCGCTCGTCCGGCACGACGTCCGAGATCGCGCCGAGACGGCCGCCGGCCAGCAGCAGCTGCGACACCTCGAGCAGCAGCAGCGAGATCGCGTAGTCCGGGTCCTGCGCGGCCGCGATCTCGCGCACCGCGACCACGAAGCTCTCGACCTGGTCGGCGATCTCGACGGTGAAGTCGGACAGGTCGTCGGTCGCTGTCATGGGCACATCCTCACCACTCGGTCACACATCGAGCAACCGCCTGCCCTCGAAGGCCCGGCCCAGCGTGACCTCGTCGGCGTACTCCAGGTCGCCGCCGACCGGCAGGCCGCTCGCCAGCCGGGTCACGCGCAGCCCCATCGGCTTGACCAGCCGAGCCAGGTAGGTGGCGGTCGCCTCGCCCTCGAGGTTGGGGTCGGTGGCCAGGATCAGCTCGGTCACCTGACCGTCGGCCAGCCGGGTCATCAGCTCGCGGACCCGCAGGTCGTCGGGCCCGATGCCCTCGATCGGGCTGATCGCGCCGCCCAGCACGTGGTAGCGCCCGCGGAACTCGCGGGTCTTCTCGATCGCGACGACGTCCTTGGGCTCCTCGACCACGCAGATCACCGTGAGGTCGCGGCGCGCGTCCCGGCAGATGCGGCACTGCTCGTCCTCGGCCACGTTGCCGCAGGTGGCGCAGAACCGGACCTTCTCCTTGACCTCGGTGAGGGCGGAGACGAGACGGCGTACGTCGGCAGGCTCGGCGGCCAGGAGGTGGAACGCGATGCGCTGCGCCGACTTCGGCCCGACGCCCGGCAGCCGACCGAGCTCGTCGATCAGGTCCTGGACGACGCCTTCGTACACCGCGCGCCTCGCCTACAGGCCCGGCAGCCCGAGGCCGCCGCCCATGCTGCCCAACCCCTCGGCCAGCGGGGCCATCGTCTGGTTCTGCAGCTCGCGCGCGGCCCGGTTGGCGTCGCGGATCGCGGCGACCACCAGGTCGGCCAGCCCTTCGGCGTCGTCGGGGTCGATGGCGGTCGGGTCGATGCGCAGCCCCACGACCTCACCGCCGCCGGTGACGGTCGCGTGGACCAGCCCCCCGCCGGCCGAGCCGGACACCTCGGCGCGGGCCAGTTCCTCCTGCGCCTCCAGCAGGCGGGCCTGCACGGCCTGGGCCTGCTGCAGCAGGCCGGCGAGGTCGGTGTCGGACAGGTCGGAGCCGGGGGCGTCGGAAGTGCTCACCCGGGGAGCCTACGGCCCCGGGGTGACGCCGTGTCCCCTCACCGGCCTTCAGCTGGCGTCATACTCGCCGATGACCTTGGCGCCGAGCTCGCGGGCGAGCAGGTCCTGGGAGGTCAGGCCGGTCTCGTCCGCGTCCGGGTCGTCGGCGGACGGGGCGTCATCGGCGGAACCGACCGGGTTGCCCGCGGCCTCCTCGGCGACGGCCGCCATCGCGGCCGCCCGGCCGCTCGGGGCCGCCGGGCGCTCCGGCTGCGGTACGGCTTGGGCTGCCTCGGCGCCCGGGCCGGGGGCGGCCAGGGAGGTGGCGGCGGGTGCCGCGGCAGTGGGGGCGCCCCCGGCGGCCGGGTCGGTGGACGGGTCGACGACCGCGTCGACCTTCCAGTCCACGGCGAGCACGGTGATCAGCGCCTGCCGCACGATCTCGTCGCTGCCGCTGCTGGTGAAGCTGTCCCGCGCCCCGGCGTTGACCATCGCCAGGGTGAGCCGGCCGTCGGCCACCCCGGCGACCTGGGCGTTGTGACTGAGCAGCGTCCAGGTGAAGCGCCGCATGCCCTTGACCACGTCGAGGACGTCGGGCCACATCCGGCGGACGGTGATCAGGTCGACCCCGCCGACCGGGTCGGGTGTCGGTGCGGGGGGCGGCTGGGTGCCCGGTGCGGGCTCCGCTGCTGCGCCGGCGACCTCCGCTGCGGCGGGCTCGGCGCCGGCGGGCTCGGCGCCGGCGGGCTCGGCCGCTGCGACGGGCTCGACGGGTGCGGCCGGCGCGGCGGCGGCCGCGGCCGCCGGCGCAGCCGGGGTGGCCGCAGCCGCCGGGCGGGTCGTCGACGGCGTACCGGCAGAGGCCTCGCCCACGCCGACGGAGCCGGTGGCGAGACGGCGCTCGAGCCGGTCGAGGCGGGCGGCGAGGCCGCGCTCGGCGTGGTCGGCGGCGGGCAGCAGGACGCGGGCCACGATCAGCTCGAGGTGCAACCTGGGGGCGGTGGCGCCGCGCATCTCGGTGAGGCCGACGTTGACGACGTCGGCGGCGCGCGAGAGCTCGGCCTTGCCGAAGTGCGCGGCCTGCTGGCGCATCCGCTCCAGCTCGTCGTCGGGGTGCTCGCCGAGGATGCTGCCCGCGGCGTCGGGCACGGCGTCGATGACGATCAGGTCGCGCAGCCGTTCGAGCAGGTCCTCGGTGAAGCGGCGCGGGTCGTGGCCGCCCTCGACGACCCGGTCGACGATGCGGAAGACCGCCGCCGCGTCGCCGGCCGCGAACGCGTCGATGGTGTCGTCGAGCAGGCTGGCGTCGGTGTAGCCGAGCAGCGCCGCGGCTCCGGGGTAGGTCAGGCCGTCGGCGCCGGCGCCGGCGAGCAGCTGGTCGAGGACGCTGAGCGAGTCGCGGACCGAGCCGCGGCCGGCCCGCACGACCAGCGAGAGCACCGCCGGGTCGACCGCGACCTTCTCCTGCTCGCACACCCCGGCCAGGTGGGCCTGCAGCTCGGTCGGCGGCACCAGCCGGAACGGGTAGTGGTGGGTGCGGGAGCGGATCGTGGCGATGACCTTGTCCGGCTCGGTGGTCGCGAAGACGAACTTCACGTGCTCCGGCGGCTCCTCGACCAGCTTGAGCAGCGCGTTGAAGCCCTCGCGGGACACCATGTGCGCCTCGTCGATGATGTAGACCTTGAAGCGCGACGACGCCGGTGCGTAGAACGCGCGCTCCCGCAGGTCGCGGGCGTCGTCGACACCACCGTGGCTGGCCGCGTCGATCTCGATGACGTCGAGGCTGCCGGCGCCGCCGGTGCCGAGGTCCTGGCAGGACTGGCACATGCCGCACGGAGTCGGGGTCGGGCCCTTCTCGCAGTTGAGGCAGCGGGCCAGGATGCGGGCGCTCGTCGTCTTGCCGCAGCCACGCGGGCCGCTGAAGAGGTAGGCGTGGTGGGTGCGGTCGGAGGACAGCGCGTTGCGCAGCGGCGTCGTGACGTGACCCTGCCCGATGACCTCGTCGAAGGTCGAGGGCCGGTACCTGCGGTAGAGCGCCTGGGTCACGCACCGACCCTAGCCGGGTCCACCGACCCTCGACCGGCGGTCTCCACGGGCGCGAAAGGACCCCCCGCACACCCGCCAGAGCCTGCCTACCCTTGCTGCCTTCCGGCCCTGGGGGAGTTCAGCGGGATGACGCCGCACGAGGGGTCGGCACGCAGTCTAACCGTCCACCGCTGACCGCCCCGACGGCCACCTTTGTGGACGCCGGCACACCACAGTGGCGGCGGGTCTGGTGCGGTGGCGTCCACAACGGACCGGGCTGCGGCGACGTTCGGGCGGGCGTCGACGCTCCGGTACCCTGCTGCGCGGAGGACTCGCCTAGTGGCCTAGGGCGCACGCTTGGAAAGCGTGTTGGGGGCAACCCCTCGCGGGTTCGAATCCCGCGTCCTCCGCCAGACCTGTCGCTCCAGAACCCATGGCCTTCGGCCCTGGCCCGGCGTTGTCGCGTCGCGTCACCCTGAGGTGGAGGACCGGAGGTGCGCCATGGTCGTCGTGTCGGCACCGCCCCAACCACCGTCGTCATCACGCCGGGCCCGGGTCCCTGTCGCCGTGCTCGCCCTCCTCGCCGTGGTTGCCGCGCTCGTCGCCGGGGCCGCCCTGGTCGTCTCCCGCAGCGACGGGGGCCAGATCGTCGGCTCCGGGGTGTCGGCGACGGACCGACGGGTGACACCAGCGTTCGCCGCCGTGGACCTGGCCGGCTCGAACCGGGTCCTGGTGCAGGTCGGCCGGCCCTGGTCGGTGGTGGTGCGGGGCGACGACAACCTGCTGTCCCGGGTCTCTACCTCGGTGCGTTCAGGCGTCCTCGTGATCGACACTCGCGGGAGCATCCGGACGAGGACCGCCATGACCGTCGTCGTGACGGCTCCCCGGGTCACCGCCGTCACGCTCAGCGGCAGCGGCACGATCGCGGTGGACGGGGTGCGCAGCGACCGCCTGACGGTGGGGCTTCTCGGGAGCGGCACCGTGACCGCCTCCGGCGCCTCCCACGTGCTGGCTGTGCGCCTGACCGGGAGCGGTGACGTCGACCTGGGCCGGCTGTCCGCGCGGGACGCGACCGCCGAGCTGGCTGGCAGCGGGCGGGTCGTCGTGCACGCCACCCGGTCGTTGCACGCAACCGTCTCGGGCACCGGGTCGGTCCTGTACTCGGGGAGGCCGCAGGAGGTCACCCGCGAGGTGACCGGCACCGGCAGCATCACCGGCGCCTAGTCGAGCCAGTGCCGGTCAGCGGCGGCGGGTGCCGAAGATGCTGCGGGTGATCTCCCGGCCCAGCACGGCGGCCGCCGACCGGGCCATCTGCCTGAACGCCGACGACTCGATCACCTTCTCGGCGGTCGACTTCTCCGGCGTCTCCCGCCGAGGAGCAGGCGTACGTCGCGGCCGGTCGCCCGCGGACGGCTTGCCGCTCTGCGGCGACCCGGCCGGCCCGGCCGCAGCCGGCTTCCGCAGCCGGGCGGCCAGGCGCTCGTACGCCGACTCGCGGTCCACCTGCTCCGCGTACTTCGCTGTGAGCGGCGACGTCTCGACGGCCGCCGTCAGCACCGACGGGTCGGCCGGCGCCATCCGCGACTGCGGTGCGCGCAGCCGGGTCCACGCAACCGGCGTCGGCGCTCCCCGCTCGGACATCACCGTGACGACGGCCTCGCCGATGCCGACCTGGGTCAGCACCTCCTCGAGGTCGTAGGCCGACATCGGGAAGGTCGAGGCGGTCGCCTTGAGGGCCTTGGCGTCGGCCGGGGTGAACGCGCGCAGCGCGTGCTGCACCCGGTTGGCCAGCTGGGCCAGGACGTCGGCCGGCACGTCCTTGGGCGTCTGGGTCACGAAGAACACGCCCACGCCCTTGGACCGGATCAGCCGCACGGTCTGCACGATGGCGTCGAGGAACTCCTTGGACGCGTCGTCGAAGAGCAGGTGCGCCTCGTCGAAGAAGAACACCAGCTTGGGCTTGTCGACGTCGCCGATCTCGGGCAGCTCGTCGAAGAGGTCGGCGAGCAGCCACATGAGGAAGGTCGAGAAGAGCCGCGGCCGGTCCTGCAGCCGCGGCAGCTCCAGCAGGGACACCACCCCGCGCCCGGACCCGTCGACCCGCATCAGGTCGGCGGTGTCGAACTCCGGCTCGCCGAAGAAGGCCTCGGCACCCTGGTCCTCGAAGGCGACGAGCTCGCGCAGGATGACACCGGCCGTCGCCCGGGACAGCCCGCCGAGAGCCTTCAGCTCCTCCTCGCCCTCGTCGCCGGCGAGGAACTGGATGACCGCCCGCAGGTCCTTGAGGTCGAGCATCGGCAGCCCGGCCTTGTCGGCGAAGTGGAACACCAGGCCCAGCGAGGACTCCTGCACCTCGTTGAGGCCGAGCACCTTCGAGAGCAGGGTCGGGCCGAACGACGTCATGGTCGCGCGTAGCGGCACCCCCTCCCCGACACCGCCGAGGGCGAGCAGCTCGACCGGGCAGCCGGCGCCGGACCAGGTCTGCCCCACCTCGGTCGCCCGGGCGGTGACCTTGTCGTCGGCCTCCCCCGGCTGCGCGATGCCGGAGAGGTCGCCCTTGATGTCAGCCGCGAGCACCGGCACACCCGCCGCGGACAGCTGCTCCGCCATCAGCTGCAGCGTCTTGGTCTTGCCCGTGCCGGTCGCCCCGGCGACCAGGCCGTGCCGGTTGACCATGGCGAGCGGGATCCGCACCGCCGCCTCGGGTCGCGCCGTGCCGTCCTCGACGAGGGCACCGAGCTCGATCGCCGGGCCGTCGAAGGCGTAGCCCGCCGCGACCTGCGCGACCCGGTCCGTCTCCGCACCGCTCCCAGCACTGCTGCCCGGCATGGACGCCTCCCTGCGGCGGCTCGACGAGGCGGCCAGCCTATGCTGGCGAGGGTGATCTTCAAGGCGGTCGGGGACGGGCGGCCCTACCCCGAGCACGGTCTGAGCCAGAGCCAGTGGGGCGACCTGTCTCCGACGCAGGTCCGCATCGACGAGCTGATCACGACCAAGCGCGAGATGGATCTCGACCGGGTGATGACCGAGGACTCGACGTACTTCGGCGACCTCTTCGCCCACGTCGTGCAGTGGCGCGGCGAGCTCTACCTCGAGGACGGGCTGCACCGCGCGCTGCGCGCCGCCCTGCAGCAGCGCCCCATGCTCCACGCGCGCGTGCTCGAGCTCGACGACTGAGGTCGGCCTCCCGTGTCCATGTTCACCCCGCGCGGCGAGGGCGCTCGGCCCCTGCGCCGGCGCGGGGGTCGCGGCGGTGGACGCCGGGTCGCGGCGGTCACCGTGACGCTGCTGCTGCTCGTCACGCTCGCCGTACTCGCCTGGCAGTCCACGAGGGGCGGCGACGAGCCGGACGTCCGAGCCAGGCCCGAACCGACCTGCCCGACACCCTCCACGCTGCCGTCGGCGCTCGCGCCGGCCAAGGTGCGCGTCAACGTCTACAACGCGACCGACCGCCGCGGGCTGGCCGCCAAGGTCGCGGGCCAGCTCGAGCGTCGCGGTTTCGACGTGCGCAAGGTGGACAACGACCCCTTGGGCCGGACGGTGACCGGCGCGGCGGAGGTCCGCCACGGCGACGAGGGCGCCGCGGCGGCCCGCACCGTCGCGGCGCAGGTGGGTACGGTCGTCGCCGTCCCGGACGGCCGTCCCGGCGGGTCGGTCGACCTCGCGCTCGGGGCCGGCTTCACCGCGCTGCTGCCGCCGGCCGAGGCTGCGGCGGCCCTGTCGCCGTCGCCGTCGCACACACCTGCCGGCTGCTGACCCGAGGAGACGATCGTGCGCCTGCCCATTCCCGGACCGGGTGCCGTCATCGGCGGCGCCGCCGCAGCGGCCGAGGTGGTGGAGACCGCGATCGGCCTGGTGCCCCGGGCCGCCGACGCGCTGACCCGGGTCGAGATGCTGCTGGACCGCGCCGAGGGCATCGTCGGCAGGGCGGAGGCCGTCGCCGGTCGGGCCGACGCCGTCGCCGGTCGGGCCGACGCCGTCGCCGACGAGGCGGCCGAGTCCACCGCGAAGGTCCGGGCCGCCGTCGACGCGGTGGCCGTCGTCACCCGCGACGCGGGTCGCCGGGTCGACGCAGCGGGTGGTCTGGTCGACCGGCTGGACACGCTGCTGGGCACCTGGGAGCCGGTGGGTCGCAGGCTCGCACCGCAGGCGTCCCGGCTCGCCGACAGCCTGTCCGGTCACGAGGTGGACTCGGCGATCGCGCTCATCGACCGGATGCCGGTCGTCCTCGAGCACCTGGACAGCGACCTGCTGCCGGTGCTCAGGACGCTCGACCGGGTCGGGCCGGACCTGCACGAGCTGCTCGAGGTCGTCGAGGACCTGCGCCGGGTGGTGACCGGCCTTCCGGGAGTCGGTCTGCTGCGCAGACGGGGCGACGACGAACCGACGGACGACGTCACGGACTGACCCGCCGGCCGGTGCGTACGCCGCTGTCAGACCGGCAGCGACGTACGACTATCCTCTGGGGCACCTGTCGTGGGTCACGGGTCCAGCAGAGGGCCGACCAGCATGCTCCTGCCCGTGAGGTTGAGCCCACCTTGTCCACCGAGGACACCGTCGCAACCGACCCTGCCCGCAGCCGGCCGACCGACCGCCGGTCCGACGCCGCCGCCCGGATCCGCCAGCTCGAGGAGGCTCTCGAGTCCCACGCCCTCGTCGACCAGGCGCGCGGGGTGCTGATGGCGACCCACCGCATCGACGCCGACGCCGCCTGGGGCCTGCTGGTCCGGGTGTCCAGCCACCAGAACATCAAGGTCCGGACCCTGGCCGAGGCGGTCATCACGCTGGTGACCTCCCCGGTGCCGGCCGAGCCGTCGCCGGCCACGACCGCGGCGATCCGCTACCTGTTGCCGCGCAGCTGGCCCGACGGCGGCTCCTCCTGACCCTGGTCGCTGCATCCACGTGACCTAGGCCCCTTCCGACGCAGCACTCCGGGGCCAACACTGTCCGGGAGAGGGCAGAGGGAACGGGGAGATGTCTCCCTGTCCGCGTGCGCTCCGCACGGAAGGACCCGAGCGCGATGACGACGAACCCGACGAGCGGGTCGACCGGCCCGCAGCCGCCCAGGATCATCCAGGGCGGCATGGGCGCCGCCGTCTCGAGCTGGCGGCTCGCCCGGGCGGTCTCCGCCACCGGTCACCTCGGAGTCGTGTCCGGCACCGCTCTGGACGTCGTGTACGCCCGACGCCTCCAGGACGGTGACCCGGAGGGACATGTCCGGCGGGCCCTGGCCGCGTTCCCGGTGCCGGAGGTCGCCCAGCGGGTCCTGGACGTCTACTACCTGCCGGCCGGACGACCCGCCCGCCGGCCGTACCGCGACGTCCCGATGTTCACGCTGGCGCCGCCGGTGGCGCTGCAGGAGCTCACGGTGGTCGCCAACTTCTGCGAGGTGTTCCTCGCCAAGGAAGGCCACCCCGGGGTGGTCGGGATCAACTACCTGCGCAAGATCGAGCTGCCGATCCCGTTCGCCGTCCTCGGGGCGATGCTGGCCGGAGTCGACTACGTCCTCGTCGGGGCCGGAAGCCCGGCGGAGATGCCCGAGCTCGTCCGACGCCTGGCCCGACGGGACGGCGTCGCCATGTCCGTCCGGGCGCAGGGCACGACGAGCGCGGACGGAGAGTTCGCCGTGCGGTGCAGCCCTCGGGCACTGCTCGGCGCGGGGCCGCCGCTGCACCGACCACAGCTGCTCGCCATCGTCGCCTCCACCGACCTCGCGGCCGGACTGGCCGCAGACCCCCTGACCCGACCGGACGGGTTCGTCATCGAGGGCCACACCGCGGGTGGGCACAACGCGCCGCCGCGGGGGCCGCGACGCACGTCACCGACCGGGGAGCCGGTGTATGACGACCGCGACACCGTGGACCCCGAGGCCATCCGGGCGCTCGGGCTGCCGTTCTGGCTGGCCGGGTCCCAGGGCAGCCCGGAGGGTCTGCGGGCGGCGGTGGCGGCGGGCGCCGCCGGGGTGCAGGTCGGCACCGCGTTCGCGTTCTGCGCCGAGTCGAGTCTCGCCGACCCGCTGAAGCGGCAGGTGCTGCACGCCGTGGCCCACGGCGACGTCCGCGTCTTCACCGACTGGCGGGTGTCACCGACCGGGTTCCCGTTCAAGGTGCTGCAGGTGCCGGGCACCCTGTCCGACCCCGACGTCAGGGCCCGCCCGCACGAGTGCGACATCGGCGCGCTGCGGAGTCCCTACCGGCAGGCGGACGGCACGATCGGCTACCGCTGCCCGGCCGAGCCGATCAAGATGTACGTCGACAAGGGCGGCCGGGCCGCCAACACCGAGGGCCGCGTGTGCCTGTGCAACGCGTTGCTCGCCACCGCCGGCCTCCCGCAGCAGCGCCCGCACGGCTACGACGAGCCGGCGATCGTCACGTCCGGAGACGACTTCGGCGCCGTGGCCGCCCTCATCCGGTCACGACCCGACGAGGCCCCCTACCCGGCCAGCGCCGTCATCGACTACCTCTCCGCCGCGCCGTCGGGGCCCTGAGCCCGGTGGCAGCATCGTCGGAGTGGCTGGCTCGGGGTGAGCACGAGCTGCCCGACGACACCAGCTGGCTGACACCAGGCGAGTCCGGTCGGGCGGCCGGCATGCGGTTCACGAAGCGCCGCACCGAGTACCTGCTCCGTCGCTGGGTGGGCAAGCAGGCCGTCGCCGCCGTCCGCGGCATGCCCGACGACCCACCGGAGCTGGCCCGCATCGAGATCGCCAACCGGGCCAGCGGCGCGCCGTACGTCGTCGTCGACGGCCGGCCGTCGCCGCTGTGTGTGTCGCTGACGGACCGGGCCGGCTGGGGGGTCTGTCTGGTCGGGCCGGACCCCACCCGGGTCGGGTGCGACCTGGAGATCGTCGAGGCCCGGTCACCGGGCTTCGTGAGCGACTTCCTGACCGACGAGGAGCAGGGCTTCGTCGCCTCCCAGGCGGCCGGCGACGCGAGGGACGCGGCGGCGAACCTCCTCTGGTCGGCCAAGGAGAGCGCGCTCAAGGTGCTGCAGACCGGCTTGCGCCGTGACACGCGCACCGTGGTGGTCACTGCCGAGGACGCACCGTCCGGTGGATGGGGCCGGCTGACGATCAGCACCGCCGAGGGCCGGAGCCTCCCCGGTTGGTGGCGCCGCGAGGGGGCCTTCCTGCTCACCGTGGCCGCGGAGTCGCCGTTCCCGCCGCCGCAACGACTTCCGGGCGGCGCGCGGTTGGACGAAGCGTCGCCGGTCCACTCCTGGGTCCGGAAGCCGCTCGCCTTCTAGAGAATCAGGCCATCGACGCCAGGGTGCCGGCCATGCCGCGCTCGAGCGCGTCCACGACGTACGGCCGCAACCGCTGCGCCGGGATGATCCGGTCGACCGAGCCCACGGTGAGGGCCCGCTGGATCGTGTGGATGCTGTCGAACTCGTCGGCCACCTCGCCGAGCTTCTGCGAGTGCACCTCCTCCGTCACCCGCAGCAGCTCGGCACGCAGCGTGCTTGCCTCGCCACCAGTCGCCATCGGGATCGCCTCCCGGAGCCGCGCCACCCGCTGGTCGTTCTCCGTGCGGGTCTTGACCTCCCTGGCGAAGACGGTTGCGGCCGCCGGGGCACCCCCGATCACCGAGGCGTACGAACCCTCGACCGCGGCGATCTCCATGGCCGGGTTGAGCCGCTTGGAGAACACGACGAAGGCGCCGCCGTGGTAGCGGGAGATCACCACGAACACGATCGGGCCGTCGAAGTTGGTCACCGCCCGGCCGATCTCGGCGCCGTACTCGAGCTGCCACCGTCGCATCGACTCGGGTGAGCCGTCGAACCCGGACAGGTTGGCCAGCACGACCAGGGGCCGGTTGCCGCTGGCCGCGTTGATGGCCCTCGCGGTCTTGCGCGAGGACTGGGGGAACAGCGTGCCGGACGTCCACGAGGAAGGGCCGTCGGCGGGGACGAACCCGCGTCGCACCAGCGTCCGGGACTCGAGGCCCAGCATGCACACCGGGATCCCACCCACGTGCGCGTCCCAGACGACCGAGGTCTCCGCGCCGCGCCACCGTGCCCACCGTTCCAGGGGCTCGGCGTCGGTGTCGGCCACCGCGCGCATGACCGAGCGGATGTCGAAGGGGCTCTTGCGCTCCGGGTTCCGGGCCTCCGCGAAGACATCGCCCACCACCAGGAAGTCGCTTCCCGGCACGCCCGCATGGGGAGAGCTGCACACGTCGCGGTCGATCGGGTCGGACGTCCGGGCCCGCCGCGGGAAACGCTCCGCGGGCACCACGTAGGTGTGGTCGTAGTGCCGCAGCAGGACCCGGCAGGCCTCCTCGAACGTCGGCGCCCAGTACTGGGCCTGCCCGTTGGGGCCCATCACCCGGTCGAAGCCGCCGATCCCGAAGTTGTCCTCGGCGGACACCCCGCCGGAGAAGTCCAGCGCCTGCTTGCCGGTGAGCACCATCGCACTCGCAGGCGTCATGACCAGGATGCCCTTGGTGTGCATGAGCATCGTGGCCTCGGCGTTCCAGTACGGCTGACCGCCGACGTTGATGCCGGTGACGACGATGTTCACCTCGCCGCCCTGCTGGGTGTACTCGATCAGCCGCCGCAGCACGTCGGCGATCCAGTCCATGTTCTCGGTGCCCTTGTCCATCGCGATCAGGGCGCCCGAGGACACGGCGAACCACTCGACCGGCACCCTCATCCGCTCGGCGAGACCGAGGGCCGCGATGATCCGCCGGCACTCCGGCTCGGCCAGGTTGCCGAGTCCGCGCGTCGGGTCGCTGAACATCGCGACCCGCGTCATGCCCTCCGGCACCTTGTCGGTGTAGCTGGTGAGCAGACCGACGACCACGTTGGCGGTGTTGTGCCCGGGCTCGCGCTCGACGGGCACCAGGTCGTCGCCCTCCGGGCCGATGTCGTGCTCGACGAACCGCCCGGGCGGGAAGTCCGCGGAGGTGCCGGGTGGGGCAGCGAGCATCCGGACGATCTCGTAGGGGTACGGGACCCCGAAACGCTCCGCCACCAGCACCTTCTGGCGGTACCTCGTCAGCGGCCGGACCGGCTCGTCGCCCGGCGGCCGCTCGCGCACGGTGACGCCGCCCGCGCCCATCCCCTCGACGTGCAGGACGGAGTCGCGCGCAGCTCCGTCCGGCTGCGGGATGCGAACGCGCAGCACGACCTTCTCCAGGCCGGCGCCTTCCGCCAGTGGAGCAAGGGACTGCGCCAGCCTCGGCCGGCTCTCCCGGGGAACGAGCCACGGCGGCTGCACGTAGAGCACGATGCGGTTGGCGACCGGACGCTGGCGCGTCGGGAAGCCGGCCAGCACCTGGCGCATGGCGGCCAGCGCCTGCAGCCCCATCCGTTCCAGCCAGGGGTACGTCGGGGAGCCGGTCGCGTCCGGCACGACGGTCAGGTCGCGCACCTCGGCGAGCGCGAACAGGCGATGGTCCTTGGGGTTCTCGCGCGCCACACCGTGGAAGAGGTAGATGTCCTCCACCGATGGCATGCGCTCCAGCCGGAAGTTGGCCAGCCGCCACAGCTCCAGCCGCTTGCCCAGCATGGGGTGCAGGTTCCGGTACAACGGGTCCTCGGCGAAGCCGCCGTCCGCACGCGGCCGGTAGGTCATGTGCTGGGTCCTGAAGTGCTCGGGCGCGATCCCCGCCGTGCTCGTCACCGTGACGTCCACGCGCCACGGGGTCCGGCCGAACGGGGCGGCCTCCAGCAGGGCCTTCAGCTCGGCCGAGGTGATGTCGGCGTCAAGCTGCTCCCCGACCCGCCAGGTGAGGATGTCGACGACGACCTCGCGACGCGGGTCACTGGCGTCGACAAGGGCCGCGACCGACCGGAGGAGACCGGGCAGCTCGTCGGCCCGCGCGTAGGTGACCACCAGGTGGATGTGCTTGTTCCCCCAGTCGTAGTCGGCCGCGCAGAACGGGTGCTGGCCCTCGGTGGCGAACCCCAGGTCCCGCAGCTCGCGGGTCCGGTAGAAGCGGCGGGCGTAGATCTCCAACAGGGCCTGGCGGAACCGCGGGTCGCTGGTCTCCGGCCAGCGCCTCAGCAGCTTGCCGCGCTGCGGCTGGGGTGAGTGGACGAGGCAGTCCACCAGGGCGGCACGGTCCGGCCCGTCCGGGTCCGCGGCGAGCTCGTCCAGGGCCTGCTCGGTCCGCTCGTACGCCCTCGCCACGAGCGCCTCGAGCACCGGTTCGTCGAAGTAGTGGAAGCGGACGTCGCGGGCCAGCTCGGCGACGGCCGGGTGCCGACCGTGGGCTGCGCCGGCCAGCCGCTCCAGACGGCCACGCATGTCCGTGTCGGCCAGCGGCGCCAGGACGGCGTTGGCCGCCAGCCGTCGCTCCAGGATCGAGACGACCACCGGGACGAGCGCGCCGACCCGGTTGAAGGACCGGAACATCCACACCACGGCCGCCTCCAGCGCGGGCGTGCGGGCCAGCCCGCGCACCCCGTAGCGGGCCAGTGCCGTCTGCAGCCGGTCGACGAAGGTGTCGGGCAGTCCAGCCCGCTCGACGTCGAGCCACTGCAGGAACGCCAGCAGGTACTCCTTCGAGCTGCCGGCCGTGAGGCTGTCCTCGGGTCTGGTCTCGGTGCGCGGCCGGTAGAGCGCGCTGACCTCGCTGAAGAGGTCGAGCAGCGCGTCCTCGCAGGACAGGAGGCCCGGGTCGGCCGGCGGCGCGACCTCTCCCAGCCGTCGCTGCTCGACGAACAGCCGCTTGTGGCTGGCCGGGTCGAGGTCGTAGCCCAGCAGGTAGTTGCGCAGGGCGCCGAAGACCCGCTCGCACGGCGGCATGCCGGCAGCGGGGCGGGCGGCGAGCCCGGACAGGTCGACCGATGTCGTCGACGGTCCGGTGGCCGCTGTCGTGCCCGCCGCCCGGATCCGCACGAGTGCCGCTCCGGCGTCGACCTGGACGTTCGCCACCACGGCCACCGAGGCGATCTGACCGGCGAACGGGGCGACGACCGTCGACTCCATCTTCATGCTCTCCAGCACGGCGACGGGGCTGCCCTCGACGACCTCGTCTCCGGGCTGCACGAGCACCGAGACCACGAACGCCGGCCAGCCGGCGCGGACCACGCCGCCGTCGTCGCGGACGACCTGGTGGGCGGCCCCGTCGACCTCGATCCGGAAGCTGGCGCTCTGCGACACCGCGACGACGCGGTGGCTGCGTCCGCCGCAGGCGACGCGCCGCTCGAACTCGTTCAGCCGGTCCACGGCGAGGTCCGCGACCCGCTGCCCGGACTGCACCCGGTAGGTGCCGGGCGACGTCCGGTAGACGTCGAGCTGGTAGCTGACCGCGCGGTACCTCAGCTGCACCCGGGTCCCGACGTCGTCCGGGACCTCCGGGCGACCCCGGGCGGCACCGACGTGGAACGCGGCCTGCACAGCGGCGTGGTCGGCGTCGTACGCCTCGACGGCCGCGACGAGGAGCGCCACCGGGTCGGGTGCGGGCGCGTGCCCGTCGCCCGCGGTGAACCGGTCCAGCCACCGGTTGTCGAGGTGACCGTCGCGAACCTCCGGCCGGTCCAGCAGGGTGAGGAGGAACGACCTGTTGGTGGTCCCCCCCTCGACGACGACGGTGCTCTGCGCCAGCGCGCGGCGCAGCCGGGACAGCGCCTCGTCCCGATCGGCTCCCCACGCGATGATCTTGGCGATCAGCGAGTCGAACTCGGCCGAGACCACGTCGCCCTCGCGCACGCCGGAGTCGACGCGGATGCCGGCACCGGTGGGCAGCCGTAGCCGGGCCAGCCGTCCCGGCGCCGGCACGAACCCCTGCTCAGGGTCCTCCGCGCAGAGGCGTGCCTCCACGGCGTGCCCGCGCACCCGGGGCGGAGCGCCGTCGAGCCGGCCGCCGCGCGCGACGTGCAGCTGGAGCTTGACCAGGTCCAGGCCGGAGGTGGCCTCGGTGACCGGGTGCTCGACCTGCAGCCGGGTGTTCACCTCCATGAAGAGGAACTCGTGGGTCACCGGATCGAGAAGGAACTCCACGGTGCCCGCGTTGCAGTAGCCGGCCGCCGAGGCCAGACGAACCGCCGCCTGCTTGATCTCCTCCTCGACCCCGGGATCCAGCGCCGTCGAGGACGACTCCTCGATGACCTTCTGGTTGCGTCGCTGCATGCTGCAGTCGCGAACGCCCACCGGCCAGATGGTGCCGTGGTGGTCGGCGATCACCTGGACCTCGACGTGGCGGGCGGTCGGGACGAACGCCTCGAGGAAGACGGCCGGGTCACCGAACGCCAGCTCCGCCTCGCTGCGGGCGGACGTGAAGGCCGCCGCGAGGTCGGCGGGCTCGCGGACGACGCGGATGCCCCTGCCGCCGCCGCCGGCGGCCGCCTTCAGCACGACGGGGTAGCCCAGCCGCGCCGCCTCCTCGACGGCCTGTGCGACGTCGTCGACCGGTGCCCCGCTCCACGGCACGACCGGCACGTCGGCCTTCTCGGCAAGTCGCTTGGCGCTGACCTTGTCGCCGAGCATCCGGATCGTGGTGCTGTCCGGACCGACGAAGGTGATTCCCGCGTCCTCGCAGCGCTGGGCGAAGGAGGCCCGCTCCGCGACGAACCCCCACCCCACCCAGACCGCGTCGCACGCCGCCAGGGTGAGCGTGTCGACGATCGCGGCCTCGTCGAGGTAGCGGGACTTGCGATGGCCGTCCTGCGGGTCGAGGTACGTTGCCGAGCCGAGGCAGACCGCCTCGTCCGCCTCCTGCACGAACCAGGCCTCCGCGTCCGGGTCGGTGTAGAGCGCGACCGTCGTGATCCGGCCGTCGGCCAGGTCAGGAGCCCGGCAGCTGCGGTTCAGGTCCGCCACGGCGGTGAGCACCCGCATCGCGGCCTCGCCCCGGTTGACGATGCCGAGCCGCCGGATCTCCCTCCCGCGGGTGCTGTTCACCTGAGCCTCACCTCAGTCGGCCATCACGTGGTGCAGGGGAGCCCGGACCTCGTCCGTCAGCTCGCCGGGCATCGGTACGGTGCGGTACCCCTCCAGGCGGAGCAGGACCCGGCCCTGTGCGTCCAGCACATGGCAGTCGAAGCATCCGGCGCCCGTACCCGACGGCTCCGCGACCGCGACGATCCCGTCGGGCGTCGCACCCGTCGCCACGTCGCCGACGACACGCAGCCGGTCCACGTGCGCCGGCAGGGCGAGCCGGCCCTCCCGGCCGGCCTCCCACAGCCCCGCCACCTGGAAGCAGAGCTCCACCAGCCGCGGGGCCAGGACGGTCGGCTGCCCCGGCGGCTGGCAGTCGGCGGGCAGGTCGGCGGCGAGCTGCCCGGCCGCGGCGTCGCCCACCCGCCAGCTCTCGCCGACGACCTGGTAGGCCGGACCGTGGAAGTACAGCCGGTAGACGTCTTCCCTGGTGAGCGTCGGCGCGTCGCCGGAGCGGGTGACCGGGCCGACCTGTTCCGTCGCCGGCGCCTGTCTCGACAGCCGCACCGAGCCGCAGAAGTGCAGCGTCCGCTGCGGCGCGTCGCTTCCGGGCAGCTGGCGCTCCGCCTCCAGCCGGCAGTCCGCGACGAGCTCGTCGCCCTCGGGACGGATGCTCGCGGTGACGGCCAGCGTGCGTGGCTCGTCCCGGTAGAACTTCACCGGCGCGCGGAAGTCGACATCCTCCATCGCCACGACATGCCAGTCGGGCAGGAGCAGCCTCGCGGCCTCCGCGAAGGCCTCCATGCCCATCACGCCGGGCAGTACCGCTGTGCCGCCGATGCGGTGGTCGTGGAGGAAGGGCTGCTGGGTCGGGTCCAGCGTCGTCCGGAGCACGAGACCGTCCAGCACGTCGGCCCGGGCCACCTCCCCGACGAGCGGTCCGGACCCGGCCGTGTCGAACGACGCCGGGTCGAGCCCGCCGGACGGGTCGAAGCCGGCCGCCATGCGGCCCAGGGCTCCGGCCACGACCACCTCGCCGCGGAAGGCGTGCGCGGTCAGCTCGCGCCGGATCCAGGCGACCCCGGCGGCCGCCGGGAGCATCTCCACACCCGCCATCTCCATGATCTTGGGCACGGAGCCCCGGGTCGCCATGCCGATGCCACCCCAGGCGGTCCAGTCCAGCGCCAGTCCGCGGGTGCCCGGCCGCGTGCGCCGGAAGCTGCTCGTGACCTTGCAGAGCAGGTCGTTGGCGGCGCTGTAGTCGCACTGCCCGGCGTTGCCGAAACGACCCGCGACCGAGGAGAAGACGACGGTGGCGGCGACCGGCATGTCGCCGGCGGCCGTGAGCACGTTGAACCAGCCGTCGGCCTTCACGTCGAGCACCAGGTCGAACTCGCCCGGCTCCTTGTCCGGGAGGGCCCGGCTGATCTCCAGCCCGGCCGCGTGCAGCAGCACGTCGATGCGCCCGCTGGTCGTCCGGACGCCGTCCATGACGCGGGCCACGGCGGCGGGGTCGGTGAGGTCGACCGCGTGGTAGTGCGGCGTCCCTCCGGCGGCACGGACCGCATCGATGGCCGCCAGCGCCGCGGTGAGCCGCTCGAGGCGGGCCAGCTCCTTCTCGATCACGACCGGCGTCGGGCGCTCTCCGCGCTCCTTGATCCGGGCGGCGAGGACACCCTTGAAGGCGTCCCGGTCCTCCACGTACTGCCGCAGGTCCGGGTCGGTGGGGTCGGGCTCAGGCGTGAGGTCGAGGAGGTGGAAGGTCCCGGCCGAAGCGGTCGCCAGGTCGGCCGTGATGGCCGAGACGATGCTTCCCGCCGCACCGGTCACGAGCACGACGCTGTCCGGGCCGAGCGTCAGCGCGCCTTCCGCCGGCGCATCCTGCGGCGGGAACGGCCGCTCGGCCAGACCCACCCCGAAGCGTTGGCCATCGACGTGGCCGACCTCGACGCAGCCCGGGTCACGCAGCGTCTCCTCGATCAGGAGCTCTGCCAGCCCGGTGGTCCGCCGCCCGGGCGGTAGGTCCACGGCCTTGACCAGGGCGTCCGGCCGCTCCCGCTTGTACGCCTTGGCGAACCCGGTGACGGCTCCCCCCATCGGTGCGGTCGCACCGGCGTCGTCGTACCCGTGGAAGCCGCCCAGCCGGGTGCCGGTGACCAGGAACGGGCTGTCGTCGTAGAGCCGGCGCATCGTCGCGTACAGCGCCTTGACCCGGCGACGGATCGCCTCACGCCAGCCGGCCAGGTCGAGGGCCGCGTGCGGACCCTCGTCGTCGAGCGCAGCCAGCCAGTAGACGCCGGCGATCTCGCCCTCCGCGCGCCAGCCCTCCAGCAGCTCGAGCAGCTGCGCGGTCGGGGTGCCGGGGTCGACCGTCAGGACGGTCACACCCTCCTTGGCCAATCGCTTCCCGAGCGCGTCGGCCACCCCGCCCTCGTCCCGCATGACCAGGACGCGCGCACCGTCGGCGAGGGTGACGCCGGTCGGGACGCACCGGTCGAGGCCGGGACGCAGCGTGGGCACGGGCTGCCGGCGCGGCATCCGGTCGACCGCGTCGAGGTCGCCGGCGACCGTGACCGGATGCACCGCTGCGGCAGGCTGCACCGACGGCGCGCCGGCGGCCATGGGCGAGCCGCCCTCGCCATCCGGCTGGATCCCGGTCTTCTCCCGGATCCAGCCGATCACGTGGGTCAGGGTCGGGAACTCCCGCAACGACAGGCTGTCGTCCCGCTCCACCCCGAACC
>Ga0210115_1000084_pt1 | contig 21890 bp, 16 predicted proteins | sample MayberryNW_TuleB_2_FD_185526 | JGI IMG/M metagenome (GOLD analysis project Ga0210115, IMG submission 185526) | Wetland microbial communities from San Francisco Bay, California, USA, that impact long-term carbon sequestration - MayberryNW_TuleB_D2... | ecosystem: Environmental > Aquatic > Marine... | reverse complement strand
AATTGGAGATACAAAGTCTCCCTTGAGATTAGGCTTTCTCAATCTCAATACTATCAAGGAAAGATTGACAAGGGCGTACACTATGAATATTCCAAAGACCGAAATATTTGCAACTTTGGATATAGTCCCGCCGGATGAAATAACAACAATAATTCCGATTATCATTGTGACTATAATTGCAATCCAAGGAGTTTTTCTGGTACCATGAACTCTAGCCAACGCTCTTGGAAATATCGATGTAGTATAGCTGGATGGGGACAAAGAGTCATAACCAATCTTTCTTTCACTCTTTGACATCCCGTAAATAATACGAGAGCCAGAAATAAGCATCATAAGACATGTGTTTGAAGTTGCAAATAATGCAATTATCGATAGAATGAAATTACCGTTATTCCCCAAGGCTCTCTCTGCTACCAAAGCAAGTGGAGCTTGTGACTGTGACAAATCCTTCCATCCCACTAAAGCTGTGACGGCAAATGCCACAACTACATAGATGACAGTTGTTATGACTATAGAGAATAGTACTGCTAAGGGTATTACTCGAGTAGGATTCTTCGTCTCCTCTGAGATATTGACTATGTTCTCAAAACCGTAATAAGCAAAGAAAATAAGTCCAGTGCCAGATAAGAGAACGCTAATAACAACATTAGGTGGAATCTCAAATAGATCAGTATCGCTTGGGATTTCAAAATAGTCAGTCTTCTCTGGTGAGCCCAACCAAAAGCCTGCAACGACTACTAGGACCAGCCCTGCAAGCTCTATGAATGTGAAAGCCGTATTAAGCTTTATAGATTCCGATATTCCATAAAAATTGATAAATGATAATACAAACATTAGGAGAACAGCAAATAATATTGGATTAAGTTGTGAGGATATCATTGCAGCAAAGTATTCTGCAAATCCGATCGCAACCGTAGCTGCGGAAACTATGGCAACAAAGATAATCATACAACCTGCTATCGATCCCACAAAATTGCTATCAAATGCATTTTTCGAGTAGATATACTCTGCAGCGCTTTTTGGGAATATAGATGATAATTCAGCATAACTGAATCCTGTTACTATAGCAATTAATGCAGCCAATATGAATGAAATCCACATTGCATTGCCAGCAATCGCCGCTACATCTCCAATAATTACATATATTCCAGCGCCTAGAATCAGGCCTACTCCATAAGTGATCGCCTGAAAGAGGCTAATACTTCTTTTTAACTCATCGGTGTGCAAAGCGCAGCGGTCTCCATTTCTTTATTTGTATCATACATAATGTTGAACAGGATTCGTCATTCATTAAAGTATACGATGCTAAGCTTGGAATCTCCCTTACACACATTTTCAATTTCATGCCAATCCGGAAGAAGAAAGTCAATTTCAATAAAGCGCACTGCATATTCTTCTCTTCTCTTCTGCTTTCTTTTCATTTGTGAAGTTTGTAGGTACTGATAACAAGACACATATTGGAACATATGATTTGCTAATTTGCTTTGCGGTACAATGACTTGACAAGAAAATGTCGACGCGGCGATTCTTTTGTTGGGTCTTAAACTAGTGATAAATGGAGTCCTCGCTGACGATCACATTTCCAATAGTATTATTTTCATACCCAGGGAATTTCAATCTAATATGAGTATATTTATTGCAATGCATTGCATTTTTCAGTAAAGAGTTAATACTCTATCCCGACCATTTGAAATATCGAATTGAAATCAAGAACCAAAATAACTGCTTAAATATATGAAAACGTCCTCTTCTATATGTTAAAGATTTTAGACGCTAGTCCGGGGTATGGAGAACCCCTTAGTGAACAAGACACAAAGGATTTCTTAACAACAAAGGTTCTGAACATCCACCTTGGAACAGTGGATGAGAACGGTCATGCAAACATACATCCTGCTTGGTACTATTACGACTCTTCAAAGGAGAAGATCTACGTCGAAACAGGAAAACATTCTAAGAAAATTGAAAATCTATCCAGGAATAATACGATTTACTTTTGTATCGACGATCCAAATCCTCCTTATAAAGGCGTACGTGGTAAAGGGAGTGCAATGGTACACGAAGACGTAAACTTTAACATCCTTATCGCCCAGAAAATACATCTTCGATATTTTGGAAACTTAGAACATCCAATAGCTCACGAACTTGTTGAGGCGATAAAGAATGGTCAATCCATTGTACTAGAAATCAGTCCAAAATATTACTCAACTTGGGATTACAGTAAACAGTAAATCAAGTTCATCGAGTCACAGCTCGCACTAATGAACTTTGCCCTCTTTGATCAAATCTGCAATAGTATCGATTGTATCCTCAATTGGGACTTGTGGATCCAGACGCCCCGGTTGATAAAGATCAATATAGTCAGTACCAAGCCTCTGCAAAGAATAAGATACAAAGTTCTTAATAGCAATCGGACGCATGTCAATACAGGTAAATTCACCATTTAAGCCACGTAATGCTCCGAACTTGACAGAGACAAAGAATTTCTCTCGTCTTCCCTTCATAGCTTCCCTCAATAATAGCTCATTGTGACCCATTCCATAGTAATCTGCAGTGTCAAAGAAGTTGATGCCTTCTTCTACTGCCAAGTTGATAGTTGCTAGACTTTCTTTATCATCTCTAGTCTCTTTGCTACCATACAGGTCTGACATACCCATACATCCCAAACCGATCTGAGAAACTTGTGATCCATTTTTACCCATAGTTCTAGTCTTCAAACAAAGGTGTCCTCCTGCGATGTTTGTAATACAATACAATGATGTAACCATTGTGTTAAGATTGTGGTAAGACTCTAAGTGATTATGATGTGCACTTTGTGAAACAGCATTTAGATTCTATTCATCAGAAGCGGAGAAAGCAGATATTAGACTGTCATCACTCTGTATTGAACAGCCATCATGCTGATCACCCTCTGTTCGACCTTTTTTCGTACTTGTTAACAACGAGCTCTGATATAGAGATAGGTTCTAACCTATAAGTTGAGCCCCAATACTTGTGGGATGAATTTTATAACAAACGAAATTAAGACAGTCAGATTCCAAATATTTCACAACCTTGGTGAAGAATCCCTTGATAGGAGATTCCACAATTCATTGAATTAATATACACGTTGCAGCTCAATTTTACTTTATTAGTTGGTTAAAGCAACAAGAAGTGGTGGTTAGCCAAATCGAAGCCTATTGGAGTATTCCAAGTGGTTCTCTTCTAGACACTCTAGATACAACATCGCAAGGGTTATCCTCTACAGACGCGCATAATAGATTGGAAAAGGATGGAATCAATACTCTTGATCGGAGAGGAAAAGCTGGTTCCTTATCCATATTCTCTTCGCAATTCAAAAGCCCAATAATTCTTATCTTCCTGGCTACTGCTTTTATATCCTTTATACTTCAGGCAAGAGAAGATGCTATCATAATAATCTCGATTGTTCTAATTAGCGCATTCCTGGGATACTGGCAAGAGAGAGGCGCATCAAAGGCAATGGATAGATTGACATCATTGATAAAACTAAAATCATCTCTCTTACGAGATGGAAATATTCAAGATTTATTTTCTGAAGACATAGTGCCCGGTGACATAGTCATTCTAAACTCTGGAGACAAGATCCCTGCCGATTGCAGAATATTAGAGTGCAAAGACCTGTTTGTTAATGAAGGGACTCTAACAGGAGAAAGTTTTCCTGTTGAAAAGAGTTCTGACTTAATCCCCAAAGATACTCCACTGCACAAAAGAGTCAACTCTTTGTTTATGGGCACGTTTGTTATAAGTGGAACTGCAAAAGCACTCGTCGTTTTTACTGGAATGAAAACTGAACTCGGCTCAATTTCCACAAGACTCAGACATATCAAACCTGAGACCGAATTTCAAAGTGGGATCAGGAAATTTGGTTTCTTCCTTTTAGAGATAACACTTTTGCTCGTTATCAGCATACTTGTAATCAATGTTTATTTCGGCCGACCAATATTAGATTCCTTTCTCTTTTCACTTGCTTTGGCAATTGGTTTAACTCCTCAGTTGTTACCTGCAATTATAAGCGTTAACTTATCGCATGGTGCAAAGCGGATGGCAAATGAAAAGGTGATAGTAAGGAGACTAGAGTCAATAGAGAATCTTGGGACTATGGATGTATTATGTACTGATAAAACTGGTACAATAACTACGGGAGAACTAAAGCTTCATTCCTATATAGACGTTAATGGTAAAGACAATGAAAAAATTTACTTGTATGGATATCTTAATGCGTTATTTGAGACAGGCTATACAAATCCCATTGATAGGGCCATTATAGAGTGTAAGCAAATGGGTCATAACCATGATAATGATCTTTTGACCAAGTTTATCAAATTAGATGAGGTTCCTTACGACTTTATTCGTAAAAGATTAAGCGTACTTGTATCTCTTAAAGGAGATGATTCATTTAACAAAACTAATCAAATTCCATATAGGAATAAGGACATTTTGATAACAAAAGGAGCACTTAGTAATATACTTGAGGTATGCTCCTTTGTCGAAACGACCGATGGAAAAACCGAATCCCTCTCTATATTTAGTAACAGGATTACAGATCTTTCCATGGGTCTTGGAGACAAAGGTTTTAGGGTTTTGGGAATTGCATACAAAGAAACAGTAATGTCTTCTTACCCATCGACTCTTTCTTCTCCAGAAGATCCAAGTTCAATAAGTCGATCGCCAATATCTGTTAGCAGAGATGATGAAACAAATATGACATTCTTGGGTCTTTTAATTTTCTATGACCCACTTAAGCCTGGGTTAATTAATACTTTAAATGATCTTCGAAGAATGGGAATTTCGCTCAAGGTAATTAGTGGCGATAACAGATACGTCGCTGGATATGTTGGTGGGCAGATTGGACTAACCAATCCCAGAGTCTTGACTGGTGAAGAATTACGGCATATGAGTACAGATGCTCTAATTCACAAAGCAGCAACCACGGAAATCTTTGCAGAAATTGAAGCGAATCAGAAAGAGCTAATCATCTTAGCACTAAAGAAAATTGGACATGTTGTTGGTTACATGGGGGATGGCATCAATGATACACCGGCCCTTCATGCCGCTGATACAAGTATTTCAGTTGATTCTGCAACAGATGTTGTAAAAGAGGCAGCTGATTTTGTGTTGTTGGAAAAAGATCTAGCCGCACTAAAAAAAGGGATAGAAGAAGGACGAAAGACTTTCGCTAACACTCTGAAGTATGTATTCATGGCTACCAGCGCCAACTTTGGTAACATGTTTAGTATGGCAGGTGCATCACTGTTCTTACCATTCCTTCCTCTATTACCAAAACAAGTATTGTTGGTCAATCTAGTGACAGATATGCCTGAGATGACAATATCGACTGACACGGTAGATATAGAAATGGTTGAAAAACCAAGAAAGTGGGACATCAAGTTCATACGCAAGTTTATGCTTTACTTTGGATTATTGAGCACTTTGTTTGATTATATCACTTTCGCCGTATTGCTGCTGGTACTAAATGCATCTATTGAGCAATTTAGAACAGCATGGTTTATGGAATCAGTGATCTCTGCATCTACAATCGTTCTTATTGTAAGAACAAGAAATAGGGCGTACAAGAGTAAGCCTAGCAAATATCTTGTATCGTTTACATTTGTTGCAATCGTGCTAGTGATACTTATACCATACACACCCATTGGAGAGATTTTTGGTTTCGTTGGTGTGCCATTAGTATATTTGCTGATAATTGGATTGATTGTCCTTGCATACATATCAGTGGCTGAAATGGTTAAAATGAGATTTTACAGAAAAAATCATAATTAATGATCGCCATATAAGGGGAGGTTAATCACTAATAGATAGGGTTGACTCACTCTCTAAATATTGTGTCAGGTTATGTAATGAGATTGGGATTATTCTTGATCTATTGTCAAATTACTATTTTCATCGTTAATACGCCAAAGTCCGACCCATTTACTGGCCGAGAAAGTCAGCTCTTGACCATTTGACCATAATCTTGTAAGTTGTATTGTAATTCAATCTGAATGGAAATGCGAAGGACTTTGCAGTAGCATTATTATTTGTACTAACTACATCTCCCCTAAAGTAGTTTCATGCTTGCCATGACCAAGTCTGTTACAAAAACCCATTTGCTATTGGAACTGGAATGGGTCGTTGTATTAGCACTTAGGCCAAGAATTCAACTAAAGGAAAATAAAATGATGATAATTGTTTATGAGAAACACTTTTCTGATTCAATTTTCGGCAGAATTTGACCGTCAATAGTAGCATGCAGATCCGTAACTTAGTCTTTGAAATGCCTTTGTACAAATCCTCAATTTCTCAATGGTATCGAGTCCATGAAATTCTGCAAACTGACTTCCAAGTACTAGGAAAATGATTGCTACTCCAATAGAAATAGTACATCCCCTAATTACCCATTTAACATAAGTTCCAGGAAAGAACCCGGTGAAGTTGATATTCTCCTTTTCACAGCAACACACCTTCCAAGTTAGAGAATGTACTGTGAGTGGTTCATTCTTTAAATTTCCTTAGTGAACCAATAGTACTGGGCAGCTGGCCATCTCACTTACACGACGCGATACGCTTCCAAGAGCTTTGATTCTAGATATACCCCTTAATCCCACGTTTCCCATGATAATCAGATCCATATTTTCGCCATTGGCAAACTCAATTATTTTATCAGCTGGATCCCCTAAAAGGACATGAGTTTTAATAGCAATGTCCCCGGATTCTTTAAGATATTCTCGGCTCTTTGCTTTGAGCATGTCCATGGCTTTATTTTTGAGATCCTGATAGACTTCTTTGACATATTCAGGAGTTGTCTTTGTTAGTTCCTGAAGAGAGTACGAATATAGTCTCATACCATAATTATAACTCGGCGGGACGTGAATTTCTTGCACTACATAAAGCAGATGGATTTCTTTGGCTGTTGCATGCATGACACACATATTTGTAATGTTAAATGCGTGCTTCACTGCATGATTAGCAGGTCGAGACCCATCGTAGGGTACTAGTATTCTCTTATACACGACGTGTTATCAGCTTGTGAACTATTGATACAAGTGATATATATAGTATCAAACAGGATCATTCTAGGATCTTGTGACTTTTGGATCTATTAACACTTAATTTGTGTTTACCTATAATACTGGTGTCCATATCTTATTGTTCTCAATACTAAATCAGATATATATTGGTCTTTGAGTTAAGTATGTAAGATCACAAAGAGATTGTTGATAAGAGAATCAGATTAAAGAAAAGACCGCCAGATTTTCCGGATAGTTGTATTGACGAATAAATCATAATAATTTCTTACCTGACTGCCAATACAGAACAATGGGAATGTGCTACTACACCTGCTGATACACTGCCTAGTAAGAGTCTCCTTATTCCAGACTTTCCTGTGGCTCCAATGACTATAAGTTCAATTTCTTTTCTATCAGCATAGCTGGCAATTTCTGTCACTACAGAGGCACCAGTTGAAATAACCTTTTTAATGATATGCACTTGGTCACTTTTCCTCACTTCAGAGAATATTCTTTTGAACCATTCCTCCGCTTCTTCTTCAATCTCTTTTTGATAGCCTGGTGAGACCGCTCCGAAATATCCAGATGAATGGGCTAGAAGCATCTGTGGAGGAACAACATGTACCAAATACAACGCGCATCTACTCCTGCCTCTACTAGCAATGTCAAATGCACGCTTTGCCGCCCTTATAGAAGCTTCGGAGCCGTCCACTGCCACAAGTATCCTCGAGAGTTCTTTAGCTCTGTGCATTAAAATAGTGGTTGATAAGTCTACCACATATATTTGCATTCCAGCAACGGCTAGTCACACTTGTCTTTGTCACCAAGTGAAAATTGGTCTGGGATCTACTAGTTCAGTAGTAAAGTTGGCGACTTTCTCAATCTAATTGCCTCCTGGTTGCTGCTGTTATCCCGTGCTCTGGTAACCTTACTACCGCTGCACTTGATAAATCCAATTTTGGTGTGTAAGCACTATTTCAAAAAAAGTTTAGATTTAAAGGGCATAGACATAAATGGAAATAAGAGTGTATCAGAATTTGCCATACTCACAGGGGAGATACCCTAAATGTCTGCTTTTAAATCTTAATTCATACAGCCGGTACTGTGGGGGCCTGCACTCCCACATATACAACTGAGAAAGAACGCAAATCACAAAAAGCGTAGAATCTTTCCGAACCGCAGAAAATGAATTGGTTCCTATATAGTACTTGTTTTGTTTTTAAATCTTTAAGCAATATATGATTATATCAAAGCGGGGGAAATGATTTCAGCCAATCTTGGTTCGTTGAAAAAGAATGCGAAACAAGTGCGGACTTTAGAGATAGGTTTAAAGATATAGATAGCAGGGAATCTAGAAATTCAGGAATTAATGAACGTAAACATTTTCTAATATATATTTTTCGCAATAAGAAATAGTATCGCTTACTATTCGTAGGATTCATTGTAGGTATAGCAGCTGGATATTTTGGAATAGGAGGAGGATTTATCATAGTACCTGCGTTAATGCATACTATATCGGGACTCACCATAATAGACGCTGTAGGCACTTCGTTGATTCCAGTAAGTACTTTTGGTTTCTTAACAGCAATTAGGTATTCATTTAGTAGAGATCAATTGGTTCATATCATTGCTTTTTATAGGAGGCCCCATACTTGGGGGTTTTTTTATGGTACGAGAAAGTTAGCTAAGATATCGAAAGAAAGACTCCAAAAGGTTTTTGCTATCATACTGATTGTAGTTGCAGTCTACATAATCCTCCGGAGTCTATCGAATATTCGAGATCAAATTTCGTATTAATCCAGTAGAATAAAATTATAATGTTTACGGAGGTTGCCAATACGTTCAAGTCAAATGTATGTATGAAAATGGACGGATTTCATGATAACCGCCCTTGACAATCAGCCAGGTTAAGGTGAATAATTATCGATTCTGTCATCAAGTGTTCCGCTATGGAATCGTTAAGTTAACTATTTCTTAGTAATCGGTATAAAGATCTATATGAATATGGTAGTAGGCAATATTCACCTTTCTATCACATCTCTTGTGAGGGCGAGATAGGCTTGTCGATTCTAAATAGAATATATACCCATGTATATAATTGAAGAGTGCATGAAATTAGCTTGTCGTAACATACTGACTTCAATTGTGGTGTATAGTGGTAAAGGTCATGACGAATATCGGGATTTCAAATACTAATAATTCTAACGTTTCAGAGGATCAAGAAAGGATGGGCGAGAGACTGACGGCTCTTCACTCGGAGATAGTCAAAGATGTTGAAAGGTATAAGAATCTTTATCATCTCAATACCTTGCATGAAAATGAAGCAAGTCGAGATAACTTACTAGCTTACTTGGCACTTAGGCAGCACAACTTAGAAGATCTTCAAATGGAATTGGCAGAAAAAGGTCTCTCTTCTTTGGGCAGACTTGAGGGACAAGTTTTGATCACGATAGAACGAGTTTTAAAGCACTTTAAGTCACAATCCCATTTTGAGATTGTTGATGAAATCTCTAGTGGCCTAAAGAAGATTACTTACCAAGAATCTCGAAATGTGACGACCAAACGTAGTCGCCTCTTGCTAGGACGTCCAAGGAAAGGAAGATCAACGCGAATCATGGTAACTCTTGATTTAGAAAGCATCCATCAACCGCATCTGCTTGAAGAGTTGCTTATACACGGCATGGATATAGTACGTATCAATTGTGCACATGATACACCTAAAGACTGGAAGATGTTAATCGATTCAATACGCAATGCAGAAGAACGTTTAGTTCAGCGTGGTCAAGGCATTGGTAGACGATGTAGAATAGTAATGGATCTAGCGGGTCCGAAGATTCGCACTCGTTCAACTGGTTTAGAAATCCGTCCGTTAAAGATTAGCGTTCCTAAGGATATTAAGGGTAAGACAGTTAGAATGGTTGAGGGCTTTCTTGACGGGAAAGCACAATTTACGGAAAAAATTAGATTGACTGGAGTTCCACCTAGCTTTGTAATATCAATTAAAGAAGGTTCTAATGAATTACCTAATCTAGATATTGGAGAGAGATTATCATTTTATGACAGTCGAGGACGATACCGAACTTTGACTGTTCTTGAAAGAATCAGTCCTACCAGGGTGAAAATCGGATTGGACAAGACAGCGTTCTTGCAGGAGGATATTGCCTTGTACAAACAGAAATATGGAAAAAATTCGAATATTGATACTCGAAACAGAAAGAAAGTTAGAACTCAGTCCGCTATGTCTGATACTACGAAAGGATTAGTTGGACCAAGTCTGAATCTAGCAGAGTTCGAGATTCATGGAAGGGATATTAATGAAGAAAATTATAATGCTGATAATAGTCTACTGAAAATTGGACATCTTTCTCCTCAAGCAACAGACGTATTGGTAAAGTCGGGTGATAGAATATTACTGCGTAAGAAAGAAACAGACTCAGATTCCCATTCTATTCCTTTTACAAGATATGAGAAAAATATAGCTGGAGAAATGACCTGCAATTTGCCTGAAATACTTGGGTCTATCCAAGTAGGTCACCGTGTGTATATAGATGATGGCAAAATCAGTTCAGTTGTAAGATCTTTAACTGATGAACACCTTGAGCTTGAAATTCTCTCACCTTCCGGTACCACTGCCAAGATTAAGCCTGAGAAGGGATTAAACTTTCCTGATTCAAATTTGAATTTGCCAGCGTTGACATCTAAAGACATTGGTAATTTAGATTTTATTGTGAATAATGCTACGGCGGCGGGACTTTCATTTATGCACTCTTCTGATGATATCAGGAAGTTACATAGGGCATTATCTAACATTGGAAAACCAGATTTCGGAATTATTGCAAAAGTAGAAACGAGTGATTCTATTAACAACTTGGCAAAAATCTTGCTAGCTGGTCTTGACCTTCCCAACTTTGGGATACTAATTGCTAGAGGTGACCTTGCGGTAGAAGTGGGCTTTGAAAACTTACCTGCAATCCAAGAAGATATCTTGTGTATTTGTGAAGCGGCACAAATTCCAGCCATATTAGCTACGCAAGTGCTTGAGACTATGGCAAAGAGTGGACTCCCCACAAGAGCTGAAATGATAGATGCTGCTTTTGGTCAACGTGCCGAATGTGTGATGTTAAATAAAGGTAAACATATCCTTGAAGCGGTCAAAATGTTATCTCTGATACTGGAATCCGAAGAAAGGCGGCATCTTAAAAAACGCCAGATATTCAGAGAATTTACCAAACAATCAGGATTTCCTTAAGAGGTTTACATGGTACATGAATAGTGCGTTTTTGTGGGACAAAATTCACTCAAAATAGTTAAGTATTGCGGATTCTACGAGCAGATTTGAAGCCTACAAATTGGATCATAGGGCTTATTAAAGCTATAACGGGGGCGTTAGTAACATGTTCATCGTACTGCACCAAGTATAATAGGATATACCTTGGACCGTGCCTATTATGAGAACCAAAATGATCAATAATCTTAATCTATAGTTGCATTGGTTTATCTAAACCTTTAATTCGCCCAAGTTCATCTCAAGATAGATTAAAAAAAATCGGTCCGTTGGTTTTGGTAACCTATGAAAGATATAAAGACGAATAGTCGAAATTTATCTTCCTTTGTTACCAGTATTAGGATCTCATATAAAGAATCTTCGCATCTTTGCGACAAAGGAAGAGTATTATGTATCTAGAAGTTCATCCTTATTTTTGATCCGCTGCCCTTGAACGTTAATTATCTTCAGCGAGAGTCTATTGAATATGTGTGCCATCGCCTCTATACCAACCTCTGCATAGATTGTATTTTCCTCAGATTTGGTCGCACACTTTGATCGAAATTATAAAATACTTTTATTGGATGGCTTTCACGAAATATTGTGGGTTTCGATTTTGTGATTGGGCTTGATAAGGTAGGGAGACAGGACATAAAAGCTGCTGGCGGAAAGGGTGCAAACCTTGGAGAAATAATTAAAGCAGGCATTCCTGTTCCTGAAGGATTTGTTGTAACCACTTCTTCATTTGATAGGTTAATACAGGTGCATAATCTTGACAGCAAAGTGCAAGACATCATAGCCACTACCAACGTGGATGATACTTCGGCCCTACTAGTGGCATCACAGAAGTTGAAAGATATAATTCTTTCATATCCGGTACCGCCGGAAGTGGTGTCTAGAGTTATCGAAGCGTACGGACGTTTATCAAATCATGACAGAAACCACTCTACTCGATCAAATAAAACAAGAGATTTCCCATTAGTTTCGGTTAGGTCCTCGGCAACAGCTGAGGACTTGCCTACTGCGTCCTTCGCAGGACAACAAGCTAGCTTTCTCAATGTGAAAGGAGAATACAAGTTGATTGAAGCGATTAGGAAGTGCTGGGCTTCTTTGTTTGAACCTCGTGCAATTTTTTATCGCGCAAAGCATGGATTTTCAAGAGCGAGCATAGCAGTAATAGTTCAAGAAATGATAAATTCAGAAAAATCCGGTATTATATTCACCATCGACCCTACTACAGGTGAAAACATAGTGTTGATTGAAGCCATATGGGGATTGGGAGAGTGCATAGTTGGAGGTGAAGTCTCACCCGATTTGTATAAAGTAAGCAAAGACAAAGCTGGGGTAGAAAGAATAATTGACATTCAAATTTCAAAGAAAACCAAAATGCGTTTGCGTGATCATATATCGGATAATACAGCCGAATTTGATGTACCAGAGAACAAGATTTCTGTGCAGGTCCTGAACGAAGAAGAAATGCTTAAGCTATCAAGATATGCTGTTGAACTTGAAGAGCATTATGGAGGGGTTCCCCAAGATATTGAATTCGCAATAGAAAATAACAAGATAGCAATCCTCCAAACAAGAGCAATCACCACCACCGTGAAGGAACAGAATAAGGAGTTTGAATTAGCTAAAGGCCGCACAGTATTGCTGAAAGGTATAGGAGCATCCCCAGGCTTTGCGAGTGGAAGAGTAAAACTGATTTTGGGAAAGGACGAAATTAGAGAGGTGCAGAGTGGAGACATAATAGTAACAACAATGACGACCCCTGATTTGGTACCTACTATGAGCAAATCTGCTGCAATAATCACAGATTTGGGTGGGAGAACTTGTCACGCTGCGATAGTCTCGAGGGAGATGGGGATCCCGGCAATCGTAGGGACACAAGAGGGCTCGAAAATTTTGAAAGACGGTCAGAAAGTTACTGTTGACGCATACAATGGCATTATTTACGAAGGAGAAACCGCAATAGATCGCGGTCACGTACAACAACAAAAACTTGAAGGCATGATCACTAAGTCTCCTTCTTCATTATCGGCAACAACCGTGGTGAAGGTCAAGGTAAACATCGCATTTCCACAAAGGCTGGAAGAAATATCTTCTAAAGTTGATGGTGTGGGCCTGCTCAGAATAGAGCATATGATCGCTCAGTCGGGGATTCATCCCGCCAAGTTGATTAGAGAAGGAAGGAAGGAAGAGTATATCACGATCTTAATGGAGGGTATAAGACCAATAGCATATGCATTTGGCTCCAAGCCTGTCTGGGTAAGGACTTTAGATGCACGTTCAGACGAATTTAGAAATCTAAAGGGCGGCGAAGATGAACCGGTGGAGGCTAATCCTATGCTTGGTTGGCATGGCATACGCAGAAGCTTAGATGAGCCTGAACTATTGAAAGCAGAATTCGAAGCAATAAGGAGATTACATGTAATTGAAGGGCGTACGAATTTGGGAGTAATGCTTCCTTTTGTCATCTCAACTGAAGAAGTAAAGAAGTCAAAAGAGATAGCCAAGCAGGTAGGCCTCCCAGACGAGGTGAAGATTGGAATAATGGTAGAAACGCCTGCTTGCGTAATGATCATTGAAAAACTTTGCCAAGAAGGAAAAATAGACTTTGCAAGTTTTGGAACTAATGATTTAACTCAACTGATTCTGGGTATTGATAGAAACAATGAAAACTTAGCAAAGATATCCTCAGCATTTCATCCAGCTGTTCTGCGCTCAATGAAAATAGTGATCGATACATGTAACCAGTTTGGTGTCGAGACATCGATCTGTGGCGAGAGTGGAAGCAGTACAGAGATGGCTAGGATCTTGGTAAGATATGGCATAAAGAGTGTGTCATGTAACATGGATGCTATCGATACAATTCGGGCAGTAGTCTCTCAGGAGGAGCAAGATAGAAATGCTACACTGGACTAAACAGCAATACCAGCACGATATCCGATTTGTAACTTGAGATCTGACGATACTTAATTTTGAATATTTTTGGCATTTGTCTAGATTATTTTGGCATATATCCACTCTGCAAATAGATTTCAATTGAAACACAAAGCCACGCATAGATCTAGTACTCCTGTCGTGCATTTTACTTAAGCCACAAAGTTAGATTAATTTTTGTGAGCTCCTCATTTTAGATAATGGTACGCAGAGACAAAGCTAGCGGAATTGGGTTAATAAGCAGGCCTCGAGTATAAAGAGGCAATCTTCATATATTAATGCGATGTATATACTTTAAAAAGGTTTGAATAAGGGGATGAATCAAGCTGAGGAGGTCAATAGTACTCCACCAACCATTGTTTCAGATATTATGTCTACATCACTCATAACCGTCCCTTCCAAGAGTAATATGTATGAAGTAGCTAGGAAGATGTGTGAACATAGAATAAGTTCTATTTTCTTAACAGCTCAAGAAAAAGGTCCTGACGATTACGATAGCAGTTCGAGTATAATTGGAATAATAACTAACACAGATCTAGCAAGAACAATATGTGCAAAAGATTTGCAGGGGAGTAAAATAGATGCAGAATCTATAATGTCTCCACTACTGACTGTAAGTGAAAGCGAAGAAATAGAACAAGCTACAAAAATCATGATTGAAAAGGGAGTCAGACACATAGCCGTCAACGAAAAACAGAGTGACCACAAAATAGTAGGGATTTTATCAACAACTGATTTGGCCAGATACTTAAAGCAAAAACTAATGCAAAATCAAAAAGGGTATTCTGGAGAGGAGTTATCCATAATAGATGTACTTGGAGAAGATTTTCCAGAACCACTGCCTTCAGGTAATCAGGATAATGAATGCTAATGTCCGGTATAAAATACTCTAAGTAGAACCCATTCAGTATAAATGCATTCTGGATGTCAGGCTTGTGGATGCACAACGATATGTGGCGTTGCACTAACGATAAGAATTAAAGTTAGCGATCGTAATGATGTCGTATGCAATCAGCAAGAATTCATAGCTATGGAGAGCCATTGGTAATAGAAGATATCTCTCAGCCTAGCCTATCACATAGTCATCAGGTTATCGTCAAGGTGGAAGCTTGTGGGTTATGCCATAGTGACCTTCATCTGATGAACGGTGATTGGAAGAAATCAATTCCTCTTAATTTACCTATTACGCCAGGTCATGAAATAGCTGGACACATTGAAGAAATTGGAAATTCAGTTCCGCAACAGTTCTTGAAAAAGGGTGATGCAGTGGCGGTTTTTGGAGGTTGGGGCTGCGGAATGTGCACTTACTGTAAAGGTGGTGATGAACAATCATGCTCTTATGCAAACTGGCCTGGGATAATGACTAACGGTGGTTTTGCAGAGTATATGGTTGTTGACTCATACAGATTTCTAGCTAAGATCAATGAGAGCGATAGAAGGATTCAAAGTGTCAACGGTGAATTAAATATGTTGGAGGAAATTGCTCCTCTAACAGATGCTGGCCTAACCCCGTACAGAGCAATAAAGAAAGTTAGAAGTATGCTTGGTCCAGGCAAGAGCATAGCGATAGTGGGTATAGGCGGTCTCGGATATTATGCTACACAATATGCCAAGATATTGGGACAGTCGGCTAAAGTTATCGCCCTAGACATGAAAGATGAGAAGTTGGAGCTTGCGAAACAAATAGGAGCTGATCATGTATTGAAAATTTCATCATCGGAGGAGTCAAAATCAAAACCTTCAAAATTGAAAGAGGAAGCATCAAAAATTACAAATGGAAAAGGAGTAGACGTGGTTATTGATTGTGTCGGAGCTGAGAATACCATATACAACTCTCTCCAAATATTAAACAAAGGTGGGGCACTCGTTATTGTTGGTTTGTTCGGTAAACAGATTCAAGTGCCTCTTCTGCCACTTGTAATTAACGAGTACAGGGTACTTGGGTCTCTGTGGGGAAATTATAATGAGTTATGTGAAGTTATTGAACTAGCAGCAAACCATAAACTGAAGCATGAATTAAACAGATTTTCGTTATCCGACATAAATAAGGCAGTTGATCTTCTAAAAGATGGTAACATAAGAGGAAGAGCTATAATTGTCCCTTAGCTTTTCCAATGAAAGTTGAGACTCGTCGACCTGTTTAGAATTTAATGTTCTACCATCAGTCAGACTCTAAGGGCTGCCGCAGCAACCGTGGGTGACATAGAAGTCCCTGGTATAAAACATATTTAGCCGAAATTGTTTAAATAATCATCGACATTGTATAATCCAATTGAAGGTAATCGAGGTAACACATACATCATATTTGAGAACAGAGAGGATGCCGCTAGACGACTAGCAGAAAGACTTCGCCCCCTCCTGTATAAGAATCAGAAGAAGGATAGAATCAATAGTTCAAATACAATGATCCTAGCAATCCCCAGGGGAGGCGTGGTTATCGGTGATGTAATAGCTTCCATTTTCGGATTGAATTTGGACATTATAGTTTCGAGGAAGATCGGCGCTCCCGACAATCCTGAGCTGGCGATAGGCGCCGTGATGCACGACGGGAGGTTCTTTGTAAATAGAGATATTATGAATATCTTGCAAATTCCAGATGATTACATTAAAGAAAATCTGGCAATTCAGATGAAAGAAATTCAACGACGTCTTTGGTTGTTCAGGCATTCACAAGAATACAAACTAAGTGGCAATACGATAATTTTGGTTGATGATGGTATTGCCACAGGTGCATCTATTTTCGTCGCAATTCAGTGGATAAAGGAACAAAATCCCAAATCTCTGATTGTGGCAGTCCCAGTCGCACCCAGAGACGCAATTCAAAAACTGGAGAACGAGGTGGGAGTCGATCAAGTAGTAATCTTAGAAACACCCCAATCATTTGGAGCAGTCGGAGCATTCTACGAAGATTTCAGTCAGGTGAGTGATGACGAAGTACTAAGAATTATGAACAAACATCGAAGACGACAATAAGGTTATTCTTCTAGACAGTATCGTGGTATAGTGGCGTGAGGATATTATGATTATTGTTTACGCCGACATCATTGATAGGAGCTTCAGGCGTGGAAATTGAGACAGCTAATGAATTGAACCCTCTCATATTAAATCTCTGAATTTCCCATGTAATCAGATTATCTTAATGCTGAATAATTAGTTGAACTACCAAAGCTCTCAGTCACTATATTTATAGCATGATATGGGTTATACCTTCATGACTATCACCGTCAGGGACATGATGACGAAAAAACTTGAAACTATTGAAGAATCGTCTTCTATCCAGGATGCTGCAAAGAGAATGAGAGATACCAATGTGAGTTCATTAGTAGTTGTCGATAGCGAAGGGAAACCATGTGGCATAGTTACCGAACGCGACATAGTTAGGAAGGCATGTGTTAATGATGTAAGCACCAGTAAGGTAACAAATAAGGAGATAAAGTCTCCTAAGTTAATTACTATTGCTCCCGACTTATCCGCATCGACTGCGGTTGATATAATGCTACGAAATAATATTAGACATTTGTTAGTTGTCGACAAAGACAACACCGAAAAACCAATAGGCATGATCACCCCACTTGATCTAAGGGATGAGGAATTTACCGATGAAGGATTAAGAGAGGCGATTGAAGAATTGTCAATGTACTACAAGTAAAATGAATAAATTCTGTCCTGCAGCTGTAGTAAAGGTAATTTGACTATTAAAATAATAGCACTATGTACAACATATTTGTATTAAATTGAACTTTAGACTAAATGCAATGAATAGCCCTAATTCATGATTTGTGTTATCTGGAAAAATATTAATCTGAAAGTGTGAAAAGACAATACGGTATGAAAACATACCAGTGTACAGACGTACTTCAGTTAATCAAGAATTTCCCTTCCTAAACAGGATAAGAAAGTGGGCAGATGAATTAGCGAATTAATTGATGCAAGGGATCCTTTTCTATCTTAGTAACTTGCTAACGCGTGGATCTCAAAAAGACTGAAATTATATACTCAATCGGCCTGCTATTCTGTCAAATACCTAACAGAATCTCTCTGTCGGCGAGATTTTCTATGAGCTAATTGCTTCTTCATGCTGTCGCTCATTTGGTCGAACATTTTAGCGAGATCCCATCCCATATTTGTATAAGTGTGTCGCCTATGCGGTGTAATAATATTCACAGCAACTTCATATCTTCTCCTCTCCCCTTGGATGTCCCTTAATTTCATGTGACACCTAGCTTCTTCAATTTCAGGATATGCCCGTCTTAATAGTCTTACAAGATTTGTGAATTTGGATTTAGAAAGTTCAGCATCGAATGGATCATCTGGCAATCCCACTATGAACGTTGGGATTTCCTCATCTCCCACACGTTCGCCAAGTAATGCAATAATGTCTCTATACGTTATTATTCCTTGTATCTCATCAAATGACTTTACGATTGTATAGGTTGAATTGGTCTTTAACATTAGATCTATAACAGAGCGCAAAGAGTCATCAACTTCTGACACTGACAGATTATCCGTATCCATGATTCCACTTATTTTAAGGTCAAGTCTAGTAGGTTTACCCTCAATTCCAATTGATTTTCTTCCGATTCTCTCAGAGGTATGCATACCACTTTGCATTATATGGCTTGATGTTATGATTCCCGCCAAAGTAGGTACACCTCTTTGCTGTTTTTCAACCACAGGCAGATGATCGATTCTATGCCTTACCATTATGCCTTTGGCAGATGACACCTTGTCTTTAGAAATTATAGTTGTGGGATTCGGAGTCATAATATCAGAAGAAGAAATTCGATTAATCAGACTACTCATATCGGTATTTTCCATTGCAGCTATTGTCACATCTGATTTTTTTACTGCCTTCCCCGATCCAACAATGTTGCTGTCAATCATGGCTTTGATAATGCCTTTAGCCGAGATTTGCCCAACAATCTCGCCGTGGTGAGACTCTATCACTGGAAGTGCTCTGAGCCTGTAAAGGCTCATTAGCCTCGCCGCATGTCCTATATTATCTCTAAGGGTAAGAGTGGGGATCCTCTTACCCACTATGGATGGCTTGGTAGCGGAAATATCTCGAACTGATAGAATATCTCTTATATTTATGCCAATTACAGCTGTTCCTGCCAAATGAATGAATATGTCATATGCATTTCTTTCCTTTAGGATTCCAATTATCTTTGAAATTGTTGTGTCTGTATCCGAAACAACTGGAGGATATTCTATTAATGATTTAATTTCCAAATTACGAAATTCTTGCAGAGAGCTTTGTAGTTGTCTGCTAATTTCTCCCCTCATAATACTTCAACTGAACCATCTTCTAATAACTATTTCCACCGTATTTTGTAAGGCAGGATATTGCTCGTGAAAAAAATCGTAGGAGCATCGATAGTTAATTGAGAATTTAATAAGCGCCGCATATTTGATTAGTAAAGTGAAGACGAGCAAATCCATACGATCACAACAAATATCATCTCTGCTTATTGTATTGTCATTATTATTCACAAGGCACGTATGAATTTAGCCTAAGATCAGATATTCTAAGAAGATCTCTACGAAAACTTGAGCGGATTCATACTTCAATAGCTCTTGGAACTCGCGTTTTCCAGTTAGCTCAAAATTGAGACTTCAACGATACGATACAACTGATGGTGATTGCCAAATACTCAAATCCCGTCTGCTTCAAGATAGCAAATGGCGTTTTTATCTCAAACGAACGCAGCTGCGTGATTTGTTTTTTTATTGATAAGGTAGACAGAAGAGGAGAGGAGAGAAGAGGAGAAAACACATAGTGTCAAGATTATCTGCTAGGCCAAGGAGAAGTGCCTTAGGGACAACACTATTGCAATGCCATGCAGTATATTCTTAAATTGGACTAACAGTATGATAGATCGTTTTGCATGAACGTGACTGATCAACTTGCTAGGTTAAAGGTGAAAGAAGTCTTTCAAGACTCTGCCAAACGTCCATTACTATTTGTTTACCCAGACACTAAGCTTTTAGAAGTAATCACTTTTCTGGCAATAGGTCCAGAAATATATGTAGACGGAGTGGTTGTGATTACTGAAGAGAATCTTAATGGAAAAAAGATACAAACACCTGTTGGAAGGATTGGCGGCAAGAATGTGTTGCGTAATATGTTAGAGAGTGCGTCTGACTGGGAAGAGGACTTCTTTGGAGATGTGACTGCATCACAGATCATGGTAGAAGTAACACAAAATGATTGGGTAGAACTAGAATCTCCATTAAGTAAAGTTATAGATATCTTTGGAAGAACAAGATTTGCATTTGTTCCTGTTGTAAGCACCACTAAAGAATATAATTCCAATAAGCCAATTATAATAGGAACTCTTACCATACGAGATTTCTTGCCCCTTATAGTCAACAAGAAAATTCATTTCAATCATGACGAAATTAAAGGGATTATCAATCAGATCTCATCTCCGATCGTATCTGTAAATGAGGATTCTTCAATAAGGGATGCCATCAGCATAATGGTAAACAAAGGTATACGAAATATAGGAATAAGAAACTGCAATCAAGATTATGGAAAAGAGCATAAAGAAAAAGTAAATGTGAAGGAAAAGAGTTCTGAGATACTTTGTATCGTTAATGATAGGAAAATAATGGAATTCTTGCTGAGTCATAAAAGAAGAGAAAAGTCTAACCCAATTTTTGGTTCTGTAAGTGACCTTGACATAATTCAAATGCATGCTACCAAGAGCAATATAACTATGATGGAAGCAGCTCAATATCTAATGGATATTAAAAATCAATTCCTGGTTTTGGAGGGAAATGAGTATATAGTCACTCCGTGGGATTTAATTATGAAAACTGCAGGAAGTGGTGATGGAAGTGATATGCAATAATCCGTACTACCAGCACAAATTATATATACGTGTCGTAGTATGTAAACAAATAACTTTCATATTGGTTAATTTTTGAATGCCAAAAATTGAAAACCTAAAGCAAAAGACATAGTGATACGATCAAGATAAATCGTAAACAGAATTGTCATTATCGACACAGATAATAATAGAGAAACAGATCTATGTGCGTTAGCCGAGAAAAGCTAGAAAAGGTTATTGCATGGCTTGTATAGTACCGAAGGCTAGTTGAGATTAGGTACAGCCGTAAGTTAGTGGTTGTTCAAAAGAAAATATTTGATGCATGCAACTTAAACATGTATTTCGTATAAAATAAGGAGAGATGAATTTTAGGGGGCTAATTGTAAAAAGTGATTTGTCTCTCTTGTGAAATTTGAGAGCGATTTGAAAAGGAGGAGGTAGTTCTTTACTCATAGTTTTATAAAGGTTGCAATACAAATTCGATATTAGTGAGTAGTAACAACTGCATTATAGTTATAACCATAATCATTCAATTTATTCCCACCATTTCCGTTCACATTATCTTTATTACTAACAATCACCTTAAGATGTCATGGGCTCTGTGTTTAGACCCAAGGATCTCGGAAAGGGTTACAGAAAAGTCATAGAGAATGCTATAAAGGATCTCCATCCAGACACAAAGGACACAGTTATCCGATTATTACTTTCAGAAGACATCAATTCAGAAGAAAAATTGAAAGGCGTTTTGGGACAGGACAGGTTTGAAGAGTTATTGAAAATTCTTAGAGAACAGGAAGATGATAATTGAAGTCAGTGTAAGCGTGC
>Ga0210115_1000083_pt1 | contig 21906 bp, 20 predicted proteins | sample MayberryNW_TuleB_2_FD_185526 | JGI IMG/M metagenome (GOLD analysis project Ga0210115, IMG submission 185526) | Wetland microbial communities from San Francisco Bay, California, USA, that impact long-term carbon sequestration - MayberryNW_TuleB_D2... | ecosystem: Environmental > Aquatic > Marine... | reverse complement strand
AGCGGTCGAGCTCGGCGAGGTCGATCCCGTCCTCGGAGTGGATCCCGCCGGCGATGTCCGAGACGCCGACGATCTTCGCGCCGCGCGCCGCCAGCTCGTGGGCCGCGACGGCGCCGACCTTGCCGTAGCCCTGGACGACGCAGGTCGTGCCTTCGAGGCCCCACCCGAGCCGCTCGACCGCGCCCTCGACCACCATGACGACGCCGATCCCGGTCGCCTCGGGCCGCAGCACGGAGCCGCCGACCGAGAGCGGTTTGCCGGTCACGATCTCCGGCACGGCGTGGCCGACCTGCATCGAGTACGTGTCCATCATCCAGGCCATCGTCTGCGCGTCGGTCGCCATGTCCGGAGCGGGGATGTCCTTCTGCGGCCCGATGATCGGCAGGAGCTCCTGCGTGAAGCGGCGGGTCAGCCGCTCGCGCTCGCCCAGCGAAAGGGCGCGGGGGTCGCAGCGGACACCGCCCTTCGCGCCTCCGTAGGGAAGGCGGAGGAGCGCGCACTTCCACGTCATCCACATGGCCAGGGCGGCGCACTCGCCGAGCGTCACGGCGGTGTCGTAGCGGACGCCGCCCTTAGTCGGGCCGAGCACGCTCGAGTGCTGGACGCGATACCCCGGGAACACCGCGAGCGAGCCGTCGTCGAGCCGCACGGGGATCGCGACGGAGAGGGCGCGCTCGGGGAAGCGGAGCACCTCGGCGACCGACTCGGTGATGCCGGCGGGCTCGACCGCCCCGTCGAGCTGGCCGATCGCGGTCCGGAAGAGCGGGTCGTCGAGCTCGGGCGGGAGCTCGCCCCTCGGAGTCGTCGACGTCGGCGTCGCCACGGGGCGACCAGTCTACGTTCGCGGCGTCCCGGACTCGACGGTCTCCCGCTCCACCTCGAGCACGAGGCCGTCGCGCCCCACGACCCGCACGGCCTCGCCGGGTGCGAGCGCGGCGTCCGTCCGCACTTGCCAGAGCTCGCCGTCCACCCGGACGAGCGCACCGTCCACCGCCTCCCCGCGTGCTCCGATCAATGTCTCCGCCCCGACCTGGACGCTCCGGCGCCGCGAGAGCCAGATCCAGAATCCCGTCTCGGCGATCTCGACGACGGCGGCCGCGGCCACCGCGACCACGCCCCACGGCGACGGGAGCACGAAGAGGGCGAGCGCGAGGGCCAGGACGAGGAGCACGGCGAGAGGCTACTGCGAGCCCGGGAATCCGCCGCTTGTCAGACGCCGATCGGGGGAAAATCCCGCGACGCCGGAACGAGGAGGACAGCCGTGGAGACGGAGACCCCGAAGCCCGCCCGCACCTTCGACCACCTGCGCGAGCACTCGATCGGCCTGCCCGAGGTGCTCTTCCAGTCGATCACGCACATGGCCCCGGCGGCGGCGGTCGCGTTCTCGATCCTCGTCTCGGTCGGCGTCGCGGGCCAGGCGCTGCCGCTCTCGGTCCTGCTCGCGGCGATCGCGTGCGTGCTCGTCGCGAGCTCGATCGGCCAGCTCGCCAAGCAGATGCCGTCGGCCGGCGGCCTCTACACGTACGTCAGCCGCGCGCTCGGCCCGCGCGCCGGGTTCTTCAGGGGCTGGTGCTTCCTCCTCTTCGAGCCGCTCGTCGCCCCGCTTCTCTTCCTCATCTTCGCGTGGGCGACCGAGGACGTGGTGAAGAACGAGATCGGCTGGGACATCGGCTGGGCCTGGTGGGTGCTCGTCGCCGCGGCGATCGTCTTCTTCCTCACCTACCGCGACGTGCGGCTCTCGACCCGCGCCGGCGTCGTGCTCGGCACGATCGAGATCACGAGCTTCGCCGCCCTCGCGATCTGGATGCTCGTGTCCAACTGGGACACGCTCACCCTGCAGGCCTTCAACCTCGAGAACCGCAACCCGGACGCCTCGAGCGACTTCTCGGGCGTCTTCAAGGGGATGATCTTCGCGGTGCTCGCCTTCATCGGCTTCGAGGCTGCGGCGCCGTCGGATGCTCGTCGACGAGTGGGGCATGTCGATGGAGGATGCGTTCATCTTCCTGAGCGCCGCGTGTGACGTGAACGTGGCGCAGGCCTGCAAGCCCGGGCCGGGGTTCGAGACGATCGCACGCGTCTCCATCCCGAAGATCGACGCGATCCCCGGCCCGTTCAGGACGTAGCGACGCAGGAGTACGCTTCGCCCCGCACGCCGGGGTGGCGGAACTGGCTAGACGCGGGGGACTTAAAATCCCCTGTCCGAGAGGGCATCCGGGTTCGACTCCCGGCCCCGGCATCTCGATCCTGGAACGCGGACGCCCGGGGCCGCGTGGAGGCACCCCGGGCGTCGAAGCGCGCCGATGCTACGGCGTCAGGAACTGGTTGAGGAAGGCCCGAGAGTAGGTCGTGTCCACCCGCTGGTAGGTGCCGGTCGCGTTGCAGGTCAGCGAGTTCACGTACGACGCGTCGCCGAGCACGTACGGCCCGAGGAACACGGCGCCGCCCGAATCGCCGAAGCACGATCCGCCGCCCGCCTTCGAGTCCTTGCTGCTGAGCTGAAACATGACCAGCTCGCTCTGGACGTTCTGGAGGAACGAGGTGGTCGAGTACCGCGACTGGTTGATGATCTGGGCCTTCTTGGGACCGATGTCGACGCCGTAGCCCACGAGCGTGAAGGTCTCGTTCTTCAGCTGCCCCTGGTTGCGGTCGAGGAAGCCGACCGGCGGCAGAGGAGCCGGCGTGATGCCGGGCCATTTCGTCGTGGCGGCCGCGTCCAGCACGACGACGCCCTGGTCGTGCTGCTTCGCGAGGTTCAGCTGTCCGTCCCAGCCCGGGTCGGGATGGGCCGTGCCCTTGATGTAGAACGCCTCGCGGGCTGCCTTTTCGGCCGGCGTGATCCCCGCCGCGAGCGGATCGGGCCGGAGCTGGAAGTCGAACGAGACGTAGACGTCCGTCGCGGGGCCCTCGGTGCAGTGGCCGGCCGTCAGCACGACGGTCGGCGAGATCAGCGTGCCGGAACAGCGGAACCGGCCGTCCGGAGTCGTGAAGCGGACGAGCCCGACGTTCGTGTGCACGGTGTCGGGGCTGCCGCCGGTGATCGCGAGCGCCGGCGCGGTGGCGACGAGCGAGGTCGCGAACACCGCGACGGCGCACGCGAGCAGCATCAGCTTTCGAGTCATGCAGAAGCCTCCTACTCTGGTAGTCGTCCTCGGTCGGCCTACGGTAGCGCCGGCGACCGCACGGCGCACCGTGAACCAAGCGCCCGCGTGACGCCGGGTCGACGCCTGCCGGCGCGTCAGGCCTGCGAGCCGCGCGGCGCCGCCGCGTTGACCGGGAGGCCGGAGACGCGGGCCCCGCCCTCGGCCGCGATCCGCCGCCGCACGCGCCTGCGCATCGCCGCGCGGACGAACGGGTTCGGCGAGAGCTGGTCGCGGGCGTCCTGGAGGAACCGGTCCTGCTCCGAACGGAACGTGTCGGGCCCCGGCTCCACCGGGAGCTCCTCGAGCCGCTTCGGCTCGGCGCTGCGCCTGTCCCAGGCGGCCTCGATGTACGGCTCGCAGACGAGCTGCACTGCCTCCTTGAACTGCGCGAACGAGTAACCGAGCTCCGCCGACTCCATCAGCAACCAGCCCTGGTAGTAGCGGATGTCCTCCCAGAGCTTGTGGTGTCCCTCGAGGAACTTCCCCTCGTCGTCCGGCCGGGCGTGGTGCGCCCGGTAGGCGTCCTCGATCCAGGTCATCGTGGCCCGGTACGCGTCGCTGTAGAGCCCCCGGCGGCGGTCCCGCCGGCCGGCCGTCACGTTGATCGCGAGCGTGACGACCGCGATCAGGCCGGCGAGCGTCGCCGCGAAGATAGGCGCCCATTCGGGCCCGACGGCGAGAGGGACGTGCACGGCCAGGATGGCAGGCGATGCTACTCGCCGGATCGGCGGTGTCGGCTAGTTGCCGCCGGGCATGAGGTCGTCGAGCCGGAACGGCTCGGGACCCTTCGCGCGGAAGTCCGAGACGAACGCGTCGAACGAGCCCTCGTCGAACGTCGTGCAAACGGCGAGGTGGCCCTCTTGCTTCGTGATGCGGGAGGTCGGGTCGTTCGAGTCCTCCCGGTCGGCCGTCCAGGCGGTCATGACGATCTTGTCCTGGAGGCTCGTCGCCTTACCGGTCGCGGGCAGCGGCGCGAGGATGAGGCCGCGCGGGTCGACGCGGTACCAGGCGGTCAGGCGCTGCACCACGTCGTCGGGGACGCGCGAGCCGTACTGGATCGTCACGCCGCCGTGCTCCTGGTTGTGCAGGTAGTTCTCCTGCGGCACGGGGTCCGGGTACTCGCCGAAGACGGCGGGCGTCGGATTGTGCGGGCCCGTCGTCGGCGGGTACGAGTTGTAGGCGAAGCTCTTGGGGATCTCGTACGGCGGCGAGTGCTGCTGGCCTTGCCCGGGGTAGGACGTGAGCTCGCAGACGCCGCTTGCGGCTGCGCTCTCGTCGCCGCGCGTCGCCGCGAAGACGATGCCGCCGACCGCGAGCGCGAGCACGACCACACCGGCGACGATCGCCAACATGAGGCGCGACGACCGGGGGGCGCGCTGCTGCTTCGCGTCGCGTCGGACCTTGGGCGCCTGGACCGGCCGCGGCGGGGGCGGGGTGCGACTCTTCTTCGCCACGGGTGGAAAACGGTACCAGCGGCCCGCGGCGTTACGGCTCGCGAACCGTGAGCCCGAGGACGTCCGGCCGGTGATAGTGCCCGGCCGGGTCGAACCGCTGCCGCTCCTCCGCGAGCCGCGCCGGGTCGAGCTCGGCGAGCAGGATCCCCTCGTCGCCGTAGAGGGGGCCCGCCAGGTACGCGCCGTCCGGCCCGAGGATCGCGCTGCCGCCGCGGCCGATCAGGTCGAGGCCCTCGAGCTCGTCCTGGAGCGGGAAGTCGTCCGGGTACGACGCGGCGCGCTGGAAGTGGCACGGGCTCACCACGAACGCCCGCGACTCGCGGGCGATGTGCACGAGCGTCGACTGCCACTCGTCGGCGTCGTCCGCGGTCGAGGCGACGTAGATCTCGACCCCGGACTCGTAGAGCGCGAAGCGCGCGAGCGGCATGTAGTTCTCCCAGCAGATCAGCCCGCCGAGGCGTCCGAGCGGGGTCGGGATCGCGCGCAGGCCCGCGCCGTCGCCCGGGCCCCAGACAAGCCGCTCGTGGTTCGTGGGGACGAGCTTGCGGTGGTGGAGCGCGAGCTGGCCCTCGGGTGAGTAGCCGAGCAAGGTGTTGAAGAGCGTCCCGGGCCGCTCCGGGTCGATCTCGGTCACGCCGACCACGAGCCAGACGCCGTGCTCGCGGGCCGTCTCCCCCATGCGGTCGGCGGCCGGACCGGGCAGCTCGACGGACTCGCGGGCCAGCTGGGCGAAGGCCGCCTTGGCGCGCGGGTCGCCCCAGCCGGCGAGCGCCTTCGCCCACACCGACGACGGGTACGCGGGGACGAACGCCTCCGGGAAGACGACGAGCTGGGCGCCTGCGGCGGCGGCCTCCGCGGTTCGCTCCGAGAGCCGGTCGAGCGTCGCCTCCCGGCGCAGGACGACCGGCTCCGCCTGGACGCAGGCGACGGTGACGGGCTCGCGCATGCCGCGGTTCTACCGCAATTCGGGCCGCTCCGTCCGACCCTCACCCTAGCGTTCGCAGACCCATGAGTGCCGTTCTCGTCCTTCTTCTCCTCGCCGTGCTGGCCGTGGTCGCAGTCGGCGCCGTCGCGCTCGTGCGCCTGCTCACGCGCGAGCTGGGCGCCCTGCGCGACGACTCGACCGCCCGGCTGGCCGAGCTCAAGGCCGAGAGCGCCGGGCAGATGGCGGCCCGCACCGCCGAGATGGACCGGCGGCTCCAGATGCTGAACGAGACGATGGACCGGCGGCTCTCCGAGCTCGACACGAAGGTCGACCGGCGGATGCAGAGCGCGACGGAGACCTCCTCGCGGATCCACGACCGGCTCGGCAAGCTCGACGAGGCGACGACGCAGATCAACGCCCGCGCGCGCGACCTGGCACGCCTCGAGCAGGCGCTCCGCCCGCCCAAGGCCCGCGGGGGGTTCGGCGAGCTCCTGCTGGCCAACCTGCTCGCGGACACGTTCCCGGCGGACAAGTACGCGCTCCAGCACACCTTCCGGACCGGCGAGCGGGTCGACGCGGTCATCCGGCTCGACCGAGCCCTCGTCCCGGTCGACGCGAAGTTCCCGCTCGACAACTTCCATCGGGTGGTCGAGGCCGAGGAGGACGCGGAGCGTGCGCTCTACCTCAAGCAGTTCGGGCGCGACGTGAAGGGCCACGTCGACGCGATCGCAAACAAGTACATCCGCCCCGACGAGGGCACGTACGAGTTCGCGCTCATGTACCTGCCGGCCGAGGCCGTCTACTACGAGCTCGTCTGCAACCGCCTCGGCGGGACGACGAGCCCGCTGACCTACGCGCTCGAGCGGAACGTCATCCCCGTGTCGCCCTCGACGCTCCACGCGTACCTGCTCGTGCTCGTCCTCGGCTTCAAGGGGCTCCAGATCGAGGAGCACGCGCGCGAGGTCATGACGTACGTCGCCGACCTCGGCCGCGACTTCACCCGCTTCAAGGGGGACTTCGACGTCGTCGGCAAGCACCTCGGGAACGCCCAGACGAAGTACGGCGAGGCGGAGAAGCGGCTTTCGCGGTTCGAGACCAAGCTCGAGCAGGCGGCCGAGTCCGAGCTCGTGACCGGCGACGAGCGGCCGCCGGCGATCGCGGAGCAGGGCGAGACGGTCGCCGAGCTGCCGCGCGCCCGCGACGCGGCCTAGAAGCGCAAGAGCGCGCCGACGCCCTCGACCGGTCCGAGGTCGGGGCCCGCCACGATCCTGATCGTCCCGCCGCGGCGCAGCGTCTCGACGATCGCGGCGTCGCGGCCGCTCTCGACGGGCTGGGTCGTCGTCCCGTCGATCGGACACGTGCCCGCCTCCGGCGCGAGCCGGGCGCACGAGGGGCAGCGCCACACGTCGTGCTGGGCCCGCTCGTCGAGCAGGAGCGTCTCGGCGCGGCTGTCGGAGACGGCCGCGAGTGTGGCCTCCCACCCGCCGGCACCGCGGCCGTGGGCGGACGCCTCGCGCCAGCGGTCGAGGAGTTCCTCCTCCCGCGCCGCGCGCCGCTTCGCGAGCACCGGCTCCACGACGGCCAGCAGCTCGGGCCCGGTGGCGTGGGCCTCGGCGGCCGCCCAGCCCGCGAGCGCCTGCTGCACCGGCCGCGAGAGGTGCCCCGCGAGCTCCGCCCGGCTCTCCTCCGGGGCCACGATCACCACGTCCAGGGTCCCGCCCGCCTCGCGGACACGGCGATCGAGCTCCTCCGCGACGTCGCGCAGGTGCTCGGCCGCGAGCTCGTCTATGTGCCGCTGGAACCGCGCCTGCGACCAGCCTCCCTGATCGTGCCGACCCGGCTGGTCCTCGTAGAGGTCGGCGACGGACTCGAGCTTCCCGTCCCGCAGCCGGAGGAACCGGCCCTGCTCGCGGCCGGCCACGACCACGAGCGCCCCGTCGCCGACGCCCACGTGGGTGGTGAGGGGTGCCAGCGCCAACCGGCGGTCGAGATGGACCCCGTCGGCGACCGGTGCGAGCAGCGGCCTCGTGCGCCAGATTCCGTCCAGCGAGCCGCAGAACACGGCCATGCCGCGGGCGCCGTCCCGGACGAACTCCTGCTCGAACCAGCCCCGGATGCGGTCGAGATCGCCCCGCAGCGCGATGCGCTGGGCGTGCGACAGACTTCCCTCCTCCTCCGCCTCGAGCTTGCCGGCGGTGTCGAGCAGCGAGTTCACGCGCGTGTGGACGTCTCCGGCCGTGGCCGCGAGCCGCGGCTCTAGGTCGAGGTAGAGACTGACGGCGAGGCCCTTCACGGCCTCGACGGAGGCCAGCTCGCGGAGCTCGTCCCACGTGACGGATCCAGCCATGCCCCCAGCTATCCTTGCCGGTCGACGTCGGGGCTACACACGCGGAAGAATGGGCATGGGCCCAGCGTTTTCATCAGTAGCCCTCCTTGGCGAGCGACGACGATCGAAAGGACAGTGTGAGCGAGAACGGGGTTCGGAAGGTGATCATCATCGGCGGCGGGCCCGCCGGGTACACGGCTGCGCTGTACACCGCGCGGGCGAATCTCGACCCGCTCGTGATCGAGGGCTTCCAGTGGGGCGGACAGCTCATGACGACGAGTGACGTCGAGAATTATCCCGGCTATCCCGAAGGCGTGATGGGCCCACAGATGATGCAGGACTTCCGGACGCAGGCGGCGCGCTTCGGCGGCGAGTTCGTCTCGGACGATGTCACGCGCGTCGACTTCTCCGAGCGGCCCTTCCGTGTGTGGACCGGCGACACCGAGCATCGCGCCGAGACGGTGATCATCGCCACGGGCGCGACCGCCCGGAAGCTCGACCTCGACTCCGAGCAGCGGCTCATGGGCCGCGGCGTCACGTACTGCGCCGTCTGCGACGCGGCCTTCTACCGCGAAAAGCAGGTCGTCGTCGTGGGCGGCGGGGACTCGGCCATGGAGGAGGCGATCTACCTGACGAAGTTCGCCTCCAAGGTCACGCTCGTGCATCGCCGCGACGCCTTCCGCGCGTCGCCGATCATGGTCGACCGCGCGCGGGCGAACGAGAAGATCGAGTTCGTCCTCGAATCGGTGGTCGACGAGGTGATCGGGGACGAGAAGGTCGAGGGCGTCCGGATCTCGAACGTCGAGACCGGTGAGTCGACCGACATCCCGGCCGACGGCCTCTTCGTGGCGATCGGCCACGACCCGACGACCGGGCTCTTCAAGGGCCAGCTCGACATGGACGAGGCCGGGTACCTCCTCACGGAGCGGAAGTCGACCCGGACGAAGATCCCCGGCGTCTTCGCCGCGGGCGACGTCGTCGACCATGTGTACCGCCAGGCGATCACCGCCGCGGGCATGGGGTGCCAGGCGGCCCTCGACGCGGAGCGCTGGATCTCCTCGCACGACGGCCACAAGCCGCCGCCGATGGTCGAAGAGGGCGCGCTCGCGACGCCGCAGAACTGGTAGCCGCCGGCCTCCGCGCGGCCCCACCGCCGACGTGCACGACGCGGATCCGAGGTCGGCTCGCCCGTTTCGCCACGGCCCCACCCTGGGTGGGGAGTGGGCCACCCGCCACCCGCTTCGAGCGTATCGCGGTCACGCGCACAGGTCCGTGACCGGCTGTGCCGATTCGGAGAACCGACCGCGTCGATTCGCCGCAGCCCTGACCCTCGGCTTGGCCGGCCCCGACAGGAACCGCCGGAGCTAGCATCGCCTCAGTGCCGTACTTCATCTGCCCGAACTGCAAGCGGCGCTCGATCGACCACGACCGGCGCGAAGGGCTGACGCACCAGGCCGTCGGATGCCCGAGCTGCGGCTTCGGATTTCTCTTCGAGCTGATGGACGACTACTACCCGAGCCCGGCCGCCGGCTTTGTCGTCTGCGACAGCGACAGGCGCATCATCGCGGCGGGTCGAGGCGTCTTCGAGCTGACCGGATTCTCCGAGAGCGAGCTCCTCGGCCGGCTCGTCGAGGACGTCTTCGCCCTGAACGGCGGCGAGGGCCCGAACCCCGCCGAGGTCGCGGTCGAGTGGGGCGTCCGGCAGCTGGGCCGGCCGCTCGAGCTGACGACGAAGGCCGGCGTGCGGAAGCCGGTCAAGGCCGACTTCTTCCCCGCCTACGACGCGGACGGCGGGCTCCTCGTCGCGCTCGCGCCGCGCCAGGCCTAGGCCGCCGGCCGCTCCTCGCGCTCCTCGCGCTCCTCGAAGAGACGCCCCTCAACCCACGCCTGGAGCGACCCGAGCGCGGCCAGGTCGTGCTCGAGCGCCTCGGCCTCACGCCGGAGCTCGCGGGCGTCGTAGGCATCGAGCACGCCCAGCCCCTCGAGCCGAGCGACGACGGCGGGCTCGAGCTCGCGCCGTGCCGCCCGCTCGATCGCGGCCTGGCGGATACGGTCGCGCGTCTGCGCGAGGCGCGCCGCAAGCGCGACCGACCTCCCGGCCAGGACGTCCGCGAACACCGCGAGGTCAACCGCCCGCACGCATCCACCGTACGCGACCGATTCGCCCCGAACCGTGTCGACATGCGCCTCGGTCCGTGCCAGGTCGTAGGGTCGGCGCGTGCCGCTCTCCGCGCTCCTCCTCGCCCTGGCCGCGGCCGTCCTGCACGCGCTCTGGAACGTGCTGATCGCGCGCTCACGCGACCCGGAGGCGGCCACGGCAGTCGCACTCGTCGCAGCCGCCGTGGCGTTCGCGCCGGTTGCCGTCCTGACCTGGGACGTCGGGCGCGACGCGTGGCCGTACGTCGTCGCGAGTGCCGCGCTCGAGCTGGCGTACTTCGCGCTCCTGGCCGCGGCGTACCGCAGGTCCGAGCTCGGGCTCATCTACCCGCTGGCCCGCGGCCTCGCGCCCGTCTTCGTCCTCGTCGCAGCGGCCGTCGTCGTCGGCACCGACCCGTCCGTCGGCCAGGTGGTCGGCGTGGCGGCGATCGCGGCCGGGGTCCTGCTCGTCCGGGGAGTCGGCCGACGCGCGGACGGGCGCGGAACGCTCTTCGCTGCCGTGATCGCAGCATGCATCGCGGCCTACACCCTCGTGGACAAGGAAGGCATGCAGCACGCCGCGCCGCTTCCCTACCTCGAGCTCGTGCTCGCCGGACCCGCGCTCGTGTACGCGGCGGGGCTCGCGGCCGCGCGCGGGCGTCCGGCCGTCCGCGCCGAGGTCGGCCTGCCCGCGATCGCGGCCGGGCTCGCGATGTTCGGCGCCTACGCGTTCGTGCTCGCGGCGCTCGACCGGGCGGCCGCGGCGCCGGTGGCCGCCGTCCGCGAGACGAGCGTCGTGCTCGCGACCGTCCTCGCGGCCCGCGTGCTCCACGAGCGCGTGCCTCCCGTACGGCTCGCCGGCTCGGTCATCGTGGCGGGCGGCGTCGCCGTCCTCGCGCTCACATGACGAGCGCGCGATTCTCCCCGGGGTACCCCCTTGGTCTTCCCCTCACGGTTCACGGTAGCGGGCGCGCCTTCACGTGTCTGTGACGTTTCGTGCCGGATCAGGTGCGGATTGGTGACGGAACTGCGGAGCCGACCGGGGGGCCGGGATCGACCCGTGCCGACGGGCAGAGATCAGCCAGCACGCAGTCCCCGCAGCGCGGCCTTCGCGCGATGCAGACGCGCCGCCCGTGCCAGATGAGGAGGTGCGGGAAGCGCGCCCAGTCCGCACGCGGCACGAGGCGCTTCAGATCGGCCTCGATCTTGACCGGGTCCTCTTGCCGGGTGAACCGCAGCCGCTGCGAGAGGCGTCGCACGTGAGTATCGACCACGATCCCCTGCGTCGCGCCCCGCTCGGAGGCGACCACGTTCGCCGTCTTCCGCCCCACGCCCGGCAGCCGCACGAGCTCCTCGAGCCGCGTGGGCACCTCGCCGTCGAAGTCCTCGAGCAGCATCGCCATCGCCGCGCGCACGTTGCGCGCCTTCTGCCGGAACGTCCCCGTTGGGCGCAGGTCCGCCTCGAGCTCCTCGAGCGGCACGGCGAGGTAGTCCTCCGGCCGCCGGTACTTCCGGAAGAGCCGCTCGGTGACCCGGTTCACGGTCACGTCGGTCGTCTGCGCAGAGAGCATCACCGACACGAGCAGCTCGAGCGGGTCGCGGAAGCGCAGGGCGATCACTGCATCGGGATGCTCGAGCGCGAGCCGTTCGATCGCCGGCCGGATGCGCTCACGCTTCGGTCCGACGCGGCGCCGGGCCTCGTGGATGTAGCTACGCGCCACGCCGGCCGAGCACGAGCCCCCGCCCGAAGAGACCCTCGTCGTCCCACTCGACGTCGAGCCCCGCCGCGCGGACGGCGTCCAGGTACTGCTCTCGGGTGAACATGCCCACGTCGTGGCGCTCGATGAAGTGCTCGACCCCGCCCGGAGTGCCGACCAGGTAATGCATGTCCAGGACGAGCCTGTCGCCGTCGGGAACCGCACCACCGTTGATCCGCGCGACCTTCAGCTCGGGCTCGTCCACGAAGACCGCGGCCACGTGATCCGGGATCCACGCGTCCGGCGTGATCCACGGCTCGACGACGAGCAGCCCGCCCGGCGCGACATGGCGCGCGAGCGAGGCCGTCGCGCCCTCGAGGCCCTCCGGCGTCCGGACGTACGCGATGCTGGAGAAGAGACAGGTGACGACGTCGAACTCGCGGCCCAGGTCGAGCGTCGTCATGTCCCCCTCGTGGAGCGGGACGTCCGGAAGCCGCTGGCGCGCGATCGCGAGCAGCTGCGGATCGACGTCCACGCCCTCGACCTCGTACCAGCGGCGCAGCTCGGCGAGGTGCATCCCCGTGCCGCAGGCGACGTCGAGGAGCGTGCGCGCGCCGGGTGTCCGCTGATCGACCAGGCCGTGCAGCCGCTCGCTCTCGGCCGCGTAGTCCTTGAACGAGTAGATCGCGTCGTAGAGGTGGGCGGAGCGGGAGAACACGTCAGGCCGGCAGCCTCGGTCCGGCGCAGACGACGTCGAGTGCCGGGCAGCCCGGGCACGCGAACTCGCTCGGCGTCGGGCGGAAGTCGTTCTCCTGGATCGCGCGGATCGCCTCGGAGAGCTCGGCCTCGAGGGCGGGGACGTCGGCGCGGGCGAAGGTCGCGCGCACCGGCTCGTCCGGCCGCTCGAGGAAGACGTAGGCGACCTCGACCTCCTCGGCTCCGGCGCGGAAGGCGGCGAGGGCGTACACGAGCCGCTGCAGCCGGTACTCCTGCGCGACCGAATCCTCGGGCGTCGTCTCCTCGAGCCGGTTCGTCTTGTAGTCGACGACGAGCCCGCGTCCGCCGTCGAGCCGGAGCAGGTCGAAGCGCCCGTGCACGAGGACGCCGTCGTGGGCGAACGCGAAGCCGAGCTCGGGCCGGCTCCCGTCCGAGGCCGCGAGCTCACGGGCAAGCGGCGAGGCGTGCCAGGCGGCGACGAGGGACTCGATGCGGGCCAGGTCCTCGTCCGTCGCGGCCGGATACCGCGCGAGCACTGCCTCCCGCACGCCGTCCGCGGGCGTCGCGTGCTCGAGGAGGACGTGCACCGCATCGCCGATCTCGGTCGCGGCCAGCCCCTCGCTTCCGCCCGGGACGACGCCCGCCCCGTCCACGGGCCGCAGGCCGACGATCCGCTCGGCGTAGAAGCGGTAGGAGCAGCGGTCGAAGAGGGCGAGCGCCGAGTACGACAGCCGGCGGAGCACGACGCCCGGGGGGGCAGCGACCGGAGCGAGCTCCGGCAGCACGGGCGCCGGGGGCGGCGCGCCCTCGGCGGTCGGCGCGAAGAGCTGGAGCTGGGGCGCGCCGGCCTCGCCCGAGGCGTCCGACCCGGGGGGCAGCGGGCGGTCGACCCGCAGGAGGAGCCTGGCCTCGCCGCGCTCGAGCTCTGCGGCGCCCTCGCCGTTCACGTCGACCTCCAACCGGCGCAGGATCCAGTCGAGCGGCGCGCCCGCGTCCCTCCGGCTGCCCGGGTGGACGGCGCCGCTCACGATCAGCCGGTCCATCGCGCGGGTCATGGCCACGTAGAGCAGCCGCCGGTTCTCAGCCTGGTCGGCCGACTGCTCGGCCTCGCGCATCTCGTCCCAGCCGAAGACCGGCTCGCGCCGGCCGGTCGCCGGGTTGACGACGCGGAAGCCGAAGCGCCCGTCCGGGAGCACCAGGATCTCGTCGGCCGCCGGCGAGGGCGGCACGCGGCCCGCGTCCGCGAGCACCACGACCTTGAACTCGAGCCCCTTGGCCGCGTGGACGGTCAGCAGCCGGACCGCGTCGGCGCCCTCCTCCTCCGAGGCCGCCTCGACCTCGCGGGCGCCCGCCGCCTCCTGGTCGCGGAGGAACCGGATGAACCCTTCGACGTCGGGGCCGCGCAGCGACTCGTACGAGCGCGCGAGCCGGGCGAGCTTGCGCAGGTTCGCATAGCGGCGGCGGCCGTCCCACTGGGCGAGCACGGCGAGGTCGTAGTCGTGCTCGACGACGATCTGCTCGCAGAGCCGCTCGAGCCCGACCCGCTCGCTCGCGCGGACGAGCCGCTCGTAGCGCTGCCGGAACGCCTCGAACCGGCGCCGGTCGCGGGCCCCGAGGTGCGCGGGCAGCTCGCGCTCGAGCCCGGCGAAGAGCGGTCGGCGGCCGGCCGCGCGCCGAAGCAGCACGAGCCCGTCGTTCGAGACGCCGACGAACGGCGAGGCGAGCACGGTCACGAGCGCCTCGTCGTCGTAGCGGTTCTGGAGGAGCCGCAGGTATCCGACGAGGTCGGCGACCTGCTGCTGGCCGAAGTAGCCGCGGCCGGCGGCGCGGTAGGTCGGCAGGCCCTCGGCGCGCAGCGCCTCCTCGTAGCGCTCGGCGTCCGTCCCGGCGGCGAAGAGGAGGACGACCTCCCCGGGCAGCGCCTCGCCGGCAGCGACGAGCTCGCGCACGCGGCGGGCGACGTGGCGCGCCTCGGCCTCGCGCCAGTGCGTCCCGCTGCCCTTGTACGCCGCCTTGTCCGTGACGAGCAGCTCGACCCCCGGCACGGCGAGCGCCTCCGGGAAGCGGCCGGCGGCGACGAGCGGCTCGAAGTCCGTCCCGAACTCGGTCCCGAACACGTGGTTGACGACGGCGAGGATCTCGGGTCTCGAGCGGTAGTTCCGCGTCAGCGCGAGCACCCCGCCCGACCGCTCGCGCCGCTCGCGGAAGACGTCGACGTCGGCGTGGCGGAAGCGGTAGATCGACTGGAACTCGTCGCCGACGAAGAAGAGCTCCTCGCAGGCGAGCGCGTCCACGAGCTCGCACTGGAGCCGGTTCGTGTCCTGGAACTCGTCCACGAGCACCGACCGGAAGCGCCACTGCGTCCGCTCGCGCACCGACTCGTCCCGCCGGAGCAGGTCGCGGGCGTAGAGCTGGAGGTCCTCGAAGTCGAGGGCCGACTCGCGCGCCTTCGCCTCGCTGTAGGCCGTGTCGAACGCGCGCAGCAGCTCCTCGAGGAGGTCGCGGTCGCGCGCCGCTATCTCATCGAGCGCCGCGCTCTCGACCGCGGCGAGCGCTTCGGCGAACGGCGACGGGGCGTCCGGCCTGAGCTCCGAGAGGTCGAGCAGCCGCTCGGCGTTCGCGTCGAGCCCGAGCGCGCGCTCGGCGTGGGCGCGCTCCTCGGCCGAACCGGACGCGTGCACCGACTCCGCGCACTCGCGCAGGTGCGCCAGCGCGCCCGCGAGCCCCGCTCCCCCGCCGGCGCCGAGCTCGAGCGGCCGCCCGGCCGAGCGCAGCCGCTCGTAGACGCCGCCGAGCATGGCGGCGAGCCGGTCCGACCCGTACGTCGCGAGCAGCCCGAGCCGGTCCGGGTCGCGGCCCGCGCAGAACCCCGCGAGCGCCTCGGTGAACGCCTCCGAGCGAATCACGCGCGACTGGCTCTCGTCGAGGACGCGGAACCCGGGGTCAAGCCCCGCCTCGAACGGGTGCGCGCGGAGGAGCCGCGAGCAGAAGCCGTGGATGGTCGAGATCCACGCGCGGTCGATCTCGCGCGCGAGGTCGTCGCGGCCGAGCTCTGCCAGGCGCTCGCGGATCCGTCCGCGCAGCTCGCCGGCCGCGCGCTCGGTGTACGTGATCACGAGGACGCTGTCGAGCGCGAGCCCCCGGTCGCAGACCGCCCGGACGAAGCGCTCGACGAGGACGGTCGTCTTGCCCGTCCCCGCGCCGGCCGAGACGAAGACGACGCCGGCCTCCTCGATCGCCGCGCGCTGTTCGGGGTTGACCGCCTTCACCGTCACGCCCGCTTCACCCGGCACATCGTCCAGCGATCGCACCAGGTGGGGCACGGGCCGCCGCGCGGGTCGTGCCGTACGTCGCCCTCGCGCACGCGGCCAACCGCCTTCCGGGCGCGCTCGACGGCCGCCTCGACCGCGCCCCAGAACGCCTCCTCGTCGAGGTAGTCCGGCTGCTTCAGCTCGGGGAGCCCGTCGCCGGCCGCGGTCTCGCGCAAGAGGCCCCGCGCCTCGCGCGGCCCCGAGAGCGCGCGGTAGAGCCCGCCGAGCGGCTCGATCCCGACCAGGTCGCGCAGCGCGAGCACGTAGAGCGGGATCTGGAGCTTCCCGAGCGTCTCGATCTCGCGCGCGGAGTGCGCCCCGCTGCCCGACTTGTAGTCCTGCACGATCCCGCGGGCGCTCATCGGGTCGACGTCGATCCGGTCGATCTTCCCGGAGACGGTGAAGCCGCCGAGCTCGAGCCCGCGCTGCAGCTCGACCGCCGCGCCCTGCGTCCCGAAGGTCACCTCGAACCGGCGCGGGACGAGCGGGGACTCGAGCTCGATCTCCTGGCGGACGAAGAGCTCGAGGTCCCGTGCGAGCCGGCCCTCGAGCTCGAGGCGCTGGAGCTCCGTCAGGTCGAGCCGCACCTGGCCTTCGATCGCCTCGGCGAGGCACTCGCGCAGAAAGACGAGCGCATCGTCGAGCCGCCCGGCGTCCACCTGGTCGACGCCGAGGCGCTTCGGGAGACCGGTGTAGAAGCGGTAGAGGGCGCCGTGCACGATGCTCCCGCGGATCCGCGCGTCGAGCTCCGGATCGATCTCGCGCGGGTCGATCACGCGGTCGACGAGCCACATGGCCGAGCAGGTGCCGAACGTCTCGAGCTCCGTGACGGAGAACCGCTCCAGCTCGCGGAGCGTGCCGAGCACGACGGGATTCGAGAGGGTGGTCGGCCGCTGGAGCGCCGTCAGCGCGCGCTCGACGCGGCGCTCCCAGCCGTTCGCCCGCGCGAGCGCGCGCGCCTCGTCCGGGCCGTCGGAGCCGAGCCGCGCCACGGCGCGCAGGCGCTCCCGGTCGGTCGGAGCCCGGTCGACGGGCCACGTGAGCTCGGCCAGCGAGCGCTTGCGCGTCCAGCGGGCCAGGTCGGCGGGATCGAAACGCGAGCGCGCCTCGAGCCAGAACGGGCTCGGCTCCTGTGGCCGCCCGTCGTCGGTCGCCGCCTCGCGCACGAGCGTGAGCCGCCGCCGCGGACGTGTGCACGCGGCGTAGAAGAGGTAGCGGTCGCGCTCCAGCGAGTCGGGCCGCACGAGCCGGCGCCGCGGCAATGCCTCCTCGAGCGCGCGCCGCGTGTCGTCCGGGAGAAACGGGGTCTCGACGCTCCGCCGCGGGAAGATCCCCTCCTCGAGGCCGAGGACGAAGGCCGCGTCGAACCGGCGCGTGCGGGCGCGGGCGAGGTCGAGCACGGCCACCCGGCCCGCCTCGCGCGGCCGGTGGAGGCGGACGTCGGCGCGCTCGAGCGTCGCGACGACGGCCTCCGGGCCCGGCTCGCCGACGAGCGCCGCCCACCCGTCGAGGTCGTCGGCCGCCTGACGGACGGCCTGGTGCGCGCGCAGGTCGAGGCCGGCGGCAGGGCCGACGGGCGGCGACTCGAGGCCGTAGGCGGCGCGGACCAGCAGGTCCACGACCGTCCGCACCGCCTCGCGCGGGGTCGGCGCCGAGCGCACGGCGTCCAGCGCGGGAATCGGGTGGCCGAGGAGCTTCACGGACTCCTCCTCGACGCGCTCCGGCTCGGCGATCGCCCGGCCGCGGAGCCTCCCCTCGACGAAGTCGGCCCGGCCCCGCGGCAGCCCCGAGGCGCGCGAGCGGAGGAACGTGAAGAGGTGGCGGCGCGTCCCGCCCAGCCAGGCGAAGCGCAGAAGGCCGAGGAGCGCGCGACCGAAGGGCGTCCGGTCAAGCGGGATCGTCCCCTCGATCGCGTACGGCACGCCGAGCGCGCCGAACGCCGTCTCGAGCGGGCCGCGCACCCGCTCGACCGACGGAGCCAGCACGGCGACGTCCTCGGGCGCCGTCCCCGAGCGGAGCAGCTCGAGGACGTCCTCGGCGACGAGCTCGAGCGCGGCCCGCGTCCCGGCCGCCTCGAGGAAGCGGACGGAGCCGTCGAGCGGCGGCGGTTCCGCGGTCTCGCCGGCGGCGAAGAGCGTCCGCTCGAGGTGCGTCAGCGGGCGCGCGTCCTCCCAGGCCTGCGGGGGAAGCTCCTCGATCCGGCCGTCCGCGAGCCGCGTGAGGTCCTCGGCGGTGCGTCCGAGCGATGCGAAGACGGGCCGGCCGGTCTCGTACGGGAGCGACACGGTCACGTCGCCACGGCCCGCGAGCGCCTCGAGGAGCAACCACTCCGCGCCCGTGAAGTCCTCGAATCCGTACGCGAACACCGGGCGGCCGTCCCACGCCGCCAGGTCGCGCCCGACCAGCTCGGCGGCGTGGCGGCGCGCGAGGTCCCGGTCCCAGAGGCCGAGCCGGTCGAGCTCCTCGCGGTAGCGCCGGTGGAGATCGGCGAGCGGGCCGTCGAGGTCGGCGGGCTCGAGCAGCGCGGCCTCGGCGTCGGCGATCGCGTTCGCGAGCGACTCGACGAAGCCGGGAAAGCGCGCCGACGCGGAGAGACCGTTCAGATCGGCGCCCGCGACGACGCGCCCGACGAGGAGCCGGCGCTGCGCCGGCCGGATCCGCGGACGGACGCCGTCGCCCGCGCCGTGGGCGATCCAGCCGAAGAGGTCGTCCCACGTGCCGATCGAGCCGCCGAAGAGCGCCGGCGTCGACGCCAGGAGCTCGCGCTCGATCCGCTCCACCTCGGCCCGGTTCGGGACGACGAGGAACGGCTCGCGGTCGAGCGCCGCGCGGTACCGCCCGAGAAGCAGCGCAACCTTCCCGGCGTTGGCCGGGCCCACGATGAGGTTGAGCCCCATCCCCTGGATTCTACGGCCGCTTCCGGCCGCCCCTGGGGGCGGCCGGACGGCGTGCGAAGGTCGTCGCCGGGGCGGCTAGGACGCGGACTTCGGCCGCCGGCCCCGGCGGGCGACGGCGCGGCCGCCGAAGCTCTCGGCCTCGGAATCGGTCACGTCGAGCTCCCGGACGCCCTTGCGTGCGTCCCGGAAGGTGATGCGAATCGTCGCCCCCTTGCCATCCGGGATTTCCTTGCCGCTCATGTCGCTCACGAGCACCGTCTTTCGAGCCACCATTCCTCCTTGGATGAGACTTCGAGCCTCACCGCGAGGCTCGAAAACGACGCGCAAACCCTACCTGCTATTTCTCGTGCAGGATCGTTGCGTCGGCGAACGCACCGATGCCACCTGGCGACGCGTCGACGAAGTTGTCATTGAGCGTCGCCTTTGCACCAAAATGCGCAAGGATCCCGTAACCGTTCCGCATCAGGTCGCCGGACTCGAGATCCGGGCGTGTTCCGCGGACGACGTTCTTCTCGATTTCACACTCGGAGTAGTCGCCGCAGAAGATGCCGACTCCGAGCGCGTCCTCGACCTGATTTTCGTTCACCGTTCCCATCGACATCTCCGTCATGGTGATGCCGCGGAGGGTGGTCGCGCGCACGGTGTTGTGCTCGACGTGCGCCATCGTCATGTCGACGAGAATGCCCTCGCGACCGCCTGTGATCGTGCAGCCTTCGATCGTGCTCGCCGGCAGGTCGGCCGCGAACGAGATGTCGATGCCCTGCGCGTGCGCACTCGCGGGATCGCGGATGTCGCAGTCGCGGATCGTCACCTGGCCGCGGCGCACGTGGATCCCGTCGAGCTCCACCCCCCGAACCCGGACGCCGTCGAGCACGACCCCGGTCGCGTGCTCGACGTCGATCCCGTTCTCGCCGCCCCAGACCTCCACGTCGCGCACGGTCACGCCGTCGGCCCGGATCACGATGCCGCCCTGGACGACGGCGCCCGGCTCCCCCACGAGCGTCTGCGCGGAACGGATCACGATCGGCCCCCGGTGGATCCCCGCCTCGAGCCGGACGGTCGGCGGCTGTGTGGCCCAGGCGACGCCGGCGGCGCCCGCGAGGACGACGAGGGTCGCGGCTGCCACGGCCGGGCCGGCGCGGCCGAGCTCGCCTCCGTCCTCGGCGTACGTCCAGCGCGCCACGGGGAAGACCGCGTGGCCGAGCACCTGGGCGACGAGCCAGGCGCCCGCGAAGAAGAGGATCGCCGGGCGGAGCGGCGCCTCGACGCCGGCCGCGCGCGCGATCGCCATGACCAGGCCGAGCTCCAGGAGACCGAGCGGAACCGCGTACCAGCCGGGCTGGTACGGCAGGGCGCGGTGGTACACGGCCGCGTCGAGCGCGAGCCCGAGGGCGACCATGATCCCTGCAAGCTCGAGCGGCCACCACTCCTCGATGCGCGCGGCGAGGACGGCCGCGGCGAGCACGGCGGGGAGCACGCCGGCGAGGCGCGACTCGAGGCGGCCCCTCAGCGTGTACGACATCGGGCCAGGAAGCGCCGGGCCGCGTACTTCGCGCCGGCGAGGGTGTCTGCGGCCGGGTACGCCCACTGGGCGGGCGCGCCGCCAAGGGCGAGCGTGCGCGTCCCGTCGGTGAGGGCCGGGACGGTCGAGTCGGGCGCGAGCACGATCCAGCCGCTCTCCGTCTCGAGCCCGTGCTCCCCGACCAGGCGCCCGAGCAGCGGGTCGTGCCGGAAGCCGCGCCGGAAGCCGGTGGCGCAGATGACCTGCTCGGCGCCGCCGACCGAGGACGAGACCTCGAAGCGGCCTTCCTGCGCGGCCTGGTCGACGGGCGCGTCCCACTCGGTCCCGGTCGGGTAGGACGGCGCGAGGAGCGAGGCGAGGAACGAGGCGCGCTCGGCCGGCGCCAGCCGGTGGTACCCGGCCAGGCCGCGCCGGGTGAAGAGGGGGCGCGGCACGTTGAGCGGCCGTCGAAGCGGCTCGCGGCGGCGGACCGACACGACCGAGGCGCCGGCGGCCAGCGCGTTCAGCCACTCGGTCGCGGCGGCCATGCCGGCGCCGACCACCGCGACCCGCGAGGCGTAGTCGTGCGGCTCGTACGCATGCACGGTCCGCGGATCCGCCCGGAACGCGTCCGGCACGGCGAGCCCGGGATGTCCCGGCGCCAGGAAAACATGGCGGAAGACGCCGTGCGGGCCGACCTCGAACCCGCCCTCGACGGCCCGCACGCGCTCGACCCGGCCGGGCACGAAGCTCCCGTCCCAGCCGGTGCGCGCCCGCAGCTCGTCGACGTGCTCGAGGAACTCGGCCACCGACGGGCGGTAGCGGTCGCAGGCGGAGGCGACGAGCGGCTCGAGGCTCCGCGTTCGCCGCGCCGACCGGACGGCGAGCCCGGGGAACGAGCGTGGGTAGCAGTGCCCGTCGCTCTCCGAGCGCATCCGCCGCTGGCGGATCGCCGCCGCCCGGGCCCGCCAGGCCGCCGCCGGGTCCGGATCGGTGCCGAGGACGGCGATCTCGCCGGGCTCGAGGCCGCCGCCGCGGAGCGTCGCATACGCGGTGAAGCCGGCCAGCCCTCCCCCGACGATCGCGCACGCGGCGCGCGCGGTCACTTGACCGAGCCCGCGAGCAGCCCCTGGACGAAGTAGCGCTGGAAGGCGAAGAAGACGCAGAGCGGGATCGCCAGCGAGATGAACGTCGCCGGGGCGATCAGCTCGATGTTCGCGCCGAACTGCCGGAGCTGCGAGAAGATCGCGACGGTGATCGGCTGCACGTCCCGGGCGAAGACGAGCGCGACGAGCAGGTCGTTCCACGTCCAGAGGAACTGGAAGATCGCGAGCGCGGCGATCGCGGGCAGGCCGAGCGGGAGGATGAGACGCACGAAGATACGGATCTCGGACGCGCCGTCGATGCGGGCCGACTCGAGGATGTCCTTCGGGATCCCGATGAAGAAGTTGCGCAGCAGGAAGATCGCGAACGGCAGCCCGAAGGCCGTGTGGAAGAGGATCAAGCCCGCGATCGTGTCGTACAAGTGGAGCGTGTCGTACACCTTGAAGATCGGGATCAGCGCCATCTGGAGCGGCACGACGAGCAGCGCGATCACCGCGATGAAGAGCCAGTCACGCCCGGGGAACTCGAGCCAGGCGAACGCGTAGCCGGCGAGCGCGGCCACGATGATCGGCAGCACGGTCCCCCCGATCGCGATCAGCGCGGTCGTCCAGAGCGACTTCGTGATCGTCTCGTTCGAGAAGATCGCGTCGTAGTTCTCCCAGGTCGCGACGCTCGGCTTGGAGAAGATCTGCCACCAG
>Ga0210115_1000081_pt1 | contig 22087 bp, 18 predicted proteins | sample MayberryNW_TuleB_2_FD_185526 | JGI IMG/M metagenome (GOLD analysis project Ga0210115, IMG submission 185526) | Wetland microbial communities from San Francisco Bay, California, USA, that impact long-term carbon sequestration - MayberryNW_TuleB_D2... | ecosystem: Environmental > Aquatic > Marine... | reverse complement strand
GCTGAGCACGCCGGTCGAACGTCGTCACCACGCGCAGGCCGCCGAGGTCGATGTCCTGGTCGGAGAAGCCCTCGGCCTTGAGCTCTCGCCGCACCGAGTCCAGCAGGTAGTAGTTGGGCCCGCCCTTCGCCTTCTTGGGGTCGGCGGTCTTCGGCACCTGCATGCCGGCCCGCTCCGACGCACCGAGCCAGCCCTTGGCCACCATGCCGTCGAGCACGTAGTCGAAGCGGTTCGCCAGGGCGTCGGCGTCGTCGTCCGGGTCGTAGTTGGCCGGCGAGCGGATGACCGACGCGAGGACCGCTCCCTCCTCGACGGTCAGGTCGGAGGCCGGCTTGTCGAAGTAGGTCTGCGCGGCGGTCTCGATGCCGTACGCGCCGCGGCCGAAGTAGATGGTGTTGAGGTAGTCCTCGAGGATCTTGTCCTTGTCGTCGCGGCGGTCGAGCTTCACCGCGATGAAGAACTCCTTGAGCTTGCGGGTGTAGGTCCGCTCCTGCGAGAGGTACGCGTTCTTGGCGTACTGCTGGGTGATCGTCGAGCCGCCCTGCGTCGAGCCGCCGCGCAGGTTGTTCCAGAACGCGCGGGCGATGCCGGTGGGCGAGATGCCGCGGTTCTCGTAGAACGAGCGGTCCTCGGCCGCGAGCACCGCCTTCTGCACGTGCTCGGGGACGTCGTCCAGCGGCACGATGATGCGGTTCTGCTCCCCGAAGCGGCCGATCTCGGTCTTGCCGTTGTCGTAGTAGACGATCGTCGTCTGCGCGCTGATCAGGTCGTTGGGCTGGGGGATCGGCGTCATCGAGTACGCGACGCCGACCGCGGCGACCAGGCAGAGGAAGCCGACGCCGACGAGGGCGAGGAGCTGTCGCCACGAGGGCAGGTAGCGGCGGAGCCCGTCGTGGTCACGGCGGGGGTAGTCGACTCTCACGTGGGACCGGTTCGTCAGGGGACAAGGGCAGGGGCGTCAGCGTAACGACGTGTTGGGGCGTCAGCGATTCGCGGTGCGTCGGCGCGCGGAGCCGCGGTGAGCCCCGTCCCCCAGGACGTATGACTGCACGAGGTGGTTCCAGCCGCAGCCGCCGCCGTGACCGAGGTCACCCGGACTGCTCGCCCGTCCCCCGGCGCAGACCTCGACGACGTACACCCGGAACTCCGCGTGCTCGCGCGCCAGCTCCGCGAGCTCCCGCGCGGTCCGCACCCGCCCGGACACCGCGCCGAGCTCGTCGCCGTAGGCGTAGCTCACCTCGGTCAGGGGCACCCGCCCGCAGACCGGGCACTCGCGGCCGGTCGGCTGCCCGTGGTGACGGGCGGCCCGGACCAGGTACGGGTGCGCGTCGCAGACGTCCTCGCGGCAGGTCGGCCCGCCGCCGCGCAGGGCGGTGAGGGTGGCGCGGCGCGCCAGCCCGTAGTCGACGACCGCCCGTGGCGCCTCCATGGCCGGAAAGCGTACGTCCGCTTGCGCCGACGGCCCGGTCCGCCTATCGTGCCGATGTATCGACGCGATACATGCAGTCGATACATCGGGCCGATCGTCCCAGATCGGCCCCGCGAGACGAGAGGACCGCCGGTGGCCAAGCGCACGGACGTCCTCGAGCTGGCCGTCCTCGGCCTCCTCCAGGACAGCCCGCTGCACGGCTACGAGCTGCGCAAGCGGCTCAGCACCGTCCTCGGCTCGCTGCGGGCGTTCTCGTACGGCTCGCTCTACCCCTGCCTCAAGCAGCTGCTGGCCGCCGGGCTCATCGTCGAGGACACCTCGGCGGGCGCGCCGGGCAGCGCGGCCGGTCCGCCGGCCGGCCGGCGGTCGAAGATCGTCTACAAGCTGACGGCCGAGGGCAAGGAGCACCTGCAGGACCTGCTCGCCGAGAGCGGCCCCTCCGCCTGGGAGGACGACGGCTTCGGCGTGCACTTCGCCTTCTTCGGGCGGACGGACGCCGCGACCCGGCTGCGGATCCTCGAGGGCCGCCGGTCCCGGCTGGAGGAGCGGATGGACGGCTTCCGGGCCGCCTTCTCCCGCACCCGCGAACGGCTCGACAGCTACACCCTCGAGCTGCACAAGCACGGCCTGGAGAGCGTCGAGCGCGAGGTGCGCTGGCTCTCCGAGCTGATCGACGACGAGCGGCGGCGCGAGGCGCCCGGCTCGTCGCCGCAGACCCCCCGGACGCCCGGGGCCGGCCACCCGGCCGGCACCCCGGCAGACATCGAGAAGCAATCATGAAGGAGCACCCCATGGGTTCGGTACGCGTGGCCATCGTCGGCGTCGGCAACTGCGCCGCGTCGCTGGTCCAGGGCGTCGAGTACTACAAGGACGCGGACCCGCAGAGCCGGGTGCCCGGTCTCATGCACGTCCAGTTCGGGGACTACCACGTGCGTGACGTGGAGTTCGTCGCGGCCTTCGACGTCGACGCCAAGAAGGTCGGCCAGGACCTCAGCGACGCCATCAAGGCCAGCGAGAACAACACCATCAAGATCTGCGACGTGCCGCCGAGCGGCGTCACCGTGCAGCGCGGCCACACGCTCGACGGTCTCGGCAAGTACTACCGCGAGACCATCACCGAGTCCGACGAGGAGGCTGTCGACGTCGTCGCCGCCCTGCGTGACGCGCAGGTCGACGTGCTCGTGTGCTACCTGCCCGTCGGGTCCGAGGACGCCGCGAAGTTCTACGCGCAGTGCGCCATCGACGCCGGCGTCGGCTTCGTCAACGCGCTCCCGGTCTTCATCGCCGGCACCCCCGAGTGGGCGAAGAAGTTCGAGGACGCCGGTGTGCCGATCGTCGGCGACGACATCAAGTCGCAGGTCGGCGCCACCATCACCCACCGCGTGCTGGCCAAGCTGTTCGAGGACCGCGGCGTGATCCTCGACCGCACCTACCAGCTCAACGTCGGCGGCAACATGGACTTCAAGAACATGCTCGAGCGCGACCGTCTCGAGTCGAAGAAGATCTCGAAGACCCAGGCCGTCACGAGCAACATGGAGAACAAGCTCTCCGCCCGCAACGTCCACATCGGCCCGTCGGACTACGTGCAGTGGCTCGACGACCGCAAGTGGGCCTACGTCCGCCTCGAGGGTCGCAACTTCGGCGACGTGCCGCTCAACCTCGAGTACAAGCTCGAGGTCTGGGACTCCCCGAACTCCGCCGGCGTCATCATCGACGCGCTGCGCTGCGCCAAGATCGCCATGGACCGCGGCATCGGCGGCCCGATCCTCTCGGCGTCGTCGTACTTCATGAAGTCGCCGCCCGAGCAGCACGACGACGACCTGGCCCGCGACCTCGTCGAGAAGTTCATCGCCGGCGAGATCGAGCGCTAGGAGCTCTCGCCCCGCCCCGAGGCGGACCGGCCGCGCCAGGCAGCTCGCCGAGCGCAGCCGGTCCGCTTCGTTCGTTCCGTACCCTGACGCCGTGTCCTACGCCGGCGACTTCCGGGCCGTCGTGCGGCACCGGGACTTCCGGCGACTGTTCGCGACCCGGCTGACCTCGCAGGCCGCCGACGGCGCGTTCCAGTCCGCGCTGGCGAGCGTCTTCTTCTTCTCGCCCGAGCGCCAGACCTCGGCGGCCAGCGTCGCCGGGGCGTTCGCCGTGCTGCTGCTGCCCTACTCGATCGTCGGTCCCTTCGCCGGCGTGCTGCTCGACCGGTGGCGCCGCCGGCAGATCCTCGTCGTGGCCAACCTGCTGCGCACCGCGATGGTCCTCGGGGTGGCCGCGCTCACGGCCCTGCACGTGGTCGGGTTCCCGCTGTACGTCGCCGTGCTCGCCTGCCTGTCGGTCAACCGGTTCTTCCTGGCCGGGCTGTCGGCCGCCCTGCCGCACGTCGTGTCCAGGGCCGAGCTGGTGATGGCCAACTCGGTGTCGACGACGACCGGCACGATCGTCGCGATCCTCGGCGCCGGGGCGGGCTTCGGGCTGAAGAAGCTGCTCGGCGAGGGCGACGGCGCCGACGCGCAGGTGATCGTGGTGGCCGCGCTGGCCTACGCGCTGGCGGCCGGGCTGGCCGCCCGGATGGACCGTGACCTCCTCGGGCCGGACTTCTCGGCCGACCGGCCGCAGACGCGGGAAGCGGTGCGGCACGTGGCCCGCGGGCTGGTCGACGGCGCCCGCCACGTCTGGCGGCACCGCTCCGCGGGCCATGCCCTGGCGGCGATCGGGGCGCACCGGTTCTTCTACGGCGTGTCGACCATCAGCGGGATCCTGCTCTTCCGCAGCTACTTCAACGACACCGACGACGTCGACGCCGGGCTGGCCGGGCTGGCCTCCGCGTTCGCGGCGTCCGGCGCCGGCTTCCTGCTCGCGGCGGTCGTGACGCCGGAGGTCACCCGGCACTGGCGCAAGCAGACCTGGATCGTGGCCTGCTTCGCCGGGGCGGCCGTGACCGAGGCCTTCTTCGTGGTCTGGCTGAGCGAGGCCGGGCTGCTGCTGGGCGCGTTCGTCGTCGGGGTTGCCGCGCAGGGCTCGAAGATCTGTGTCGACACCATCGTCCAGGAGTCGGTCGACGACGCCTTCCGCGGTCGGGTGTTCTCGTTCTACGACGTCATCTTCAACATCGCGTTCGTGTCGGCGGCCGCGTTCTCGGCCCTGGTCCTGCCGGCCGACGGGGCGTCCCCCGCCGTGTTCGCCGTCATCGCGGCCGGCTACGCGGTGACCGCGGCGACGTACGGCGTCGCGACCCGCGGCCTCGACGACCACACCCGCCCGGTCCCCACGCCATGACCCGTTTGTGGACGCCGACACACCGGCCGCGCGGCGTGTCCGGTGCGGAGGAGTCCACAACATGACCGGCGGCGTCAGCCGGGCTGCTGGGCGGCCCACCACGCACGCAGCTCGGCCTCGGCCTCGTCCGGTGACATCGGGCCGCGGTCCAGCCGCAGCTCCTTGAGGTGCGCCCAGGCCTTGCCCACCACCGGGCCCGGCGGCACGCCGAGGATCGCCATGATCGCGTTGCCGTCGAGGTCGGGCCGGATCGCGTCCAGCTCCTCCTGCTCGCGCAGGCGGGCGATCCTGGTCTCGAGGTCGTCGTACGTCCGGCGCAGCGCCTCGGCCTTGCGACGGTTGCGCGTGGTGCAGTCCGAGCGGGTCAGCAGGTGCAGCCGGTCGAGCAGCGGACCCGCGTCGGCGACGTAGCGCCGGACGGCCGAGTCGGTCCATGCCCCGCTGCCGTAGCCGTGGAAGCGCAGGTGCAGCTCGACCAGCCGTGACACGTCGTCGACGACGTCCTTGGGGAAGCGCAGCTCCTGCAGCCGCTTGCGGGTCAGCTTCGCGCCGACCACCTCGTGGTGGTGGAAGGAGACGCCGCCGCCCTTCTCGAACCGCCGGGTCTTGGGCTTGCCGACGTCGTGCATCAGCGCGGCCAGCCGCAGCACGAGATCCGGCCCCTGCGGCTCCAGCGCCATCGCCTGCTCGAGCACCGTCAGGGTGTGCTCGTAGACGTCCTTGTGCCGGTGGTGCTCGTCGATCTCCAGCGCCAGCCGAGGCAGCTCCGGCAGCACCCGCGCGGCCAGGCCGGTCCGCACGAGCAGCGCCAGCCCGGCCCGCGGCTGCGGCGCGCAGACCAGCTTGGCCAGCTCGTCGCGCACCCGCTCGGCGGAGACGATGTCGATGCGCTCCGCCATGCCCGTCATCGCCGCCTCGACCGCCGGGTCGACGGCGAAGCCGAGCTGCGCGGCGAACCTGGCCACCCGCAGCATCCGCAACGGGTCGTCGTCGAACGAGTCCTCGGGGCGTCCCGGCGTGCGCAGCAGCCCAGCGGCCAGGTCCGCCAGCCCTCCGAACGGGTCGACGAACTCCTTGCCCGGCACGGTGACGGCCATGGCGTTGACCGTGAGGTCGCGACGGCGGAGGTCCTCGTCGAGCGAGCGGCCGTAGGACACCTCGGGCTTGCGTGAGTCCGAGCGGTAGACCTCGTCGCGGTACGTCGTCACCTCGACCACCACGTCGCCCTTGCGGGCACCCACGGTTCCGAAGGCGATCCCGACCTCCCACCAGGTGTCGGCCCAGCCCTTGACCAGTGCCAGGACCTCCTCCGGGCGGGCGCCGGTGGCGAAGTCCAGGTCCTGGCCGAGCCGGCCCAGCAGCGCGTCGCGCACCGAGCCGCCGACGAGGGCGAGCTCGTGGCCGGCGTCGGCGAACCGGCGGCCCAGCTCGTCGGCCACGGGGGCGACCCGCAGCAGCTCCGCGATCAGCCGCCGCTGGGCCGCGCCGAGACCGGGCACGGGGTCGCCGCCGGTGCTGCGCGAGGAGGGGTCGGACACGGGCGCCAAGCGTACGGTGGCTCCCCGCCGGCCCACGCCGTCCCGGTCTCGGGTGGCCGGGATGCCGCTGCCGCGCTGGCTACCATCGACAGATGCCCCGTCCGTCCACGCCTGGAGGCCCGCGCCGGCGGCGCGGGGAGGGCGGCCGTGGCCCGCGCACCGCCCGACGAGGGCTGCGCAGGGTGGAGGAGACCTCCGCCGGCGGCCTCGTCGTGGACCGCACGGAGGGGGCCCCCCGGGTCGCCCTGATCGGCCGCGTCGACCGGCGCGGCCGCCTGCTGTGGTCGCTGCCCAAGGGGCACCTGGAGGACGGCGAGACCGCGGAGGACGCGGCGATCCGCGAGGTCGAGGAGGAGACGGGGATCCGCGGCCGGGTGGTGGCCTCGTTGGGCACCATCGACTACTGGTTCGTCGCGGAGGACCGCCGGATCCACAAGACGGTTCACCACTACCTGCTCGAGGCGGCCGGCGGCCAGCTCAGCGACGCCGACGTCGAGGTGGACGAGGTGGCCTGGGTGCCGCTCGGGGAGCTCGCCGGCCGGCTGGCCTACGCCGGCGAGCGGCGGCTGGCCGAGACGGCGGCCGGCCTGCTCGCGGACTCCGCATGACCCGACGCCCACCCGCCGGAGCGCCCTCACCGCGTGCCCGGGCGCTGGGCGTGGCCGTCCTGACCCTGCTGCTCGCCCTGCCGATGGCGGTGCCGCTGGGTCTGCCCGGCGGGCGGGGCGCCGGCGCGACACCGGCGGCGGCCGCGACGACCCCGGCCGCGCTGCGCCTGACCTCGATCAGCCCCGACGTGCCCACCGCCGGCGGTGTGCTGCGGGTCACCGGCGAGATCACCAACACCGGGCGCCAGGAGCTGCGCGACGTCGAGGTGCGGCTGCGGCTGTCGGCGACCCGGCTCGGCAGCCGGGCCGAGCTGGCGGCGGTCGCCGAGGGCAGCACGACCAGCCGGGACGGCGAGCCGATCGTCTCGGCCACGTTGCCCGACCTGGACGCGGGCGAGGCCACGACCTTCGCGGTGTCCCGCGCGCTGGACGAGCTCCCGCAGCTGACCGGCTTCGGGGTCTACGTCCTGGGAGTCGAGGTCCTGGCGGGCCGCCCTTCCGGGTTCGGCCGGGTCGCGCTCGTGCGCACGATGCTGCCGTGGGTCCCGAAGCAGCCGGACTTCCTGCCCACCGGCTACAGCTGGCTGTGGCCGCTCGTCTCCCGGCCGACCCGGCTGTCCGACGGCACGTTCGCCGACGACGTGCTCGCCGGGGAGATGGCCGCCGAGGGGCGCCTGAGCCGGCTGCTCGACGCCGGAGCCCGGATGCAGGACTCGGCGGGCCTCACCTGGGTGGTCGACCCCGAGCTGCTGTCCGCGGCCGCCGACATGGCCGACGGCTACCGGGTGCAGGCACCCGACGGGTCGACCGTGCCGGGGGGAGGCTCCGGCATCGCCGGGCTCTGGCTGGACCGGCTGCGCACCGTCACCGCGGGCCAGCCGGTCCTCGCACTGCCGTACGGCGACCCGGACCTGGTCGCACTGAACCGGCACCGCCGGGCCGGCGACATCGTGCGCGCCGACGCGCTGGCCGACGCCACGATCGCCGACACCCTGCCGCTGGCCACCGCGGTGTCCGAGATCGCCTGGCCGGTCGACGGCTTCGTCAACCGCGGCACCCTGGGGGTGCTGCGCGGCGACGGGCGCACCGCCGCCGTGCTGGACGGACGCGCGGTGCCGCCGGAGCTCGACCTCAGCTACACCCCGGCCGGCCGCGCCGACCTGGCCACCCGGTCCGGGCGGGTCGCCGGGCTGCTCGCCGACCCGGGCCTGGCCGACCAGCTGCGCCGGCACGGCCCCGACCCGCTGCTCGCCGGCCAGCGGGTCCTCGCCGAGACCGCGATGATCACCTCGGAGCTGCCGAGCACCGGCACCGAGCGCTCGATCGTGGTCATGCCGCCCCGCCGGTGGGACCCGGACCAGGTGTTCCTGGACCGGCTGGAGGCGACCGCGGCCGCGCCGTGGACCGCGTCGGTTCCCTTGCGGACGCTGGCCCAGACCGCCCCACCGGAGATCGACCGGCAGCCGCTGGCCTACCCGAGCGGTCAGCGCCGGCGCGAGCTGCCGGCCCCCTACCTGCGGGCGCTGGACGCGATGCACACCAGCATCAGCCTGCTCGGGGCGATCCTCACCGACCCCACGCAGCTGGTCCCCGGCTTCGACCGCTCAGTGACCCTGCTCGGGTCCAGCTGGTGGCGCGGGCGGCCCTCGCGGGTCATCCGGCTGGACCGCGAGAAGGAGCTGCTCAAGGAGGCCCGCACGTCGGTGCGGGTGCAGCCGGGCAACTTCACCTTCAGCAGCCGCAGCGGCACGATCCCGGTCACGGTCGCCAACGAGCTCCCCCAGGAGGTCGAGGTCGTGCTCCGGCTCGACCCGCAGACCCCCCGCCTGCGCGTCGACCCGGTCGAGGCCTTCACCATCGGCCCGAACTCCAAGCGGCAGATCCCGGTGTCCGCCAGTGCGATCGCCAGCGGCCCCGTGGTGGTCGACGCCCAGCTGCACACCGTCGGCGGTGCGGCCTACGGCCAGCCGGTCCCGTTGCAGATCAGTGTCACGCAGTACGGCACGGTCGCGCTCTACATCACCGCGGTCGCGGCCGGTGTCCTCTTCCTCGCCGCCGGCGTGCGGGTCCTCCGCCGGGTGGTCGCCGGCCGCCGCCAGGAGCCGGAGCCTCCCGAGGTCGCCGACCAGGTCGAGGTCACGGAGCCGGTGCCGTGACGACCAGCGACGCCACCGCCGGGCCGGAGCCGGAGCGCGAGAGCGACACCGCCCCCGACGTCCTCGCCCGCAACAGCGCCGTGATGGCCGCCGGCACGGTGATCTCGCGGGTGCTCGGCTTCGGCCGCAACATCGTCCTCGCGGCCGCCCTGGGCACGAAGCTCACGGCCGACGCCTTCAACGTCGCCAACACGGTGCCCAACATCATCTACATCCTGCTCGCGGGCGGGGTGCTCAACACGGTCTTCGTGCCGCAGGTGGTGCGGGCGATGAAGGCGGGCGCGGAGCGGGAACGTGCCTACACCGACCGGCTGCTCACCCTGGCCGGGCTGGTGCTCGCCGCCATCACGCTCGTCGCGACCCTCGCGGCCCCGCTGGTCGTCGCGCTCTACACGCCGTCGACCTGGAGCGACGACGACGTCGCGGTGGCGGTCACCTTCGCCGCCTGGTGCCTGCCGCAGATCTTCTTCTACGGCGTCTACACGATGCTCGGCCAGATCCTCAACGCGCGGGGCAGCTTCGGCCCGATGATGTGGGCGCCGATCGTCAACAACCTGGTCGCCATCGTGGTCGGCCTGGTCTTCATCGCGGTCTTCACCGTCGACCCGCTGCGTCCGGCCGAGCTGTCGCCCGCCGCGATCGCCTTCCTCGGCGGCGGTGCCACCCTCGGCGTCGCCCTCCAGGCCGCCGTGCTCGTCCCGGTGCTGCGCCGCACCGGCTTCGGCTACCGGCCGCGGTTCGACTTCCGCGGCTACGGCCTCGGCAAGGCCGGCGAGCTCGCGCAGTGGACGCTGCTGTTCGTCCTGGTCAACCAGCTGGCGTACGTCGTCATCGTCAACCTCGGCACCCGCGCCAGCGAGGCAGCCAAGGACGTCCTGGCGTACGGCGTCGGCTTCACCGCGTACTCCTACGCGTACCTGATCTTCATCCTGCCGCACTCGGTCATCACCGTGTCGGTGGTGACCGGCTCGCTGCCGCAGATGAGCCGCGACGCGGCCGACGGGCGGGTCGACGAGGTCCGGCGCAGCCTCTCCGCCGCGTGGCGGCTCACCGCGGTCGGCATCGTGCTCGCGGCCGCCGGCCTGGTCACGCTCGGGCCGGACCTCACCGGCGTGCTCTACGCCGCGAGCAAGGGCGGCACCGACGACGCCCGCTACATCGGCCTGCTCGCCGCCGCCTTCGGTCTCGGGCTGCCGGCCTTCTCCGCCCAGTACGTCGCGCTGCGCGGCTTCTACGCGTTCGAGGACACCCGCACCCCGTTCCTCCTGCAGGTCGTCATCGCCGGTGTCAACGTCGGGCTGGCCCTGCTGGCCTTCAGCCTGCTGCCTCTCGAGGCCAAGATGATCGGCGTCGCGGCCGCCTACTCCGTCACCTACCTGTTGGGCCTGGCCCTGTCCACGGCCGTCCTGCGGCGCCGCCTCGGCGGTCTGGACGGCGCGCGGGTGGTCCGGACGTACGTCCGCCTGCTGGTCGCCGGGGGCGTGGCCGGCGGGTTGGCCTGGGTCACCGCCCGGCTGGTCGGGGCGCCGCTGGGCGACGGGGCGGCCGGCTCGGCCGTGGCGCTGGCAGCGGGTGGCGTGGTGCTGCTGACGACGTACGTCCTGCTCGCCCGCCTCCTGCACGTGCAGGAGCTCACCGAGCTGGCCGGGATCGTGCGGGGACGAGTCCGGCGCTGAGGCTCAAGACGGGCGCCCGCCCCGCCGATCCCCTCTGCATGCCCTCGCTCCCGACCCGCCCGCGCGTCCGACCGGGTGCCGGCGCGCCCCCGGACGACGCGACGGACCGGGGCGACATCGTCATCGGCTGGCTGACCAAGATCATCGTCTTTCTCGGCCTGGCCGGGCTGGTGCTGTTCGACGCGATCTCGGTGGGCACGACCGCGGTGAACCTGACCGACCAGGGCCAGTACGCGGCCCGCGAGGCGTCCGAGGTGTGGCAGCGCACGCAGTCGGTGCAGGAGGCGTACGACGCCGCCGTCGCGGCGGCGGTCGACCAGAACCCGGCAAACGTCGTCGACCCGGCGACCTTCCGCATCGACGAGGACAACACGGTGCACCTCAAGGTCGGGCGGACCGCGACGACGATCGTGCTGCGCCACTGGGACAAGACCGCGACCTGGGCCGTGCTCGAGCGCGACGCCAAGGGCCGTTCGGTCAGCTGATCTGCCGACGCGCACCACCCGCGGAGGACTGGACGTCCGTCCGGCGGGTAGGCCGGGCCTAGCATGGCTGGCTACCTCACTTGCCTGCCCGACTGTCGACGACGAGGAGTCCCGTGCCGGAGGTCGTCGAGCCGGGGACCCGGCTCGTCCAGCGCTACCGCCTCGAGCAGCCACTCGAGGGCGGCACCGCGCTCGCCACGCCCTGGACCTACTGGCGGGCGGAGGACGAGCTGCTGGCCCGACCGGTCTCGGTGTGCCTGATCGACGCCAACGGGTCCACTGCCGAGGCGGTCCTCGACGCCGCTCGCCGCGCCGCCGCCCTGCCCGACCCCCGGTTCCTGCGCGTGCTCGACGCCGCCCAGGTCGACGGCCTGGTCTACGTCGTCAGCGAGTGGGTCGCCGCCACCGACCTTTCCGGCCTGCTGGCCGACGGCCCCCTGCCGGCCCGGGAGGCCCGAGAGCTCGCCACCGAGCTGGCCGAGGCCATCGGCACCGCCCACGACGCCGGGCTGGCCCACCTGTGCCTACAGCCGGAGCACGTGCTGCGCACCGTCCACGGGCAGCTGAAGATCGCCGGGCTGGCCGTGGACGCCGCCGCCCGCGGCATCGGCGAGGACGACCCGCGGACGGCGGCCGAACGCGACGTCCACGGGATCGGCGCGGTGCTCTACGCCGCGCTGACCGCCAGGTGGCCCGGCGAGACGGCCACCGCGCTGCCGCCCGCGCCTCGCGCCGACGGCGCCGCCTGCTACCCACGTCAGGTCCGGGCCGGTGTGCCGCACGACCTGGACGAGCTGACCTGCCGCGCCCTCAGCCTCCCCGGGACCCGCAAGGGTGGCCTGCCCAACCCTCGCGAGCTGGCCCGTGCGCTCGAGGCCGGCGCCGGTGGCACGTCCCGGCTGCCGGCGGTCGGTCCCGACGACCGGCCGGAACGCCGCGTCGGCCCGGCGCCGGTGGCCCCGGCCCCGGAGGCGGAGCGGCACCCCGGCGACGAGGCCCGCAGCCGGTCCCGTGCGGTCGTGACGGCCTGGGTCGCCGCGGCCGTCCTCCTGGTCACCGGGCTGGTGCTCTTCGGCGGGCAGCTGGTGCTCACCGCGCTCGACGGCAACGGCGACTCGTCGTCCGCGGACGAGGAAGGCTCGGCCGGTGACGGCAGCGAGCAGGCCACCGAGACCCGTCGTCTCGGCATCGCCGGGGTCCGCGCGCTCGACCCGGAGGGCGACGGGGAGGAGCACGACGAGGAGGCCGCGCTGGTCGCCGACCGCGACCCGTCGACCTCCTGGACGACGATGGAGTACTACGACCCCCTCGAGCTGCAGAAGAGCGGCGTCGGGCTGGTCCTCGACCTGGGGGCGCCGGCCGACGTGTCCGAGGTGGTCGTCCTCCCGAAGGGCGGACCGACCGACTTCGAGGTCCGGGTCTCGCAGCGACCGGGCACCTCGCCGGCCGCCTTCGAGGAGTTCGACGGGACGAGCAACGCGACCGGGCCGACGACGCTGCGGGTGGCCGAGCCGGTCCGGGCCCGCTACGTGCTGGTGTGGCTGACCGAGCTGCCGGCGGTCGACGGCAACTACCGCGGGAGCATCGGCGAGGTGACGGTGCGGGGCACCACGCCACGCTCCGGGACTTGAGCCGAGCACGCCGGCTGCCGACCTAGGGTGGGTGCACCGGTCGGCCGGCCGGTGCACCCACGGCGAGGCGCGGAGGCGGACAGCGTGACGGGTCGCGAGCCGGACGCCCTGGTGGGCGCCCCGAGCGACGCCCCGAGCGACGCCGACCTGCTCGCGGCCCACGCGGCCGGCGACCCGGACGCCTTCGGCGAGGTCGTGCGCCGGCACCGGGACCGGCTCTGGGCGGTCGCCCTGCGCACCCTCGGCGACCGCGAGGAGGCCGCAGACGCCCTGCAGGACGGCCTGGTCTCCGCGTTCCGGGCCGGTCGCACCGGCTCGGCCGCCTTCCGGGGCGAGGCGGCGGTCACCACCTGGCTGCACCGGGTCGTGGTCAACGCCTGCCTGGACCGGGTGCGCCGGTCGGCGGCCCGGCCCGCCGACCCGCTGCCCGACCACGACGTACCCGCTCGTGGCGACCAGGTCGGGGCCCGCGAGACCGCCCTGGACGTGACCGCGGCGCTGGCCCGGCTGCCGGTCGAGCAGCGGGCCGCCCTCGTCCTCGTCGACATGTACGGCTGGTCGGTGCAGGCAGCCGCCGAGGCCCTCGACTGCGCGCCAGGGACCGTCAAGAGCCGGTGCGCCCGTGGCCGGGCCCGTCTGCTGCCCCTGCTGTCCCCTGATCCGCTGTCCCCCGATCCAGGCGCCGCGGGGAACCCCGCCGACCCGGGCCGCGTCCCACCGGTGTCCGCCTCACAAGCAGCCACCATGACCCCCGAGGGAGGTGACCCCGCATGACCGACGGTCCGCTCGGCGCCGGCCCTGCCGCCGGTGAGAGCCACCTCGACGACGACACCCTCGCCGACCTGCAGGAGGACCTGCTCGAGCCCGCCGCCGCGCAGTCGGCCCGGGGCCACCTCGCCGGCTGCCCGGCCTGTGCCGACCGGGCCCACCGGCTGGCCCGCCTGCCCGCACTGCTGGCCGGGGCCGGGACCGTCGGGCCGGTCCCGGTCGAGGTCGCCACCGGCGTCGACGCGGCACTCTCGGCCGAGGCGGTGTCCGTCGGCGCACCCGGCGCGCGCACCGTGACGCCGCTGGACCCGGTCCGCGGCCGGCCGCCCGTGGGAATGCGGGTCCTGCAGGCCGCAGCCGTCCTGGTGCTCCTCCTGGCCGGGGTCGGGCTGGCCCTCAGCGCGCTCGGCGGCGGGAACGGCGACGCCGGTTCGGCCGGTGGCAGCGCCGCGGACTCGGGCGGCGGCAACGCCGAGAAGGCGACCGAGCTCGGCCAGTTCCCGCTCACCGTCAGCGGCCGGGCCTGGACCGGCACCAGCCTCACCGAGGCGGTGCCCGACCTTCTCGCGGCACGGTTGTCTCCCCCGGTCGACGCACAGGCCCTGCGCGAGAGCACCTCGGGCAGCGACTCGGGCCGGACCGACGGACCCGAGGACGACGGCGCCGACGGCGACACCGGGACCCCGGCACCTGCGGCCGCGCCCACCGGCGCCCAGCGGCTGGCGTCCGGACCGGCCCTCGCGGAGTGCGTCGCAGCCCTGGCCGACGGTCCGGTCACACCGCTGGCGGTCGACCTGGCCACCTGGGACGACGACCCGGCGGCGGTGATCCTGCTGCCCACCCCCGACGACCCGGGCACCCTCGACGTCTGGGTCGTCGCCCCGGACTGCGCCACCGCCGACGCGAAGGTGCTGTACTTCGCGCGCCTGGCGCGCCCCTGACCGACGGGGAATCCCGAGCACCTACGATCGGTTCCAGCAGCACGGTCCCGACCGGGGCCGGATGCGCTCAGGGAAGGTTGCTCGGCCACCGTGGACGACGTTCGCAATCTGATCATCATCGGGTCCGGCCCGGCCGGCTACACGGCGGCGATCTACGCTGCCCGGGCCGACCTCGCCCCGCTGGTCTTCGAGGGCTCGGTCACCGCCGGCGGCGCCCTGATGAACACCACCGACGTCGAGAACTTCCCGGGGTTCCCCGACGGCGTCATGGGTCCCGACCTGATGGACCACCTGCGGCGCCAGGCCGAGCGGTTCGGTGCCGAGCTGGTCACCGACGACGTGACCGCCGTGGACCTGACCGGGCCGGTCAAGGTCGTCACCGACGGCGCGGGCGCCGAGCACCGGGCTCGCGCGGTCGTCATCGCGACCGGCTCCGGCTACCGCGAGCTGGGGGTGCCGCACGAGAAGCAGCTCTCCGGTCGCGGGGTGTCCTGGTGCGCCACCTGCGACGGCTTCTTCTTCCGCGACCAGGACATCGCCGTCGTCGGCGGCGGCGACACCGCGATGGAGGAGGCGACCTTCCTCACCCGCTTCGCCCGGTCGGTGACGATCGTGCACCGGCGCGACAGCCTGCGGGCGTCCAAGATCATGCAGGAGCGCGCCTTCGCCAACGAGAAGATCCGCTTCCTCTGGGACAGCGAGGTCGTCGACGTGCTCGGCGACAACAAGGTCAGCGGGGTGCGGGTCCGCAACACGCGCACCGGCGAGGAGTCCCAGCTCGACGTGACCGGCCTGTTCGTGGCGATCGGCCACGACCCGCGCAGCGAGCTCTTCGCGCACCAGGTGCGCCGCGACGACGAGGGCTACATCCTGGTCGACGCCCCGACTACGCACACCAACCTGGCCGGGGTCTTCGCCTGCGGTGACGTCGTCGACCACACCTACCGGCAGGCTGTCACCGCGGCCGGCACCGGCTGCGCCGCCGCTCTCGACGCGGAGCGCTACCTCGCGTCGCTGGACGACGAGGTGGCGACCGGTGACCCGACGCAGGTGGCCCAGGCCGCCGTGGCCGGCTGAACCCCTGTCCGTGGCATCGCGCGAGGGAATCCCGCGCCGTACGCCCGTGTTGTTCCCGGTGAGCACAACCACGCTCGCCGGACCGACCCCCTGAACCGCGAGAGGAAGACCGTGGGAGCCAACACCAAGACCGTGACCGACGCCAGCTTCGCGAGCGACGTGCTGGCGCACGACAAGCCCGTCGTCGTCGACTTCTGGGCCGAGTGGTGCGGCCCGTGCCGCCAGGTCTCCCCGATCCTCGACGAGATCGCCGGCGAGCACCCCGACAAGATCTCGGTCGTCAAGCTCAACGTCGACGAGAACCCGAAGGTCGCCGCCGAGTACGGCATCGTCTCGATCCCGACGATGAACGTCTACCAGGGCGGCGAGGTCGTGAAGACGATCGTCGGCGCCAAGCCCAAGGCGATGCTGCTGCGCGACCTCGAGGCATACCTCTGAGGCACCGCACCTGAGGCCACGCCCGCTGCGGCGAGATCCGCTGCGTCCCGGCCCCGGCCCCCGCCACCGCGTGGGAGTCGGGGCCGGTCCCGTTGGGTACGATTCGACGACCGGCGCCGTACCTGCCGTCCGACCCCGTCTGACCCGTCCGAGCCGGCCGCACCATCGAGCCGACTCACCCCACACCCGCGCCGACCGCACGACCGATCGCGAGGAGCGCCCGCTCATGTCCCTCGAGCGCACCTACCGCCGCGGTGACGACGGCCCCGCCGTCGCCGAGGTTCGCGCGAAGCTGCGCCTGGTGGGGCTCCTGTCCGAGGACGACGCCGAGCCGGCCCGCGCAGTCGTGACCGCTGTCTTCGACGACGCGACCGACCTGGCGGTGCGCGCCTTCCAGCAGCAGAGGGGCCTGCCGGTCGACGGCATCGTCGGCCCGGCGACGTACCAGGCGCTGGACGAGGCCCGCTGGCGGCTCGGCGACCGGATCCTGTTCTACGTGCCCGCCCGCCTGCTCGCGGGCGACGACGTCGCCGCGCTGCAGCAGCGACTGCTGGACATGGGCTTCGACTGCGGCCGGGTCGACGGACTGTTCGGCGTCGAGACCGACGAGGCGCTGCGCGACTTCCAGCGCAACACCGGACTGGTGGCTGACGGCACCTGCGGTCCGGCGACGTTCAAGGCGCTGAGCCGGCTCTCGCGCACGGTCACCGGTGGCCGGCCGCACGACATGCGAGACTCCGAGGCGATCAACCGCGCCGGCCCGACGCTGTCCGACAAGCTGGTCATCGTCGATCCCGGCCGCGGCGACGAGCCCGGCGCCGCCTCGACCAGCGACGACCTGGTCTATGACCTCGCCTCCCGGATCGAAGGGCGGCTGAGCGCGACCGGCTGCACGGCCTTCCTGACCCGGGGTCCGGAGGTGGTGGGGCCCGGCGCACCGCCGGTGCTGGTCGAGACGGCTGGCGTGGTCGACGTGGCCGGCGCGGCCGACGTGGCCGGCGCCGAGGTCAGCCGTCCGGGCGAGGTGCAGCGCGCGGAGTTCGCCAACGCGGCCGGCGCCGACCTGCTGATCTCGCTGCAGGCCGCCGCCAACGACAACCCCGAGGCGTCCGGCGTCGCGACGTACTACTACGGCAGCGACCGCTACGGCCACTACTCCTCGATCGGCGCCCGGTTCGCCGGCCTGGTGCAGCGCGAGATCTGTGCCCGGACCGACCTGGTCGACCTGCGGACCCACCCGATGAACTGGGACCTGCTGCGCCGGACCCGGATGCCGGCCGTCCGGATCGAGGTCGGCTACCTGAGCAACGCCGGTGACGCCGCCCGGCTGGCCGACCCGGCGTTCCGCGACGTGCTGGCGGAGGCCGTCGTGGCCGCCGTGCAGCGCCTCTACCTGCCGCCGGACCAGGACGCCGAGACCGGCTTCCTGCGCATCCCGGCGCTGCGCGGCTGACCCGCCGGCCCGGCCAGGCGGTCAGACCGGCCGGAAGGCCGGCTCGGGACTCATCGACCCCAGGAGCCGCTCCAGGGCGACCTCGACGTCGGCCCGCCAGGAGACGGCCGTGCGCAGGTCGAGCCGCAGCCGCGGGAAGCGGTGGTGGGGGCGCACCGTCTTGAAGCCCACGGCCAGCAGGAAGTCGGCGGGGACGACGCACGGCGGCGGCGAGGACGGGTCGGCCGGGGCACCGGGAGCGAGGTCGCGGGGGTCCGGTGGCGCCGCGCCTCCGGCCATGCCCGTGCCACCGGGGCCGCCGGGGCCGCCGGGAGCACCCAGGCCTGTCGCGTCGCCCAGGGCACCCCGCAGCGGGGGCGACGGGTCCACGGGTCCGGTCCGGTCGATCAGGCCGAAGGCCTCGATCGCGCGGACCCCGCGACGGGTCAGGTCCTTCGCCGCGGTCTGCACCAGCATCCGGGCCAGCCCGCCGCCGGTGAACTCCGGCTCCACTCGGGCGGTCATCAGCAGGACCGCGTCACCCGAGACCGGCGAGGTCGGGAAGGCCAGGCTGCGCGGCACGTGGGTCGGCGGCGCGTAGGTCACATAACCGGCGGGCAACGAGTCGACGTAGACGATCTTGCCGCAGGACCCCCAGTCGAGCAGCGTGGCCGACAGCCAGGCCTCCTTCTCCAGCTCGGTGTCCCCGGCGCGCGCCGCGGCCTGACCGGCGACCGGGTCGAGCTCCCAGAACACGCAGCTGCGGCAGCGCACCGGGAGGTCCGAGAGGTTGTCCAGCGTCAGGTTGGCGACCCGTCGCGACACGTGGCCTCCTGTGCCTCCTGTGCCGTGCTGCTGCGCGCCGCCCGCCCGCCCGGTGCGGCACGGCAGGGTATCCCGCGGCGCTGCCACCCCGCCAGACCCGGACGTGCGCAGCTGGGTCGGGGTCGCGAGACGTCGATGGCGTGATGTCATGACATGTCGGTACGTCGGACAAGCCGCCCTGCTGATGTGGCGACCTGTCGACCTGTCGACCTGGCGACCTGGCCACCTGTCGACCTGTCGACCTGGCGACCTGGCCACCTGTCGACCTGGCCACCTGTCGACCTGGCCACCTGTCGACCTGGCCACCTGTCGACCTGGCCACCTGTCGACCTGGCGACCTGTCGGTACGTCGTCATGTCGGCCAGTCGAGCAGTCGCTGAATCGCTCTGCCGAGCTCGGTGCGAACCGAGATGTCGACCCGTCGACCTGTCGACCCGTCGACATGTCGGGAGGTCGAGATGTCGGGACGTCGAGACGGCGACGGAGTGGTCCCTTCTTCGCGTCTCAGCCCGCTGCGGCGTCGTCCTCGAGGCCGCCATCGCTCGCGGCGACGGCACCGGGCGCCATCACGGCGACGATCCGCTCGAGGTCGTCCAGCGAGGCGAACTCCACGATGATCCTGCCCTTCGACCGGCCCAGGTCGACCTTCACCCGGGTCTCGAAGCGGTCGGAGAGCCGGTCGGCGAGCACGGCCAGCTTGGGGGCCACCGGGCGGCGCGCCTTGGTCGGCCGGGTGTCCCCGGCCGGCTGGTCACCCCCCAGCGACACGATCTCCTCGACGGTGCGCACCGACATTCCCTCGGCGACGATCCGCTGTGCCAGCCGCTCCTGGGCAGCCCCGTCGTCGAGACCGAGCAGTGCCCGGGCGTGACCGGCCGACAGCACCCCGGCGGCCACCCGCCGCTGGACCAGCGGGGGGAGCCGCAGCAGGCGCAGGGTGTTGGAGATCTGCGGACGGGACCTGCCGATGCGCTGGGCGAGCTCCTCGTGGGTGCAGCCGAAGTCCTGCAGCAGCTGGTCGTAGGCCGCGGCTTCCTCGAGCGGGTTGAGCTGGCTGCGGTGCAGGTTCTCCAGCAGGGCGTCGCGCAACATCGCGTCGTCGCCGGTGTCACGCACGATCGCCGGGATCGTCGTGAACCCGGCCTGCTGAGCGGCCCGCCACCGCCGCTCCCCCATGATCAGCTCGTAGCGGTCGCCGCCGAGCGGCCGGACCACGACCGGCTGCAGCAGGCCGATCTCGCGCAAGGAGTGCACCAGCTCGGCGAGTGCCTCCTCCTCGAAGACCGTGCGGGGCTGACGAGGGTTCGGGGTGATGTCATCGAGCGGCAGCTCGGCGAAGTGCGCCCCGACGACCGGTGCGGCGGCCAGTCCCGACCCGACCGCGGACCCGGTGCCGTCGGTGCCGTCGGTGCCGTCGGTGCCGTCGGACGGCGAGCCGGTGCCGGCATCTGCGGGGGCGCCCGCGGTGCCCTTGCCCGGGATCAGCAGGTCCACCGGCGAGGGGCCGGCCGGGCCGGTCTCGGCCTTGCCCGGCGCCGCCGGGATGAGGGCACCCAGACCGCGCCCCAGGCCTCGACGTCGGTCACTCATGGCTGTCCTCCTCGAGCGATCCCTCCGGGACGACGGCCGAGCCGCCGGCCGATGACGGGCCGGCCGCCGGTGTCCCCGACGCCTCGGCGGCCATCGCCTCGACTCCGCGCGCCGACCCGGCCGGCATGGCATTCGCCGCTGACACCGCTGTCGCTGACACCGCTGACACCGCTGTCGCGGCTGACGCCGTCGACATCGGTGCTGCCGGTGCTCGCGCCGACGGTGCTGATGGGGGAGATGGCGGTGTGGCCGATGGTGCTGGAGGCACGGAAGGGACTGTAGACGCCTCGGTCGACGCGCCACGCAGCGCCATCTCGCGCGCGGCCTCCAGATAGGACAGGGCACCGGTAGAGCCCGGGTCGTAGGTCATCACGGTCTGGCCGTAGCTCGGCGCCTCGCTGATGCGCACCGAGCGCGGCACCGTCGTCCGCAGGACGGTGTCCACGAAGTGGGTACGGACCTCGTCGGCCACCTGGGCCGCGAGTCGGGTACGCGCGTCGTACATGGTGAGCAGCACGGTCGACACGTGCAGGTGCGGATTGAGGTGGGCCTTCACCAGCTCGACGTTGCGGAGCAGCTGACCGACTCCCTCGAGGGCGTAGTACTCGCACTGGATCGGGATGAGCACCTCGGGGGCCGCGACGAGGGCGTTCACCGTCAGCAGGCCGAGACTGGGCGGGCAGTCCACGAGAACGTAGTCCAGCCTGCCGTCCCGGTGCTCCTCCGCCCAGGTGGAGTAGGCCGCCAGCGCCTTGGCGAGGCGGGACTCCCGGGCGACCAGACTGACCAGCTCGATCTCGGCGCCTGCCAGGTCGATGGTCGCCGGAGCGCACCACAGGCCGGCGATGCCCTCGACAGCCACCACCACCTCGTGCAGCGGCTGGCCTTCGATGAGGACGTCGTAGATGGAGGGGACTTCGGCGTGATGCTCCACGCCGAGGGCGGTCGACGCGTTTCCCTGGGGATCAAGGTCGATCACCAGAACCTCCGCCCCCTGCAGGGCAAGCGCCGCAGCCAGGTTGACCGTGGTGGTCGTCTTCCCGACGCCCCCCTTCTGGTTCGCGACGGTGAGGACGCGGGTGTGCGGTGGTCGCGGCAGCGGGTCGCCCACCCGGCCGGCGAGGACGCGGAGTGCAGTCTCCGCCGCGCGCGCGATCGGGGTGTCGTCGAGCTCCGGCAGGTCGGCCTCTGGGGCGTCGGTCACGGCCAGGTCTCCTGCTGTCGAGGCGCCGCCGAGGCGGCCGAGTAGGTCCAGGGCGTCCGCTGTTCGACTGACAGGCGGCTCGTCGTCGGGCGGCGTCGTCCGTGGAACAGCGCCCGGCGGCGCATGGCCGGGCAGCGGTTCCGGCGGGTTCGACCGGCCGGTTTCACGTGGAACATCCGTCAGTGCCGGCACCTCGGAAGCTGTTTCACGTGAAACCGGCCGGGTGTCTCGTCGGATCGGTGCTTCGAGTACGCGGACCGTCGCGGTGCTTGCCGACTGTTCGGCACCGGGTCGAGGAAGGTCACCGGCCGGCGTCCGGTCCGAGGCCTGCACGGTGGCTGCGCGGTCCGGGGCCACAGCCTCCGCGCCGGCGCCGTCACTGAGCCGGTGCTCGCGCTCTCCCGACTCCGGATTCACGGACGCCCCCGAGTCCTCGGGTTCCGGCCAGCCCAGGCCGGCCGCACCGTGTCGCGACGGTCCCTCCGGTGCCGGTGCTCCAGGCCAGCCGAGCCCGTCCAGGACGGGCGTGGTGGTCGAGCTCATCGAGCGGGTTCCTCCTGCAGTCGCGGGTGCGGGGCGCATCCGGGCTCAGTGAGCCGGCTGGCCGGTGACGCTGGGGAAGGACCGAGCCCAGGGATTCGACGGGGCCGGTGCGGTGCGACCCTACGGGTCTGGGCGCCCGACACGCCAGCGGTCGTCCACAGATGACGACACGTGCGCGAGACGCGAGCCAGGGTGAGGTCCGTGAGAGAGCGGATCGGTGGAGGCCGGTGGGCGTCCGAGATCCCGCCCTCGTGGCCGGTTACCCGGTCTGGGAGCGCGAGGGGGAAGCAGGGCTGGGCGGAAACCTAGGGGCCGCACCTGACAGTAGCTGGTGGGGGAGGCGGGCAGCAGCCGCGAGGGGCCGTGGTGGGAGGAAGGCCATGGTCCGACGTCGGCGTCTCAGCCGCCGCGGACGACCCGCACCACCCGCACCACCCGCACCGGGTCCAGGCCGAGGGCGGCGCCGACCTCCTCGAGCC
>Ga0210115_1000080_pt1 | contig 22105 bp, 15 predicted proteins | sample MayberryNW_TuleB_2_FD_185526 | JGI IMG/M metagenome (GOLD analysis project Ga0210115, IMG submission 185526) | Wetland microbial communities from San Francisco Bay, California, USA, that impact long-term carbon sequestration - MayberryNW_TuleB_D2... | ecosystem: Environmental > Aquatic > Marine... | reverse complement strand
CCAGCCCGTGCTGGTCGGCGTGCGGGGTCTGTGAGGTGGTCCAGCTGAGGCCGCCGTCGAGGCTCTCGGCGAGGTTGACGCCCGCGACGAACACGTGCTGAGGGTCGACCGGGTCGACGTAGACCCGGCCGAACCACCACGCGAAGCCGCCGCTGATGCTCTGCAGCGTGCCGCCACTGGTCGGCCCCACGGCCGTCCACGTGGCACCCGCGTCGGCACTGGTGAAGAAGCCGTTGAAGTTGCCCCCCGCGGTGCTCGAGATGAGGTAGGCCCGGTTGGGGTCGGTGTCGCTGAAGTCGACGCCCATCCGGCCGACGTAGGTAGCCGTCACGGGCGCCCCCTCCACGTCGGTGCTCTGCGGCAGCGGCGGCTGGTGGATGTTGCTCCACGTGCGCCCGCCGTCGGTGGACCGGTAGAGGAAGGAGTTCTTGCCGTAGATCCGCGACTTCTCGTCGCGGATCTTGTCCCAGGTCGTCGCCAGCATGATGTCCGGGTCCGACGCGTTGATGCTCACGTCGATCGCGCCGGTGGAGGAGCTGTCGGGCACGATGACCCGATCCCACGTCGCGCCGCCGTTCTCCGTCATGAAGAGCCCGCGGGTGGGCTCGGTGTCGTGCAGTGCGCCCATCACCGCGACGAACACGCGGTCGTCGTCGCGGGGGTCGATGACGATCTGCCCGATGGTGTCGCCGTCGGTGAGCCCCATGCTCGTCCAGGTCGCGCCGCCGTCGGCGGACCGGTAGACACCCTTGCCGTAGTAGGCGGAGCCACCGCCGTGGTCAGGCTCGCCGGTGCCTGCCCACACCACCCCGGCCGAGTCGACGGCGACTGCGCCCATGGACTGCGGCAGCTGGTCGTCCCAGGAGGGGGCGAAGCTCTGGCCGCCGTCCTCCGTGCGCCACAGGCCGCCGGTGCCGGTGGCGATGTATGCCACGTCCTTCGTCGTCGGATCGGCGGCGATGTCGCGGATCCGTCCGCCGATGTTGCTCGGCCCGAGGGGGGCCCACACCTGGTCGGAGCTCGGGGAGCCCGCGCTCCCGGCGCCCATCTTCTGGGACTTCGCGATCGCCTGCGTGATCGCGGCGTCGGGGATGGTGCCGTCCGCGTTGGCCCGCTGGAGGTACATCCACTCCTCGGCCCCGACCGGACCGGTCGCCGCGGCGGTGGCCGGGCCGACCTTCCCCTTGCTGCGGTCGGTCGCGGACTCCGCGACGGTGATGGCCCCGGTCGCGAGCACCGCTGCCGCGGCGAGCACGGGCACCAGGCTCTTCCTGCTGCGGACTGCCATGGCCGACTCCTGTCCGGTCGCTCTACCGGGCCCGACGTCCCGGTCACGCACGGTCGGCGCCGGGGCCATGGACGGCCCTGCTTGTCGGGCAACGTACATCTATCGGCGGAAATACAGTCTTACGTTCAGGTCAAGGATGATCGGTCCCTCTACAGTGACCGCCATGCCCGTCCGAGCCTCCAGCTCCCGGCCGTGCTCGCAGCGCGTGCTGCTGGTCGCGGCCGTCATCCCGTTGGTGCTGTCCGGGTGTGGGGGTGGCTCCTCGGGCTCGGGCGGCGAGTGTCCAGCACCACGCGCTGCGCCGCGGAGCGAGACGACGCTCCTACCCGACGGGCTGACCTTCCGGGGCATCGGTCCGATCACGCACGTGGTCGCCACCGAGGGCCACGTCACGGTCCGGGCCGTGTCCAGCAGGCCGCTCGACCAGCTGACGGTCCAGATCCAGGACGCGGTGACCGCGGCGGGCTACCGCCCGGCCGGGATGGACAACGAGGGCTTCGAGGCGGAGGTCTTCTTCACTTCCGGGATGTACGCGGCGGGCCAGGCCCTGGTGCGGCAGGGCTCCTGCGAGGGGCGGTGGGACATCGACCTGGTCCTCGTCGATCCGGAGTTCGTCCCGTCCACCTCGAGCACGGCCACACCGTCCGCTCGGGCCAGCTGACGGCCGGGCGCGACCCGGACGAAGCGACGACCCGTGCCGGGCGCCGCGGGGATACCGGCCGATCGCCTGCGCCGTCGGCGCGGCACACGGCAGGATGACGACCGTCCGGACCGGCGCAGGCTCGACGTCGAAGCAGCCGGCCGGCGGACGATGAGGAGCAGCCATGGGATGCCTGATCGCACTGCTGGCCGCCTTCGCTCCCCGGGTGACGCTGGTCATCCTGTGGATCTTCAGCGACCTCGTGGACCGCGCGTTCAGCGGCTTCCTCATCCCACTGCTCGGGCTGCTCGTGCTGCCCTACACGACGCTCTTCTACGTACTGGCCTACGCCCCGGTCGCCGGTGTGTCCGGGTGGGGCTGGTTCTTCGTCACGATCGGCTTCCTGTTCGACCTGGGCAACCTGGTGGGTGGCGGCATGTCCCGCCGCTCTCGCTCGGCCGCCTACTAGTCCCCGCTGGAGCAGTACGGCCTCGCCGACTCACGCGCTCAGTCGGAGCAGGCCCGCAGGTGCCCGGTCCGGTACGACCAAAGGCCCTACCGGCGCGTCGAGCCCGGTCTTAGCGTGACGGCGCGGTCTTCGCGAGCCCCGTCGGCTCAAGGGGGAGTCAAGGTCTGGTAGATCCCCGAGGTTCGGCCGAACGCCCAACGCACGGCCTACGTCCTCGGGTTGCTCGGCTCACGAAGCGGACCGAGCCGTGCGCGCCGGGTTGCGGTGCGCGAGGGAGAAGCAGCGCAAGCGGTCAGCTGCCTGCGCGCGGAGGGGGAAGCCATGCACGCTCGTCGTACCACCGTCGTCGTCTCGGCCGTTGCGCTGCTGCTCACCGGGGGACCCCTGGTGATGTCCACCCCAGGCTCCTCGGCTCCCGCTTCAGCGGAGGACGGGTCCGGTGCCAGGGTCTTCGTGAACGAGATCCATTACGCCAACGCCGGCGTCGACGCCGGCGAGTTCGTCGAGATCGCCGGCCCGTCTGGGGCAGACGTGTCCGGGTACCAGGTCGTCCTGTACAACGGCGACACCGGCGAGCCGTACAGCTCCACGCCCCTCACCTCGACCTTGCCAGCGAACGGTGTGACCGTCGTCGACTACCCGATCGAGGGTGTCCATGACGGTCCCGGCGCGGTGGCTCTCGTGGTTGCCGACCGTGTCGTCGAGCTTCTGTCGTGGGGCGGCGAGCTCACGCCGACGAGCGGACCGGCAGACGACGTCACGAGCACAGACATCGGGGTTGTGGAGACCGACGAGACGACACAGGACGCCTCCCTCCAGCGGGTCGGCACCGGCAGCAACCCGTCCGACTTCACGTGGAAGGGTCCGGCAGCCGAGTCGCGAGGTGCTCCCAACGACGGGCAGACGCTCACGACACTCGAGGTCACCGAGCAGACGCTGCCGGGTCTGATGACGGACGCGGAAGAGCCCGGCGACACCGTCAAGGAGCTCCTCCCGCCGACCGATGCGGCTGACGAGGTCCTGATCGAGGGCGAGTCCATGGTGGGCACCACGGTGGGTACCCCGACCATCTCGCAGGCGAGCACCGGCAACCTGGTGTGGTCCGACGACCACCAGCTCCGGGTCAACGCGGTGGAGCTCTACGACTCCTCCACGATGACCTTCCAGCTCCCGCAATCAGGAAGCTGGACCTTCAGCGCTGACATGACGACCGGACAGAACTTCGGGCTCGCCGAAGTGTGGATCGACGGCAGCAAGGTTGGCGAGTTCGACGGCCGGGCCGGCGGAAACGCCAACGCCCTGGTGCGGCGCTACCCGTTCGGCACGCTCGACCTCGCGGCCGGGGACCACAGCATCACGCTGACCGCGACCGGGACTCGCACCGGCCAGTTCCGGATCGGACTGGACCTGATGCGCTGGCGGCTGCAGCCACCGGAAGGCAGGCTGACATTGTCGCCGTGGCGCGCGGACTCCGTCAGGGGAGAGGTGCCGGTCTATGGCTGGAGCACCGACCGTGCCGACCAGCTGAAGCTGCAGGTGGACCATGAGGACGTCAGCGAGTGGGCGGACCTCGGTGACTCCGCCACGCTGGTCTATCGCGGTCGGGACATCGACGCGGGACCGCCTGGGGCGCTGTTCCGCGACGGCATCAACGTCCGTGGCCACGACATCGTGCTCGACTACGGTGTCAACGGCGCGAACAACGCGTTCGCCGTCGACGGCATCCAGCTGACCGGTCAGATCCTGCGCCCGGGCGAGAACACGATCACCTGGTTCGCAGGAGTGGACGAGGCACTCGGCGATGGCAACTACGACGACTTCGAGCTGCAGAACGTCTGGCTCGTGCTCGCGGACGGGACAGTGCTCAAGGACCCGGCGCGCCCGGACGGCACCACCTACCGGCTCGGCGACAACGAGGTCGGCGCCGAGCTCGAGCGCACCTGGACCTTCACGGTCCCACCGGTCGCGGACCCGCGCCCGTCCTACCCGCCGGGTGTCGGCTACCTGCTCAAGACGGCCGGGCTCAGCGACGGCGACCATGTCGTGACGCTGGTCGCCGAGGGACCTGCGGGAACGGAGAAGCTGCACCATCACGTCACGGTCGACAACGGTGCGCCGGTGGTGAGTGGACTCAGCCCAGAGGCTGGGGACGTCGTCAAGGGATCGTTCCTCCTCGACGCCACCGTCACGGACGAGGGTGACGCCCGGCCGACGATCGACGCCCGGCTCGACGGGACCCCCGTCCAGCTCGGCGACACGATCAGCACGGACGACCTGGGGGACGGTCCGCACACCTTCTCGGTGGTCGTCACCGACGCGGCCGGCAACTACGCCGATGCGTCGTCCACGTTCACGACGGTCGGTGAGACCCCCGACGCGCCGCAGCTCGTGGGACCGCTCGACGGGTCGTCCGGGCTGGGAACGCAGGCCGATCTCAGCGTGACCGCGACGGACCCGTCGGAGGAGGAGCTGCACGTCGACTTCCTCCAGGCGACCCGGAGCGGCCCGCCGGTGGCGGGCCGGGTCGGCAGCGCCGACGGTGACGTGCCGGCACCGGCATCCGGTGCGGGTACGCCGGTGGACCCGGCCGCGGTGGCCGCGTCGGACGACACCTACGTGACGAGCGACCCGAGCGGCGACACGCCCTACCAGCGGTACGACGTCAAGGTGTCGAAGGTGCGTGGCGCCAAGTACGTCGACCTGAGCTGGGAAGGCCGGGTGGCGGCCGACCGGGACGCCGTCCTGTCGGTGTGGGACGTCGATCAGCAAGCCTGGAAGGAGGTCGTGTCAGCGCGCGGGTCGGACACGAGCGACACCACCCTCGTCGGCACGACCCGGTTGGGTCCGGCGATCGACGGTGACGTCGTGCACGTCCTTGTCGAGGCGCGCGACCCGTTCGCCCCGGTCCCGAGCACGCCGGACGGCGAGTTCAAGGAGCCGGCTGACTACCAGCTCGCGCTGGCCTGGATGACCGACACGCAGTACCTCTCCCAGGGTGCCGTCGTGGGGCCGAATCCAGACGTCTTCGCGAAGACGTACCAGGCCATCAACAATTGGATCGTCGGCAACACCGCCGAGCGCAAGATCGTCTATACGGCCCACACCGGCGACATCATCAACAGCTGGCAGGCGACCAGCACCAATGTCGACCGTGCGAAGAGTGAGTTCGACTTCGCCAGCAAGACGATGGCGATCCTCGACGACGGACAGATGCCCAACGGCGTCCTGCCCGGGAACCACGACAACAAGACCGGTGCGAACAACACGCTGTTCAACGAGTACTTCGGTCCGGCTCGCTACGAGGCGCTCGAGGCGACCGCACCGATGGGCGACGACGGCGAAGGCTTCTACGGAGGGCCGTGGCAGCCGGGTGACAACCAGAACCACTACGACCTCGTCGAGGCCGGCGGGGTGAAGCTGATCCTGGTGCACTTCGGCTACCTGGTGAAGGACGACGAGATCGCCTGGGCCAACCAGCTGCTGGCCGAGCACCGGGACCGCGCCGCGGTGCTGCTCACCCACTCGTACCTGCTGCCGAGCCGGTCACCCGACGCAACAGGCAGCGAGCTGACCACCCAGGACGGGCGGGCGCTCTTCGAGCAGGTCGTCGTGCCCAACCACAACGTCTTCCTGACGCTGAGCGGCCACGTCCACGGCATGGGCCTCAACATCAAGCGGGACGTCGGGGTGAAGGGTCGGACGGTCGTGGAGATGGTCGCCAACACGCAGTTCTTCGAGATCGGCGGAGTCCGACGGCTCGGCTACCTCCGGCTGCTGCAGCTGGACGCGACTCGCGGAGAGCTGACGGTGGACACCTACTCCCCGTACGACGACGACTTCGACACGGTCGAGTACGACACCCAGACCGGTCGCGAGTACACCGAGGCCGCTGACGAGTTCGTCGTCCCGGTCGACCTGCCGACGCGGAAGACCGCGCTGGAGACCGACGCCATCGGGATGGCGGTCCGTGGCACCACGGTGATCGGCTCCGCGGACATCACGTCCGGTGCGACGGCGACGGTGACCTGGACGGGGCTGACGGCGGGGACGGGGTACAGCTGGTACGCGCGGGCGACCGACCCCACGGGTGCGAGCGCCGAGTCGTCGGTGTTCAGCTTCGTGACGGCGGCGGCCAAGCAGTAGCCGCCTGACGTCGAGGGCCGGCCCAGGCGACCGGGCCGGCTCTCACGCGCTGCGGAGCAGGACGAGCAGCGCGGCCAGCCACAGGATCGTCGTCACCAGGGCAAGGACTTGGACGCGGCGGTTCTTGCGGTGCTCCAGCCGCTGCTGCTCGGCCGCGTGCGACCAGCCCGCCCGCCGCTGCAGGTAGCGGACGTGGTGCTGGACGACGGGGACGTCCCGCTGCACCCGCAGCCGTTGCTCTGTGGTGCGGGGACCTGGCCGCGCAGGGTCGCGGCCGGACACCGAGGGGTCCACGGCTCCACCATGCGCCGTCCGGCGCCGCACCGCCAGGGTGGACACGCCCTGATCGGCGCCGCTTGGCGGTCAGAGCCGAGGCGGTCAGAGCAGAGGCGGCGGGGCGGCCATGCCGCCGTGCCCGTGGCCGGCGGCGGCGGTGGGCTTGACGTCAGCCGGCACCGCGACCACCGGTGGCACTGCGTGCGAGAGGCAGTAGTGGCTCACCGAGCCCACGACGGCGCGCCGCAGCCCGGTGTGCTCGCGGGTCCCCAGCACCAGCGCCTTGGCGTCGCGGGACCGGCCGACGAGAGCGGGTCCGGGCGGGCCCTCCACGATGTCGAGCGTCCAGCGGATCTCGGCGCTGTCGCCGCCCAAGGCGTCGAGCACCCAGCGAGTCGCCCGCGCGCGGGCGTCCTCGGTCGCGGCCTGCATGTAGTCGCCCGCTCCGGACGTCACGGCAGCGGCGCCGAGGGCGCTCAGCTGCCAGGCGTGGATGACGCGCAGGGGCAGGCCGGTCGAGCGGGAGTGCTCGGCCGCCCACCGCAGTGCGGCTGCCGATGCCGGTCCCTCGTCCAGCCCGACCGCGATGAAAGCCCGCTCGGTCCCGGTGGCTGCGGTGCGCTCGCCCTCGAACTCGCTCATGGTCGTCATCTCCCGCGCTGTCAGCGCCGCCGTTCGACGCCTGGTCCAAGCCTCGGATGAGGGAGGGCGTCAAGGGCAGAACCGTTCGACCCCGATGTACCGGGACGTACGTCCCTGGGTGTGGCGGCGGGACTGGCGGACGGTGGGAGGGACGGAAGGAGGTGCCGTGCCGACCACCCCGGCAGCCTCTCGGCCTTGCGTCATCGACCCGACCCGGCCCTGCGGGCTGTGCGCGGCGCCCACGCAGGAGCTCTGCCCGTACCCCTACCTGCTCGACCTCGACGAGCCGGACCGGACGTCCCGCGAAAGCGAGGCCGTTCAGGCGCCGACCGCGGGACCTTCGTCCCTGACCTGAGCGACGGTCCGAACCGATCTTTGGGGCAGGCCCGCACGACGGGCGAAACCGCACCGGTCGACCCGACCGGTCACCTGGAAGGACAAGGTGCCGCCATGCGCCGCAAGACTTTCGATGCCCTGCTCGCAACCGCCGGACTCGTTCTCGCCCTCATCCTGGTCGTCGCCGGCGGCCTGCTCATGTGGGCCAACACCTTCATCGAGGACCAGGTCACCACGCAGCTGACCGCCCAGCGGGTCTTCTTCCCGCCGAAGGGTGAGGCGACCGCCGACCCGAAGATCGGCCCGTACATCAACCAGTACGCCGAGCAGCAGCTGGTGAACGGCGAGCAGGCCAAGGCCTATGCCGACCACTTCATCAAGGTGCACCTCGAAGAGTCGACCGGTGGCAAGACCTACTCGGAGCTGTCGACGATCTCCCGGGAGAACCCGGACGACGCCGAGGCGGCCGCTCTCGTGCAGACCGCGTTCCGCGGCGAGACGCTGCGTGGCCTGCTGCTCAACGCCTACGCGTTCTGGAAGATGGCGCAGATCGCTCTGTACGCCGCGATCGCAGCCTTCGTCGGTGCCGGCCTGATGCTCCTCCTGAGCATCCTCGGCTTCGTCCACCTCCGCCGGGTCGACCCGGACGAGGAGGTCCTGGGCGGTCACGTCGAGAAGGCGCCCGCACTGGCCTGACGCTGCCCCGCTCCCGGCGGTCGCCGGGTCACGAGGCCCCTGCCGACACCGGCAGGGGCCTCGCGGTGCTCAGAGGTGCTCGCGGAAGACCCGGTCGACGAGCCGCCCCGCAGCCCGGCCGTCGTCCCAGGGGGTGAAGTCGTCCCGGAAGGCGGCGTACCTGTCGGTGTGGGCCGCCGTGACCGCGTCGATGTCGCGGATCGCCGCGACCACCTCGGCCGAGGTCGCCAGGTGCGGACCGGGCTGGCGGTCCGGGTCGAAGTAGAAGCCGCGCAGGCGGTCCCGGTAGTCCGCAAGGTCGTAGGTGAAGAAGAGCATCGGCCGGCCGGTCACCGCGAAGTCGAACATCAGCGACGAGTAGTCGCTGACCAGGATGTCCGTGGCCAGCAGCAGCTCGTTGACGTCGGGCCACGACGAGACGTCCAGTGCGAACGACCCGTCGACGCCCGGCACGCTGTCGACGACCTTGGCGTGCCGCCGGACCAGCAGCACGTGGTCGTCGGCCAGCTCGCGGCGGGCCGCCTCGAGGTCGAGCTGCATGTCCAGGCTGTAGCGGTTGCCGGAGTAGCGGTGGTCGTCCCGCATCGTCGGCGCGTAGAGCACCACGCGGACGTCCGCGTCCAGCCCGAGCGCGCGACGTACGGCCGCTGCCCTCTCCGCACGGTCCGGCGCGTGGAAGACGTCGGTGCGCGGGTAGCCGGTCTCGAGCATCTCGCCGTCGAAGCCGAAGGCTCCCCGGAGGATCGGCGTGCTGGGTGGGTTGGGTGAGACCAGGTAGTCCCACCGGGCCGACTCGCGCTTGATCATCTCGGTGTGCTTCTGGGTGGTGAGCGCGTCCCACCGCGGGTTGTCGAGGGCGATCCGCTTGAACGGCGCGCCGTGCCAGGTCTGCACCACGACCTGCTCGGCCGGCGTCTCGAACCACGGCTCCATCGGGCGGTAGTTGGGGACGACGACGTAGCGGGCCCTGGCCAGCGCCTCGAAGTGGTCACGTCCGAAGCGGCGCACCGGCTCGAGGCCTTCGGGCAGCGCCGTCTGCCCGTCGACGACCATCCAGCGACACCGGAGGTCGGGCACCCGCCGGCGGAGCTCCTCGTAGATAGCCCGCGCGTTGTCGCCGTAGGCCCGGCTCTCGTAGCTCTCGAAGAGCACCTCGTCGCGCACCCCTTGCCGCAGGAAGGCAGGGAACTCCTGCCAGCGGAGGCGGTGCTGGTTGACCGAGCCCCGCTCGTCGTCGAGCAGATCGGGACCCACGTCGAGGACGAGGTCGTCTCCTTCCTCGCTGAGGGTGAACGGCTTGGTCCCGACCGTGCGCTCCAGCGGCAGCCTCGCCAGCACGCCCGGGTCCGCGGCGAGCGGGACGCCGTGCTCCTCGCCGTCCTCGCCGGCACGGGTGTCGTCGTCGGTGCGGACGAGGAACAGCCAGGTGCCGTACGGCAGCGGGAGCGCGCCCGCGACGGTCGGCATGGCGGCCGGCGTGAGACGCAGGACGAACCGGCCGTCTGCGACCTCGACGTCGAGCGCCCGGTCCCTGGCGGTCCGCCTGGCGGCCAGGACCACCGTGGCGTCGAGGCCGGACGGCCAGCTGCCCACGAGCTCGACGGCGTCACCGTCCCAGCGCGCGCCGTCGACGACCGGGTGCGCTCGCCGGACGGCGATCTCCACCCGGCCGTTCGGGGTCCGGGCGACCTCGACGTCGTGACGCCCGGTCTCGGCACGCACCGCGGTGAGGTCGCTCGCCGCACGCAGCGGTACCGGGCGGTTGACGCCGGGGAGGACGAGCCGGGCCGACCAGGTGGCCTGGCCCTCGAGGTCGTCGGCGGCCAGGGCGAGCAGCGTCGCCGTCGGCACCTGCACGGTGAACCGGCGACCGGCGACCCCGGTCATCCGGACCGGCAGCTCCAGCACCTCCGAGCCCGAGAGCCGGCGCAGCTCGAGAGTCGTCGACCGCCGCCGCGTGCGGCGGCGCAGCCGCCCGGTCAGCGCGAGGGAGCCGTCTCGCCCTGGGGTCACCCTGGCCCGGGTGATCACGGCCGGCAGGTACTCGACCTCCAGGGCGAAGGTGCCGCGGCCGGTCACCGGGACCAACCGGACCGTCCCGGCGGCGTCGGCCGGCTCGTGCAGGGCGGGGTGCCGCGCGCCACCGGGCGTGGCGGCAACGACGTTGCGGGTGCGGGTCACCGGCCCCGCCGTGACCGTCGCCTCCAGCCGCCACGTCGCCGGGCTCCACCCCTGGTCGTCCCGCAGGAGGCGGCTGTCGACGACGGTGCGGAACCCGGCCCAGTCGTAGCTGTACGGGTCGCGCCCCCGCACCGTGACGTCGGGGCGGTGCACCCGCTCGACCGGGAGTGCGATCCGGCGACCGTCCGTGCCGCGCACCAGGGCGAGCTCGAGGCGGTCGCGGTCCGCGACGTCGATGTCGACCAGGCGCAGGTGGGCGTGCCCCTCGACGTGGAGCAGGTCCCCTTGCCAGTGCAGTCCCTCGACCCGGCCGCGCAGGTCGATCTCGCGGTCGACCCGGAACACGTCGCGCGGCACCGCGAGCGCGGCGTTGCCGCGGAAGGGCAGGTCGGCCAGGTGGTCGTCCCCGTCGGCGACCCAGCGCCTCAGCCGCAGGGCACCGCTCCGCTCCGCGGTCACCACCTCGGCGACCTCCGCGACCAGCCCGCGGGCCGCCAGGTGGTAGGTGAGCCGGGTGACCGCAGGCAGGCTCTCCAGCAGGGCGGGGTCGGCTCCGGCCAGGGCGGTCGCGACCCGTCCGACCAGGTCACGGCGTACGACGTCGTCGGCCTCGGCGAGACCGGGCAGCGCGGCCCGCACGGCCGGCTCCAGCACTGCCCCGAACCAGGGCGCCCTGGCCGCGGCCGGCAGACCGGGGCCGACGGCCGTCAGGTCGTCGATCTCGGCGAGCACCGCACCGAGGTCCTCCGCCCGCAGGTGGTGGTGACTCCGTCGCAGCCGCGGAGGGCGCGCCTGCTCCGCGGTGACCGGCTCCGGGACCAGGTCCACGGATGCGGCCGCGGCCAGGGCGCGGGCCAGCGTGCCGCGGCGCGGCCCGTCGGAGGGCCAGCCGAGGCCGATCCTGCCCCACGCGTCGCGGCGCCAGAGTGTCGCGGCGACCGTCTCGTGCTCGAGCAGTGCGGGGGTCAGGGCGACTGTCGTCCCGGTCGTGGCGGACAGCAGGGCACCGGCGACGCCGCCGGCGTCGGCCGTCCCCACGGCGACGTCCGAGCCGCTCGCGGAGAGCACGTCGTGGACGGCACGCACACCGCTGCCCACGAGCACCTCGCCGCGACCGAGGAAGAGCAGGAAGTCACCTGTCGCGTCGTCGAGGCGGGCGACCTCGGCAGCGACGGGGAGTGCCTCGACGGACGTGCGCGACCTGGGGTCGAGCACGCCGTCGATCGGGACGACGGTGACGCGGGGCATCGCGCAGCCTCTTCCTGGTGGGGCGCCCGAAGTGTAGGTGCCCGTTCGTCACGGGCGGTCGACGCTGCGTCCCCGGGTGCGTCCCGCCGCTGCTGGTGGGTGCCGGTCCGGTCAGGTGGTGCCCGCGTCGCGGCCCGCGCCGGAGAGCGTCCGGTCGATGCGGGCCGCCAGGTCGACGTCCTTGCTGGTGACCCCGCCGGCGCTGTGCGTCCGGAGCCGGAAGACCACGACGTCGGCGTCGCGGCTGACGTCGGGGTGGTGGTCGACCTGGTCCGCCACCTGCGCCACCGACTCGAGCAGGCCGTCCTGGCTGTCGGCGGGTACGTCGGCCCGCTTGACGAGCGCGTCGTCCTCGAAGGTCCACCCGGGCAGCGCGCCCAGCGCGGTCTCGACATCCGCAGGGTCCAGCAGGTCGGCCATGGTGCTTCCTTCCGGTAGGGGACCCCTCCCCCTACCGCGGGACGCGGGTCGTCACACGCTCACCCGTGGACGTTCATGTCCTCCAGGTTGGCGCGCGCTCCGGCCAGCCGCGGGTTGTCGGGCCAGAGCGCCTGCGCCTCCTTCATCGCGTCGCGCGACTCGTCCGACTCGCCCAGCGCGGCAAGGGCCTCGGACAGGGTGATCAGGTCGTCGGCGCGTGCGGCGCGGTCCTGGTCCCACCTGACGGCCTCGCGCGCGTGCTCGAGCGCCTCGGACAGGCGGCCGTGCACCAGGTGGTGCAGGGCGTGGGTGCCGGCGAGGACGGTGCCCGTGCTCGCGTGGCGCTGCGCCTGGGTCAACGACGTGGCGACCTCGTCCTCGACCCGGTCCAGCTCCAGCTGGCCGGACTCGACGGCGCAGAGCAGCTCCCACGCGTGACCGCCGAGGGCCTCGAGCCGTGCCGAGCCGCTGCGCCCGGCGTGCTCGACCTGGGCGCGGGTCGCCTCGGACGCCTCCGCGAACCGGCCTTGTGCGTGCAGGGCGCGCTGGAGCGTGACGAGAGCCGCCCGGTCCGAGGGCTTGCTGCGCAGCCGGTCGCGGGCCTGGGCCTCGGCCTTGGCGGTGTCGCCGGAGTGCAGCACCCGGTTGGCCGCGACGGCGGACCGGCGCGGGATCTTGTTGCCCAGCCAGACCAGCGGGTCGTACTTCGTGTCGACCACGCGCTCCTTCATCGGAATGATCGCGTTGTCGGTGATCTTGATGTGCTCGGGGCACACCTCGGTGCAGCACTTGGTGATGTTGCACATGCCGAGGCCGTGGACGTCCTGCGCCTGCCGCTTGCGGTCCTTGGCGTCCAGCGGGTGCATGTCGAGCTCGGCCAGCCGGATGAAGAAGCGGGGCCCGGCGAAGGACGGCTTGTTGTCCTCGTGGTCACGGATGACGTGGCAGGTGTCCTGGCAGAGGAAGCACTCGATGCACTTGCGGAACTCCTGGCTGCGCTCCACGTCGAGCTGGTCCATGCGGTACTCGCCGGGGGCGAGGTCGGCCGGCGGGGCGAACGCCGGCACCTGCCGGGCCTTCTCGTAGTTGTAGGAGACGTCGGTGACCAGGTCCTTGACCACAGGGAAGGCCCGCAGGGGCGTGACGGTGACGACCTCGTCCTCGGCGAACGTGCTCATGCGCGTCATGCACATCAGCCGGGGGCGGCCGTTGACCTCGGCGCTGCAGGACCCGCACTTGCCGGCCTTGCAGTTCCAGCGGACCGCGAGGTCCGGCGTCTGCGTCGCCTGCAGACGGTGGATGATGTCGAGGACGACCTCGCCCTCGTTGACCTCGACCGTGAAGTCCTGGAGGTCGCCGTCGCTGTCGTCGCCACGCCAGACCTTGAACCGCGCGTTGTAGCCCATCAGGCCTTCGTCTCCTCGGGAAGGATCGCCAGCTCCTCGCCGGTCATGTACTTGCTGAGCTCCTCGCGGTCGAAGAGCGAGAGCAGCTCGGGAGGCATCACCGGCAGCGGCTGCTGGGTCACCTCGACCCCCTCGCCGGCCGGCCGGCACACCAGGTTGACCTTGCGCCACTCGTCGCTCATGGCGGGGAAGTCGTCGCGGGTGTGGCCGCCGCGCGACTCCTCGCGGATCAGCGCCGAGCGGGCGATGCACTCCGACACGATGAGCATGTTGGGCAGGTCCAGGGCGAGGTGCCAGCCCGGGTTGAAGACCTTGTCGCCCCGCACCGTGATCTTCTTGGCGCGCTCCTTGAGGTCGTCCAGCTTCTTCAGCGCCATCTGGACCTCGTCGGCGGTGCGGATGATGCCCACCAGGTCGTTCATCGTCTGCTGCAGGTCGGCGTGGATGGCGTAGGGGTTCTCCCCGCCCTTGCCCGAGAACGGCGCCTCCGCCTCGGCTCGTGCCGTCTCGACGTCCTCGTCGGTGACCGCCGGCCGTGCCCGGCCGAGCCCGTCGACGTACTCCGCGGCACCGAGACCGGCCCGGCGGCCGAACACCAGCAGGTCGGACAGCGAGTTGCCGCCGAGACGGTTGGACCCGTGCATGCCGCCGGAGACCTCGCCCGCGGCGAACAGCCCGGGCACCGTCGCGGCAGCCGTGTCCGGGTCGACCTCGACACCGCCCATGACGTAGTGGCAGGTCGGGCCGACCTCCATCGGCTGCGCGGTGATGTCGACGTCGGCCAGCTCCTTGAACTGGTGGTACATCGACGGCAGCTTCTTGCGGATGGCGTCGGCCGGCAGCCGGGAGGCGATGTCGAGGAAGACGCCGCCGGCGGGAGAGCCGCGGCCGGCCTTGACCTCGGAGTTGATCGCGCGGGCCACCTCGTCGCGGGGCAGCAGCTCGGGCGGGCGCCGGTGGTTCTGCGGGTCCTCGTACCAGCCGTCCGCCTCCTCCTCGGTCTCCGCGTACTGCTTGCGGAAGACGGCGGGGACGTAGTCGAACATGAAGCGCTTGCCGTCGGCGTTCTTCAGCACGCCGCCGTCGCCGCGCACCGACTCGGTGACCAGGATGCCCTTGACGCTCGGTGGCCAGACCATGCCGGTGGGGTGGAACTGGACGAACTCCATGTTGAGCAGCGTCGCGCCGGCCTTCATCGCCAGTGCGTGGCCGTCACCGGTGTACTCCCAGGAGTTGGACGTCACCTTGAACGACTTGCCGATGCCGCCGGTGGCGAGCACCACGGCGGGCGCCTCGAAGACGACGAGGGTCCCGTCCTCGCGGGTGTAGCCGACGGCGCCGGAGATCCGGTCGCCGTCCTTGAGCAGTGCCGTGATGGTGGTCTCGGCGAAGACCTTGAGCATGGCCTCCGCGTCGCGGTGGTCGCGCAGGTCCTCCTGCTGCAGCGAGACGACCTTCTGCTGCAGGGTGCGGATCATCTCCAGGCCGGTGCGGTCGCCGACGTGGGCGAGCCGGGGGTACTCGTGGCCGCCGAAGTTGCGCTGGCTGATCTTGCCGTCCTTGGTGCGGTCGAACAGCGCGCCGTAGGTCTCCAGCTCCCAGACCCGGTCCGGTGCCTCCTTGGCGTGCAGCTCGGCCATCCGCCAGTGGTTGAGGAACTTCCCGCCGCGCATGGTGTCGCGGAAGTGGACCTGCCAGTTGTCGTTGGGGTTCACGTTGGCCATGGCGGCGGCAGCGCCGCCCTCGGCCATGACCGTGTGCGCCTTCCCGAAGAGCGACTTGCAGACGATGGCGGTGCGCTTGCCCTGCATCCGCGACTCGATCGCCGCCCGCAGACCGGCGCCGCCGGCCCCGATCACCACGACGTCGTAGCGGTGTCGTTCGACGCCCCCGGCGGATCGCTCGCTGGGCTCGCGACCCGGCGGGGGCCCCTGCATCTCGGTCATCGGCGCGTCATCCTCGGTCTCGGGTCCGTGCGGGCAGGTCGTGGTGCATCAGTTGTAGATGCGGAAGTCCTCGATCGTGCCGCTGGCGACCAGCAGCACGTAGAAGTCCGCCGCCAGGACGGAGAACAGCGAGTACCACGCGAACTGCTGGTGCCGGGCGTTGAGCTTGGACACCTGGGTCCAGATCCAGTAGCGGACGGGGTGCCGCGAGAAGTGGTTGAGGCGCCCGCCCGTGATGCTCCGGCAGGAGTGGCAGCCGAGCGTGTAGGCCCAGATCAGCACCGCGTTGACCCAGAGGATCACGGTGCCGAGCCCGATGCCGAAGCCGCCGTCCTCACCGTGGAACGCGAGGAAGGCGTCGTACGTCAGGACCGCCGCGACCAGGACGGCGAAGTAGAAGAAGTACCGGTGGACGTTCTGGAAGATCAGCGGGAAGCGGGTCTCGCCGCTGTATGCCTTGTGCGGCTCGGCGACCGCGCACGCGGGCGGCGAGAACCAGAACGCCCGGTAGTAGGTCTTCCGGTAGTAGTAGCAGGTGGCCCGGAAGCCGCCGGGCAGCACCAGGACGAACATCGCCGGGGACATCCACGCGGGGAGGCTGGGAAGCGGGGTGCCGAGGAAGTGGCTGGACCCCTCGACACAGCTCGCGGCCAGGCAGGGTGAGTAGAACGGCGCCAGGTAGTGGAACTCCTCGACCCAGTAGTTCTGGTCGTAGAAGATCCGGAAGGTGCCGTAGACCAGGAAGAAGGCCAGGCCCGCTGCGTTGAGCAGAGGCCACACCCACCACCGGTCGGTCCGGAGGGTGCGGGCAGGGATCTTCGCCCGCCCCGGGCTCGTCGTGCCTGTGCTCATCGCCGTCCCACGGTTCGCCTCGAGTTCGTCGCTTGCTTCCCGCTCGGCGTCTGGACCGGGAGCAGGTCGCCGGGCGCCGCGCCGGTCAGTTTGTCATCCCGGCCCCAGCAGGTGGACGCCCCCTCCCGCCTGGACCAGCGAATGGTGCGCAACGGCGCGGAATGGTGTCGTGCACCGGGTCCTACGTAGACTGGACCACCCTTCCAAGATCCACTGTGCGCTGCTGCACCAGACACTCCGCACGAGTGGTGTGTCGACGCCCAGTGGAGTCCCTGCATGCCTGCTCAGACCCGGTCCGACCTGCGCAACGTCGCGATCGTCGCCCACGTCGACCACGGCAAGACCACGCTGGTCGACGCGATGCTGTGGCAGAGCGGGGCCTTCTCCGAGCACCAGGCCGAGACCGGTGACGTCAACGAGCGCGTCATGGACTCGATGGACCTGGAGCGGGAGAAGGGCATCACGATCCTGGCCAAGAACACTGCGGTCCGGCACCGCGTGGACGGCCGGGACGTGGTGATCAACATCATCGACACCCCCGGGCACGCCGACTTCGGCGGCGAGGTCGAGCGCGGCCTGTCGATGGTCGACGGCGTCGTGCTGCTCGTCGACGCCAGCGAGGGACCGCTGCCGCAGACCCGCTTCGTGCTGCGCAAGGCGCTGCAGGCCAGGCTGCCGGTGGTCCTGGTCGTCAACAAGGTGGACCGGCCGGACGCCCGGATCGCCGAGGTGGTGGACGAGACCTACGAGCTCTTCCTCGATCTCGATGCCACGGAGGAGCAGATCGAGTTCCCGATCCTCTACTGCTCGGCGAGGGCGGGCCGGGCGTCGCTGGAGCGTCCGGCCGACGGCGCGATGCCCGGGAGCACGGACCTCGAGCCCCTGTTCGAGACCATCCTGTCGGCCGTGCCCGCCCCGACGTACGACGACGGCGCCCCGCTGCAGGCGCACGTGACCAACCTCGACGCGTCGCCCTACCTCGGGCGGCTCGCGCTGTGCCGCGTCCACCAGGGAGAGATCCGCAAGGGGCAGAACGTCGCCTGGTGCCGGGCCGACGGCAGCGTCGAGCGGGTGAAGATCACCGAGCTGCTGATGACCGAGGCGCTCGAGCGGGTGCCCGCGGAGCAGGCCGGGCCGGGCGACATCATCGCCATCGCCGGGATCCCGGAGATCACCATCGGCGAGACGCTCGCCGACGCCGACGACCCGCGGCCGCTCCCGGTCATCACCATCGACGAGCCCAACATCTCGATGACGATCGGCATCAACACCTCGCCGCTCGCGGGGGAGAGCGGCAAGAAGCTGACCGCCCGGCTGGTGAAGGGCCGACTGGACGCCGAGCTGGTCGGCAACGTCTCGATCCGCGTGCTGCCCACCGAACGCCCCGACACCTGGGAGGTCCAGGGGCGCGGTGAGCTGCAGCTCGCGATCCTCGTCGAGATCATGCGGCGCGAGGGCTTCGAGCTGACCGTGGGCAAGCCGCAGGTCGTCACCCGGGTCGTCGACGGCAAGGTGCACGAGCCGATGGAGCGGCTGACCATCGACGCCCCGAGCGACTACCAGGGCGTGCTCATCCAGCTGCTGGCGCTGCGCAAGGGCCGGCTCGAGCAGATGGTCGACCACGGCACCGGCTGGATCCGGATGGAGTACATCGTGCCGGCCCGCGGCCTGATCGGCTTCCGCACCGAGTTCCTCACCGAGACGCGAGGGACCGGTCTGCTGCACCACGTCCACGAGCGCTACGAGCCGTGGCACGGCGAGCTGCGGACCCGGCCCACCGGGTCGCTGGTCGCCGACCGGCGGGGCGCGACGACCGGGTTCGCGCTGGCCAACCTGCAGGAGCGCGGCACGATGTTCGTCGGCCCGGGCACCCAGGTGTTCGAGGGCATGATCGTCGGCGAGAACTCCCGGTCGGACGACATGGACGTCAACCCCACCAAGGAGAAGAAGCTCACCAACATGCGCCAGTCCTCGGGCGACGTGCTGGTGCCCCTGATCCCGCACCGCGTGCTGTCCCTCGAGCAGGCCCTGGAGTTCTGCCGCGAGGACGAGTGCGTCGAGGTCACGCCGGCCGCGGTCCGGCTGCGCAAGGTCGAGCTGGACGCCGCGACCCGGGGCCGCGCCGCGGCCCGCCGCAAGCGGGACTGAGCGTCACCGCAGGTCAGCGGCTGGTGACGGCCCCCGCTGTCCTGCGGCCGGGGACACCGGAGCGGCGGCGGATGTGACGGCCGATCTCAGGGCGGTCACGATTCTGCAACAGAGCCCCCGCGGCATAGGTGTTCGGGTGGTTGTGTCCTAGAGTCCCGTCCCGGATACGGCGGGATCCGGACACCAGGTCAGCAGGTCGGTCAGGTGCCCGGGCGCCAGGGGAGGCCGGACCGGTCCACGAGGCCCGTACCCGTCGGTCAACCGAGGAGAGGTAGCGCCAGGTCCATGTCGCTCTCATCCGACCACTCGGTCGAGACCCCCGTCGGCGCCAGCGTCGAGTCCAGCGAGATCGCCGGTCGCTCGCTGACCCAGATCGCGTGGTCGCGGCTGCGGCGGGACAAGGTCGCGCTCGCGAGCTTCTCGGTCGTGGTGTTCGTGATCCTGATGGCCGCCTTCGCGCCGCTCATCGTCAAGCTGTTCGGCGTCGACCCCTACGAGTTCAACCCCAAGACGGTCAGCGACGCCGGCGGCCTCCCGCTCGGTCGCTGGGGCGGCATCAGCCTCGACCACCCCCTGGGCGTCGAGCCCGGCACCGGTCGTGACCTGTTCGCCCGGCTGCTCTACGGCTCGCGGGTCTCGCTGCTCATCGCCTTCCTGGGGACGTTCGTGACGATCATCCTCGGCGTGACGATCGGCGTCATCGCCGGGTTCTCGCGCGGCTTTCTCGACACCACGCTCGGCCGGCTGATGGACATCATCCTGGCCTTCCCGCAGCTGCTGATCCTGCTGGCGCTCTCCGCGGTGCTGACCCAGCGCCTCGAGCAGACGTTCGGGCTGTCGCCCAACGCAGCCAGGGTCGCCTACATCATCCTGGTGCTCAGCGTCTTCGGCTGGCCCTACCTCGCGCGCATCATCCGCGGCCAGGTGCTGAGCCTGCGCGAGCGCGAGTTCGTCGAGTCGGCGATCTCGATGGGCGCCGGCACCCGGCGGATCCTCTTCAAGGAGATCCTGCCCAACCTGTGGGCGCCGATCCTGGTCTACGCCACGATCCTGCTGCCGACCTACATCGCCGCCGAGGCCGCGCTGTCCTTCCTGGGTGTGGGCCTCGTCCCACCGACCCCGTCCTGGGGCGCCATGCTCGCCGAGTCGGTCCGCTACTTCACGGTGCTGCCGGGCTACCTGTTCATCCCCGGCACCTACCTCTTCGTCGTCGTCCTGAGCTTCAACCTGCTCGGTGACGCCGTCCGCGACGCCCTCGACCCACGCGCCGGGCGGGTGTGACGCCCGACCAACCACAAGACTTCCCCGGCTCCTGCCGGGGGTGCCGCCGGACCAGTCCCGGAGGCGACCAAGGACCGGGACACGTTCCGGCCCAGACCAGAAGGAGAAGCATGGGCAAGGCCAGCATCGGCCTCCGTGCCGCGGCCCTCGCATCCGCAGCGGCGATGGTGCTCGCCGCGTGCGGTGGGGGCGGCGACGACGGCGGCGACAACGGCGGCGACAGTGGGAGCAGCGGGGAGCCGGTCAAGGGCGGCACCCTGACCTTCCTCACCCTCGCCGACCAGATCCAGCACCTGGACCCGCAGCGCAACTACACCGGTGAGGACCTCGCCTTCGCGAGCGCCTACCTCAACCGGACGCTGACGTCCTACAAGATGAGCACGGACGACAAGACCGCGAACGAGCTCACGCCCGACCTGGCGACCGACACCGGAACGCCGAACGAGGACAGCAGCTCGTGGCAGTTCACCATCCGTGACGGCGTCAAGTGGGAGGACGGCTCGCCGGTCACCTGTGAGGACGTCAAGTACGGCGTCTCGCGCACCTTCGCCACGGACCTGATCGTGGACGGCCCGCAGTACGCGGTGGCCTACCTCGACATCCCGAAGGACAAGGACGGCGCCTCGGTCTACAAGGGCCCGTACGTCACCAAGGGCAACGACACGGCCGCGTACGACAAGGCGGTCACCTGCGACGGCCAGACCATCACGTTCAACCTGGCCAACCCGGTCCCGGACTTCAACTTCACCGTGACCCTCTCCGCCTTCGCCCCGGTCCCCAAGGCCGCGGACACCGGCGAGAAGTACGACCAGAAGCCGATCTCCTCGGGTCCGTACAAGATCCAGGAGTACACCGTCGGCAACCAGCTCGTGCTGGTGCGCAACGAGAACTGGGACCCGGAGTCGGACCCCTACCGTCCGGCCTACCCGGACAAGATCGTCATGAAGTTCGGCGTGGACTCGTCGGTCATCGACCAGCGCATGATCCGCGACTCCGGCGAGGACCAGCAGGCGGCGTCGCGTGACGCCATCCAGCCGGCGAACCTCGCTGCGATCTTCAACGACGACCGGATGAAGGACCGCCGCGCCGACGTCCTCGACGCGTACTCGTACTACTACGCGGTCAACGTCAACAAGGTCCCGAACCTCAAGCACCGGCAGGCGATCGCCGCGGCGCTGGACCGGGCCCAGCTGATCCAGGTCGCCGGTGGCAAGTTCGCCGGTGAGATCGCGGACGGCGTCATCAAGCCCAACCTGCCGGCGGACTACGCCGAGTCGGGCATGTGGACCGGTCTGCTCGGCCAGGAGATCCCGGACTCGGGTGACCCGGAGTACGCCAAGCAGCTGATCGAGGAGTCCGGCGAGCCGATGCCGGAGGTCCAGTTCGACTACGGCATCACCCCGGTCCGCGAGAAGGAGGCGGCCGTCGTGGTCTCCTCCCTCGAGAAGGCCGGCATCAAGGCGAAGCCGAACGGCATCGAGGTCGGTCAGTACTACTCGATCGTCTTCGACCCGGAGAAGGCCGGCGAGCTCATGTGGGCCGGCTGGGGCCCGGACTGGCCGAACGCCTCCACCGTCATCCCGGAGCTGTTCACCCCGGCCGGCGGCTTCAACCTCTCCCAGGCTGACGACAAGGCGTTCAACGAGCGCGTCCAGGAGGCCAAGGAGAACGTCGACCGCGCGGCACAGTCCGAGCAGTGGAAGGAGCTCAACAAGTACGCGATGGAGCAGGTGTTCGCGATCCCCACCCGCTTCGGGCGCTCCCAGGCCATCGCGGGCTCCAAGGTGAAGAGCGAGTCCGGGGACGGCGGCAACGTCTACCTCTGGGCGCCCTACACCTCCTGGCCGTACACCGACATGTACGTGGAGCAGTGAGCTGCGTCCAGGTGATAGCTAGGCAGTAAACGGGCACCGACGGCGCACCGGGGGTGGGATTCCCACCCCCGGTGCGCCGGACCGTGCAGCAGTTCTATCGTCGGAGCAGCGGCCGCGGGTCAGGCGTGTCCTGACGCGGCCTCCGGGGTCGAGGCAGGGAGACACCAGTGGGCGCCTACATCGTCCGTCGGCTGATCGCGATGGTGTTGATGCTGATCGCGTTGAGCATGATCACGTTCTTGTTGTTCAACGCGTTGCC
>Ga0210115_1000079_pt1 | contig 22164 bp, 22 predicted proteins | sample MayberryNW_TuleB_2_FD_185526 | JGI IMG/M metagenome (GOLD analysis project Ga0210115, IMG submission 185526) | Wetland microbial communities from San Francisco Bay, California, USA, that impact long-term carbon sequestration - MayberryNW_TuleB_D2... | ecosystem: Environmental > Aquatic > Marine... | reverse complement strand
GTGGGTTTCGCAGGATCGTCCGCGCGATCGCGATCCGCTGCTTCTCGCCTCCGGAGAAGCGGTAGCCCCGCTCACCGACGACCGTGTCGTAGCCGTCGGGCAGCGTCGCGATCAGCTCGTGGATCTGCGCCGCGCGCGCCGCGTCCTCGACCTCCTCGTCGGTGGCGTCGGGACGCGCGAAGCGGAGGTTCTCCCGCACGGAGGCGTGGAACAGGTACGTCTCCTGCGAGACGACGCCGACCGCGGCCGCGAGCGAGGCGAACGTCAGGTCGCGCACGTCCACCCCGTCCACGGTAACCGTGCCCTGCGACGCGTCGTAGAGGCGCGCGACGAGGTACGCGCAGGTCGTCTTGCCGGACCCCGTCTCGCCGACGAGCGCCGTCTTCGTGCCGGGCGGGACCGAGAAGGACACGTCCTGCAGGGTCCAGGCGGCGTCGTCGTAGCGGAACCAGACGTCGTCGAGCCGGACCTCGCCGACGGGCTCGTCCAGCGCGCGCTCGCCCTCGACGATCTCGACACGGTGATCGAGGTACTCGAAGATCCGGTCGAAGAGCGCGAGCGAGCTCTGCACCTCGAGCTGGACCCCGAGCAGGCTCCCGATCGGGAAGAAGAGCCGCGCCTGCAGCGTGGTGAAGGCGACGAGCGTCCCGATCGTGATCGTCTCGGAGCCCTGCGCGATCGTGAAGCCGGCGAACCAGTAGACGAGCGCGGGCATGATCGCGAACGTCGTCTGGATCGAGGCCATCATCCAGCGCCCGGTCATGCGGCTCCGCACCTCGAGCTCGGCGAGGCGGCCGGACTCCCGCTCGAAGCGCTGCGCGAGGTCGTCGGTGCGGCCCATCGTCTTCCCGAGCAGGATCCCCGAGACCGACAGCGACTCCTGGACGATCGAGGAGACGTCGGCAAGCGAGGCCTGGCGCTCCGCGGTCACCTTCCTGCGCTGCTCGCCGACGCGCTTCGTCAGCCAGACGAAGAGGGGCAGCAGCGCGAGCGCGAAGGCCGCAAGCCGCCAGTCCAGGAGCAGCATCGCGACGACCGTCGCCAGCACCGTCGTCACGTTCGAGAGGACGGAGGTCGCGGTGGAGGTGACGACGGTCTCGATCCCGCCGATGTCGTTCGCGATGCGGCTCTGCACCTCCCCTGTGCGCGTCCTCGTGAAGAACGCGAGCGAGAGCCGTTGCAGATGCCGGTACACCTGCGTCCGCAGGTCGTGCATGACGCTCTGGCCCACCTGGTTCGTGAGCAGCGTCTGCCAGACCCCGATCGCGCCGGTCACGATCGGGATCGCGACCATCCCGGCCACGAGCGCCGTCAGGAGGCCGACGTTCTCGTCCGGGATCGCGACGTCGAGCACCTCGCGCAGGAGGAACGGGGAGACGACGCCGATCCCCGCCGAGAGGACGATCAGCACCGAGACCGCGCCGAGCCGGACGCGGTAGGGCCGGAAGAGCGAGACGATGCGGCGGAAGTTCGCGCGGCGGACGGCAGGATCGGCCGGCCGCTCGGGCGGGTCCTCGGCGAGGAAGCGGTCGAAGCGGCGTCCGGGCATCGCCCGTAAGCGTGCCTGCGAGCGGTCGGCGTCGGCCAGCTGCCCCCGCACGCGGCGCTGCGGCTCGCCGCGCGCGGGAGGCCCCGCGTGGCCGACGCCGAACCCGGCTCCGTGGGCACCGACGCCGCGATCGACCGCTTTCTCGAGCACGGCGGGCTCTCCGACGCCACCCGCCGCGCCTATGCCTCGGACCTCCGCCCGTTCGCCGCGTGGCTGGAGGCACGTGACCTCGAGCTGGACGATGTCGACGTGCGTGTGCTCGCGGACTGGGTCACCGACCTCGGCCGTGGGCCGAGGCGGCTCTCCCCGGCGACGATCGCGCGGCGGCTCGCAGCCGTGCGGTCCTGCCTCCGCTTCACCTTCGGCCCGGCCCGCGTCCCCGACGCCGCCCTCGCGCCCCGCCGCGTCCGACGCCTGCCGGACGCGCCGAAGGCGGCCCACGTCGACGCGCTACTCGATCTCGCCGACGGGAGCGAGCCGCTCGAGCTCCGCAACCGTGCGCTGCTGGAGCTCCTCTACTCGGGCGGCCTCCGCAGCGCCGAGGCGGTCGCCCTGGACCTCGCCGACGTCGACTTCGAGCGCGAGGCGGTCCATGTGCACGGTAAGGGCGGCAAGGAGCGGGTCGTGCCTCTCGGCGAGGAGGCGGCGCACCAGCTCGCCCGCTATCTCCGCGATGGCCGCCCCGTACTCGCGCGCGGCGCGGAGGACGCGGTCTTCCTCTCCGCGCGCGGACGACGCCTCAACACGAGCACCCTCCGGAGGATCCTGCGCCACCCACACCGCTTGCGGCACGCGTTCGCGACGCACCTGCTCGAGGGCGGCGCCGACCTCCGCGTCATCCAGGAGCTCCTCGGCCACTCGTCGCTCTCGACGACGCAGACCTACAGCCACGTCGACGCCCGCCGCCTCCGGCGCGTCTACGACCGCGCGCATCCTCGTTCGTAGGCGCGCCGCGGCGCTCGCCCGGACACGAGCGCAGCGGCCGCGAAGCGGACGCCTTCAGGGCTTCTCGCGCGGTCCGGGATCCGCGCTAGCGGATCGCGGACCTGCGCACTACTAGGAATGACAAGCTCGCGAGCCCTGCGCGAGCTCGCGCTGGAGCGCGTTCATGCGGTTCTCGTAGTCGCGGTCTGCGGGGTCGCCCGGCCGGAAGTCGTGCAGTGCGGGACCTTCCCAGGCGACGTCGGGCGTGACGCCCGGACCGCTCGTCGCGAGCCGGTAGCGCTTCCCGACCCCGGGCGGGCGCACCTCGCCGGAGGCGAGGCGGTGCGGCACGAAGCCGTAGCAGAACGTCCCGTCAGGCGTCTTCGAGACGAAGGCGTTCTCCCGCCTCCACCCCGGCCCGTACTGGGAGTCGAGCGTGTCGAGGTTGAGGACGCGCCCGTGGCTGTCCGTCGGCTGTCCGTCGCGCGTCGTCCCGAAGCCGTAGACGGGCCGGTCGAGGTAGGTCAGGCGCCCGAACAGGTGGTGCCAGCGGCCGCTGTAGCTCCAGTCGAGCCAGACCTCGAGCTTCGCGACAGGGCCGCGCCAGTGCGAGAGGCGGAGCTCCCAGGCACCGTGCCCCGGCTTGAAGGGGGCAACGCCGAAGTTCGCCTGCGATCGCTGCCAGCGCTGGAGCGCCCAGTGCGACCCGTCGGGCGCGGTGCAGGCGGTCACGAGCCACGGCACCGCGGGGCCGCGGTAGGGGCCGCACACGTTCTTCAGGTCCTTCCAGACCGGCCGGCCGTGGCTTGCCCAGCCGCCCGAGTAGTCCAGCCGGAACGCCACCTGCGCCCGGCTCGGCTGCGGCATCCGCGCCCCGACCGCGCCCCACGCGAGCACGCGCTGCAGCTTTCCGGCGCCGTGGTAGGTGACGAGCGCCTTGCCGCCGCTCGAGACGGCGAGGGTCTCGGTCGACGTGTTCCTGGCCACGAGCTGCGAGGCCTGTGCCGCCTGCGGCGCCACGACGGCGGCCACGGCGACGCCCGCGAGAACGGCGGCGATCCGGAGCGGCAAGCCGCGGAGCATAGTCCGGGAGAGGAGGCGGCGTCGCCCCGGCGAATCCGTTCGCGCGCCGTGAACGCCTCCGACCCCGATGTCGAGCGCTTCCTGCTCCACCTGGCCGCGCGCCGCTCGCCGCGCACCGTGGACGCCTACCGACGCGACCTGGCGTCGCTGGGCGCCTTCCGCGGCGGCCCGGTCGCCGACGCGACCGTGGAGGAGCTCGAGCGCTGGCTGGCGAGGATGCGCGCGGACGGCCTTGCGCCCGCGACCGCGGCACGGCGTGTCTCGGCGGTGCGGACGTACTTCCGGCACCTCGTCCTTATCGGCATGCGCGAGGAGAACCCCGCTGCCTCGCTCAAGCTACCCCGCCGCACGCGCACGCTGCCCCGCGCGCTCTCCCCGGCGGAGACCGAGCGCCTGATCGACGCGGCGACCGGCTCGACGCCGCGCTCGCTGCGCGACCGCGCGCTCGTCGAGCTCCTGTACGGCGCCGGGTTGCGCGTCTCCGAGGCAGTCGGGCTCGAGAAGTCCGGCGTCGACCTCGAGTCGCGGATCGTGCGCGTGCTCGGCAAGGGCGGGAAGGAGCGGCTCGTGCCCCTCGGCAGGCCGGCGGCCGAGGCGGTCCGCCGCTACCTCGCGCTCGGTCGGGCCCACCTCGACCGGCGCTACCGGCCGGAGCTCTTCCTCAACGCCCGGGGAGGCCCGTTGACTCGCGCGGGCGCCTTCCTCGTCCTGCGCCGCCTCGCCGACAAGGCGGGCCTCGAGCCGGGGCGGGTCCACCCCCACCTGCTGCGGCACTCCTTCGCGACCCACCTGCTCGAGGGCGGGGCCGACCTGCGCTCCGTCCAGGAGATGCTCGGGCATGCCGACCTCGGGACGACCGAGCGTTACACGCACGTGTCGGACCGGCGGCGCCGCGAGGCCTACTTCGACGCGCACCCGCACGCGCGGCGGAGGAAGCCGGCCTCGTCGGACACGACTGCGTGACGACTTCGTAACAGCCGCCTCGCCGTTCGACGCCGTCCCTAGAGTGGGCGGCGATGTCGGCACTCGAGCAGCCGCTCCGCGATCTTTTCGGCTTCGAGGAGTTCCGCCCCGGCCAGGAGGCGGTCGTGCGCGCGGCGGTCGAGGGGCGCGACACGCTCGCGCTCATGCCGACGGGCTCCGGGAAGTCGCTCACGTACCAGCTCGCGGCGATGCTGCGGCCCGAGCCGACGCTCGTCCTCTCCCCGCTCATCGCGCTGATGAAGGACCAGGTGGACAAGCTGCCGCCTCGCGTTGCAGCGCATGCGACCTTCGTGAACTCGTCGCTCGACGCCGCGGAGAGCGCGAGGCGCCTGGACGAGGTCGCGACGGGTGGGAAGCGCCTCGTGTACGCGGCCCCCGAGCGCCTGCGCCAGGCGACGTTCCTCGAGCTCTGCCGCTCCGTCGGCATCGGGCTCGTCGTCGTCGACGAGGCGCACTGCGTGAGCATGTGGGGGCACGACTTCCGCCCCGACTACCTCTTCATCCGGCACGCGCTGGCGGCGCTGGGCGAGCCGGCGTTGCTCGGCATGACCGCGACCGCGACGCCGGAGACCGCGCAGCAGATCGGCGACGCGCTCGGCCGCACGCCCGAGGTGGTGTCGACCAGCGTCGTGCGGCCGAACCTCCGCTACGACGTCCAGGAGGCGGCGAACGCCGAGGACCGGCTCGAGGCCCTCGTCGAGCGGTTGGGGAGGCTCCGCGGCGGCTCGGCGATCGTCTACGCCCGCTCGCGCCGCTCGACCGAGGAGATCGCGCGCGTGCTCCGCGGGCACGGCCTGCCCGCCGAGCACTACCACGCGGGCCTCGAGCCGGAGGAGCGGACGAGAGCACAGGACGCGTTCGTCTCCGGCCGGACGCAGACGGTGGTCGCGACGACGGCGTTCGGCATGGGCATCGACAAGCCGGACGTCCGGCTCGTCGCGCTCCACAACTACCCCGGATCCCTGGAGGAGTACGTGCAGATGGTCGGCCGCGCGGGCCGCGACGGCGAGCCGAGCGAGACGCTGCTGCTCGCGGGCTCGGCGGATGCCGCCTCACTCCGCCGCTTCGCGCTCGCGGACGTCCCCTCTCCGCAGGACCTGCGTGCGGCCTACCGCGCCGTCCGCGACGGCGGCGGCACCGTCGACCCGGACGAGCTCGCCGCCGCCGCGCCCGACCGCGACCCCCGCGTCCTCGTCGGCATGCTCGAGCAGGCGGGGCTGCTCGTCCGCGGGCTCGACCGCGGCCGGAGGATGCAGATCGAGCTGCTCGCGGCACCGGACGACGCGACGGCCCGGGTCGAGCGGCTGCTCGAGCGCGCGCGGCTCGTCGCCGAGGCCCGCGCGGACCGGGTGATCGCCTTTGCGGAAGTGCACTCGTGCAGGCACGCGCAGGTCGCGGAGCACTTCGGCGAGCGTCTCGACGGGCCGTGCGGCGCCTGCGACGTCTGCGACCCGCGCGAGGGCGCACGAGAGCGGGAGGCCGACGCTCCGCTCCCGCTCCCGGGAGACGTGGGCGCCGCGATCCTCGACGCGGTGCGCTCGCTGCGCTGGCCACTCGGCCGCCGCAGCCTCGTCGCGACCCTGCGCGGCTCGTTGAAGGCGCCGCCCTCCGCGCGCCGGTCGCCTGCCTTCCGGCTGCTCGGGGCGGCTTCCGAGGCGGACGTCCGCCGCTGGGTCAAGAGCCTCGAGGACGCGGGCGCGCTCCGCGAGGAGCCGACGCCCGACGGGTATCGCGTGCTCGTCGTCGACCCGGCCGTGCCGCCGCCTCGGATCCCCACCAGAGCCCCCGCCGATCCGGACCTCGGCCTCGTCGAGCGCCTGCGCGCGTGGCGGCTCGAGCGCTCGCGCGAGGACGGCGTGCCCGCGTACGTGGTGCTCCACGACGCAACGCTGCGCGAGCTCGCCGCAGCGAGGCCGCAGACCGAGGGCGAGCTCGCGAGCGTCAAGGGTCTCGGCCCGGTGAAGGTCGACCGCTACGGCGGCGACCTCCTCGCGCTGCTCGCGGCGTCCTAGGAGGAGCTCGGGTCGCCGACGGCGAGGACCGTGTCCGCCTGCTCCGCGCGGTAGCGGACGAGCCGCGCCTCGAGCTCCAGATCCGAGCACGCGAGGATCGCCGCGGCCAGGAGCGCCGCGTTGACCGCGCCCGCCCGCCCGATCGCGAGCGTCGCGACCGGAATGCCTGCCGGCATCTGCACGGTCGAGAGCAGCGAATCGAGCCCGCCGAGCTGGGTTCCCATCGGCACGCCGAGCACCGGCCTGACCGTCTTCGACGCAACGACGCCCGCGAGATGCGCGGCACCCCCCGCGGCGGCGACGAAGACCTGCGCTCCGCGCGCCTCGACGTCGGCGACGAACTCCTCGAGCGCGTCCGGCGTCCGATGCGCGGAGAGCACGCGCACGTCGTGGGCGACGTCGAGCGCGCGGAGTGTCTCGACGCAGTGCTCCATCACCTCCCAGTCCGAGCGCGAGCCCATGACGACGGCCACGAGCGGGCTGGCGTCGCTCACCGGGCCGCCGCCTTCTTCTTCAGCGCCGCATGCACGGCGCGAGCGGACTTGCGCAACTCCGCGTCCTCATCGTCCGACTCTGCGATCCCTGCGAGCAGCTGGATCGTGTCGGGGCGGGGGCTGCCGTTGCGAAGGCAGACGACCGCCAGCCGCCGGACGGCCGCGTTCGGGTCCCGCGCGGCGAGCTCGTGCAGGAGCGGGCGGAACGAGTTGACGTCGCCGGGATGGTCCCGCGAGAGCGACTCGAGCGCGATCAGCGCCGACCCGCGGGCGGCGGGGCTCTCGTCCTCGAGCCCGCGGCGGAGCAGCTCGAGCTTCTGCCGGAAGCGGAACTGCGCGATCGCGCGGTAGCCCTGGGCCCGCACCCGGTAGTCGGCGTCGCGCGCGGCGGCTTCGATCTCCTCGTCCCACTGGACCCGGAGCGCCGCGACCGAGCGCTCGTCCCCGGCCTGCGCCAGCTCGTCCGCGCGGGCAGCCGCCTCGACCAGGGTCACGCCGGCTGGAGCGAGCGCGGCGCCGGGCCGACGTAGCGGGCCGACGGCCGGAACAGGCGCCCGGTCCGCTTCTGCTCGAGGATGTGCGCCGACCAGCCGGCGACGCGAGAGCAAGCAAACATCGCGGGTGCGAGCGGGGGCGGGATCTCGGCGACGTCGAGGACGAGCGCCGAGTAGTACTCGACGTTCGTCTTCAGCGGACGCTCGGGATGGCGCCGCTCGAGCTCGGCTTGCGCGACGTCCTCGAGCTGCTCGGCGACCTCGATCTGCGGCGAGCCGAGCTCGCGCGCCGTGCGCTTGAGGATGCGCGACCGCGGGTCCTCGGCGCGATAGACGCGGTGGCCGAAGCCCATGATCCGCTTGCCGGCGTCGAGGGTGTCCCGCACCCACTTCTCCGGATCGCCCATCGCGGTCACCTCCTCCAGCATCGGCTTCACGTAGGCGGGCGCGCCGCCGTGCAGCGGGCCGGAGAGCGCCCCGACGGCGGAGGACAGCGCCGCGCCGCAGTCCGCGCCAGTCGAGGCGGTCACGCGCGCCGTGAAGGTGGAGGCGTTGAGCCCGTGCTCGGCGGTGCAGATCCAGTACGTGTCGATCGCCTTCACGTGACGGGGGTCGGCCTCGCCGCGCCAGCGGAGGAGGAACTTCTCGGCAGCGGTCTTCCCCTCGGCGACGACCTCGTCGGAGATCGCGTCCTCGTGCCCGTCGGCGAGCCGGGCGGAGCGCGCGACGATCCCCATCATCTGCGAGGAGAGTCGCCCCAGGTCCCTGCGCGCCTGCTCGTCGGAGATCTCGTTCAGCTTGCCGAGGCCCCACTCCCCGGCCAGGCGGGCGGTCTCGGCCTGGAGGTCGGCCGGCGCGTTCCCGGTCAGGCGAGCGGGCTCGTACGGCTCGGGCTCGGGCATGACGGACTGGAGGTCGTTGTCCACGAGCAGCCCCCAGACGTTCTCGTAGGGGTAGTACCCGACGAGCTCCTCGATGTCGACGCCGCGGTAGCGGAGCACGCCGCCCTCCCGGTCGGGCTCGGCGATCTCCGTCTCGACTGCGACGACGCCCTCGAGCCCCGGCTTGAAGTCGGCGACCTCGCTCATCCTCGGAGGACGCTACCTGACAGGAGAACCCGTCGCGCGCAGCTACGATCGCCGCGCCGATGGGACATCGCGTGACCCTCATCCCCGGAGACGGGACCGGCCCGGAGCTCACGGAAGCGACCCGCCGCGTCCTCGAGGCGACCGGCGTCGACCTCGAGTGGGACGTCCGCCAGGCTGGCGTCGACGTGATGGAGGAGGCGGGCACGCCGCTGCCCGAGGAGACGCTCGAGTCCGTCCGGCGAAACGGCGTGGCGTTGAAGGGCCCGATCACGACCCCGATCGGCACCGGCTTCCGCTCGGTCAACGTCGCGCTTCGCCACGAGCTCGGGCTGTACGCGTGCCTGCGGCCGTGCAAGACGTATCCCGGGGTGCGGACGCGCTACGAGAACGTCGACGTCGTGATCGTCCGCGAGAACACGGAGGACCTGTACGCAGGGATCGAGTTCGAATCCGGGACCGCGGAGGCCGTGCAGGCGATCGAGGCACTGAACGGCCTGCAGCCGAAGCAGATCGCGCTCGAGGCCGGCCTCTCGATCAAGCCGATCACGGCAGAGGCCTCCGAGCGCATCATCCGTTTCGCGTTCGAGCACGCGCGCGCGAGCCATCGTCGCGAGGTCGCGGGGGTGACGAAGGCGAACATCATGAAGTTCACGGACGGGCTCTTCCTGGACGTCTTCCGCCGCGTCGCGCCGGACTACCCGGAGATCGCGTCGCGCGAGGTGCTCGTGGACGCGCTCTGCATGCAGCTCGTGCAGCGTCCGGAGGAGTTCGACGTCCTCGTCTTCCCGAACCTGTACGGGGACATCGTCAGCGACCTGACCGCGGGGCTGGTCGGCGGGCTGGGCGTGGCGCCGGGCGCCAACATCGGTGACGACGCCGCCGTGTTCGAGGCCACGCACGGCTCGGCCCCGCGGTACACGGGACTGAACAAGGTCAACCCGACCGCGATGATCCTGTCCGGAAAGCTGATGCTGGAGCACCTCGGAGAGCGGGAGGCCGCGCAGCGGCTCGAGCGCGCAGTGGCGACCGTCATCGCCGAGGGCGAGCGCGTGACCTACGACCTGAAGCCGAGCCGCGACGACCCGACCGCGGTCGGGACGTCGCAGTACGCGGACGCGATCATCGAAAGGCTGGTGACCACCAAATGAGAAAGAAGGTGACCGTCGTCGGCGCCGGAAACGTCGGCGCGACCTGCGCACAGGAGATCGCGCGCCGCGACTACGCGGACGTCGTCCTCGTCGACATCATCCCGAGCTTCCCGCAGGGGAAGGCGCTCGACATGAACCAGGCGGGCTCCGTGCTCGGCTACGAGCCGACGATCACGGGCTCGAACGGCTACGAGGAGACCGAGGGCTCGGACGTCGTCGTGATCACCGCGGGGAAGCCTCGCGCACCCGGGATGAGCCGGGACGACCTGGTGACGACGAACGAGGCGATCGTGACCGCGGTGACGAAGGACGTGGTGAAGCGCTCGCCGAAGGCGGTTCTCGTCATCGTCTCGAACCCGCTCGACGCGATGTGCCACGTCGCGAAGGCCGTCTCGCGCTTTCCCAAGCGGCGCGTGGTCGGGATGGCGGGCATCCTCGACACGGCCCGCTTCTCCGCCTTCATCTCGCAGGAGCTCGACGTGTCCGTGAAGGACGTCACCGCGGTCGTCCTCGGCGGGCACGGCGACCAGATGGTGCCGGTCGTGTCGGCGACGACGGTAGGCGGCATCCCGCTCCCCGAGCTGCTCCCGAAGGGGCGAGTCCGGAAGCTCGTCGACCGCACGCGCTTCGGCGGCGGGGAGATCGTGAACCTGCTCGGGACCTCCGCCTGGTACGCGCCCGGCGCGGCGGCCGCGCAGATGGTCGACTCGATCTGCCTCGACGAGAAGCGCGTCCTCCCCTGCACCGCCTACCTCGAGGGCGAGTACGGGATCAAGGGCCTGTACATGGGCGCTCCCACGAAGCTCGGTGCCGGCGGCGTCGAGGAGGTCGTCGTCCTCAAGCTCAGCGCGGACGAGAAGAAGATGCTGAAAGCCTCGGCGGCCGCGGTTCGCGAGGTCGTCGGCATCCTGAAGAGGAAGTAGCGATGGAGCTCGGTCTCCGCGGCCGCACGGCGATCGTCTGCGGGGGGTCCGCCGGGATCGGTCTCGCGGTCGCCGAGGCGCTGATCGAGGAGGGTGCGAACGTCGCGATGTTCGCGCGGGGGCGCGAGCAGCTCGAGCGCGAGGCAGAGCGTCTCGGCGCGCTCGCGGTCGGCGGAGACGTCACCGCTCCGGCCGATCTCGAGCAGCTCGTCCGCCTGACCGTGGACGCCTACGGCCGGATCGACATCCTCGTGAACAACTCGGGCGGGCCGCCGCGGACGCCGGGCACCGGGCTCGAGGCCGAGCAGGTCGAGGCCGCCGTCGACCTCCTGCTCGTGTCGGTCGTCAGGCTCACGGGCCTCTGCCTGCCGTACCTCGAGCGGAGCCCGGCGGGACGCGTCGTCAACATCACCTCGAGCTCCGTCAAGGAGCCGATCGAGAACCTCGCGCTGTCGAACGCGGTGCGGCCCGGCGTCGTCGGCTGGGCGAAGACGATGGCGCGTGAGCTCGGGCCGAAGGGCATCACGGTGAACTCGATCGCGCCCGGGCGCATCGACACCGAGCGCATCCGCGAGGTCTACCCGGACGGCCCCACCGAGGCAGACCTGCGCACGATCCCGCTCCGGCGGCTCGGGACGCCCCGCGAGGTCGGCGACGTCGTCGCCTTCCTCTGCTCGGATCGTGGCGCCTACGTCACCGGGGCCCTCGTCACGGTCGACGGCGGCCTGACGCGTAGCCTGCTCTAGCAGAGATGTCCAGGCGCCTCTCCGTCATCGCCGCGCTCGTCGGCGCACTCGGGCTCGTCGTCGCCTTCGCGCTCTGGCGCGTGCCGGCGGACGAGTTCATCCTCGCCCCGGACCGCGCGAAGCCGCTCGCCGGGAAGGTCGAGGTCGAGGACGCCCGGCCCGCGGGCGACACGAGCGTCTACTACGTCGACGTCTTCGTCCGCAGGACGTCGCTGCTCGAGCAGCTGCTCCCGTTCACGAAGCCCGACGGCTCCACCGTCCTCCCCGAGCGGGCGCTGCTCCCGCCCGGGACCTCGGAGGCGGAGCGCGACCGGCAGAACACGGCGGACATGGAGAGGTCCGAGAAGGTCGCCGCCGTGGTCGCCCTCCGCGCCCTCGGCTACCGCGTCCAGGCCGCGCCGACGGGAATCCTCGTGACCGCCGTCTCTCCCGACGCCCCGGCCTCGGCCAAGCTGGAGCAGGACGACGTGATCGTGCGCGTGGACGGCAAGCCGGTCCGAACACCCGACGGGCTGCGGGCGGCGATCGGGCGGCACACGCCGGGCGACGACGTGCGGCTGACCGTGCTCCGCGACGGGAAGCGGGTCGAGCTCACGGTGCGGACGGTGCCGAGCCCGGCCGACCCGGACCGGCCGATCGTGGGCATCCAGGTCGACCAGGCGGCCGACATCGAGCTTCCCTTCGAGATCGACATCGACCTCGGCCCCGTCGGCGGGCCGTCGGCGGGCCTCCCGTTCGCGCTCGAGATCGCGCGCGAGCTGGGCCGCGACGTGACGAACGGCTGCCGGGTGGCGGCGACCGGGGCGCTCGCGCTCGACGGGACCGTGCTCCCCGTCGGCGCCCTGAAGCAGAAGGCCGTCGGCGCGCGCCGGTCCGATGTGGATGTCTTCCTCGTACCCCTGGGCGAGAATGCGGCGACTGCCAGGGAGAATGCCGACGGGCTGCGGGTCATCCCTGTGGAGAGTTTTCAACAGGCGTTGCGAGAGCTGGCAACGGACCCGCCGAAATGCTGAGTTTCCAGGCATTTTTGCTGACCTGAGAACAGGCGCAATTTGCGGCGAATTTCGTCGCGGAGGGGGTTGCCCGCGGGTATCCCCCTCGACAGAATGCGGGCTGGTCGACGAGGGGCGACCTCCCGAGAAAATGGCGAAGAGACGCTCACAGGTCACCTGCGACGACTGCTTCTTCCGGCGACAAGGGCTCTGCGCACTGGCCGGCAACAGCACCTGCCCAACGTTCCGCGCGGCGACCGCCGGAACGCTGACGCCTCCACGGCAGCCGCAGCTCGTTCCACGGCCCGTGCCGCGCGTCGCGGTCGGTCACGCGGCATAGGATCCCGGCATGAGCGAGTCGCCGCCGCCGGCGCTACCGCCCGCGGAGCAGCAGGGGACGCCCTGGAAGCTGATCGTCTTCGGCGCGCTCGCCGTCTACGCGGTCCTCATCGTCCTCTTCAACCGCAAGCAGGTCGAGGTGAGCTTCGTCTTCTTCTCGGCCGAGATCTCGCTGCTCGTCCTCATCCTGCTCTGCGTCGGGCTCGGCTTCGCGGCCGGCTACCTCTTCGACGAGCTGCGCACGCGCCGCCGCTCGCAGGCGTAGCCGCAGCTACAGCAGCGTGGCGAGCCGCTCGATCCCGGCGCTGATCCGCTCCGGCGGCTCGAAGCTGAAGGCAAGCCGCGCGGACGTCGCCCCGAGGCCGGAGCCCGCAGGGAAGAAGTCGGCGCCGCGGACGAGGAGCACTCCCGCCGCGGCCGCGCGCTCCGCGAACGCCGCCGAGCCCACGCCCTCGCCGAGCTCGAGCCAGACGAAGTAGCCCCCCCGCGGGTCGGACCAGGACGAAGTCGCGGGGAACCTCGCCGCGAGGGCCTTCAGCATCGCGTCCCGCCGGGCCCGGAGCTCCGCGCGCGCATGCTCGAGGTTCGGCTCGAAGCGACCCCGCGCGATCAGCTCGGCGATCGTGGCCTGCACGAGGAAGGGCGGCGAGATGTACGTCGAGGCGGCACGCTCCTCGAACCCGGTGGCGTCGCCTTCCGGCAGCACGAAGTACCCGGTGCGCAGCCCGGGCGCCACCGTCTTCGAGAACGACGACGTGTAGGTGACGAGCTCGCCGCCCTCGAGCTCGTGGAGCGTCGGCGGCGAGACGCCCTCGAAGCGCACGAGCCCGTACGGGTCGTCCTCGAGCGCGGGGAGGCCGTGCTCGGCGAGGAGCTCGGCCACGCGCCGCCGTCGCTCGGTCGACAGCGTCCGCCCGGTCGGGTTCTGGAAGGTCGGGATCGTGTACAGGAACGACGCTGGCTCGTCCGTCCTCCGCAGCTCTGCCTCGAGCGCGTCGGGGTCGAGGCCCTCCTCGTCCATCGGCAGCGACACGACGTCGGCTCCCTCGCGGGCGAGCACCTTCAGCGGGCGGTCGTAGGTCGGCCCCTCGACGAGCACGCGCCCCGGCCGGCGCTCGAGCAGTGCGCCGGCGTAGAGGACGAACCCGAGCAGCCCGCCCACGGTGAGGACCACGCGCCCCGACTCGACCCCGTGACGCTCCGCCACCCACTCGCGCAGGGGCGCGTAGCCCGCGCCCGGGCCGTAGGAGAAGACGCTGGCTCCCGCGTGGAGCGCGGCCGCGTGCGCGCAGTCCGCGAGCTCCTCCGCGGCGATGAGCTCGGGCCCGGGCGCCCCGCGCGCGAAGGAGATCGGCGGCTCGGCCATCGCGCCGGAGCCTAGCCGCCGGCGCCGACGAGCCCCGCTACGCGCGAGCGAGCGAGGCGACGAGCTCGGCGGTCTCGGTCGGGGTCGTGCCGACCCGGATCCCCTTCGCCTCGAGCGCGTCCTTTTTCGCCTGCGCGGTGCCCACGGAGCCCGAGATGATCGCGCCCGCGTGGCCCATCGTCTTGCCGGGCGGCGCGGTGAAGCCTGCGATGTACGCGACGACGGGCTTCGACATCTCGCCCTCGATGAAGGCCGCCGCCTTCTCCTCCTCGTCGCCGCCGATCTCCCCGACCATGACGACACGCTCTGTCTGCGGGTCGGCCTCGAAGAGCGCGAGCACGTCGACGAACGACGAGCCGACGACCGGGTCGCCGCCGATGCCGACGATCGTCGAGTTCCCGAGCCCGAGCTGCGTCAGCTCGTGGCCGATCTGGTAGGTGAGCGTCCCCGACCGGGACACGAGCCCGATCGCGCCCTCGCGGAAGATCTCGGCGGGGATGATCCCCACGTTGGCCTTCCCGGGCGAGAGCGCGCCCGGGCAGTTCGGGCCGATCAGCGTCACGCCGCGGGGCTGCACGAACGCGTGGATCCGCAGCATCTCGTGCGCGGGGATGCCCTCCGTGATGCAGACGATCGTGGCGATGCCCGCGTCCACGGCCTCGTAGATCGCGTCCGCGGCGAACGGCGCGGGCACGAAGATCATCGACGTGTTCGCGCCGGCCTCGGCCACCGCGGCGGCGACCGTGTCGAACACCGGCACGCCTTCGACGTCCTGGCCACCCTTGCCCGGGGTCACGCCGGCGACGAGCTGGGTGCCGTAGTCACGGTTCCGGAGCCCGTGGAAGCGGCCCTCGGAGCCCGTGAGGCCCTGGACGACGAGCCGCGTCTCGGTGTCGACGATGATCGCCATCGGGCTAGCCTGCCGCTCCCGCCAGCTCCACCGCGCGCCGGGCGCCCTCCAGCATCGTCGCCTCCGCGTGCACGTTCGCCTTCGCGGCCTCCTGCAGCAGGCGCCTGCCCTCCTCGGCGTTCGTGCCGTCGAGGCGGACGACGATCGGGTCTTCGATCCCCATCTGCTCGAGCGCCTGCAGGATCCCGCGCGCCACCTCGTCGCAGCGCGTGATGCCGCCGAAGATGTTGAAGAAGATCGCGCTCACCTGCGGGTCGCGCGTGATCACCTCGAGCGCGTCGACGACGCCCTGCGCGTCCCCGCCGCCACCGAGGTCGCAGAAGTTGGCCGGCCGGCCGCCGACGAACGTGACGACGTCGACAGTGGACATCGTCAGCCCGGCGCCGTTCCCGAGCACGCCGACCTCGCCGTCGAGCTTGACGTAGGTGACGCCCTTCTCGCGCGCGAGCGCCTCGAGCGGGTCGGCCGCCGCGAGATCGCGCATCTCGGCGATCTCCGGCAGCCGGAAGAGCGCGTTGTCGTCGACCGTGAACTTGGAATCGAGCGCGCGCACCTCTCCCTCGGGGGTGACGATCAACGGGTTGACCTCGCAGAGCATCGCCTCGTAGCCGAGGAAGGCCGCGTACAGGCGTCCGGCGATCGCTGCGATCTGCTTCTGCTCGCCGGGGCTCTCCACGCCCGCCTCGTACACGAGCCTCCGGCCCTGCCACGGGTGGAAGCCCTCGAGCGGGTCGACATGCAGCCGCACGAGCGCGTCCGGGCTCGTCGCTGCGACCTCCTCGATGTCGACCCCGCCCTGCGTCGTGAACATGAAGAGCGGCTTCTTCGTGCTCCGGTCGAAGGTGAGCGAGAGGTAGTACTCGCGCTCGATGTCCGACGCGCGCTCGATCCAGAGCTTCTGGACCGTGTGCCCGCGGATGTCGAGTCCGAGGATCTCGCGGGCCCGGGCCTCGGCCTCGGCCGGCGACTCCGCGAGCTTGATCCCGCCCGCCTTGCCGCGTCCGCCCGTGAGCACCTGCGCCTTGACCACGACTGCTCCGCCGAGCTCCTGGGCGGCAGCGCGCGCGGCAGCCGGGCTCGTCGCGAGCCGTCCCTCGGAGACGGGGATGCCGTGGCGGCGGAAGAGCTCCTTCCCCTGGTACTCGTAGAGGTCCACGGCGCGGGCGAGTCTACCCGCGGCCGGGAGCCGCCAGCGACCGTGTGCGAGCATGGCCGGGTGAGCCGGACGACGATCATCGTGCTCGTCGCTCTCGGAGCAGCTGTCGCCGGCTTCGCCTTCTCGTCCGCAGCAGGACGCCTCCGCGGTGCCGACGCCACGCCGGACGCGAGCGTCGCGGCGGGGCCCCAGAGCGCCGACCTGGGCTGGCGTGAGACGTTCGGGCCGGCCGGCGAGCGGCTCGTGTTCACCGTCGACTGGCTCGAGGTCACGCGCCGCGGCTGGCGCGCGAGGATCGGGATCGAGAACGAGTCGTCGGTCGCCTACGAGGTGAACGACCCGCGGGTCACGCTCGACCGTGCGTTCGGCCTGATGCTCTTCTCGACCGGCGACGCGGAAGAGCTGGAGGGGCTCAACGAGAGCGGGGAGCTGCCCGAGCCCCGCCCGGCGACCAAGTTCTCGCCGGCCCTCCCGGCGCTCCTCGAGCCGCGCGCCTCCTGGGAGGGGACGATGTCCGCCTCCGGCGCGCTGGTCGCCCGCAGCTGGGCGCGCGTCGTCTTCGGGACGCTCGTGGCCGCGGGGAAGCCCCCGGACGAGCTCCCGGAGCGAGTCGTGTGGATCACGGACCACGCATACCGGCTGCGCCGGTGACCTGCTCAGGGGTCGCGGACGACGCAGATGAGCTGGCCGCTCCTCACCTGCTGACCGACGGCGACGCCGAGCTCGGAGACGACCCCCTCGCGGTGCGCGACGATCTCGTTCTCCATCTTCATCGCCTCGATCACGCAGATCAGGCCTCCGGCCTCGACCGCCTGGCCGTCCGCGACCTCGACGCCGAGCACCGTGCCCTGCATCGGGCTCACCACCGCGCCGCTCTCCGCGCCAGTGAGCCCGGTGCGCCGCTCCCGGTGCCGACGAGAGAGCTCCGCCCACGGCGGCTCCGGCGTGTGCAGCCGGACCTCGTGCAGCCTCCCGTCGAGCTCGACGACCACCTGCTGCGCCCGACTCGAGGTCGGTCTGCCGTCGACGCTCACGGACGAACGGGACGATTGCTCGTCGAGCTCCCGTGCACGCTCGGCGAGCTCCTCCGACTCGGTCACGCCGCGGCAGGTGCCGCCCTCGACGAAGCACGGTGACGAGAGCAGCGCACGGTGGAAGCCGAGCAGCGTCGTCGGCCCCTCGATCGTGAACTCCTCGAGGGCGCGGAGCATGCGTCGGCGCGCGCTCTCGCGGTCGACGTCGTGGACCACCAGCTTCGCGACGAGCGGGTCGTACAGGTCGGAGACACGGTCGCCGACGCGCACCCCGGAGTCGACCCGCACGCCGATGCCGCCCGGCTCGCGGTAGGCCGTGACGAGCCCCGGCGCCGGCAGGAACCCGAGGCTCACGTCCTCGGCGTTGATGCGGCACTCGATCGCGTGGCCGCGCAGGACGACGTCCGCCTGGGCGAAGGACAGCGGCGCGCCGGCGGCGATGCGGACCTGCTCGCGCACGATGTCGATCCCGGTGACCAGCTCCGTCACCGTGTGCTCGACCTGCACACGGGTGTTCATCTCCAGGAAGTAGTAGGCGCCGTCCGGTGCGAGGAGGCCCTCGATCGTCCCCGCCGAGCGGTAGCCCACGGCTCTCGCGGCGTCGACCGCGATCTCGCCGATCCGCGCGCGCAGGTCGTCGTCGACCGCGGGCGAGGGCGTCTCCTCGACGAGCTTCTGGTGGCGCCGCTGGATCGTGCAGTCGCGCTCGCCGAGGTGGACGACGGCACCGTGGTCGTCCGCGAGGATCTGCACTTCGACGTGGCGGGGATCCTCGAGGTAGCGCTCGACGTACACCGAGGAGTCGGAGAAGTACGCCTCCCCCTCGCGGCGTGCGGACTCGTACGCCCGTTCGACCTCGTCGTGGGAGAGCGCGACCTTGAACCCTTTCCCGCCGCCGCCCGCCGAAGCCTTGATCGCGATCGGGTAGCCGATCTCCTCGGCGGCGGCGCGGACGTCCGCGACGCTCGTGGCAGGCTCGGTCGTCCCGGGGATGATCGGGACGCCGGCCGCGCGCATCCGCTCGCGCGCCGCCGTCTTCGAGCCCATCGCCTCGATCGCCTCGGGCGGAGGCCCGATCCACGTCAGCCCGGCGTCGGACACCTGCCGCGCGAAGGCGGCGCTCTCGGCGAGGAACCCGTAGCCGGGATGGATCGCCTCCGCGCCCGCCCGCAGCGCCGCCTCGAGCACTCGGTCGCGGCGCAGGTAGCTCTCGGACGCCGGGCCCGGGCCGAGGAGGTACGCCTCGTCCGCCGCGACGACGTGGAGCGACCCGCGGTCGGCCTCGGAGTACACGGCGACGGTGCCGATCCCGAGCTCCCGGAGCGTCCGGAACACGCGGACCGCGATCTCGCCGCGATTGGCAACGAGGACCTTCGTGAACGACCCCATGAGACGCGTATTCTCTCCGACGGTGAGCCTTCCCGATCAGCTCACGGTCGCGCGCGTCGTCGCGGTCCCGATCGTCGTCGTGCTGTTCGCCTGGGACTTCCCGAACCACGCGTACTGGGCCACCGCGGTCTTCGTCGTCGCGATGGCGACCGATCAGATCGACGGCTGGCTCGCCCGGCGCCGAGGGACGAGCTCGCCCCTCGGGAAGCTGCTCGACCCGGTCGCGGACAAGGTACTCGTGCTCGCCGCCCTCGTGATGCTGATCGGCGAGGGTGTCGCCCCGGCCTGGATGGTCGCGCTGATCGTCGTCCGTGAGATCCTCGTGTCGGGCCTCCGGCTCGCCGCGGTCGAGCGCGGCGTCGTGCTCGGCGCGCGGGATCTCGGGCGCATCAAGACGTGGGCGCAGGCGCTCGCGGCCGCGATCGCCGGCCTGGCCGCGGCCGGCGCGTGGAGCGACGACGTCGCCTGGTGGGCGCTGCTCGTCGCCCTGATCGCGACCTGGGTCTCGGGGCTCGACTACGCGCGGGTCGCGCCGCGGGTGCTCCGCGGCGAGGGTGCGTAACGCGGCACCGGCTCGTTGTCGGTCGCCTCTCGGAGCGCGGTGCGCCGCCAGGCACTGCGGTAGGCCTCCGGCTGCCCGTCCAGGCGGACGCCGAGCGTCGCCAGGCCCCGGCGGAGCGCGGACTCCTCGCCCTCGGGGACGGGTGGCACCACCTCCACCGCCATCGCAGCGAGCCTACTCGACCGACAGCAGCCTCGCCCCCGTCGCCTTGAACGAGGCGACGACGACCTCGCCCTCGTGCAGCCCGAGCCGCTCGGCCGACTGGGTGGTGACCTCTGCCGTCACCGGCCCGATGCGGACGCGGGCGCGGTTCCCGAGGGTGACGATCGAGGCGATCGGCGCGCGCAGGTGGTTCACGGCCGAGTCGTCGGCGGCCTCGCGGGCGACGGACACCTCCCACGGGTAGACGGCGAGCGCCACCCGCCCCCTCGCCTCGTCGACCGAGTAGGCGGTGAACCCAGCGTCCAGCGCCACCTCGGTCAGCCCGTTCGAGGAGGCAGAGGCGACCCCGCGGAGGAGGTTGGCGCCGGTGAACCCCGCGACGAAGGCGTCCGCGGGCGCGGCGACGAGCTCCGACGGGCTCCCGACCTGCAGCAAACGCCCGTCCACGAGCACGCCGACGCGGTCCGCGAGCGAGGTCGCGTCCTCGAAGTCGTGGGTCACGATCAGCGTCGGCAGCCCGAGCTCGCCGAGCACATCCCGCAGCTCGCCCCGCACCCTGCGGCGCGTATGCGCGTCGAGCGCGGAGAGCGGCTCGTCGAGGAGGAGGACGCCGGGGTCACGGGCGAGCGCACGAGCGAGCGCGACGCGCTGGCGCTCGCCGCCCGAGATCGCGCCCGGGCGCGCGCCCGCGAGGCCCGCGATCCCGAAGCGCTCGAGGAGCTCGTCGACGCGGTCGCGCCCGCCGAAGGCGACGTTCGCCCGCACGGTCAGGTGCGGGAAGAGCGCGTACTCCTGGAAGACGAGGCCGACGCGGCGCCGTTCCGGGGGAAGGTCGACGCGAGCCTCGGTGTCGAGCCAGGTCTCGTCTCCGAGCGCGACCCGCCCGCGCTCGGGCCGCAGCAGGCCTGCGATCGCCCGCAGCACGCTCGTCTTGCCCGCGCCCGAGGGCCCGACGACCGCGACCGTCTCGGCCGCGACGTCGAGCGCTAGCGAGAGCCGGAAGGAGCGAAGAGCGTGGTCGAGGTCGACGTGGAGCGTGTCCACGCGGGGATCACCTTCGCGGCGAAGAGGACGAGTGCGCTGCCGACGACGAGCAGGGCGCCGATCGCGAGCGCGCTGTCGAAGTCGACGTCGAACTCCTGGTAGATGGCGAGCGAGAGCGTCTGGGTCACGCCCTGGAGGGAGCCGGCGAACATGATCGTGGCGCCGAACTCGCCGAGGCCGCGGGCGAACGCGAGCGCGGCGCCCGCTCCCAGGCCGCCGAATGCGAGCGGGAGCGCGACGCGGAAGAACGTCCGCGCGGGCCCAGCACCAAGCGTCCGCGACGCCGCCACGAGATCCCGGTCGATCCCCTCGAACGCTGCGATCGCGGTGCGGACGTAGAACGGGCTCGCCACGAACGTGACGGCGAGCACGACGGCCGTCTTCGTGAACGCGATGTCGAGCCCGAGCGACTCCATCGTGCCGCCGAGCAGGCCGAGCCGCCCGAAGGCGGCGAGCAGTCCGATGCCCGCGACCGCGGGGGGCAGCACGAGCGGGAGCTCGACGAGGGTCACGAGCAGCGACCGTCCGCGGAACTCCCGCGAGGCGAGCAGGTACGCGGTCGGCGTGCCGAAGAAGACGATGAGGGCCATCGCGACGAGATTCGTCTCCAGCGTCACCCGCAGGGCGTCGCGCGCGACCTCGCTCGTCAGGCCCGCCCGCAGCTCGCCGAGCGTGAGCTCCGAGAAGATCGCGACGATCGGGAGCAGCAGGAACGAGAGCGCGACGCAGGCCGACGCCCAGAGCGCGACGCCGAAGGCCGACGGCCTCACGGGCCCGGCAGGCCGAAGAGCGCCGCCCGCAGCTCCCGGCGCCCGTCAGGCCCGAGCACGGCGATGACGAAGTCGTGCGCTGCCTCGACGTCATGCCGGCGGGTCGCGATCGCAAGCTCGTAGTTCACCGTGGGCTGCGCCCGCGCGGGGATCCGGATCGCCCGGACCCTTGACGAGACGGGCTTCACGTCCGTCCGGTAGACGAAGCCCGCGTCCGCCTGCCCGAGAGCGACCTTGCCGACGACGCCCTTGACGTCGGGCTCGAGGCTCACCGTCTTCTTCAGCACCTTCAGCAGCCCGAGCCGCTTCAGCACCTCGCGGGTGTACAGACCGATCGGCACCTTCGGGCCGGCGACGACGAGCCGGAGCTTCTGGCGCTTCGCGAGGTCGGCGACGCGCCTGATCCTCGCCGGGTTCGACTTCGGGACGATCAGGACGAGCGAGCTCGTCGCGAACGGGACCGGCTTGCGCACGAGCCCCTCGTCCCGGAGCGCCCGCGTGTACACCGGGCTCGCCGACAGGTAGACGTCGAAGGGCGCCCCGCGCCGGATCTGCTCGGCGAGCGCGTTCGAGCTCCCGAACGAGTAGCGGCCCTCGGAGGCAATCCGCGGCAGGACCTCGGTCAGCGAGGCGGCGGCGAGGACGATCGGGCGCTCGGCGCTCGTGTGGTTGGGCGCTGCCGTCGCAGCACCTGTAGCGAGGGCGAGGACGAGTGCGGTGAGGGCGGCGCGTCTCACCTCTCGACCATGACCGAGGTCGCCTTCACGACCGCAGTCGCGCTCGCACCCGCCTTCAGCCCGAGCTGCTCGGCCGAGTCGCGCGTGATGATCGCGACGACGCGCGCCGGCTCGGTCACGTCCAGCTCGACCTGCGCGAGCAGCCCCTCCACCGTCACCGAGCGCACGACCCCGCGCAGCCGGTTGCGGGCCGACAGGTGCTCGGAGCCCTCGGGGCCCTTCAGACGCTCGACCTCCGAGACGGGCACGACGCGGCGG
>Ga0210115_1000078_pt1 | contig 22323 bp, 21 predicted proteins | sample MayberryNW_TuleB_2_FD_185526 | JGI IMG/M metagenome (GOLD analysis project Ga0210115, IMG submission 185526) | Wetland microbial communities from San Francisco Bay, California, USA, that impact long-term carbon sequestration - MayberryNW_TuleB_D2... | ecosystem: Environmental > Aquatic > Marine... | reverse complement strand
TAGCGGTCGTAGCCGTCGCCGACCGTGCCGACCGGGATCTTGATCTCCATCTCCGGATAGGCGAGGTAGTCGAACGCCTTGCGCAGGTCCCACGGCTCGCCGGCGGCGCGCAGCAGCGGGCCGGTGACTCCGAGGTCGAGCAGCCGCTCGCGCGACACGATCCCGACTCCCTTGGTCCGCGAGAGGAAGATCTCGTTGCGGTCGAGGAGCGCCTGGTACTGGGTGACACGCACCGGCATGTCGGCGATGAACTCGCGCAGCTTCTGCTCGAAGCCGAGCGGGATGTCCTCGATCACCCCGCCGACCTGGAAGTAGCGGGTGTGCATCCGCTGGCCGGTGGCCATTTCGACCAGGTCGAGGATCTTGTCGCGCTCGCGGAAGCAGTACCAGAGCATCGAGATCGCGCCGAGGTCGAGCGCGGTGGTGCCGAGCCAGACCAGGTGGGAGTGGATCCGGTTGAGCTCGAGGAAGATCGTCCGCAGGTACTTGGCCCGGGGCGGCAGCTCGAGCCCGATCAGCCGCTCGACCGCACCGCAGTAGGCCTCCATCTGGAAGAAGTAGGAGACGTAGTCCATCCGCTCGACGAAGGGGATGACCTTCCAGTAGCTCTTGTCCTCGCACGACTTTTCGATCCCGGTGTGGACGTACCCGATCACCGGTCTGAGCTCCTTCACCTCCTCCCCGTCGAGATCCACCACCAGCCGCAGCACCCCGTGCGTCGCCGGGTGGTGCGGCCCGATGTTGATCGTCATCACCTCGGTCTGGGTCTCAACCGCCTCAGCCATAGTTGCGCTCGTTGTAGGTGAAGGTCACCGGCTCGCCGCCAATCGGGAAGTCGCGCCGCTGCGGCCAGCCGACGTAGTCCTCGGGCATCAGGATGCGGCGCAGGTCGGGGTGTCCCTTGAACACGATCCCGAAGAAATCGAAGACCTCCCGCTCCTGGAACTCGGCGGTGGGAAACAGCTCCACACAGGAGTCGATCTCGGGCTGACCCTCGCCGGGGTCCGCCAGCATCGCCTTCACCCGCACCCGCTCGACCCGCTCGCGGTTGAGCAGCTCGTAGTGGACGCCAAAGCGCGGCACAGCCGGCAGGTAATCGGCGCCGTGCAGGCTGGAGAGGAAGGCGTAGCCCTGCCCCGGTGCCTCGCGCAGCCAGGTAAGCACGGCGAGGATCTGGGTCGGGTCGACGACCAGCGCCGGCTGGTCGCGGTCGAAGCTCGTCTCGAGCACCGCGCCGGGGTGGTCCTGCTCGATCTCCCCCCGGATCAGCTCGAGTCCGGGGGCATCAGGCACTGATCAACCCCCGTGCTTGCTCATAGGCCTCTGCCGCCTCAGGACTCGGCTCGCTGCGCGGTCCGCCCCGTGCCCACTCCTCGCTGCCGGCGGCGTTGTAGCGCTGGCGCCAGCCCTGGTCCGGGTTGCCCATGATCTTGCGCTGCAGTTTGTTGAACCCGTAGATGACCGCCTCCGGGCGCGGCGGGCAACCGGGGATGTGGAGGTCGATCGGCATGAACTTGTCGGCGCCCTGGACGACCGCGTAGTTGGCGAACATGCCGCCACTGGAGGAGCAGGCGCCCATCGAGATCGCCCACTTCGGCTCCAGCATCTGGTCGTAGAGGCGACGGACGACCGGCGCCATCTTGATCGAGACGCGGCCGGAGAGGATGATCAGGTCTGCCTGGCGCGGCGAGGCGCGCAGCGCCTCGGCGCCGAAGCGGGCGAGGTCGTAGCGGGGGCTGCCGACCAGCGCGATCGGCGCCTCGATCGCGCAGCAGGCGAGGCCGAAGGTGAGCGGGAAGCACGAGTTCGCCCGGCCCCAGTTGAGCAGCTTGTCGAAGTTGGTCATCACGACCTTTTCCTCGACGTAGCGTTCGAGCTCCTCGCCTTCGAGGTCGCCGCGCAGCATCTCGCGGGCGCGCAGCTGCCGGTCGCGCATCGTCTGGCGCTCTACTTCCAACTCAGCGCACCCTTCCGCCAGACGTAGACGAAGGCGACCATGAGCAGGACGATGAAGGTGATCAGCTCGCCGAGGACGAAGACGCTGTCGGCGCCCTTGAGGATGACGCCGACGGGGTAGAGCAGGACGACCTCGATGTCGAAGAGGATGAACAGCATCGCGACGAGGTAGAAGCCGACGCCGAAGCGCAGGTTGTGCGCCGGCTCGACCGGGATCCCCGACTCGTAAGGCGCCCGCTGCCGCCGGCCCGCCTCGGTCTCGGTCGGCGAGCGCTTCGGCCCGATCACGTGGTTGAGCATCACCAGGGCACCGCCGACGCCGAGGCCGAGCAGGGCGAAGACAAGTATCGGTAAGTAGCTCTTCAGCATTTGGGGGGAAGTGGGCGGCACTGGGGCGCGGCGCTCCTCGCGCCTCGTCTAGCCGCCTGCACCCGCTGTTATACACCCACCTTGTGACAAATTGCTACATAGTGATTTTCCGCATCAGCAAGCCGAATCCCGACCCTTTCAGGCGGATTTAGCGATGGCCGAGGTGCACCTGGTGGTCGGTTGCGCGCTAATTGCGCTCAATCTCGCCGCTTTCGCCGTCGGCGGCGTTGCCTGGCTGCGCCGGCGCCCCTCGATCCGCTTCTGGTACCTGCTCCGCGCCGCCCAGGTCGCGGTCCTCCTCCAGGCCCTGCTCGGCGGCCTGCTCGTGATCGGCGGCCACGAACCCGACAACGATCTGCACTACCTCTACGGCGGCCTGCCCCTGGTCGTCTCCTTCCTCGCCGAGGGCGCCCGCGCCGGCGCTGCCCAACGCGAGCTCGGCGACCTCGACCCCGAGTCCCTATCCGAGGCCGACCAGCAATCCCTCGCCCTGGCGATAGTCCGCCGCGAGATGGGCATCATGGCCGTCGGCTGCGGTGTGATCTTCTTCCTAGCTCTCCGCGCCGCCGGCACCAGCGGCGCCTTCTGAGTCAGCTCAACGGGCGCCGGCGGCGGTCAGGCAGCGGGGGTTTTTCACGCACCTTGCGGCGTGCAGGTGCCCTTTTTGGTCGAGAGAGGGGAGAGATTTTGCCGCTGCGCCCTTAGATAGGTAGATGGAGGCGACGCAAGCAACAGCATTGGATACCATATGGCCAATGGAGCGAACGCAGACGCTTGTACAGCTCACGCAGTCATTGCTGCGGCGGTTGGACGAGCGGGCGGCGCGGGAGGGGCGCTCGCGCTCGGCGCTGATCCGCGACGCGATCGAGGACTACCTCTATGACGAGGAGGAAGCCGAGATCAGCCGGCAGATCGTCGAGGGATACGAACGAATGCCTCAGACCGACGAGGAGCTTGCGGGAACCGAGAGGGAAGCCCGTGAAGCGATCCGAGAAGAGCCATGGTAAATCGCGGCGACATCTTCTGGTTTGACTTTCCAGACGTGGGTCGGCGGCCGGTGCTTGTTCTTACGCGCGACGAGGCAATCCCGGTCTTGCGGAAGGTCACCGTTGCCTTCGTGACGCGCAGTATTCGGGGCATTCCGACCGAGGTTCGGTTGGACGAGGACGACGGCATGCCGGCAGAGTGCGTGGTGACCCTCGACAACCTCCGAATGGTCTCGCCGACCCAGCTGATAGAGCCGATTGCCAGCCTTCGAGGTAAGCGAATGCACGAGGTCTGCCGCGCTCTGGCGATCGCCACCGGGTGCGACTGGCGTTCGGCGCGCGCCTAGCAAGAGGGCGCGTTACGAAAGCGGCCGGTAACGACCCGCGTGGAAGACGAGCGGGGTGCCCTCGGTCGTCGCCAGGGCGGTGACCGCGCCGGTGACGATCACGTGATCGCCGCCGGCGATCACGTCGCGCAGGTCGCAGGCGACGAAGGCGAGGGCGCCGTCGATCGCCGGGACGCCGTCGCGCTCGCGCCAGCCGACGCCCTCCCACTTGTCCGCGACCGGGGCCTTGGTCGCGAAGCCGCGGGCGATCGACTCTTGGCCGGCGTGCAGGACGCTGACCCCGAAGCGGTTGGCCGCCTGCACGGCGAGCAACGTGCGCGAACCACGGTCGAGGCAGGCGAGCATCAGCATCGGCTCGATTGAGAGCGAGCTGACCGCGTTGGCCGTCGCCCCGGCCGGTCCGTCCGGCCCGGGGGCGGTGACGACGGTCACCCCGGTGGGCAAGATCCCCATCGCGGCGCGGAAGCTGGCGGGGTCGGGCGGACTCATGGCTGCGCAGGACAATATGATGCCCGCCGCGTGCGACCTGTACTTGCAATCGCAGCGGCCGCGCTGGCCGCCCTCGCCCTCGCCGCTTGCGGTTTTGGCGAAGAGGGCATCGCGGTCTCCCAGGACGATCCCGACTACAACGGGGCCGTCACCTTCGCCACGCATTGCTCGGGCTGCCACACCCTGAGCGCCGCCGGCACGCAGGGAACCGGGAATCGCAGCGTGCGCACGCAGGGTCCGAACCTCGATCAGCGAACCGAGACCTACGACGATGCCCTCTTCGCGATCCAGAACGGCGGCTTCTCCGGGGCGATCATGCCGCAGAACATCGTGGTCGGCGACGAGGCCGAAGCCCTGGCCCGCTTCGTCGCCAAGTACGCCGGGAGCGAAGCCGAAGAATCGCCGCGGCCCGGCGGCAACTCCTCGCCCTAGCCGGAGGGCACGATGCTCGACCTGAAGCTGATCCGCTCCGAGCCAGAGCGGGTCAAGCAAGCGCTCGCCCGCCGCGGGGCGGCCGGGCAGGTTGATGCCCTGCTGGCGCTCGACGCGCGCCGGCGCGAGCTCCTGCCCGCGATCGAGGGCGCTCAGGCGGAGCGCAAGACCCTCTCCAAGCAGATCGGCGAAGCGAAGCAGCGCGGCGAGGCGGCGGACGAGCTGGTGCAGACCGTGCAGGCGCTGAAGCAGCGGATCGAGGCCGGCAGGGCTGAGCTGGAGACGGTCGAGGCTGAGCTGGAGGAGGTCGCCGCCGGCCTGCCCAACCTGCCCGACCCAGACTCCCCCGACGGGCTGAGCGAGGACGACGCCGTCGTCCTGCGCGAGGTCGGCGAGCGCCCCAGCTTCGACTTCGAGCCGCGCGACCACCTCGCTATCGGCACCGAGCTCGGCTTGATCGATATCGAGTCGGCGGCGCAGCTCTCGGGTTCGCGCTTCGCCTATCTCAAGGGCGACCTCGTCCTGCTCGAGCTGGCCCTGGTTCGCTACGCGCTCGACGTCGTCCGCGACGAGGGGCACGAGCCGGTCGTGCCGCCGGTCCTCGTGCGCGAAGAGGCGCTCTACGGAACCGGCTTCCTGCCCGGCGACCGCGACCAGATCTACGAGGTTCCCAAGGACGAGCTCTTTCTGGTCGGTACCTCCGAGGTCGCCCTGGCCGGCCTGCACGCCGACCAGATCCTCGCCGCCGAGCAGCTGCCCCTGCGCTACGCCGGGTTCTCATCCTGCTTTCGCCGCGAGGCGGGCGCCGCCGGCCGCGACACCCGCGGCATCTTCCGCGTCCATCAGTTCGACAAGGTCGAGATGTTCTCGTTCGTCGAGCCCGCCGGGTCGGCCGCCGAGCACGAGCGCCTGCTGGCGATCGAGGAGCGCATCCTCGGCGAGCTGGAGATCTCCTACCGGGTCGTCAACGTCGCCGCCGGCGACCTCGGCGCCCCGGCCGCGAAGAAGTACGACTGCGAGGCGTGGATCCCGAGCCAGGACCGCTACCGCGAGCTCACCTCTTGCTCGAATACCACCGATTTCCAGGCACGACGCCTCAATTGTCGGTACAGAGCTGCCGATAACGAAGCGATCCAGGCGGTTCACACGCTGAACGGGACCGCCGTTGCCGTAGGACGAACGATGATCGCCTTGATCGAGAACCGCCAGGACCGGGAGGGTGGATTCACCCTACCCAATATTCTGCAGGCCTATGGCTCGCCTGAGAGGATCGCGCCAGCATGAGCACCTCGGTTCGAGACGCTAAGCGGGTCGTTCTCTGCGACGACCACGAGATCGTCCGCGACGCGATCAAGGCGCGGATGGCCAACTCGCACTCGCTGCAGATCGTCGGCGAGGCCGCCAACGGCCGCGATGTCGTCGACGTGGTCAAAGAGCTCGAACCCGACGTGCTGATCATCGACGTCGAGCTGCCCAAACGCGACGGGATCGAGGCGACCAAGGAGGTGCTCAAGGCGCGGCCGCGGACCAAAGTGATCATCTTCACCGCGCACGCCCAGCCCGATCTGCTCGCGCTCGCCCTGCGCGCGGGCGCCTCGGGCTACGTGCTCAAGTCGGCACCGGCCGAGGACATCGCCCGCGCGGTCAAGGCGGTTACCGGCGGCGGCACCTTCCTCGGCGGCGATTTCGCCGGCGGCAAGCCGTCGGAGGTCGAGAAACTGCTCCTGCTCTCACCGCGCGAGCGCCAGATCCTCGAGTTGCTCGCCGAGGGTTTGCGGGTCAAGGAGATCGCCGAACGGCTCGAGCTCAGCCCGGCCACCGTGCACACGCACGTGCGCAACGCGATCAAAAAGCTCGAAGTCGACACCCGCACCGAGGCGGTCGCGCTCGCGGTCAAGTTCAGCTACCTCGGTGCGGTTGGCGGCAAGGCCCAGTAGGCGCTACTCCTCCTCGACGAAGGTCAGGGCGCAGCCGTTGATGCAGTAGCGCTGGCCGCCGCGCTCCGCTGGGCCGTCGTCGAAAACGTGTCCGAGGTGGGCATCGCAGTGCTTGCAGACGACCTCGGTGCGGCGCATCATCAGGCTGTTGTCGGGCCGCAGCTCGACATGCTCGAGGTTGGCCGGCTCGGTGAAGCTGGGCCAGCCGGTGCCGGACTCGAACTTGGTATCCGAGGAGAAGAGCTCCGTGTCGCAGCCGACGCAACGGAACATGCCCTTGCGCTTCTCGTCGAGGTGGGGACCGGTGAAGGCCCGCTCGGTGCCGGCTTGGCGCGTCACCTCGTACTGCTCCGGCGTCAAATGCTCACGCCACTCCTCGTCGCTTTTATCGACCCTCTTCTTCGTCTCCGTCATCTCGCTCCTTTCGCTCTACATTGAGCTTACGGGGCTTGTCTAACGATTCTGTGACGCGCCGCCGGGGTCTACTGCGGGAGTGCCCAAATCCCGCCAAAGGCGGGATTAATTTGGTGCCGCTTCGCGGCTGAGGATCGCTCGCCGGTGCGCCGCTCCGCGAGGCACTCCCGCAGCAGACCCCGGCAGCTGAAAGTGCTCGGCCGAACCTCGGAGGTGTTGCAACACACCCGAATTGCTCGCTGGGCACCTCCTTGACGGCAGCTGTCAGGCGGTTCGCCAGCTGGGGGCTTGCGGTGGCGCGCCCCGCACAGGTCGACGGTGCGGTGCCCCCGCCAGCTCATAGGATGCGCCGCCATGTCTGAGGCTTTTTACGAGCGAGATGGCGACGGGGGGTTTGTGGCTTCCGAGCTGACGCGGGGGCCGTGGGATCCGGGGTCGCAGCATGCGGGGCCGCCTGCGGGGTTGTTGGGGCGGGAGATCGAGCTGGTTCCGGGTGGTGAGGGGTTTCAGGTCGCGCGGGTGACGTTCGAGATCTTGAAGCCGGTGCCGATCGGGCCGGTGCGGGTCGAGGCTGAGGTGGTGCGGCCGGGGCGGAGTGTGCAGATGATCGAGGCGTCGCTCTCGAATGGGGAGGGGGAGCTGATCAAGGCGCGGGCATGGCGGATCCGGACCAGCGAGCTGGAGATTCCTCCGGACGTGGTGACGACGCCGGAGGCGCCGCCGGGGCCTGAGCAGGGGGACAAACCTGGATTCTTTGAGACCGGGCAATCGGTCGGGTACCACACGGCGATGGAATGGCGGTCGGTTGGCGGCGGGTTCCTCGAGCCGGGGCCGGCGACGGTCTGGATGCGGATGGGGTGCGAGCTGGTCGCGGGCGAGGAGCCGACGCCGCTGCAGCGGACGCTGGTCGCGGCCGACGTCGGCAACGGGATCAGCGCCGTGCTCGATTGGCGCCGCTACGTCTTCATCAACGTCGACCTCAGCGTCCACCTCGAGCGGATGCCCGAGGGCGAGTGGATCTGCGTCGACGCCATCACCCTGCCGCAGGCAAACGGGGTCGGCACCGCCGAGTCGGTCCTCTCCGACGCCCGCGGCCGCATCGGCCGGGCCGCCCAGGCCCTCCTGGTCGCCGAACGCCCCTGACCCTTAGCAGGACGTGCCGCGAGTTGAGTACCCATGTTGTCCGTTAACTCGCGGCACGTCCTCCTGCCGTGCGGTCGGTGAGCAGGGTGCGGCCTCGGGTTGAGATGGTGAAGGCGATCGTGGCTGAGCAGACCAGGGCGATCAGGGCGGCGAAGAGGAAGGCGCCCTCGTAGCCCGTGAGGGCGGCGGCGATCCCGGCGAGGGGGGCACCGAAGCCGATGCCGGCGTCGAAGAAGGCGGTGAAGGTGCCGAGCGCGGCGCCGCGGCGGGTCTCGGCCACGCGCCCGACGACGATCAGGGAGAGCGAGGGGTAGAGCAGGGAGAAGGCGGCGCCCATCGCCATGCCGCCGACCACGGCGACGGCGAGGCTGTGGGCGAAGCCCATCGTCGCCAGGCCAACCGCCTCGACGACCGCCGCCGCGGCCGCGACCCGGGCCGGCCCGATGCGGTCGGGCAGATCGCCGCCGGCGAGCCGGGTGAGGACGACCATCGTCGCGAAGACGCCGAAGACGGCGGCGCCGTGCCCGACCCCGCGCTGGTCGAGGTGGAGGACGAGGAAGGAGGCGACGGTTGCGTAGCCGAGCGAGCCGAGCGCGAGGGCGGTGCCGGGGCGGACAGCCTCGCGCGCGATCAGGGGATGGTGCTCGTCCTCGCCCGGCTTGGGGTGAAAGGGGTCGGGAAGACGCAGGGCGATCAACGCACCCACCAGCGGCGCGACCCCGGCGAAGATCCAGACCAGCCTGTAGCCCGAGGCGTGCAGGAGCAGCTCGCCGATCAGCGGCCCGATGCTGAGGCCGGCCCAGACGGAGAGCCCGTAGAGGCCGATCACCCTGCCGCGGCGCTCGGGCGGGGCGATGTCGACGATCCAGGCCGAGCCGGCGGTGAACACGGTCCCCTCGCCGGCGCCGAGCAGCAGGCGGGCGCCGATCAGCCCCGGTACGCCGAGCGGCAGCAGGTAGAGGAACCCCGCGACCGCGACGAGGATCGAGCCGCCGAGGACGGTCGGCCGGCGGCCGCGGTGGTCGGCGAGGCGACCCGCGACCGGGCGCAGCAGCAGGCCGGTGACGGCATAGGAGCCGATCACGACGCCGACGGCGACGTTGCCGGCGTCGAGCGGCCCGTGCACGTAGCGGGGCAGCACCGGCAGCACCGCGCCGACGGCGACAAGACCGGAGAAGGTGACGGCGAAGACGCCGGCGAAGGCCGCTCCCGGCCGGGCGACCGGCGCTCCCGACGCCGCCGCGTTGGCGCTCACGGCGTTACCAGGGTCGCCAGGTCATCGACGATGTGGTCGGGCGGTGGCGCCGCGCTCTCGGCCTCCTCGCGCGAGGAGGCCCCACTCAGCACCAAGATCGTCTGCAGGCCGGCCCGCCGCCCACCCTCGATGTCGGAGGACACCCGGTCGCCGACCATAGCCACTCGCTCCGCCGCCGCGATCCGTTCTCGCGCCAGCTCGAACAGATGCGGCTCGGGCTTGCCGCCGATCTCCGCCGCCACCCCGCTAGCCGTCTCCACCGCAGCAAGAATCGCCCCCGTCCCCGGCCAGTAGCCATCGGGCATTGGCAGGGTCGGATCGCGACTGGTCGCAAACAACGCGGCGCCGCCCTGCAACGCCAGCGCAGCGGTCAGCAGCTCCTCGTAATCGAAACCGCGGTGCCCTGACACAAGCACCGCATCCGCCCCACGCCCGCTCTCGCCCTCCAGCAGCTCCAGCCCGGCCGCGGCGACGCTCTCGTGAAACGCCGTCGCCCCGATCACAAACGCGCTCGCCCCGTTCCCAACCCGCTCAGCCGCAAGCTTCGCCGTCGCCTCCCCAGCGGTGACCACCCGCTCCGGCTCCACCTCGACCCCAGCCTCACCCAGTCGCCGCGCGTACTCCGCCGCCGGCCTCCCCGGATTGTTGGTGACAAAGCAAAGCTCCTTGCCCCCGTCGAGCAGCGCCCGCAACGCCTCAACCGACCCTGGCACCGGCTCACGCCCGATCCAAACGACCCCATCCAGATCGACCAGGAACCCGTCGAATTGATCCGCCAGCGCCATCCGACGGCCCAGGCTATTAGGGCCTCTCCCGGTAGGGGTGGAACGTCTTGTACTTTTTCGGCGAGCGCAGTGGGCGGCAGCTCAACCCCGATCCATCGAAAAAGTTAAGTGGACCCCTGCCGGGAGAGGCCCGTCAGCCGAACGAGTCCCGCCCGGATAACCCGCCAACCGATTGGATACCGTGCGTCACCGTGAGCCAGGCAAACGGGCAGGTGGTCACCGCCTCAGGCGTATCCCGCCGCTACGGCGAGGGCGAGGCGGCGGTGGACGCCCTGGTCGACATCTCGACCGGCTTCGATCGCGGCCGCTTCACCGCGATCATGGGCCCGTCCGGCTCGGGCAAGTCGACGCTGATGCACATCCTCGCCGGCTTGGACGCGCCCACCGCCGGCACGGTGACACTCGACGGCGAGCAGATCACCGGTCTCGACGACGCGGCGCTGACCAAGCTGCGCCGCGACAAGCTCGGCTTCGTCTTCCAGTTCTTCAACCTGCTGCCGGTGCTCACCGCCGAGGAGAACCTCGTCCTGCCGCTCTCGATCGCCGGTCGCAAGCCCGACGCCGAGTGGCTCGATCGGCTGGTTCGCACGGTCGGTCTCGAGGACCGTCGCGCCCATCGACCCTCTGAGCTCTCCGGTGGTCAGCAGCAGCGCGTCGCCGTAGCTCGAGCGTTGGTCTCCAAACCAGCCGTCGTCTTCGCCGACGAGCCGACCGGCAACCTCGACTCGAAGGCAAGCGCCGATGTGATGAAGCTGCTGCGCCAGGCGGTCGACGAGTTCGGCCAGACGGTGATCATGGTCACCCACGATCCCGTCGCTGCCGCCCACGCCGACCGACTGATCACCCTGCGCGACGGGGGAATCGTCCACGACGCCGCGCCGGGCGACGCCGATGAGGTGATCGAGCTGATGAAGACGATCGATTAGCGCGGGTGGCGAGCCTCGCCCTCAAGAGCCTCTGGGCGCGCCGGGTCCGGGCGCTGACGACGACCCTCGCGGTGGTGATCGGCGTCGCCTTCGTCGCCGGCACCTACATCCTCACCGACACCACCTTCCAGGCGTTCGACGAAATCTTCGAAGACTCGCTGGCGAAGACCGACGTCGTGATCACCGCCAAGCAGGAGGTGCGGCAGGAATCCGGCGAGGTGCCAAGCTTCCCCGCCTCGGTCCTGCCGAAGGTTCGGCGAGTCGACGGGGTGAGGGTGGCGGCCGGCCAGATCTTCACCGCGGGCGCCTTCTTCAACGCCAAGAACGAAAAGATCGGCAACCAGTTCGCGCCCAAGTTCATCACCTCGGTCCTGCCCGGGGCGCTCGAGACGCAGACCTACGTCGAGGGGCATCCACCGCGCAACGCGCACCAGGTCGTGCTCGACGAGAGCGCCGCGGAAGAGGCCGGGCTCGCAACCGGCGACACGCTCAAGCTCGCCTCGGTCGAACGGATCGCCGGTTACCGCATCGTCGGCCTGACCAAGCTCGGCCAGGCCTCCTGGGGCGGCGCCAGCATCGCCGGGCTGATCCTGCCCGAGGCGCAGCGGATCACCGACAAGCGCGGTGAACTCGACCAGATCCTGATCGCCGCTCAGCCGGGGACCTCGGAAAGGACGCTGAAGCAGCGCGTGCAGCGGCGGGTCGCCGATCCCGCGCTGCTGGTCGAGACCGCCGAGGAAAACGCCGAACGCAACTCTGACCAGATCCGCTCCGATCTTGGCTTCCTCCGCATCGCGCTGCTGGTCTTTGCCTTTGTCGCACTCTTCGTCGGCGCCTTCCTGATCTTCAACACGTTCTCGATCACGGTCGCCCAGCGGGTGCGTGAGTTCGGGATGCTGCGCACGCTCGGCGCCGGCCGCAGCCAGATCCTCAGCTCGGTCGTGGTCGAGGCGCTGGCGATCGGCCTGCTCGGCGCGCTGCTCGGGCTCGCCGGCGGCTACGCGATCGCCGTCGGGCTCAACGCGCTCTTTGTCGCGATCGGGATCGATTTGCCGACCACGGCGCTGGTGACCAAGACGCGCACGGTCGTCGTCTCGTTGGTGATCGGCGCCGGTGTGACCCTGGTCTCCTCCTTCGTGCCGGCGCTGCGCGCCACCCGGGTACCGCCGATCGCCGCGTTGCTGGCGCTGGAGCTGCCGCGCAGCCGCCGTCGCGGGATCGCCGTCGCGGGGCTGGCCGGGGTGCTTGGCCTCGCCGGCCTGGCGATGGTCGTTGCCGGGCTCTTCGGCAGCGCCAGTGGCGGCGGCGCGGCCGGGCTGATCGGCGGCGGCGCCGTCGCCGTTCTGCTCGGCGTCTCGCTCTTCAGTCCCCGCCTGGTGCGGCCGCTTGCCTCCTTCGCGGGACGGCCGCTCGAGTGGATCCGCCGGCTCACCGGCCGGCTTGCGCGCGAGAACACCCAGCGCAACCCGGCGCGCACCGCGGTCACCGCGGCGGCGCTGATGATCGGCCTCGCCGTGGTCGCGTTCGTCACCGTCTTCGCTGCGGGGATCAAGAGCTCGATCGCCACCGCGGTTGACGAGAGCTTTCAGGGCGAGCTGGTGATGCAGAACTCCGATGGCTTCTCGCCGATCTCGCCGCGCGCCGCGGAAGCTGCTCGCGGCATTGAGGGGGTAGGGCTGGTCTCGACCTTGCGCGCGGCGCAGGCGAAGGTGCTCGACGGCGGTGGCAAGGAGCGTGTGTCCGCCCTCGCCCCCGATGCCAACGCTGTGCTCTCGATCGATTGGGTCGAAGGAGGCCCGGGGACGCTGCGGGAGCTCACCGATGAGGAGGTGATCGTCGACAAGTCACTGGCCTCGGATAGGGGGCTCGAGCGGGGCGACGAGGTGCGCTTCCTCACCCAGATCGGCGCCCGCCCCGAGCTCACCGTTGTCGGGGAGTTCGAAGACAAGGCGGAACTGCTGGGCGGTGCGATCGTCACCCAAGAGCTGATGGCGCGCGCCTTCGACCAGACCGATGACACCCTCGATTTCATCAAGCTGGCAGCGGGCGCGAATGCCGAAGCGGTGCAGGGACGTCTGACCGGCTTGATGGACCGCGAGTTTCCGGTGGTCGAGGTGCGCAACCAGCAGGAGCTGAAGGAAAACCAGGAAGACCAGATCAACCAGTTGCTCGGCCTTATCTATGCCCTGCTGGCGCTGGCCGTGATCGTCTCCCTCTTCGGCATCGCCAACACGCTGGCGCTCTCGATCCACGAGCGCACGCGCGAGCTGGGGATGCTGCGGGCGATCGGCATGTCGCGGCGTCAGGTGCGGACGATGATCCGCTATGAGGCGGTGATCACTGCGCTGATCGGGGCGCTGCTGGGGATGGTGGTCGGCGTGATCTTCGCCGCTCTGATCGCGCAGCCGCTCAAGGACGAAGGCTTTTCCCTCTCTTACCCGATCGGTCAGTTGATCGCGATGCTCGTCTTCGCGGCCTTGGCCGGAGTTCTAGCCGCGATTCCGCCGGCTCGCCGAGCGGCTCGGCTGAACGTGATCGAGGCCTTGCAGTACGAGTAGCTTCGCTTGGCTTCGTTGAAGGTCTGTTGACTACAGCAGGAAGGGCGCCACGTCTCAGGTACCGAGGCCGCTGCGGATAGCGTCCGTCAACTCCCGCATCGCCGACCGAGCCGTGTGGCTGACCGCGGTCATGTTGGCAAAGCCGTGGACTAGGCCGGGGTGACGGCGCACCGTGACCGTGACACCGGCTTCCTGCATGCGGGTCGCGTAGGCCTCGCCCTCATCGCGCAGCGGGTCGAAGCCTGCTGTAGCGACGTAGGCGGGCGGCAGGCCGGCGAGGTCGGGGGCGCGTAGGACCGAAACACGCGGGTCGGCGCGATCGGTGCCCGGTGGCAGGTAGTGGTGCTCGAACCAGTCCATGTCGGCCTTGGTCAGCAGGAAGCCCTTGGCGAAGAGGTCGCGCGAAGCCCGGTCGCTGTCCGCCTCGGTCACTGGATAGATCAGCGCCTGCATTGCGGGCAACGGGCCGTCGTCGTCGCGGGCGGCGATGCACACCGCTGCGGCAAGGTTCCCGCCGGCGCTGTCGCCGGCGACTGCGATCCGTTCTGGATCGACTCCCAATCGCGTGTGTTCGGTGGCGGCCCAGCGGTACGCGGCAAGGGCGTCTTCGAATGCCGCCGGAAAGGGGTCCTCGGGGGCAAGGCGGTAGCCGATCGATAGAACCGCCGCGGGCGCGTTTGCAGCGAGGAAGCGGCAGACGCTGTCACACGTGTCGAGGTCGCCGATCGTCCAACCGCCGCCGTGGAAGTAAACGATCAGCAGCCGATCCTCGATCCCCGTTTCCGGCGGTTCGTAGAAGCGCGCTGGCAGCGTCCTCGCCGGGCCCGGAATCGCCAGCTCGGTAACCGCCGGCAGCGATCGCTTCGGGCCGGCAGCGGCTGCCGCTCCGGCGCGGATCCTCGCCCGCGCCTGCGGGGGCGCGAGCGTACCGTCCGCCGAGGCCGACCCCTCACGCGTCAGCGCCGCAAGGCGCCGCAGGGTCTGCATCTCGGTCGCCAGCACCTGGCCGTCGATTCGCGGCGGCGAGCCGAAGAACACCCGCTGAAGCCCTCGCGGCAGACGACATGCGGTCCGCAGAACCCTGTGCTCAGTGCGCGGCGACAGCCGGAGTAGCGCCAAAGACAGGATCGCAGACTATGCGAAAACGACGCCGGGGGTGCAGGATGGGAGCTTGGTCTGCGGGTGTAGGACCAAGCGGGGGGCCGCGCGCGGCGTAGCGACAGTACTCAAGTTGTACGGCGCGAAGCCGCGCGTGGTTCCCCGCGCAGTGTCATACGCCCGCAGATCAGCCGCAGCCGGTGTTGTTGCCGCACGAGGAGCACGTGTAGCACGAACCCGTGCGCTGCATCATGCCGCCGCACTGCTCGCAGGCGGGGCCGAGGTCGAGGCCGGACATCCTCGCCGGGACGACCGGTGGGGCATCGGTGAAGGCCGCTGCGGCCGGGACCGCCTCACCCCCGCTCGCCTTTGCCTTTTCAGTGCCGTTGCCGCCGTTGCCGTGGCCGTTGCCGCCGTGGGTCGGGCCGGCGGTGTCGCCGGTGGCGATGCCGAGGCCGAGCTGGCTCGTCTCCGCCTCGCGCTTTGCCCGCACCTCCTGGGTGAGGATGCCGAGGTCCTCGAGCGCCTCGACGTCGTCGATGAAGCGGCTCGCCAGCCAGCGCATGATGTAGTCCGGCATCGATTTGGCGAAGGGGATCTCGGGGTTGCCGGTGATTCCCTCGGGCTCGAAGCGCATGTAGCTGAACTTGCGCACGAAGACCTCGAGCGGGACCCCGTACTGGAGGCCGATCGAGATCGCCGTGGCGAAGGCGTTGAGCAGCCCGCGCATGGTCGAGCCCTCCTTGCCGATGTCGGTGAGGAAGATCTCGCCGACCGAGCCGTCCTCGTATTTGCCGGCGGTGATGTAGCCCTCGTGGCCGGCGATCGAGAACTTATGGGTGATCGACTCGCGCTCGCGCGGCATCCGCTTGCGCTCCGGCACCGCGGGCGCCTCCGCCTCCTTCTCCTTCTGCGCGTCGGTGCGCAGCGCCTGCGCGGTCTTCGAGCCGTCGCGGTAGATCGCCAGCGCCTTCAGACCGCCCTTCCAGCCGCGGGTGTAGGCGTCGGCGATGTCCTCGACCGTGGCGCTCTCGGGCAGGTTGACCGTCTTTGAGATCGCGCCCGAGATGAACGGCTGGGTCGCGGCCATCATGTCGATGTGGCCGGTGTGGGAGATCGCTCGCTCGCCGACCGCGACGTCGAAGACGGGCAGGTGCTCGTCCTTGAGTCCGGGCGCGCCGACGATCGTCGCCTGCTCGGCGATGTGGGCGTCGATCTGATCGACCTCGGCGTCGGAGTAGCCGAGCGTGCGCAATGCCAGCGGCACCGAACGATTGACGATCGTCATCTGCCCGCCGCCGACCAGCTCCTTGAACTTGACCAACGAGAAGTCCGGCTCGATCCCGGTCGTATCGCAGTCCATCAGGAAGCTGATCGTCCCGGTCGGGGCGAGCACCGTCGCCTGCGCGTTGCGGTAGCCGTGCTCCTCACCGAGCTCGACCGCTTCGTCCCAGGCTCCTTGCGCCGCCTCCAACAGGTCTGCCTTGATCCCCCCGCCGTCGATGTCGTAGGCGGCGTCGCGGTGCATCCGCATCACGCCGTTGTGCGCCTCGCGGTTGCGCTCGTATTCCTCATAGGGTCCGGTCGCCGCGGCGGCGATCTTCGCCGACTGCGCGTAGGCTCGCCCGGTCATCAGCGCCGTGATCGCGGCGGCGACGTTGCGGCCCTGATCGGAGTCGTAAGGGAGGCCGTCGGACATCAGCAGCGCGCCGAGGTTGGCGTAACCGAGACCGAGCTGGCGGAAGGCGTTGGCGTTGGCGCCGATCTGCTCGGTCGGGTAGCTGGAGAAGCCGACGACGATCTCCTGCGCGAGGAAGACGATGTCGACCGCGTGCTTGAAGCCCTCGACGTCGAAGCTCCCGTCGGAGCGGCGGAACTTCATCAAGTTGAGCGAGGCGAGGTTGCAGGCCGAGTCGTCGACGTGCATGTACTCGCTGCAGGGGTTGGAGGCGTTGATCCGCCCCGACTCGGGGCAGGTGTGCCAGCGGTTGATGATCGTGTCGTATTGCACGCCTGGATCGGCGCAGCGCCAGGCCGCATCGGCGATCTCGTTCATCAGCTCGCGCGCCGGCAGGGTCTTCGTCGTCGCGCCGGTGGTGCGCGCCTTCAGCTCCCACTCCTCGCCGGCCTCGACCGCCTCCATGAACTCGTCGGTCACCCGCACCGAGTTATTCGCGTTCTGGTACTGGATCGAGGTGAAGCCCTCGCCGTCGATCGACATGTCGAAGCCGGCGTCGCGCAGGGCGCCCGCCTTCTCCTCCTCTTTTGCCTTGCACCAGATGAAGTCCTCGATGTCGGGGTGATCGACGTCGAGCACGACCATCTTCGCCGCCCGCCGCGTCTTGCCGCCCGACTTGATCGTCCCCGCCCAGGCATCGGCGCCGCGCATGAAGGAGACCGGGCCGGACGCGAGCCCGCCCTTGGAGAGCGGCTCGACCGAGCCGCGGATGTTGGAGAGGTTGATCCCGGAACCCGAGCCGCCGCGGAAGATCATCCCCTCCTTCGTGTTCCAATCGAGGATCGACTCCATCGAGTCATCGACGCTGAGGATGAAGCAGGCCGAGCACTGCGGCCGCTCCTCGAAGCCGACGTTGAACCAGACCGGCGAGTTGAAGGCTGCCTTCTGGTTGAGCAGGATCGAGGTCAGCTCCGCCTCGAAGGCGTCGGCGTCCTCTTCCGAGGCGAAGTAGCCCCCCTCGCGCCCCCAGCCCGCGATCGTCCCGGCGACGCGGCCGATCATCTGCTTGACCGAGCCCTCGCGCTGCTCGGAACCGAGCTGCCCCCGGAAGTACTTCTGGGCGACGATGTTGGTCGCGTTCTGACTCCAGCCCTTGGGGAACTCGACCCCGCGCTGCTCGAAAGCAGGGCTCTCGGGATCGCCGATCACCGCGTCGCGCGCCTCCCACTCGACCTCGTCGAACGGGTGCGCCCCGGGGGAGGAGAAGCGGCGTTCGATCGCGAGGCCCTTGAGACCGTTCTTCGTTGCGCTGGTGGCGGTCTGGGACATCGAACTTCTCCTCTCAAGGCGTTTTCAGGGGGAGCTGCCCAGGATCGTCAACGAGTCGGACAGACTTTGCGATGGCTGACTCCGCAAACGCCGCGAATTTCACAGAACTATGGGCTCTTTCCCTTTATGGTGGCAAGGTGATGGTGCGGGCAAGGGCCGCCAAGAAGGCTGAATCTGCAAAGGAAGTTGCAAGCGAGGCGATCGCCGCGGTCAAGCCGAAGCTGCGCGGCGTCTCGCATCAGTGGGCTTTTGTCATCTCGCTCTTCCTCGGCATCGCCCTGATCGTCGCTGCGAAGACGCCGAGGGCGACCCTCGCCGTCGCGATCTATGCGCTCAGCCTATCCGCCCTGCTCGGCACCAGCGCGCTCTACCACCGGGTCAACTGGAGGCGGCCGGAAGTGCGCCGCTGGATGCGCCGCCTCGACCACAGCATGATCTTCTTCCTCATCGCCGGCACCTACACCCCCTTCGCCCTGCTCGTCCTCAACGGTCCGCTCGCCGAGGCGATCCTGGTCGCCGTCTGGGCCGGCGCGATCGCCGGGGCCGTCGTCGAGATGGTCTGGATCGAACACCCGAAGTGGGTCGCCGCGCTGATCTACATCTCACTCGGTTGGGTCGCCGCCGTCGCCTTCCCCGGCCTCTGGACCGAGATGGGCATCGCCGGCACCCTCCTCGTCGCCGCCGGCGGCCTCCTCTACACCGCCGGCGCCGTCGTCTACGCCACCCAACGCCCCGACCCCAACCCCCGCGTCTTCGGCTACCACGAGGTCTTCCACGCCCTGGTGATCGCCGCCGCCGCAGCCCACTTCTCAGCCATAGCCTTTTTCGCCCTCCCAGCTGCCTGAAGCCATTTGGCGTCGGGAGATCACCGGGGGTCCTCCTCCGCGAACCCGCATAGCCGCGGCCTTACGGGCTCGTGACGGGAAGTGCTCCAATGTTCGCGGAGAAGGACCCCCGGCACTCTCCCTTTCCAGCTCCACGAAAGCTGCCTGAGCCGAAGTGTTCCCACCGGTTCGAGGAAGAAGCCCTGGGGTGTCCCCCGGAGGAAACTTGTGAGCACTTCCGGGGAAGAACCCTTCAGGCCGTATCTATGCGGGTTTCCGCAGGGGGACACCCCAGGGCTTCTTACGCAAAGCTTCAACAGCTCCTACGCCAAAGCTGCAGCCGCCCGCTCCTTAGCCGCCTCGATCAGCGCCAGCACCTGAAGCGCCTCGCCGGCGCGTAGAAGCTCCACCGGGTCGGGATCGCCGTTGACGATGCCCTCGAAGAACTCCTTGCGGTCCTGGTAGGTGGGGAGGGTGCCCTTGGCCCAGCCGCGGGCGTCGTTGAGGATGATCGCGAGGCGGGCGTACTCCTCGCCGAACAGCTCGGCGATCTCGCGCTTCATCCGCTTCGCCAGGGCCGGCGAGGCACCGGCGGTCGAGATCGCGATCGCCAGCGGGCCGCTGCGGACGATCGCGGGCAGGATGAAGTTGCAGAGCGGCGGCACGTCGACGACGTTGACCAGCATCGCCCGCTTCTCGGCGTCGTCGAAGACGCCGATGTTGACCTCGCTGTCGTCGGTCGCGGCGATCGCCATGAAGGCGCCCTCGAGGTCGGCGGCGCCCGCGTAGGCGCGCTTCTCCCAGGCGATCGAGCCCTCGGCGGCGAGCGCCTCCAGCTCGGGGTGGGCGACCGGCGCGATCAGGGTCACGTCGGCGTCGCAGGCAAGCAGGCCCTCGACCTTCTCGAGCCCGATGTCGCCGCCGCCGATCACCAGGCAGCGCCGTCCCTTCAGCTTCAGGCAGGCGATGTAGAAGGGGGTCTCGAGCATGTCGCGCACGCACGACTGATCGCAGATCCCCTTACGCAGCTGACAAACGCACTCCTTACCGGCATAAGCCTGGGCGGGCATCGACCAAAGACTAGATGAGTGACCCACCGCCGACGGGCGGTTAGATCGAGTCGAGGGTGAGGCGGAGGCCCTTGGCGACGCTGGTCTCGGCGCGCCAGCCGAGCTTGCGCTCGGCGCGGTTTGCGTCGAGGGCGATCCGTTGCACCTCGCCGGCGCGGGGTGGCGCGAACTCGGGCTCGAATTCGTCGGCACCGCCGATCTCGGCCAGTTGGACGGCCAGCTCGAGCACGTCCGTCTCGATCCCACTGCCGATGTTGATCGGACCGGCGGCGTCGGACTCCGCCGCGGAAAGCGCTGCCGCGACCACGTCGCCGACATATATGTAGTCGCGGGTCTGCTTGCCGTCGCCAAACACGATCGGACGCTCACCGCTGCGCAGGCGGCCGCAGAAGATCGCGATCACCCCCGCCTCGCCGAGCGGGTCCTGCCGCGGCCCGTAGACGTTGCCGAGGCGCAGGCTGACCCCGGTGATGCCGTGCAGCCGCTCGTACAGGGCGAGGTAGCCCTCGGCGGCGAACTTGCTCTGGCCGTACGGGGAGAGGGGTTCGATCGGAGCGCTCTCGTCGAGCGGCAGCTGCTTGCCCGCTCCCTCGCCGTAGATCGCGCCGCCGGTCGAGACGAAGACGAGGCGGGGAGACCCGGCGGCCCGCATCGCCTCGAGCAGGTTGGCGGTGCCGCCGACGTTGACCGCGGCGTCGAAGGCCGGGTCGACGAGCGAGCGCCGCACGTCGATTTGCGCCGCCAGGTGGAACACGATCTCCGGCCGCACCCGGCCCACCAACTCGGCCAGCGAGGCCGCATCGCGGATGTCGAGCTCGGCCAGCTCCGCCCCCGTCGCAAGCGCCCCGTCGAGGTTCTCGCGCCGCCCGGTCGAGAGGTCGTCGACGACGGTGACGGCATCGCCACGCGCCAGCAACGCGTCAACCAGATTCGACCCGATGAACCCCGCCCCACCGGTAACCAAAGCTCTCATCGGCGCGCGATCCTACGCGCAAATCGTCGCCGGCGGGCCTGAAACAGACGCATAGCGACCGAAATCGGCCCGTCGGCGGCTGTGGGGGGGCCTGCTACCCTCGCCGCCCCATGAGGCTGATAGTCACCGAGAAGAACAACAGCGCGAAGAAGATCGCCGACATCCTCGGCCGCGGCGAGGCGAAGGCGGACAAAACCTACAAAGTCCCCTTCTACACCTGGACCGACGCCGACGGTGGCGAGCAGATGACGATCGGCCTCAAGGGTCACGTGCTCGGTCCGGCCTTTCCCGAGGGCTACTCGAACTGGCAGAAGACCGACCTGCACGACCTGATCGACGCCAAGCTGATCAAGGAACCGACCGACAAAAACGTCGTCAAAGCGATCCGCAAAATGGCCAAGGGCGCCGATGAGCTGGTGATCGCCACCGACTTCGACCGCGAGGGCGAGCTGATCGGGCTCGAGGCGCTGGAGGAGATGCTCGAGGCCAACCCGGCGCTGGGCTCGCGCGAGGAAGCCGAGGCCGGCACGCTGCGGATCAAGCGCGCCCGCTACTCGGCGCTGACCAAGGAGGAGATCGAGCGCGCCTTCACCAACCTCGACGAGCTCTCCTACCCGCTCGCCAACGCCGGCGCCGCGCGCCAGGACATCGATCTGCTCTGGGGCGCGACGCTGACCCGCGCCGTCTCGCTCGCCACCCGCCGCTTCGGCTCCAACTTCCTCTCGGTCGGGCGCGTGCAGAGCCCGACCCTGGGCCTGATCGTCGAGCGTGAGATGGAGCGCCGCGCCCACGTCCCCAAACCCTTCTGGGAACTGTTCGCCAAGTTCCAGCACCCCGATGGCAGCTTCGAGGCCCACCACACGACCGACAAGTTCTGGGAGAAGGCGGCGGCCGACAAGGCGCTCGCCGGCACGTCCAGCCCGGGCACGGTCAAGTCGGTGACCGCGCGCAAGAACACGCGCAGGCCGCCGACGCCGCTCAACACGACCGCCTTCACCACCGACGCCTCCAGCCGCCTCGGCATCACCCCGGCCAGCGCGATGCGGATCGCCGAGGACCTCTACATGGACGGCTTCATCTCCTACCCGCGCACCGACAACACCGTCTATCCGCCCTCCCTGCCGACCCGGGAGCTGATCGGCTCGCTCGTCCGCATCAAGGACTTCTCGGCGGCGGCCGGCCTGCTCGATCAACCTCAGCTGAAACCCACCCGGGGCAAAAAAGAGACGACCGATCATCCGCCGATCTATCCCACCCAGGCGGTTCACCCCGGCGCGCTGGAGGGACCGAAGAAACGCGTCTACGAACTGGTCGTGCGGCGCTTCCTCGCCACGTTCAGCCCGCCGATGATCACCGAGTCGACCCGTGCGGACATCGAGGCCGGCTCGGAGACCTACTTCGTGCGCGGCTCGGTCGTCGTCGACCTGGGCTATGCCGGCATCTACACCTACGCCCGCTCCCACGACGAGGAGATCCCCAAACTCACCGAGGGGCAGAGCCTCGACCTCGACGGCGAGCCGTGGCTCGTCGACGCGACGCTCCCGCGCGACGAGATCTTTCTCGCGCAGACGCCGCAGGTGTTTCAGCGCCGGGTGCTCGAGGACGGCCTCGCCGTCGCCGCGGCGCTGGGTATCGAGGCGACCGACGAGGCGGCGCTCGTCGCGCGCGCCGGCCACCCGGTGTGGCTCGTCGCCGGCGAGACGACCAATATGAAGATCACGACCGCGGAGGACCTGCCGCTCGCGGAGGCGATC
>Ga0210115_1000077_pt1 | contig 22718 bp, 16 predicted proteins | sample MayberryNW_TuleB_2_FD_185526 | JGI IMG/M metagenome (GOLD analysis project Ga0210115, IMG submission 185526) | Wetland microbial communities from San Francisco Bay, California, USA, that impact long-term carbon sequestration - MayberryNW_TuleB_D2... | ecosystem: Environmental > Aquatic > Marine... | reverse complement strand
TGCAGCGCCGCCGGCGCGACCGGCACCGCGCCGAGCAGGCGTTTGAGCTCCTCCGGCACCGAGGCGCGCTGCTCGGCCAGCGAGCGGGTGATCGTGCCGGCGCGCACCAACCGCGCCAGGTCGGCGTCCATCGTCTGCATCCCGACCGCGCCGGAGGTCTGCACCGCGGCGTAGATCTGGTGCGTCTTGCCCTCGCGGATCAGGTTGCGGATCGCCGGCGTCGGCACCAGCACCTCGGTGGCGACGACGCGGCCCGTCCCGTCGGCGGTCGGCAGCAGCTGCTGGGTGACGATCCCCTGCAGCGCGATCGAGAGCTGCGTACGCACCTGGCCCTGCTGCTGCGGGGGGAAGACGTCGATGATCCGGTCGACCGTCTGCGCGGTCGACTGCGTGTGCAGGGTGGCGAAGACGAGGTGGCCGGTCTCGGCCGCGGTCAGCGCGGTCGAGATCGTCTCCAGGTCGCGCATCTCGCCGACCAGGATCACGTCGGGGTCCTCGCGCAGGGCGGCGCGCAGGCCGAGCGCGAAGTCCTCCGCGTCGGCGCCGACCTCGCGCTGGTTGACGATCGAGCGTTTGTGCTGGTGCAGGAACTCGATCGGGTCCTCGATCGTGAGGATGTGGTCCTGGCGCTCGGAGTTGATCACGTCGATCATCGCCGCCAGCGTCGTGCTCTTGCCCGAGCCAGTGGGGCCGGTGACGAGGACGAAGCCGCGCGGTTTGGCGGCCAGCTCGCGCAGCACCTGCGGCACCTTGAGCGAGTCGAGCGAGGGGATGTCCTGCGGCACCAGGCGAAAGGCGGCGCTGACGGCGCCGCGCTGGAAGAAGCAGTTGACGCGGAAGCGGGCGACGCCGGGGATCGCGTAGGCGAAGTCGAGCTGTTTGTGGTTCTCGAAGCGTTTGCGCTGCTCGTCGTTGAGGATCGAGTAGACGACCTCGCGCGTCTCCTGGCCGGAGAGCACCGGGAAATCCTCCATATGCACGATCTTTCCCTTGTCGCGCATCGCGGGCGGCACGCCAGGCGTGATGTGCACATCCGACGCCCGCGTCTCCACCATCCGCGCCAGCACGGCTGCGAAGTCAAAGTCCATGCTCACGTTAATCGACCCCCCGCGCCGATCCCTTTAGGACGTGCCGCGAGTTGAGTACCCATAGTGTCCGTAAAAACGCGGCACGTCCATCGGGGGGGCGGGTGGGCTCAGGCGGTGACACGGATTACCTCCTCGAGGCTGGTGAGGCCGGCTCGGACCTTGGCCAGGCCGTCCTCGCGCAGGGTGAGCATGCCCTCCTCGCGGGCGACGGCGGCGATCTCGGCCTCGGGCTGCTGGGCGACGGTCATCTCCTTGATCCGCTCGCTCATCTTCATCACCGAGAAGATCCCGACGCGGCCGCGGTAGCCGCTCTGGTTGCAGCGGGCGCAGCCGAGCGGCTCGTAGGCCTCGAGGTCGCCGCCGACGCGGATCTCGGCTTCGGCCAGCGCCTGCGGCGGCACGATCGTGCGCCGCTTGCAGTGGGTGCAGAGCTTGCGGGCGAGGCGCTGGGCGACGACGCAATCGACGGCGGAGGCGGTGAGGAAGGCCTCGATCCCCATCTTGGTCAGGCGGGTGATCGCGCCCGGGGCGTCGTTGGTGTGCAGCGTGGTCAGCATCATGTGCCCGGTCAGCGCCGCCTCGATCGCGATCCGCGCCGTCTCGCCGTCGCGGATCTCGCCGACCATGACGATGTCGGGGTCGGCGCGCAGGATCGAGCGCAGGCCGGTGGCGAAGTCGAGCCCGGCTTTGCGGTTGACGTTGATCTGGTTGATCCCCTCGAGCCGGTACTCGACCGGGTCCTCGATCGTGATGATGTTCTTCTCGACCGCGTTGAGCTCGCCCAGCGCCGCGTAGAGCGTCGTCGACTTGCCGGAGCCGGTCGGGCCGGTGACGAGGACCGCGCCGTAGGCCTGGCCGAAGGCGTCCTCGAAGCGCGCCCGGCCATCGCCGTCCATGCCGAGGTCATCGAGCGAGCGCTGCGCGTTGTCCTTGTCGAGGATGCGGATCGTCGCGCCCTCGCCACGCTGGGTCGGCAGCGTGGTCACGCGCAGGTCGACGCGCCGGTCCTCGACCGTGACGCTGACCCGGCCGTCCTGGGGGACGCGCTTCTCGGCGATGTTGAGGTCGCTCATGATCTTCACCCGCGAGACGACCGCGGTGACCATCCGCCGCGGCACGTGCGCCGCCTCGCGCAGCACGCCGTCGACGCGGAAGCGCACCCGCATCTCCCCCTCGCCGGGCTCGAAGTGGACGTCGGAGGCGCCTTCCCCCACCGCCTGACCGAGGATGCTGTAGACGAGCTTGATCACCGGCGCGTCCTCGGCGCTGACTTCCATATCGGCGACCTCGGCCAGCTCGGCGTCTTCCTCGGCGGCGGCCTCGCCCTCGCTGACCGCCTCGCTGACGGCGCTCTGCAAGGTGTTGAGGCGGCCGATCAGCGCCTCGATGTCCTCCTCGGCGGCGACCGCGACGCGGCAGTCGAGCGCGGTCGCGATCTGGATGTCGTCGACCGCGAGCACGTTGGTCGGGTCGGCCATCGCGACCAGCAGCGTCTCCTTGTCGACGAAGCCGACCGGCAGCGCCCGGTAGCGGCGCGCGGTGTTGACCGAGATCAGGTTGGCCGCTGCCATGTCGACCTGGTAGGCGGAGAGGTCGATGTGGTCGAGCCCGTAGCGCTCGGCGACCGCGCGCGAGAGCTGGTCGGCGGTGATCGCGCCCTGCTCGATCAGCAGCCGCTCGGGCGGGCGGGCGGCGGTGCGCGCCGCCTCGATCGCCTGCCGCGCCGCGTCGTCGCCGACGTAGCCGAGGTCGACGAGGACGTCGGTGACGAAGCCACTGGAGCGACCGCGCTGCCGCGGCGGCGTCAGCCCGGGCGTGCCGCCGGCAGCCGGGTCGAGCGCCGGCGCGGTCGAGTCGCCAGAGTCGGGGACCGGCCGCAGGTGACTGGGAAAGTCCCGGGGGTCCATGCTCAGGTCAGGGGTGGTAGTCGACCGTCGGGCCCTCGTAGCCGGCGTCGATCACGGCCTGGGCGACGCTCTGGGGGCTCTGGAAGCCGTAGCTGACCGAGGCGGTTGGGACGGTCTTGTCGAGGTGCTTCGGCGTGACCACGACAAGCGCCGGCACACGGTCGACGCCGACGCCCTCGGTGATCGCGGCGTAGCGGGAGATCTTGGCCGCCGAGACGACGAAGACCGCGGCGTCGCGGAAGCCGGCGAGGCTGTCGGTGGCCGACTTGGCCAGCCGGTCGTCGATGCCCCCGTTGCGGACGAAGAGCAGGACCAGCGTGCGGTTCGCCCGCCAGGCATCGAGCACCGACCGCGGTGGCGGCGGGGCGGCAAGCGGGGCGCCGGTCGCAGCCGAGAACGATTCCGTGGCGGCGCCGGCAGCCGCTTCGGTGGCCCCTTCGACCGCCTCACCCGGGGTCGACCCGGTGGCCGAACCGCCGGCGCCGGTGCCGGCAACGGTGACGGTCGCTTCGCTCGCCCCGCTCCCGGCCGATTCTTCTTCTTCGCCGCCACCCGAGGAGAGGACGAAGAAGCCGACGGCCACCAGCAGCACGCCGACCACGGCGAGCTGTGCTATCGGGTTGCTGTTGAGCGCGTCTCTCATACTTCCGCTTATCTAGCTCGACAGCCAGCGACGAGACCTTGAGCGAGGAACCGACCCGCCCGGGCCGAGCGAGAGCGGCTCAGCAGTTGGCGTCGGGGGTGGGCGTCGCTTCGCCGCTGCACTCGACGTAGAACTGCGGGGTGAAGACCGCTGCCAGTTCCGGTTCGCCTTCGGTCGGTTCCCCTTCGGTGCTTTCGGTTTCTTCGGTCGACCACGGGTTGAGGTAGTCCGGCAGTTCGAAACCGGCGTCCTGCTTGACGATCGCGTTGTTGTCGAGGTGGACTTCCCTGCCGACGACGATGCCGATGAAGGTCGTGTTGTTCTCCAGGGTCACGTAGCTGTTCGGCGCGTAGAGAACGAGCTCGTTCGTGGTGCCGCTGTTGTTCTTCCATTCGACCGTGGTCGAGATCGAGGTCGAGCCGAGCAGGTAGAAGCCCGGCATCTCGTAGTTGCCCTGGGTCGGCTGGTAGCCGGTCGAGGTGATGTCGGCGTTGTTCCGCACGTTGAGCTGTTTGGCCCCTTCCGAGAGCCCGCAGTTCTCGGGCGTGTCGAAGAAGACGCGCACTTTCGCCCCCTCGGCCATGATCAGGTGGGAGTTGTTGCTGAGTTCGAGCGTGCAGATGAAGTAATCGCCGCCGCCCAGGGTCAGCGTCTTGTTGTTCGCGGTCGAGACCGCCCGCGTCGAGGGGTCCCAGGGTTCGGTGCTCTTCCATTTGCCCGTATAGGTGTCGGACTGACAGCCCGCTGGGTTTTCGGTGGAGATGCACTTTTCCAGCCGGTAGTTGGAGTTGTTGGTCGCGATGTCGGAGGGAATGAAGCTGCTCACCGGGGGCACCGGCACGTTGCCTTCGTAGACTTCGTAGCCGCTGCACTGCGTCCCGTTGTTCTCGAAGGTCGCTTCCTCGCCGACCCCGTGGCGGACGTTGCCGCAGACGTTGCCGTTGTTGTGGACATAGATGCTGCCGTTGCTGCCGACGCTGACCCGGGCGTCGGCGCCGTTGTCGATCTCCACGTCGTCGACGCCGATCAAGCCCTCTTCGCCACCGCCGCCTCCGCCTCCGCCACCCGCTTCGCCGCTGGTTTCTTCGCCTTCGCTGCCGTTCAGCGGCCCTTTGCCGTAGCCCTGGTTGAAGCTGATCAGGACGCGGCGGCTGACCCCGCTGGCCGTGCCCGTGACCGCTACGCAGAGCGTGAATTCACCGCAGCCGGCGCCCGCTTCGCTGACCTGGTAGCTGTATTCGGCCCCGCCGACCGCTCCGGTCACCGGCGGGCACCAGCCCGCTTCGGGCGTGGCGCCTTCCAGGCAGGGGGCCGTTTCGAGTTCCTCGGCGTCGCGGTTGAGCCGCATCGTCGCCACGTTGGCGCCGGCGTCGGCGGCGGCGATCGCGCTCTTGGAGCCGCTGTCGCGCTTGCTGCCCTGCTGCACGTCGATCGTCGCGATCACCGCGGCGCTGGCCAGGCCGACGCTGGCAACCATCGCGAAGAGCGCGGTCGGCAGCGCCATGCCGCGCTCGCTGCCGGCGAGCAGACGCAGGCGGCTGGCGATCCAGGCAACGGTCATTGCCAGACCTGATCGGCCCAGACAGCGCCTTGCTTGAGCGCTCTGCGCCTGGCGAGCGCGACCGCTGGACGCCGCTACTACCTAATTTTCCCCGACGACTCCTCTTATACCCAAAACAAAACGCAAAGTGGCACAATCTTTCCAGGGTGCCAATTCGAGATTTCGCATCCAGAGGGAGAATGCGCGCAGGGGCGTACGTCCTGCCCCTGGCTGCCGACCCGATCAACCGCGAGATCCTGCAAACGGCGCTGCAGCGGCCGATCGAAGCCTCCCCCGGAAAGGACTACGAGGTCAGCCAGGGGGGCCGCGAAATGCTCGCCGTCGCGGTGGCGCTCGAACGCTGGCTGGAGAGCAGCGGCGACGAGCAGCTCGCCTACGGCAGCGAGAAAGGGCAGCAAGCGATCGGGCTGCTTGCCGAGACCTGGTCGACCGGCATCGTCCACCTGCTCGCGCGTGAACCGCACAGCTTCGACGAGCTGAACAACGCGCTCTCCGGCCTCAGCCGCCGCGCGCTGAAGCGCCGGCTCGCGGGGATGGAAGCAGCCAACCAGATAATCGCCTTCCCCGCCGGGGGAGAGAGCGTGATCTACATGCTGAGCGATTGGATGCGAGCGGGGATCGCTCCGTTGATAGTCGCTGCGCGGCTCGAGCGGCGCGACCCGACCGAGGGGATGGCGCCGATCGACGCGCTCGACGTCGAGGCCGGCTTCCGCATGAGCCTGCCCCTGGTCACGTTGCCCGAAGAGCTGAACGGCAGTTGCCGACTGGGCATCAACCTCTGCGAGGAGGACAGCGAAGACGGGAGTGGGCCACCGAACAAGCTCACCGGCGTCAGCGCCAGGATCGAGCACGGTCAGGTGGTCTCCTGCGAGGCAGGGCTCGACAAGGCGGTCGACGCCTGGGCGGCGGGCACGGCGAACGAGTGGCTGGACACGGTGATCGATCCGCAGGCAAAGGCGCTGCGCACCGGCGGAGATGCCTGGCTGACCAAAGCGGTGATCGCCGGCCTGCACCAGGCTCTCTTCGGCGAACCGAGGGAGCAGAACCCCACCGACAGGGAGCTGTGGTGAAGCCATGATCGGCGGTGGGACCGGCGAGACCGGCTTCAGGGCGCGAACTGGCGCGGTGACGCTGCTGTTCGCGCTCGGCTCTGACCGCGAAGACGCCTTGGAGATACTCGAGGCGGCTATGGGCGGCGGCCTGCTCGAGGCCACCGAGGACGAGTACATGGACGACGAGGACGAATTCGAGGATGAGGAGGACGAGGACTACGACTCGGACGAGGAGGAGGTCGATGCGGACGAGAACCTGCTCGAGCTGCTGCCGCCGGTCTTGCTCGAATCGCAGGCGGCGCTCCGCCCGCGCTCGACGGGGAGCCCGTCTCCGAAGGGCATCCAGTTCCTCTTCGTGGTCTCCGCGCTCGAACGCTGGCTGCGCAGCTGTCCCAGCGGCGCGATCGACCTCACCGAGGACAGCGGCTCGGCCGTCGCGACGCTCGCCTGCTGCTGGTCGGCGACCGTCACCCACGCGCTTGCCGCTCTGCCGCTCACGCTGCCGGAACTGCACCGCACGGTCGCGATCCTCGACTACGAGACGGTTGAGGAACACGTGCGGGCGATGGAAAGCGACGAGCTGGTGGAAGGCCACACCGAGGCCGGCGAGACCCACTACTCGCTGAGCGAGTGGGCACGCGAGGGAATTGCGCCGCTGATCGCAGCCGCGCGTTACGAGGCTCACTACCCGGCGACCGACGTCGCGCCGCCGGACATCCTCGACGTCGAGGCGGCCTTTCACATGGCGCTGCCGCCGGTGGTCCTGCCGTCCTCGCTGCGCGGCTCCTGCCGCCTTGGCGTGCAGATACCCGGTGGAGAGGGGCTGATCGCCGGCGCGACAGCGGAGGTGGGGCGCGGGCGGGTGCTCTCGTCCTCGACCCTGCTCGAGCAACAGCCCGAGAACTGGGTCGCCGGCTCACCGCTCGACTGGATGGAGGCGGTGGTCGACCCGAGCACCGAGCGGCTCAGCTGCGGCGGCGACCCCGAGCTGGCCGGGGCGCTGATCGAGGGTCTGCACGAATCCCTCTTCGGCACTAAGGAAGAGTCGCCGCTGAGCCGATAACAGCGTCGATGTTCGAGATCGACTCAGCGCTGCGCACCCTCGTCGAGCGAGGCGGATCCGACCTGCACGTCAAGGTGGCGGCGCCGCCGATGATCCGCCTGCACGGCGAGCTCACCCCGCTCGAGGGCTACCAGCCGCTGAGCGAGGAAGACACCGAGAAGGCCTTCCACGACATCGCCGAGGTCCGCTCGCTGACCGAATTCGAGGAGGAAGGCGAGGCCGACTTCTCCTACGCGATCCACGGCCTCTCGCGCTTCCGCGTCAATACCTTCAAACAGCGCGGCTCGACCTCGATCGTCTGCCGCGCGATCCCGTTTGAAATCCGTTCGGTCGAGGAGCTCGGCCTGCCGCCCGTGGTCACCCACCTGGCCGAGGAGCAGCGCGGGATCATCCTCGTCACCGGCACGACCGGCTCGGGCAAGAGCACGACGCTGGCGGCGATGATCGACCACATCAACCGCAGCCGCGCGCACCACATCGTCACGCTCGAGGACCCGATCGAGTACCTGCACGAAGACAAAGGCTCGATCGTCAACCAGCGCGAGGTCGGCGCCGACACCGGCAGCTTCGCCCGCGCGATGCGCCGCGTCCTGCGCCAGGACCCCGACGTGATCCTGATCGGCGAGATGCGCGACGAGGAGACGGTGCGCACGGCGCTCTCGGCAGCGGAGACCGGGCACCTCGTGCTCTCCACCGTGCACACGCTCGACGCGACCGAGACGATCAACCGGATCATCGACTTCTTCCCGCCCCACCTGCAGCACCAGGCGCGGGTGATGCTCGCCTCGACCCTGAAGGGGGCGATCGCGCAGCGGCTCGTGCCCGACCTCAGCGGCGAGGGTCGCGTCCCCGCCTCCGAGGTGATGGTCGTCACCGGCCGCGTCCAGGACCTGATCCTCAACCCCGAGGAGACGGGCAAGATCACCGAGGTGATCGCCGAGGGCGAGTACTACGGCATGCGCACCTTCGACCAGTCGCTGCTCCAGTACGTGATGGAGGGCAAGGTCGCCGAGCAGGTGGCGCTCGACTACGCCTCCAGCCCGCACGACTTCAAGCTGATGCTGGCAGCCGGCGGCCAGCGCGCCAGCGGCATCGAGCAGCTCGCCGGCTCCTCGCCCGGGGCGTAGGGCCGCGGGCGCAGCGGGCGTGCATAGGCCCTCCACCTACCCGGACAACCGAACGCCGCGGGGAAAGGCAAAGAAAAACCCCGCGGCGCCCAGCCGAACAAATGGAGGGCCGGCGGGGAGAAAATAAGGGGAAAACTCCCCGCCCGGAGAGGAGACTCCCCCCTCCGTTCTATGGCACAGCCTTATGTATATCACAGATGCAGCTATCGGTACAACCCGGATCTCAAGATCTCAATAATTCTCATTAACGCACTCATTCGTGTCATAATGCCGGCGGGTGGCCGATCATGAGTTCAGCGGCGAGGGCTTCCGGGCAAGGGCCGGGTCGCTCACCCTGCTCTACCTGGCCAGCTCGGTCGAGCGTGAGCTGCTGCGCAGGTTGCTGGCCGAAATGATCACCGGCGTGCAGCTCGTCGAGTCCTGGGAGCTGCCCGACGCCGACGACCCGGTCGATCCCGCGGTGGTCTTCTCCGACACCTATCTGATCGAACCGGTCAACCCAGACGACGATCCCAAGGACCCCGACACGATGTTCCAGCCGACGGCCGCCGGCCGGGAGGTGCCGTTCGTCGGCGAGGTGCTCAAAGACTGGCTGCGCCGCTGCCCGGGCGGGCCGCTAGAGCTGGGTGTCGAAGCGGGTCCGGTGCTGTGGCCGCTGCTGAGCGCATGGTCGGCAACCGTGCTGCACGCCTTCGCCGACGGGCCGCGCACGATCGGCGAGGTGAACGAAGAGATCCACGCGCTCGCCTTCGAGCAGGTCGAGACCCGGGTGGAATTGCTCGAGGAGGCGGAGCTGCTCGAACCGCGGCCCGCCGCCGGGCCGGACGAGGAAGAGCGCTTCGCCCCGACCGACTGGCTGCGCTTCGCGGTCGCCCCGCTGTCCGCCGCAGCGCGGATGGAGCTGCGCCACCCACCCGGGGACACGGCGCCGATCGCGGTCGGCGACGTCGAGACGGCCTTCCAGATGACAGCGCCGCTGCTGCGCCTGCCCGTGGAGCTGGCCGGAACCTGCTCGATGGCGGTGGAGCTCGACGCGGAGGTGGGCGAAGCACAGGCCGGCGTCACCTTCGAAGTGAAGGACGGGCGGGTCGCCGCCTGCCGTGCCGGGATCGACGAGGGCGCCGACGCCTGGGGCACCGGCTCAACCGCCGACTGGCTGGAAGCCGTGATCGAGGGCAGGGCCGAGCGCCTCGACAGCGGCGGCAACCTCAAGCTCGCGAGCGCCCTGCTCGCCGCGCTGCACCGCACGCTCTTCGGTTAGTTCCCTAGCGGGTGAACTTGAAGCTTTGCCTGTCCTCGTCCCAGCGCATCCCGACACAGAGGCTTTCGGGGGTGACGTTGAGCGCGCTTGCGAGCTTGATGATCGTGCCCAGCCGCGGCTCCCGCCCACCCCGCTCCAGCAAGGAGATCTCGGTGCGGTGCAGGTCGCAACGGTCGCCCAGCTCCTGTTGGGAGATCCGAGCCTTCGCGCGCGCCTCGCGCAGGTTGATCGAGAACCGATCACGGGGGGTATCTGGAAACATGATCGATGAACTTATTACGTCGACAGCCATAATGCAACCCCTGCTCGTACCGGAAGGCTTGATCGGCGAATGCTCGCCCGGCGATCCCGCGGTGACATGCTGCCGTAATCAACCATTCTCAAATAAAACTGATCAATGGCATAATGCTCCCACTTGGCTGGAAACTCGGTCAACGGGAGCGGGAATGAGGCGCGCCCCGGTGCGCAGATCCTGACGCTGCTCGCGGCACCGCTCACCGGCCCGATCCTCAAATCGCTGATTGACGAACCCAAGCGCCTGACCAGCCTGAGGCAGGAGGTCGACTTCCCCGCGATAACGACGCTGCGGGGGCAGCTGCGCCGGCTGGTCGAAGTCGGTGCGGTGGAGAAACGGCGAGGCGACCGATTTCCGGGTGCGCTCACATACGCGCTGACGGAGCCCGGCAGCGGCCTGCGGAGCGTCTCACGGGTGCTAGAGCGTTGGCTCGACCACGCCCCTGACGGGTCGCTGCCGGCGGCGGGGAACGCAGCCAGGGCAGCGGTCAAGGCACTCACCGAGGCATGGTCGACGAGGATGCTGCGCGCTCTCGCCGCCGGCCCTCTGACGCTCACCGAGCTCGACCACCTGATCGGCTCGCTCAGCTATCCCTCGCTCGAGCGCAGGCTGGCCGCGATGCGACTCGCCGGCCTTGCGGTCGCTCGGCCGGGCGATGGCCGCGGCACTCCGTACGAACTCACCGCCTGGGCACGCACGGCGGTCGCGCCCCTGGCCGTTGCCGCCAACTGGGAACGGCACCACCTCCCCGGCGACGCGATCCCGATCACGGCTCCGGACGCCGAAGCAGCCTTCCTGCTCGCCGCGCCCCTGCTGCACGTCGATGCGCGGCAGACCGGCACGTGTCGGCTCGCTGTCGCGTTCCCGCGCGGCCGCCGTCGTCAGCTCGCGGGTGCGACGATCGCCGTCCAAGCGGGCGAGGTGGTGTCCTGCACCGCCGCGCTTCGGGAAGACGCGAACGCTTGGGCGGTTGGCTCGGCGGAGGCCTGGCTCGAAGCCCTGTTCGACGCTCGCACCGAGCGTCTGAAGCTGGGTGGCAGGCGCCGCCTCGCCCTCGATCTCGTCGCCGGCTTTCGGCGAGCGCAGTCTGGTGTTTCTTTATAAAAGCAAAATTGCCCTTGACAAGCGGGTATGCAATCAACGATGATGGATCGAACTGATCTTTTCTTAAGATCAGAAACTATACTGTTTATACAGTGGGAGGATGTATGCGTATGATCCAGTCGAAAGTCCCTGCCAGGCTGCTCACCGCCATTGGGGCGGCGATCTTGGCCCTGGCCCTACTCGCCCCGGTCGCGTCGGCTGAAACCGAACCGGCCGAAGGCTACGAACAGTTCGCGTCCTGCCCTGATCAAGGGGAAAGCGCGACCTCCGTCATCTGCATCCGCTCGGATGTGACCGGCGGGCATCTCGACGTTGGCAACAAAGAAGTTCCGATTGAAAATCCGCTGACGCTGGAAGGTGGCGTCAACGCGGAATTCGAAGAATTCACCCCCGGCCCCGGCGGCGGTCTGTCCAAAACGCCGCAGAAAGTCCCGGGCGGTGTCATCGGGCTCACCGGCCTGACCTGGCTGCTCGAATTCTTCGGCAGCGAAGCACTGACCCTGTACGCGACCACTGAACTCGCCGGCTCACCGACCGGCTTCACCTTCAGCTCGGTGACGATTCCGATCAAAGTCCACCTGACCAATCCGGCGGGCCTGCTCGGCAGCACCTGCTACCTGGGCTCAGTATCGGAACCGGTAGTGCTCAACCTGATCACCGGTACGACCGAACCGCCGCCGCCGAACGAACCGATCAGCGGCAAATCAGCGGAACTGGAAGTCGACGGGAAAGTCATCGTTCATTTGAACAACGGCACCTTCGTCGACAACTCGTTCGCCGCACCGGGCGTCAACGGCTGCAAGCTGGTGCTCTTCGGGTTCATCCCGATCAGCATCAACGGCCTGATCAACGAAATCTCCGAACTCCCGTCCCCGGCGGGAACCAACGAGGTGGTGCAGGACTTCGACATCGAATTCACTGCACGGTCGAACGTCTACCCGTAGCAATCGATCGCTCCGATCGATCGACGCAGAAGGGGCCGGGTCTGGCTTTGCCCGGCCCCTTCTACGCATACGGTAGCTCGCCGGTGTCGTGCAGCTCGTGGCGCAGCGAGTTGATCGTCGCCCCGATCAGCAGCGCCAGGCTGAGCAGGTAGAACCAGAGCAGCGCGATCAGGACGAAGCCGACGGTCGAGCCGAAGCGCGAGAGGCTCGAGACGTTGGCGAGGTAGAAGGGGAAGGCCCAGTTGACCGCGACCGCGGCGACGGTGACGAAGGCGGCGCCGGGCCAGACGTCGCGCCAGGGCATGTGCCCCTTCGGCACCGCCCAGTAGATCGTGCAGCAGATCGCGAACACGATCGCCACCGCGAGCCCGAGCAGCAGCGCCGTGTCGATCGCCCTGATGTCGGAGAGGCCGAGTGGCAGCCGGTCGGTGCTCGAGACCAGCGCCGCCTCGATCGTCGGCACGACGATGCTCGCCGCGATCAAAAACGCGACCACGCCGAGCATCGTGAAGGAGAAGCGCTTCTGCTCGATCCAGCCGCGCGTCGGCACGTGGTAGATGCGGCCGAAGGCGGTGTCCATCGCCCCCCAGAAGGAGGCGCCGATCCAGAGCGAGCCGAGCAGCGCCGCGATCCCGATCGTCGTCGCATTGCCCTCGATCCGTTCGAGCACGTCCGCGAGCGTGCGCTGCTCGGTGTTGGGGAAGAGCCGCTGCAGGTCGTCGAGCACCCCGGCCTCGACGCCCTCGATCTTCAGCACCTGGCCGAAGACGAAGAGGACGAGCAGGGCAAAGGGGAAGACGGCGAGCATCAGGTTGTAGGCGACCATCGCCGAGAGCCCGGTGACGTTCTCGCGGTAGGCGCGCAGCCAGAAGGCGCGCAGCCAGGGGCGTGGATTTCGAGTGAGCTTGAGCACAGACAGCCTTGACTTCAAAAACTGAAGCGCCTATCATGCGAACAGACGTTTGAGGCCGTCGAGGGACTTCGAGGCCGCTTCCCTACTTCGCGGACCACGTCGCGGGTCCGCTTTTTTGACGCAGAAAGACGGGTGCAGAATAGATGCTGGTTGCAGAGCTTCAGGAGCTCGAGGAGGTCAAAGGGCTGATCCACAGGGGTCAGCAGCTCGGCGTGCTCACCTTCGGCGACATCGCCTCCGCGGTGTCCGAGGTCGACCTCGACGAGTCTGACGTCGAGGACCTCTACGGCCACATCGAGAAGCAGGGCATCGAGCTGGTCGAGGACATGGACCCGGCCCAGAAGGCGGCCGCCGAAGCGATGCCCGCCGATACCGGCCGCAAAGGTCGCCGCCGCAGCAAAGCGACGATCGACCTCAAACCGGACATGACCACGGACAGCCTGCAGCTGTTCCTCAAGGACATCGGCAAAGTCCGCCTCCTGACCGCGCAGGAGGAGGTCGAACTGGCAAAGCGGATCGAGCGCGGCGACCTCGAGGCGAAGCGGAAAATGGTCGAGTCCAACCTGCGCCTGGTCGTCTCGATCGCGAAGAACTACCGCAACCAGGGCCTCCCCTTCCTCGACCTGATCCAGGAGGGGACGCTGGGCCTGGTCCGCGCCGCAGAGAAGTTCGACTACCGCAAGGGCTTCAAGTTCTCGACCTACGCGACCTGGTGGATCCGTCAGGCGATCGCCCGTGCCCTCGCCGACAAGGCGCGCACGATCCGCATCCCGGTCCACGTGGTCGAGAAGCTGAACAAGATCGGCCGCGCCGAGCGCAAGCTGGTCACCGAGCTCGGCCGCGAGCCGACCCCGGAGGAGATCGCCGAGGTGACCGGGATCGACCCCGAGGAGGTCGACTCGATCAAGCGCTCGGCCCAGTCGCCGGTCAGCCTCGAGAAGCCGGTCGGCGACGAGGAGGAGTCCGAGTTCGGCCAGTTCATCGCCGACGAGAAGGCGGAGTCGCCATTCGACCGCGCCGCCGACCTGCTGACGAAAGAGGCGCTGAAGGAGGCCCTGGAGAACCTCTCCTACCGCGAGCGCCGGGTGCTCGAACTCAGGTACGGACTGGGAGGCGAGCACCCGCGGACCCTCGACGAGGTCGGCCGCACCTTCAACGTCACCCGCGAGCGCATCCGCCAGATCGAGAACCAGAGCCTGAAGAAGCTTCAGCAGCTCGGCGAAGCGCAGAAACTGCGCGAAGTCACCTGAGCTGCGCCGTCATTCGCCGTTCCCCTTCCTACCCCCCTTTTCGCCACCCCCACCGCGCTGGCTCGGCGGCAGGACGCCACCCGGCGGTGGTGGCGGCGCAGGGCCGTTGTCGCAGACGAACACGCCGTAGGCTTTCATCAGCTTGCCCGCCTTGGCGAACGCGGCTTCGAATTCTTCGAAGGTCTTGATGTCCGGCATCGCCGCCACCTCTTCGATCCCTTCCTGCTGGGCGTCGAGGAACGCTTCGATCTCCTTTTCCTCCCCCATCGGCGCTCCCAATGCGGCGATCTTGAGGCTTTCGGCTTCGACCGTCGGCAGCAACAGCGTCGTCGTCAGATCCGCGAACAGCTCCGATTCCGGTTTGCCTTCCTTGCGATGCCGCAGCGCATAGGCTTCCATCTGCGCGATCCGCCCGCTTTTCTCCTGCCCGCAGGCGGCGTTCGCCCGCTTGACGAACTGCGCCTTGCTCATCGAGGTTTTTTTGAGCTTGCCGATGCCGACGCCTTCCCCGGTTTCCCCGGGTGGCCCGTTGCCGGAGCCTTCGCCCGGCTTCGAGCTCGAAGCCGGTTCGGCTCCCGAGCCCGTCGCACTCCCGTTTCCGTTTTCGTCGCCGCCGCCACAGCCTGCGACGAGCATCGCGGCGACCGCCGCAGCGACAACAGCAACAAATACCATTCGTGCGTTCAAGAGCCTTCCCACCTTCCCCCACTCGTGTAGTTCGGTAATTGATTTTATTTTACTAAATTATAGAATTCACGGTGATCCATGCGGCTGAGATACCTATGCGCAACGATTCTCACGCTCGCCGTTCTGGCAACGGCGAGCTTCGACTTTGCCGGTTGCGGAGGCGGCGACGAAAGCTACGCAGAGGTGATCCGTGGACTTAAGCGAGCGGCGATGTCCAACGCAGGCTACGACGCCGTTTCGCGCGCTTCGGGAATGAGCCGTGCGGAGCGGGCCTCGCTCGAATCCTTTTGCAACGCCACCCAGCGCATGCTGGTCGCCGGCGAAGGGCGGAAGATCGCCGAAACCCGCTACTACATCAGCAGGATTTCGACCGATGCCGAAGCGTCACTCGACTTCCCCTCTACGGACGCCGTCGATGCGGCGGTCGCCAAGCTCAACGGGCTCTTTGGCCTGAGATCCTTCGACGGCCACTCTGCCCGTCCCTTCGCCAGGGCGTGCTTCCACTGACTTGAGAGCAAAAACAAGTGAGCCTCGCAAGCTCAGCCGCTGGCGCAGGCTTTCAAGCCGTATACGCGGGCGAGGTCCCCCGCTTCCTTGAAGATGCGTTCGATCTGAAACCTCGATTTGACTTCCTTCTGTGCCGCCAACTCTTCGACACCTTTCCGCTGAGCGCCGAGGAACGCTTCGATCTCCGCCTCATCGCCCGCCGGCGCCCCGAGCGCCTGAATCTTGGCGATCTCAGCTTCGATGATCGGCACGTACACCGCCCGGTTCGCCTCTGCCAGCACTTCCGCCGGGACCCCTCCCCTCGACTGGTGTTTCTGGAAGTACACCCCCATTCTTTCTAGTAGTTCTTCTCTTTCGCGCGTGCAGAACGCGTTCACCCGATTGACGAACCTCACCTTCGTCAACGACGAGGTGGTAACGCTCGTGTCGGCCGCAGACCCCGAGCCACCGGAGCCGCCTTCTGGGCCCGAGCCTTCCCTCGCGGTCGAGCCTTCCCGTGAAGCCGGCCCCTCATCGCTCCCTCCCCCGCATCCTACGGCCAGCACCGTCATCGCCAACGCAATGGCAAGCGGGGTCGGCGGCCGGAGGGCAGAGGCGATGGGTTTAAACATTACAACATATTAGCAGTATAAAGATTTTTTCTAGAGTAAAATCTTGGCTCCTGTGCTCCGCTCGGAGCGGCGGCGCGCCTACCGCGCCCGGCGGTGGCGGCTGTGCGCACGGTTGCGCGTGGCCCTCTTGCACGAGAGAGCCCTGACAAGCGGACGGCGCAGCAGAGACCTGCCGTTCTGGGCGCGCATGCCGGCGCGGGCGCGGTGCCTTGCGCGGCAGATGTTCGTGCTGTTGACGAACAGGCCCTTTTGGCCGCCCTGCATGTCGACGACTGCGCGACTCACGGGGGCATCGGGGGAGTCCTGCACGGTCGCCCGGAGACGGCCGTGCACGGAGTCGATGCGCACCGCTACCTCGAGGTCGACGAGGCCGTGCAGGGCGAAGACGGCGTCTGGCAGGTTGTGGCTGGAGGATCTGAGGTAGACCGGCCCCTTCAGCGGTTCGGCGAGCAGCGGCGTCCAGACGCGCACGTGGCCGTAGACCGAGCCCTTGGGGCAAAGCTCGCCATGGCCGGCACCCGCGGCGAACTGCACGCGGGTGCAGATCGTGCGGAAGTGGCCCTGTTCGATGAACTCCGAGCGCGGAAAGGCGAGGGCGAGGCGGCGCAGGTTGGCGTCGCCGTGCTTGCGTGGGATGTAGACAGCGCGCAGCCTGGGGAACTTGCCCCTCCTGGTCCCGCCTCTCAGCTGAAGCCCGAGCTGCGGTTTGAAGCCGAGCTTTGCGCAGTTGACCGCCCGGAAGGGGGCCGAGAGGCCAACCGGCGAATCTGGGAGGGGGGCAAGCGCGGTGCCGCCACCCCAAAGCGTCGCCCTCGTCTCCTCCAGCGCGCAGGAGGTCGGGTTGAGGGTAAAGTCCGGGCGGTCGGTAAAGACGCGTAGGTCCCTGACGTTCAGCGGGATGCCTTTGAGGATGTGGGGGATCGGATCGGAGGCCGAGCCGTCGACTTCAGCCTCGCCGCTGACCGGGTTGACGGTGAGGGCAAGGCGCACGACGACGGTGCCGGCGTCGAAGGGCCCGGCCACCGCGGGGGTGACCGCCACCACCGAGAGAGGGTCGCCGTTGTAGGGGCCGGCCAGGTAGAGATAGCCGGGGACGTAGGTGAGCGCGGAGCCGACACCGGCTCCGGCCAGGGTGCGGCCGATCCGGCTGCCCTGCGGGCAGGAGGGCGAGGCAAGCTCCTCACGCCCGGTCTTGACCCAGGAGCGGGAGATCTGCTCCTCAGAGCACCGCGAGACCCCGGCGAGGCGGGCGAGCACACCTGCCGGCAGCACCGAAGAGAGCTTGGTCATGTCCTGTTCGCCGTCGGCGCGGGTGAGACGCATGTAGAAGGGGGCGTAGGCGCCGGCGGCGGCGCTCAGGCTGCCCGCTTCGAAACCTGGCCCGAAAGGCGCCTCGCCGCCCGGGCAGTCTCCGCCACCCACCCCGCGGGTTATCCGGAAGCTCGCTTCGCGGGTGAGAACCTCGCCCGGTCGCGCCCAAGGGGTCAGCCTGGCGACCGTGGCGAAGCTGCCGCAGCCTGGCGGGGAGATCAGCGGCGGGCGCACCCCTTCGCGGAAGTGGAACTCGAAGTGGGTGAAGGGAACCTGGGGGGCGTCGTCGACGGTGGTCACCAGCTGTCCCGTGTCCGGGTCGGGCTCGACCTTGGCCGGCACCTTGACCAGGATCCCGTTGCGGGCATTCTTGAGCACGATGTAGAAGGCAATGAGCGAGTCGAAGGGGTTCTCCGCGCCGGAGGCGGCGGTCGCCGGGTCATCGGAAGCGGCAATGAAGACGTTGCCCTTGACTTCTTCGTCCAGGAGTGGCGTCCGCACCGAGACCGTGCCGATCTTGGAGGCGTCGGGGCAGCCCTCCCCCGCCGCGGCGGCGAGCGTTTCGCGCTCCAGGTCAGCCGGGGTGCAGACGTCAAGCCCTTCGGCCAGCGAGGGGTTGGCCGTCATCCCGCGGGGCAGGGCGACTTCGATCCGCTTGAGGTCGGATTGGGCCCTGCCGTCGGGTTCGATCAGCCCTTCGCCGCTGTGGTCGATCGGGTCCTCGAAACTTAACTCGAAGTCCAGGCCGCTGCCGGTGGCGGCCGAGTCGGTGCTTGCCCGCGAGCCAATGCTGGGGTTGAATTCGAGTTCCTCGCAATCCTGAAACGCGTCGGTCGGGGCCGAGCCCGAGACGAAGGCGCCCGGGTTCCACCACGAGTCTGCTTCCCAGCGAGAGGTCAGCGGTCCCTCGCAGGCACGCGGCAGAGTGAGGAAGGGATTCTGGGGTGCTTCGGAGGGGCATTGGGAGGCTTCTTCGGCGGCTTTGCCCTGCTTGAGGTTGAGATGGCCGTCGACGATCAAATCTTTGACGTCGGGGGAGGCGAAGGAGCCGGCGACGCAGCCGCTGCCGCGAGCGAAGTCGTGGGCGGGGTCGGCGGGTTCGCCCCACAGCTGCGTGGCGGCACCGAACACGGTCAGTGGCTGGGGGCTGTTGGGGATGCGGGCGACGATGTTGTTGTCGGGGGAGGTCTTCAGGCCAACGTCGATCGTCACTGGCACCGCGTTGATCGCGAAGCCCAGCCGGGCGGCCGCGCCGGGGGGCGGGACGAGGTTGTAGATCGAGGCGTAGAGGGCTTCGCCGGGGTTGTTGAGCAGGACGGCGGTCACCCCGACGACGGTCTCGTCCGCGCAGGTGGGAAAGTTGTCGACTATCGTCGCGAACTCGACCGTCGGGCAGCGCGGCACCGCGGTAGCCGAGCCGGCCAGGCCCCGGATCTGCTCAAGGAGCAGGTCCTTGATGTCGCCCTCGACTTCCGGTTCGCCGGCTCCGTTTTCACGAGTGTTGGCTTCGAAGAAAGTTTCCATCGCGAATGGGTGCGAACCCGCTAGAGTAGCGGGGGAGCCGTCCTCATCCAAGAAGCGGACCTCAAAGCCCTTCAGGCCGAAGGAGGCCTGCGCCGGAGCGGCGAGCGCCAGCAGGCCGAGCGCGGTCGCGAGGATCGTGGCGAAGCGCCTCATCGCGTCCCTCCCCGCTCGGCGCGGGCTGCTCGCTCGCGGCAGCGCCTGGCCTGTTTGGCGCGGGCGCGGGCGCGGCGCGCGAGCCGGTGCGCGCGGCTGCGCAGCACCCTTGCGCGAGCCCCCTCGGCTCGGCTGACGCGGCGGGTGAGCCGGTGCGCGCGACCACGCAGGCGCCCGGCCCGCTGTGCTGCGCGGTTGCAGCGGGCGAGGCCGCCCACGGTGAGGTTCCCATCGCCAGCCGCCGCCGCGCTCGGTGGGCTGGGCGGCTGCGGGCCGGCGGGGACCGGCTGGCAGGCGTCGCCCGCGCATTCGGGGGCGGCGGGCTCCGGCGGCGGGAAGCCCCCTTCGGCGCGCGCGTCGTAGACGTCGCGCAGGCCGCTGTCGCTGTCGCGCGGGTCGATCGAGCTCACGGTGTCAAAGAAGACGTCGCCGCCGTCGGCCGAGGCGTCGACGAAGTGCGAATCGGAGGCACCGGCACCGGTCGAGATCAGGCTGAGGCAGCCCTCGTTGCGTGGCGAGTAGTCGCTGTCGGAGACCCGGCAGCCGTGCGCCCCACCGCTCCCGGCGGCCTCCCACTCATAGACGTCGAGCGCTTCGTTGCGGTCGGCCGGCAGGACCTGGTCGTGGGCCTCGAAGAAGAGCCTGCTGCCGTCGTCTGAGAGCGCCCGGCGCACGTAGTTGGGCAGGTTCTGATCTGGGACGAAGGCCGCCACCTGGCCGCCCTGTTCGAGCTGGCTTTGCGCCGGACGCTCCCCCGAGGGTCTGCACGACGCGCAGACGAGGTGCCCGCTCACGGCGTCGTAGCGGAAGACCTCCGCCGCCGCCTTGCCGCCGGCGGAGTCGGTGCTGTCATAGCCAGTCAGGGGCCGCACCGAGGTGAAGGCCAGGAAACGCCCGTCGGGGCTGACCTGGGCGTCGGGAACCGTCGAATCGACACCGCTGCTGTTGCCGCTGTCGATCCGGTGCGCGCCGCCGCGGTCGACTTGGTCGATCGTCGCGACGAACTCGCTCGCGCCGCCGTGACGCATGTAGAGGTTCCACTCCCCGTCGAGCGCTTCCTCGCCGCGCTCGTTGGGGCCCGAGCCAGCGATCGCTTCGCGCGAGGTGAAGTAGAGGTAGGAGAGGTCCTCCGAGGAGCCGACAACGCCGCCCGCCCGCGCGGCGATCTTGCTCGTCGCCGCCGGTTCGGGCGCCTCGGGGTCAGCCGTTTCGAGCGCCGCATCGACGTCAAGCCGCCACAACTCCCCGCCGGTCAGGAAGACAACCGCCGAACCATCGGCGCTCGCCGTCTGGTAGAGCGCACCGGCGGAGGAGACCGCCGCCGAGACCGGCACCGTCAGCGCGTTGTCTACGCGCGCGTAGAGCGCCCTCGCGCCGGAGAGCAGTTCGGAGGTCCAAAAGACTCGCGAGCCGTTCGTCGAGACCGCCCGCACGACGTTGCCGGCGGTCGCGACCTGCCCGTGCGTCGAGCCGACCTGCGAGTCGGCCGCGTCAGCCGCCCCGCCCGGCAGCGCGCTGACCAGGTGCAGGGCGCCGTCGCTGAAGTCGAAGACTCCCCTACCTTCTCCTTCCCCCGGCGCCGAGGGCGGCGGCGAGGAGTTGAGCCCCACCTGGGCCTGAAAGACGGCATGCGCGCCGCCCGCGGAGACGTTCAGCGGCTTCGTGAAGAGGTCGGTTTCCCCGAAGGCCCGGGCGCTGTGCCAGATCGGCTCGCCGCCGACCGTCATCGCGGTGTAGGTGTCGGCGCCGGCGCCGCAATTGCGCCGCAGGTAGACGTTGGTGTGGCCCGCGATCGCCCCCGCCGCCAACGGCACCAGGTTCTCGTCTTCGACCAACGCCAGGCAGAGGTCAGCGCTGAAGACGCCGAAGTGCTCCCTCAGGTCGAAGGCGGTGCTGAAGACCGGATCGAAGACCGTCGTCCCCTGCGGCGGGTCGAGCGAGTGCGTCGACCAACCCCCGGCGCCGCGCGTCGCCAGATACTGGGAGTAGAAGTGTGCGCCGGGGGCATCGCCGAAGGCGGTGCGCGAGACGTACGCGAGCCGGCCACCGCCGGCCGCCGCCTGCCCGGCTCCGAAGACGAAACCGGCGGGCAGCACCTCCCCGCCGCCCTTGTCGGGCGGACTGACCATCTCGTAGGCGCGGCACTCTGGCAGGCGCACGCCCGGGCCCATGCGGTAGCCCTGGTTGGGGCAGTCGGTGTCGGGCGCAACCGGCGCCTCGGCGGTGAAGGAGCGGTCCGGGCCTTCGTTTACGCATTCCCGCGCCGGCTCTGCTTCCACGCAGTGGCTGCCGGCCACCACGCGGTAATGGTAGGTAACGCCGGGTAGGAGCCCGGTGAGCTGGACGCTTTGGAGGTGAGCTTCTTCGTCTTCGCCGGCGAAGCCGTCGGGAACGGGCGTCGCAGCGCAGGGATTGGCCGAACAGGGGCCGGCGGTTCCGTACTCGAAGCGGTAGCTGGTTTCCTCGCCCCGTGGGTTGATCTCAGCCGCGAGCGTCGCCGTGCGTTCGCCGACGCCTTCGGTCCAGCTCGCCTCGATCGCCGGGCCCAGGGTGGAGAACGCTTCGTCTTCGCCCGCGCCTCGCACGGCTTCTTCGCCGCCGCCGAGCAGCGCGGTCAAGCGAAAGTGGTAGGTGGTGCCGACGTGCAGGGCGGTAATCGCGGCGCGGACGTTGACGAAGCTCGAACCTTCGCCCAGTTCGGAGAGCGATTCCAGTGCAGCCCAAACGCCCGGTTCGGCTTCGTATTCCCCGCAGGGCACCGTTTCGCCGTAGAGGTCGCTCTCGCCGTACTCGAACACGCAGCCCCCGACCGGCTTACCGGCCGGGTTGACCCTGCCGTTCAGGGTAGCCCCTTCGGGGCCGATTTCTCCGGCCGGCTCGGTGAACACGGTGGTCGTCGTGGTGAGCGCGCGGATGGCGCTCTCGAGGCGCCCGTTAGCGTTGGCGGCGGCGAGACGGAAGTCGTAGATGGTGCCCGGCGTCAGCCCGGCGAGCGCGGCGTGCACCGCGACCTCTTCGGTCCCCGAGCCAATCCCCCCGGCGCTCGGTTCCGTGCAGGGCGCTTCCCCGGCGCCGGCGAACGGGTCGGCCTCGGCCGCTTCGTTTGCCTGGCGCTCGGCGCGGGCGATGTATTCGAAGGTGCACTCGCTCGGCACGATCCCGTTCGGGTAGACCGCGCCGCTCAGCTCCGCCACCGTCGCCCCCACTTCGCTCGCCGTGGCGATTGCCGGCAGCGCCAGGGCAGGCCCTTCCTCGTAGACCGCGACCGAGCTCGACTGGCTGTCGTAGAGCCGTTCGCCGCTCGCGTCGAGCGCCAACCCGAAGCCGGGAGAGCCGGAGTCGGCGTGGGCAGCCAGCTGGGTGCCGGTAGCTGGGTCGAGCTCGTAGAGAACCTGACCAGCGGTCGTGCCGCTCGGCGTCGTGTAGAGGCTCCCGCCGGCGGGGTCGAGCGCCAGCGCGTGAGCACCGGTGCCCAGCGGCGGCGGGACGAAGGCCGGTTCGAGCGCCAGTGCCCCGCTGAGGCGATAGACCTCGCTCGCACCCCCTTGGACAAAGGCGCCGCCGGCGGGGACCGCGGCGAGGCGGTCGGGTTTGTTGCTGGCGGTGAACAGGCCGGGCGCGCTGGCCGCGAGGAAGTGGCCTTCTGAGTCGAACTTCTGTACCCGTTTGTTGCCAATGTCGGCGAGGTAGACGTTTCCGGCGGTGTCGACGCCGATG
>Ga0210115_1000076_pt1 | contig 22776 bp, 17 predicted proteins | sample MayberryNW_TuleB_2_FD_185526 | JGI IMG/M metagenome (GOLD analysis project Ga0210115, IMG submission 185526) | Wetland microbial communities from San Francisco Bay, California, USA, that impact long-term carbon sequestration - MayberryNW_TuleB_D2... | ecosystem: Environmental > Aquatic > Marine... | reverse complement strand
GCAAAGGCGACGCTCGCGCGCGCCATCGGTGTCGCGGAAGAAGCGACCCGGACCTATCTCGGAGGCGTTCACTAATGTCGGTGCGTCACAGAATCGCCAGCCGGCTCCAGCAGGTCGGAGCGGGCCGGCTGCGCGTGTTCCTGATCGCCGGTTTGATCGTCGTGCTCGCCATCGGCCTCGTCTGGTGGCACTACTCGGGCCGCGAATCGACCGACGATGCGCAGATCGATGCGCACATCACGCAGATCGCCGCGCGGGTCGGCGGGATGGTGCGGCAGGTGCACGTCCGCGACAACCAGCCGGTCGCGGCCGGGACGGTGCTCGTCGAGATCGATCCGCGCGATTACCAGATCGCCGTGCAGCGCTTCGAGGCGGAGCTCGCCGCGGCGCGTGCGGCGGCCGAGGCCGCGCGCGTCAACGTCCCGATTGCCCGCACCGAGTCGACCTCCGGCGTCACCGCCGCGCAGGGCGGCGTCGCGCAGGCGGAAGCGGCGCGCCTGTCGGCCGAACGCGAGATCGCATCGGCACATGCGCGGCTGGCATCGGCGGAAGCCACCGCACGGCAGCGACAGGCGGAAGCCAACCGCGCGACCAAGGACGTCGAGCGTTTGAAGAACCTGATTGCCAAAGACGAGATCTCGCAGCAGCAATACGATGCGGCCGCTTCGGCCGCGGAGGCCGCCAGCGCGTCGGCCGATGCCGCACGCGCCGCCGTGCAGGAAGCGCACACGGCGGTGGCCGTCGCCGAGAGCCGGGCGAAGCAGGCAGATGCGGCGCTGGACCAGGCGCAGGCGTCGTACCGGGCTTCGCGGACCGCGCCGGAACAGATTCAGGCGACCCGCGCGAATGCCGACGCGGCGGCGGCGCGCGTGCAGCAGGCCGAGGCGGCGCTCGCGCAGGCGCAGTTGAACCTGGAACACGCGACCGTGCGCGCGCCGACGGCCGGCGTGGTGAGCCGGAAGACCGTGGAGGTCGGCCAGGTGATCCAGCCCGGACAGCCCCTGCTCGCGCTCGTGGATCTCGATCACCTGTGGGTGACCGCCAACTTCAAGGAGACCCAGCTCGGGGACGTCCGCGTGGGCCAGCGGGTTCGCGTGGAGGTGGATGCGATCGACGGCAAAACCTTCACCGGGCACGTGGACAGCGTCGCCGCGGCGACGGGGGCGCGATTCAGCCTGCTGCCGCCGGAGAACGCCACCGGCAACTACGTCAAGGTCGTCCAGCGCCTGCCGGTGAAGATCGTGTTCGACCCCGGGCAGGATCCCGATCGGCAACTGCGGCCGGGGATGTCAGTCGTGCCCACGGTGTTCGTGCGATGACGACCGGTCCGAGGAGCTATCCCCTCCTGATCGCACGGGGTCTGTCCCCGATCGGCGGCACGCAGCGCTGACGCGGGGACAGTCCCGAAAATCACGGACAGTCCCCGCCGGTGCAGAGGGCGCTGACGCCGCCGGGGACTGTCCCCGTGGATTTCGATGCGGGGGCTTCCCCGTCGCGATGAACGATGACCGAAGAGCGACACGTCAATCCGTGGATCGTGGCGATTGCCGTCATGTTCGCCACCTTCATGGAGGTGCTCGACACGACGGTGGTGAACGTGTCGCTCCCCCATATCGCGGGCAATCTCTCGGCGACCATCGACGAGTCCACCTGGATTCTCACGTCATATCTCGTCGCCAACGCGATCATTCTCCCGCTCACCGGCTGGCTCGCGCGCGTGCTCGGGCGCAAGCGCCTGCTGATGGGATCGGTCACCGGCTTCACGATGGCCTCGCTGCTCTGCGGCCTCGCGCCCAACCTGCCGACGCTCGTGTTCTTCCGCGTCGTCCAGGGGGCCACCGGAGGAGCGATGCAGCCGCTGTCGCAGGCCGTGATGCTCGAGGCCTTCCCACCGGATCAGCGCGGCAAGGCCATGGGCTTCTGGGGGCTCGGGATCGTCGTCGCGCCGATTCTGGGGCCGGTGCTCGGCGGCTGGCTCACCGACAGCTACAGCTGGCGCTGGGTGTTCTACATCAACCTCCCGGTCGGCCTGGTCTCGCTCTACATGACCCAGCGCTTCATCTTCGATCCGTCGTACCTGCGGCAGGAGACGGTGAAGATCGACTACTGGGGCATCGGCCTGCTCGCGCTGGGCATCGGCGCGCTGCAGCTGCTGCTCGACAAGGGCCAGGAAGAGGACTGGTTCGCGTCCAGCTTCATGACGCTGCTCGCGATCGTCGCCGTGATCGCGCTCGTGAGTTTCATCCTCCACGAATGGCGGGCCGAGCATCCGGTCGTCGACCTGCACGTGTTCCGGATACGCACCTACAGCACGGGCGTCTTCCTGATGACGACGCTCGGGTTCGTGCTGTACGGCAGCCTCGTGCTGCTGCCGATCCTGCTCCAGACGCTGCTCGGGTATCCGTCGCTGCAGGCGGGCATCGCGATGGCCCCGCGCGGGATCGGCTCGTTCATCGGGATGCCGCTCATCGGGATACTGATCGGCCGCGTCGATCCGCGGCGCATGGTCATCACCGGGCTCTTCGTCGGCGCCCTGACGCTCTTCTGGCTCGGCGAGGTGAACCTGCAGGCCGGCTACTGGGACTTCTTCTGGCCGCAGTTCGTGCAGGGGTTCGCGCTCTCGATGCTCTTCGTGCCGCTGACGACGATCAGCATGGACCCGATCCCGAAGGAGCGGATGGGGAACGCCACCGCCCTGTTCAACCTGATGCGCAACATCGGCGGCAGCATCGGCATCGCGATCACCGGGACGCTGCTCGCGCGGCGGCAGCAGGTGTACGTGAACGTGCTCGGCGGGAACGTGGACGCCTACAGCCCGTCGGCGCAGGCGATGCTGGCGCAATTGAAGGCGGCGTTCGTCGCGGCGGGATCGGACGTGACCACCGCGACCGCCCAGGCGTATGCCGCGCTCTTCGGCATGGTGCAGCGGCAATCGGCGATCGTGTCGTTCGTGGAGATCTTCCGGCTGCTTGGCTTCATGTTCCTGTTGATCATTCCGCTCGTGTTCCTGATGAAGCGTCCCGGCAAGCCGGAGGGCCCGGTCGCGGCGCACTGAGAGCTTCTCGAGCAGTTGGGATTCGAGGTGGGGCGGTGACACGCCTCAGTGACGGGTTCCGAGCGTTTGCAGGGCCCGGCGCTCGTCGAGCGCATTTTCCGCTCCCGTTTCGGCCCCGCGGAGTATTCCCCGCGGCCTTGCGGGAAAAGACCCGACCTCACGCCGCAGCAACCGGTTCCCGTCGAAATGCCCTCGAATTCCCTCGCATTACCATGGTTTCCGCGAGGCACGGCAATTGCCCCTGGGTTTGGCGTTCGCGTTTTCATACATCGTTCGGGGACCGGCGATCGCCGGTCTCGAACGAGACGGAGTCCGCCATGATTTCCCTGGGAACGATTCTGGTGGCGACGGATTTCAGCCAACCGTCGGAGTGCGCCGTGAAGTACGGCCGCGCGCTCGCCGATGCCTTCCGCGGCTCGCTGCACGTGCTGCACGTCGTCCCCGACTCGATGGCGCTGCCGTGGGCGACGATGGCCGACGGCATGGCGATGGCCGACGTACAGAAGCGCTGGGAGGTCGAGGCGCGCGAGCGGCTCGAGAAGCTCGTCGCCGGGCTCGGCACGGGGCACGTCCCCATGGAGCTCACGGTTCGCGCGGGCGATCCGGTGCGAGAGATCACCGGGTACGCGCGCGCGCAGGCCGTGGACCTCATCGTGCTCGGCACGCACGGGCGCGGTCCGGTGGCCCACATGATCATGGGCAGCGTCGCCGAGCGCGTCGTGCGCACCGCGCCCTGCCCCGTCCTGACCGTCCGCCATCCGCAGCACGAGTTCGTGATGGACGGCACGGTCGCTCTCGTGCCTGTCGAGGCGCCGGCGCCCGATCCGGCGCCGGCATCGGTGTAGCAGGCACGCGCACGCGCAAAGGAGGCAGCTGATTTCATCGGCTCTTTCATCCCCACGGCCTCGGGGGCGTGGCCCCACAGGCCAGACTCGATAGACGGAGTCATATGTCCCGCCGCGGCGGTCCACCCGGACCGTCGCACGGATCGACCTCGACGCGGACGCGTCCTGCGTCCGTCCCGCAACGCCACGCCGGATGACCGCGGCCGCCTCCAGGCGGCCGCGGCGCCTGCACCTGCTGGCATTCGGGCCCATCCTTCGCATACAACGGTGTATTCGCGAGGAGTTCATGCCCCGATCCCGGACCTTCCTGTTCGCATGTCTTGCCGTGACGTTTCTTTCCGCATCTGCTTCGGCCGCGCGGCAAACCCCTGGCACGCCGCCGCCCGATTCGCAATCGCCCGAGGCGCTGCGCGCCGAGATCGCGCGGCTGCAGCAGCAACTCGAAAGCCTGGCGCGCACGTACGACGAGCGGCTCGCCGCGCTCGAGGGGCGGATTGCCGCACTCGGCGCCGCGCAGACGGGGTCCCCGCCGCCGGACGGGACAGCTGCCGCAAACCCGCCACAGGCACAGGCACCCGAGACCAGTACGCCACAGTCACAAGCGCCGCCGGCGCTCCAGCCGCCGCCTGATGGAACCGTGGCAACCGGCACACCGCCCCCTTCGGGCAAGGTGTTCAACCCGGACATCGCGGTGATCGGCAACATGCTCGGCGCCGTCGGGACCAACGAGATCGAACCGTCACCGGGCCTGGATCTCGACGAGGCGGAGGCGTCGTTCCAGGCGATCATCGATCCCTACGCGCGCGGCGACTTCTTCTTCTCGTTCGGCCCGGAAGGCGTGGACGTCGAGGAGGGATTCATCACGTTCAACACGCTGCCGGCCGGATTGCTGCTCAAAGCCGGCAAGCTGCGGGCGGCCTTCGGCAAGGTCAACGCGATGCACACCCATGCGCTGCCATGGGCCGACCGCCCGCTCGTCACGCGCACGCTCGTAGGGGGAGACGAAGGGCTGTCGGACGCGGGGTTGTCGGTGTCAAAGCTGATCCTCAATCCCGTGATGTTCCTCGAGGCGACCGGCGAGGTGTTCCGCGGCCATTCCGACGTGTTCAACGGCACGACGCGATCCGATCTCACTTACGTCGGACGCCTGCGCGGCTATCGCGATCTCACCGAGGGAACGAACCTCGATCTCGGCGCGTCGATCGCGTGGGGCAGCACGGAGGTGGCGCCCGACTCGACCAAGCGCCTGATCGGCGTGGATGCGACGTTCCGCTACCGGCCGCTTCGCCGGGCGATCTACCAGCGCATGATCGCGCGGTCGGAACTGATCTGGAGCCAGGATCGATTCGCCGGAGGCTCGCCAACCGCATTCGGCATGTACGCAAGCGGCGAGTACCAGTTCGCGCGCCGCTGGTTCGCGGGCGGGCGCTTCGACTACTCGGAACGGCCGCTCTTTCCGTCGTTGTCCGACAAGGGAGGCGCCGCGATCCTCACCTACTGGCCGAGCGAGTTCAGCCAGATTCGGGGGCAGTACCGCCGGACGCGGTACGCGGAAGGGACGACCGCCAACGAGCTGCTGTTCCAGTTCCTGTTCTCGATCGGCGCGCACGGCGCGCACGTGTTCTGATGCAGGTCGGTCCAGGAGTTTCCAGGGTTCCCGGTCGGGTTTCGATGTCGCGGGTATAGGATCCATCCATGATTCGTTTCTTGTCGGTGTTCATGCTGTTGATGGTTGCAGGTGCAACCAATGCGGCCGCGGCGGTCGACGTGGTGGCGACCACGCAGGACCTCGCGGCGCTCGTGCAGGAGGTGGGGGGCGACCGCGTGAAGGTCGAGGCGCTCGCGCGCGGCTACCAGGATCCGCACTTCGTCGAGCCGAAACCGAGCTTCATCCTCCGGCTCCACGGGGCGGACATGCTCGTCGCCGTCGGCCGCGAGCTGGAGATCGGATGGCTGCCGCCGCTCGTCACGCAGAGCCGGAACCCGAAGATCCAGCCGGGAGCGCCGGGCTATCTCGATGCCTCGCTGACGGTGCGGATCCTCGACATCCCCACCGGGCAGATCACGCGCGCGATGGGCGACGTGCACCCGCAGGGGAATCCGCATTACTGGCTGGATCCGCAGAACGGACGCAAGATCGCGCAGGCGATCCGGCAGAAGCTCTCCGAGCTCGATCCAGGCGGCGCCTCCACCTACGCGCAGCGGTATGCCGACTTCGATCGCCGGCTGGGCGAGGCCGAGAAGCGATGGGACGCGATGATGGGGCCGTACAAGGGCGTGAAGGTCGTCACGTACCACCGCTCATGGCCCAACTTCGCCGAGCGGTTCGGCCTCGACGTCGTCGGTTACGTCGAACCGAAGCCGGGGATTCCCCCATCGCCGGCCCACACGCTCGACCTGATGCAGGCGATGAAGCAGCAGGGGATCAAGATCATCATCGTCGAGCCGTACTTCGACCTGAAGACCCCGAATGCGATCGCGCGCGACACCGGCGCGAAGGTGCTGGTGCTCTCCCCGTCGGTCGGCGGGTCGAAGGAGGCATCGGACTACATCGCTCTTTTCGACTACGACATCACGCAACTGGTGGCGGCCATCCAGCAGACCGGAGCCCGGTAGATGGATCTCATCGTCCTGCAGTTCCTCGCCGCGCCATTTGCCGCGAGCCTCATCCTCACCGGCATTCACAGCTACCTCGGCGTCCACGTCGTCGAGCGCGGCGTGATCTTCGTGGACCTGTCGCTCGCGCAGATCGCGGCGCTCGGCGCGACGATCGCGGTCCTGATGCCGTTCTCTGGCGGCGACCCGCACCACCCGATGGTCTACTGGGTCAGCCTGGGGTTCACCTTCATCGGCGCGGCGCTCTTCTCCACCCTGCACAGCCACCGCGCGCGCATCCCGCAGGAGGCCATCATCGGGATCTGCTACGCGGTGGCCTCCGCGGCCGCGATCGTTGCGATGAGCAAGTCGTCCTCGCAGGCCGAGCACCTGCAGCACATGCTGGTCGGCAACATCCTGGCCGTGTCGTGGCACGAAGTGCTCAAGACCGCCCTGCTCTACGGCGCCGTCGGGGCGTTCCACTACATCTTCCGGCACCGGTTCCTGGCAATCTCGATGAACCGCGACCGCGCCGCGGCCGAAGGCATCTCGGTCCGCACCTGGGATTTTCTGTTCTACGCGTCGTTCGGCTTCGTCGTCACCTCGTCGGTGTCGATTGCCGGCGTGCTGCTGGTGTTCTGCTACCTGATCGTGCCGTCGGTCGCGGCGATGCTCTACTCCGAACGGATCGGCACACGCCTCGCGATCGGCTGGTCGATGGGCACGCTGGTGTCGCTGCTGGGGATCTGGCTGTCGCTCCGGTGGGACCTGCCGACGGGTGCGACCATCGTCGTCACCTTTGGCGCCGTGCTGGTGCTGATGGCGGTGGCGCGGCCGCTGTTCAGCCGGCGGACGGTGGGAGAGCCGGTCTCAATGCGGAACGCCGAACGCGGAATTCGGAATTGAGGTCGCATGCGGAGCGCGGAGGCGGACCGACTGTCGAATCGGGAACCATCAACGTGGGGCCGGGGCTTCACCCCGGCCGACAGACAACCGCCGTGACCGGCCGGGGCTGAAGCCCGGTCCCCATCTTCCTAATCAGGACCTCAGGATCGCCTCCACCTGATCGAACTCGATCAAAAACGCGTCGTGGCCGCAGAGTGACGTGATCCCCGCGTAGCGCGCGTCGAGGTGCGGCCGGTACGCGTCCACCCACGCGCGGACCTCGGCGGCCGGGTACAGGATGTCGGTGTCGATGCCGATGCCGGTGACGCGTGACACTCGCCGCGCGGTCCGGCGGGCAGCCTCGTCGAGCGCGCCGACGCTGTGCGCGTCCATGGCGGCCATCAGCGCGACGTAGCTGGCCGCATCGAAACGCGCGACGAGCTTCTCGCCCTGCCGCCGCAGGTACGACTCGACGTCGAAGCGGCCCGGCGTGTGGTGCTGTTCGCGGCCGAAGCGCGCGACGAACTCCGACGCGGAGCGATAGGTGATCATCGCGATCGCCCGCGCCGCCGCCAGCCCGCCGCGCGGAGGCGTTGCCGGATCGTAGCATCCGCCCCGCCATGCGGGATCCGCCTCGATGGCCATCCGCTGCGCGGCATTCCACGCGATCGACTGCGGCGAGGTCACGGCCGGCGCCGCAAATACCGCCAGGTGATCCACCCGGGCCTCGGTGACCGCGCCCCACTGGAGCGCCACCATCCCCCCGAGCGATCCGCCAGTCGCCAGCGACACACGCTCGATGCCCAGCTCCGCGACGAGCCGCTCGAACGCGCGCGCAAGGTCCGCCGTCGTCAGCAGCGGGAACGTGCCGAGGCCGAGCCGTTTCCAGTCGCGCGGCCCGGTGGACCCATAGCAGCTCCCCAGCAGGTTCGCGCTGACCACGGCGTGGCGCTCGGTGTCGAGCGGCAGTCCGGGGCCGATGACCGGGCTCCACCAGGTGGAGACGTCAGCGCTCCCGGTGAGCGCGTGAAAGACGACGATCCAGCCGTTCGCGCGTGCGGCCTCGGTGTTGCCAGTTACCCGGTACGCAAGCCGGGCCTCGGGCAGCACCTCGCCGGCTTCGGTCGCGAAGCCGGCGAGGTCGAGGTACGTCTGTTCGGTCACCGCGGCAGCCACGGGCGCCATGCGGGATCAGCGGCCCGCGAGCGCGACCTCTCCCGTCGACGCCGTCGAGGGAGCGACGAGCGCCTGATCGAGGTCGGCGATGATGTCGTCGGGATGCTCGAGGCCGATCGAGAGGCGGATGAGGCCCGGCGTCACGCCGGCGGCCGCGCGCTCCTCGACGCTCAGCTGCTGGTGCGTCGTCGAGGCCGGATGGATGATGAGCGACTTGGCGTCGCCGACGTTGGCCAGCAGCGAGAACAGCTTCACGCGATCGATCGTCTGCCGCGCCGCCTCGTCGCCGGCCTTCAATCCGAAGGTGAGCACGCCGCCGAAGCCGCCCTTCATGTACTTCACGGCATTGCGGTACGTCGGGTGGCTCTCCAGGCCTGGATACGACACCCACTCGACGCGCGCGTCCTGCTCGAGCCAGCGGGCGACCGCGAGCGTGTTCTCGGAGTGCCGCGTCATCCGGATCGGCAGCGTCTCCAGCCCCTGCAGGAACAGGAAGCTGTTGAACGGTGAAAGCGCCGGCCCGAGATCCCGCAGCAGCTGCACGCGCGCCTTGATGATGAACGCCGCCGGCCCGAACGCCTCCGTGTAGACGACGCCGTGGTAGGACGGGTCGGGCGTCGAGAACTCGGGGAAGCGCTCGCGTGCGGCAGGGCTCGTCCAGTCGAACTTGCCGCTGTCGACGATGATGCCGCCGATTGCCGTGCCGTGGCCGCCGATCCACTTCGTCGCGGCGTGCACGATCAGATCGGCGCCGTAATCGAACGGACGGCAGAGCGTGATGCCGGCAAACGTGTTGTCCACGATCAGCGGGACGCCGGCCTCATGCGCGATGGCCGCCAGCGCCTCGAGGTCGGGCACGTCGAGCTGCGGGTTGCCGAGCGTTTCGACGAAGATGCCGCGCGTGCGCCCGTCGATGGCCCTGCCGACCGCCTTCGCATCGTGGATGTCCACCAGTCGCATGTCGATGCCCCACTTGGGCAGCGTGTGGTTGAACAGGTTGTAGGTGCCGCCGTAGAGCGTGCTGGAGGACACGAAGTTGTCCCCGCCCCGCGCGAGATTCAGCAGCGTCAGCGAGGTGGCCGCCTGACCGCTGGCCACGCCGAGCGCGCCGACGCCGCCCTCGAGCTCGGCGACGCGCTTCTCGAACACGTCGGTCGTGGGGTTCATGATGCGCGTGTAGATGTTGCCGAACGCCCGCAACCCGAACAGGTCGGCCGCGTGTGCGGTGTCGTTGAAGACGTAGCTGGTGGTGGCGTAGATCGGCACCGCCCGCGAATTGGTCGCGGGATCGGGCAGCTGGCCGGCGTGAACGGCCAACGTTTCGGGGTGAAGCGGCACGATGGACCTCCTGCTCTGGAAATGAAAAAGCCCGGTCCCCACTGCGGTGGGCCGGGCTCTCGAACGCGCGCTGGATGAATCAGATCATCCCAACAGGTTGCCTGTGTCGCGTGCACGACGAGCGGGCCGCCGCAAAGTGGTCGCGCGGCAACAACACACCGGGCAGGCGTGAAGCGCAGGCATACGGTTCACGGTACTGGCATTGCCGGGCTCGTGTCAAACGTCGAGACACGGCCCCGGCGCCCGCCGTTCAGCGCCGCCGGCGTCTGTCGGCCGGTTGCCGCTCGACCGGTTCCGGCGGAACGTCGTCGTCGACCTCGGCCCACCCGGCCACGAGCAGCGGCGCCTTGAGGCTGTCGGCCCGCCGGAGCGCGGCGTCGAGATCGTCATAGGTTTCGCTGAACACCAGGTCGTGCCCGCGCTCGATCCCGAGCCAGAAGCCTCGCGGCGGCTCCACCACGAAGCACCGCAGGCGATCGGTGGGCCGCTCGAGCCGCCACAACGTGACGGCTTCACCCCGAAGCCGTTCGGATGCCCGTCTCTGCATGACCTGTCCCGCCATGCGTTGCCCGCCGCGGGCGAGCGACGCCCCGTATTCGCCACCGACGCGTGCTCAATGGATGCTGGCCGGCGCTGACGGACTCGCGGCCGCCTCACGAACGACGCGCGTCACCATGTCTTCGAGCTGCCGCTGGTCGATCGTAAACGGACCGGCTGCGGCGGCTCCGAGCTTGATCTCCACCGCAAGCGTCACGCCACCGCCGTCAAACGGGCTGACGATCCAGCTGAACCCACGCAGCCATACCGGACGGTGCCGGTCGGCATCAGGGTTCTTGCCGCGATCAATCGCCCGCAGCAGCTCCTCGAGGAGCACGCGCACGTCCTTATCGGTCCAGAGGGCGGGCTCGGCCATCGCCGCGGCGACGGTCTGCGTGTTGGCGACATCCTCCCCGCGCAGCCAGACCTCGATTTCGAGCTCCATTCCAGCCGGCGAGTGTAACAGATATGGGTGTTCTCTTCCCGCCCATTGGTCAACTCCCAACTCCCAACTCCGCAAGACATATTCGAGGGCCATACTTCCAAAGAGTGCCGCCAGACACGCTCCTCGGGAGTTGGAGGTCGGGAGTTGACGAGCAACAGTCAATTCCGGGAGCCACTCTTCATCCCGCGTCCACAGCGTTCGCCAGCGCCTCGGCCGTCTCCACGGGGCGCTCGCACGTGAAGTTGCGGCAAACCCACGCCGACGGTCGCGGACCGCCGGCGACCATGGGTCCGGTAAACGGCAGGAGCGAGCTCACCGTGGACGTATCACGGTCAGGGTCGATCGGGATGACGATCGCGAACGGTCGATAGAGCCGCGCCAGCACGTCGAACATCGGGCTCGCGTCGTCGGGATCGGATCCCACGATGACGACCTGCGAGAGTCCCGCGTACCATGTCGAGAGCGCGGCACTCATCAGCGGCACCACGCGGCCGTATTTCGCGAGCCGGTCGGAGAACAGGCCAAGCGTCCGACGAATGCGACTCTCCTCCCCGGTGTCGCCGGCCAGGTGCGAGAGCGTGAGAAGGTTCAGCACCGAGACCGAGCTGGCGGCCGGCTCGGCGCCGTCGTAGTCCTCCTTCATGCGCACCAGCACGCTCGGGTCGGTCCCGGCCGTGCTGAACCAGCCCCCGGCCTCGTCGTCCCAGAACAGTTCGTCCTGACGCCGCTGCAGCTCGATCGCCCACTCGAGCCATCGTGGGTCGCCGCCGGCCTGGAACAGTTCGAGGGACCCGAAGATCACGGCGGCGTAGTCTTCGGCGTAGCCGTCGATCGCCGCCTCGCCCGCACGATATCTCCGGCGCAGTACCCGGCGATCCGCGTCCCAGAGGGCCTGGCGCACGAAAGAAGCGGCCCGGGTTGCACTGTCGAGATACGAACGGGCTGGCTCCGCGCCGCCTCCGAGAACCTCGACACGAAGCACCCGGGCCGCGCGCGCAAAGGCGCCGATCATCCACCCGTTCCACGCGGCAATGACCTTGTCGTCGAGATGCGGTTTCGGCCGGGCGAGCCGGGCGGTGAAGAGCGCCAGGCGCGCGCGCGCCAGCGCCGCGCGCACGTCGTCGGCCGTCCGGCCGGTCGCCTCGGCGACCTCGTCGAGGGATCGGGCGGTGTACAGCAGGTTCCTGCCGGTGAACTCCTCCTGCGGATCGGACGGCGCGTTGCCGCCCGGCTCCACGCCGAACCGCGACGCGAACACCGGCGCATCATCGCCGAGCACGGAGCGGACCTCGTCGGCGGACCAGACGTAGAAGGCGCCTTCCCTCTTGTGCGGGGCCGCTTCGCTTGCGAGCTCCGGCGGCACGCTGTCGGCATCCTCGGCCGAATAGAAGCCGCCGGCCGAATCGGTCATCTCGCGCTGCACGTACGCCAGCGTGTCGGCCGCGGTCGCACCATAGAAGGCGTCGCCGGTGATCTGCGCCGCTTCCAGGTACGCGAGCGCCAGCTGCGCCTGGTCGTAGAGCATCTTCTCGAAGTGCGGCACGCGCCAGTCGCCGTCGACGGAATATCGATGGAACCCGCCCCCGACGTGATCGCGCAAGCCGCCGAGCGCCATCGCACGCAGCGTGTGGAGGGCCATGTCGCGCGGCATCGCCTCGCCCGTCCTGGCGAACTCGCGAAACAGGAACAGCAGCTCGCTCGGGCGCGGGAACTTCGGCGCGTCGCCGAACCCGCCGCGCCGCGAGTCGTATGCGGTCCTGAACTCCGCGACGGTCCGCTCGAGCGCGGACGCGTCCGGCACGTCGGTACCGCCCTCCTGGCGCTCGGCCGCGCGCAGGCGGTCGACGATTCCGGCCGCCGAGTGCAGCACCTTGTCGCGCTCGCTGCGCCACGCCCGTGCGATCTCGCGGAGGACGTCGATGAAGCCGGGACGCTGCCATCGGGATGTTGGGGGAAAGTACGTGCCGCCGTAGAACGGATGGAGGCCGGGCGTGAGCCACACGCTCATCGGCCAGCCGCCGGCGCCGGTGGTCGCCTGCACGAACGCCATGTAGACGCGATCGACGTCGGGGCGCTCCTCGCGATCGACTTTGATCGACACGAAGTCGCGATTGAGCGCGTCGGCAATCTCCTGGTTTTCGAACGATTCGTGCTCCATCACGTGGCACCAGTGGCACGTCGAGTAGCCGATCGAGAGAAAGATCGGTTTGTCGGCGGCGTGCGCCTTGGCGAAGGCTTCCTCGCCCCACGGATACCAGTCGACCGGGTTGTTGGCGTGCTGAAGCAGGTACGGACTCTTCTCGGCCGCCAGACGATTGGACATCTGGGGAGTATAGTGCTCGTACTCAGGGTGCGCGGAGTGCTCTGCGTGCGCTGGTGCGAGGGCGAACCCCGGGCGCGCGGCGCCCTGTAGGGGCGGCTCGCGGAGGCGCGTTGCGACCATCGCGCGTTCCTTTATTGTCGCGGCATCCGGCTTCAGCCGGATTCGGGTGTGTGGAGGATGAGGTGAACGGCGGAGTCGCGGGCAAGCGGGTGGCCGTGCTGGTCGAGGAGGAGTACGATGATGCCGAGCTCGACGGCGTGGTCGAAGCGCTGCGCGCAGCGGGCGCCGACGTGGTGGTAGTCGGGCCCGTGGCCGGTCACGAATACAAGGGAGTCCGCGGGAGCGCAGTCGTCTCGCAGCTGGCCGCGGCGCGGGCGCGCATCAAGGACTTCGATGCGCTCGTGATTCCCGGCGGTCACGCGCCCGATCGGATGCGGCTCCGGCACCCGATGGTCGACCTCGCGCGCGAGGCCATGGACGCGCGAAAACCCGTGGGTGCGATCGGCCACGGACCGCAGCTCCTGATCTCCGCCAATACGCTCCGCGACCGTACGCTCACCTGCTGGCCATCGATTGCCATCGACGTCAAGAACGCCGGCGGGCGCTATTACGACCGGTCGGTCTTCGTGGACGGTAACCTGATCACGTCGCGCAAGGCGGATGACATTGCGGCGTTCGCGCAGGCGATGGTGGAGGCGTTGATCGCGGCCGGGCAGGTCGACGTACCCATCGGGCGGTGAGCACGGGTCTTGGCCGGGGCTGAAGCCCCGCCCCCACATGGAACGGGTTCGTCACGCGGCTTTAGTCAGGTACATGTAGGGCCGGGGCTTCAGCCCCGGCCGACAAGCGTCAGTCTGGCCGCGGCGAAGGGTGCCCCCGTCGCCGGCGTGACCACCACCACACGGCTGCCACGATTGCACCGGCTGCCATCGCCGCCGCCGGCAACGGGCTCGCGCCCTCCTGCGGGTAGCGATCCTCCGGCAGCTTCTCCGGCGCATGCGCATCGCCCTGGTGCAGCGCCATGTGAATCACTTCCGCGAGATGCAGCGGGCGCCGCCCGACGGTCTGGGCGATCTGCTCGTGACAGCTGAAGCCGTCGCTGACGACGATCGTCTCCGGATCCGCCGCGCGCACGGCCGGCAGCAGCACCCGCTCGCCGCACGCGATCGACACGTCGTAATGCTCACGTTCGAAGCCGAACGCGCCGGCCATCCCGCAGCACCCGGTCTCCGGCGCGTCGATCTCGAGCTGCATCTGCTTCAGGAGCGCCATTTCATCGTCCATTCCCATCAGCGACTTCTGATGGCAGTGTCCGTGGACGAGCGCCTTCCGCTGCAGCGCGGGCGGCGCGAAATGCGGCGCTTCCTTCCGCAGCAGCTCGCTCAGCAGATATGTTTGCTTTCCGAGCCGCTGCGCGTCCGCGTCATTCGGAAACAGATCGGCGAGCTCGTCACGGAACACCGACGCGCAGCTCGGCTCGAGGACGACGACCGGAACGCCCCGGCGGATCGGGTCGCGCAGGGTGGCGAGCGTGGTGCGCAGCAGCTGCTGTGCCTCGTCGAGCATGCCCCAGTCATAGAGCGGCCGGCCGCAGCACAGGTTCTGGAGCGGCACCTGCACGGTAAACCCGGCGGCTTCGAGCACCTCGGTCGCCGCGCGCGCGGTCTGCGGGTGGAAGTGGTTGTTGAACGTGTCGGGCCACAGGATGACCTCGGGTCCGTCGGCGCCGTGCCCGTCGTGCTCGTGCGCGAACCAATCGGTGAACGTCCGGTCCGCAAACGATGGCATGCGGCGTTCGTGATGTACGTCGGCCGCAACACGCGCAAGCGATCGCAGCCCGGGCGCGTGCGTCATCAGGTTGGCCAGACCGGGTGCCAGCGAGGCCAGGCGCGCCCAGCGGTGGATGTGCCCCATCGTGTAGGCCGACCGCGGCCGGAGCCGTCCCTCGTAGTAGTGCGAGAGGAACTCGGCCTTGTAGGTCGCCATGTCCACCTGCACGGGACACTCTCCCTTGCAGCCCTTGCACGCGAGGCACAGATCGAGCGCGTCGCGCACCGCTTCGCTTCGCCACCCGCCATCGACGGTCTCGCCGCGCAGCATCTCGTTCAGCAGCCGCGCGCGCCCGCGCGTCGAGTGCTTCTCCTCGCGCGTGACCATGTAGCTGGGGCACATCGTGCCGCCGTCGTGCCGCCGGCACACGCCGGCGCCGACGCAGCGCTCCGTCGCGGCCGCAAAGCTGTGATCGTCCCCGGTGAAGTGGAAATGCGTGGGCGGGTCCGCCGGGTGATAGCTCGTGCCGAGCCGCAGGTTCTCGTCGACGCGGTACGGATCGATTACCTTCCCCGGGTTCATCTTCCATGCGGGATCCCAAATCGTCTTGAACTCGCGGAAGGCGTCGATGATCTCCGGCTCGAACATCCGCGGCAGCAGCTCGCCGCGCGCCTGCCCGTCGCCGTGCTCACCCGAGAGCGACCCGCCATAGCGGACGACGAGGTCCGCGGCGTCGCAGAGGAACTGGCGCCAGCGCGCGATGCCCTCCGCCGTCAGCAGATCGAACGTGAGCCGCGTATGGACACAACCCTGCCCGAAGTGACCGTAGAGCGGCCCCTGGTAGTCGTAGCGCTCGAGCAGCTGCTTGAACTCGCGGAGGTACGCGCCCAGGCGTTCCGGCGGCACCGACGCGTCTTCCCAGCCTTCGTGATTATCCGGCTCGCACGGGATCCGCGCGGTCGCGCCCAGCCCCTCTTCACGCAGATGCCACAGGAGCTCCTCGTAGGCGGGATCGTCGAACAGCTTCGCGGACGCGCCGTGGTGCGAGCCGATCGCATCGATCAGCCGCTGCGCGCCCGCATCGGACTCCTGCTTCGAGTCCCCGCCGAACTCGACGAGCAGCCATGCCTTCCCCTCGGGCAGCATGTCTAGGTGCTTCGGGTGCATCCCCTTCTTCTTCATATCGTCGATGAAGGAGTGATCGAGCGCCTCGAGACCGATGGGGCCGAACGGCAACGGATCGCACACGTGGTCCGCCGCCGTGAAGATGTCGGAATACCCGAGCACCACGAGCGAGCGCACGCTCGGGTTCTTCACGAGCCGCGTCGTCGCTTCGAGCACCACCACGCACGTGCACTCGCTGCCGACGAGGGCCTTGGCCACATCGAACCCGTTCTCCGGCAGGAGCGCCGGCAGGTTGTAGCCCGACACGCGGCGCGGGATCTTGGGGAAACTGCGCCGGATGGCCTCCGCATGCCGGTCCCGCAGGTCGCGCAAACGCCTGTAGATATCGGCGCGCGGCCCTCCGAGCGACACGATACGCTCGTAGTCGGCATCGGACGTGGGCCCGACGCGCATCCGCACACCGTGGTACGTGATCACATCGAGCGCCTCGATGTTGTCCACCGTCTCGCCGGCCATCACGGAGTGGATGCCGCACGAGTTGTTCCCGATCATGCCGCCGAGCGTGCAGCGGCTGTGGGTCGCGGGGTCGGGACCGAACGTGAGCCCGTGCGCGTCCGCCGCCCTCCGCAGCTCGTCGAGGACGATTCCCGGGTCGACGCGCGCGCGCCGCCCGTCCGGATCGAGAGCATGGATCCGGTTCATGTACCTCGAGAAGTCCAGCACGACGGCCGCGTTCACCGTCTGGCCCGGGATGCCGGTCCCGCCACCGCGCGCGACGATCGGGGCGTCATGCCGCCGGCACACCTCGAGCACGCGCGTTACATCGCCGGCATCACGCGGCAGTACCACACCGATCGGAATCATGCGGTAGTTGCCCGCGTCCGAGGCGTACAGGCCGCGATCGCCGCCGCTGAACCGCACCTCGCCGTCAACGACGCGCCGCAGGTCCGACTCGAGTGCCGACACGTCGATCGCGATTTGCCGCGACGTGCCGGTCTGCAGACGATTGGCGTCGTGCGCGGGAGGAGTCTTCGTCTGAATCTGGATGAGTGTCGCTGGTGGGGCTGTCTCGACCGCCGTCCGCATCGTTGTCCTTTCCCTTCTGAAACCGAATGCCACGCGAGCAATCCGGCTGAAGCCGGATCCCGCAGGCGCGATGATCGTGTGGCTCCCTCTCCAAGGCGCCGTGGAATCCGGCTTCAGCCGGATGTCACCGCCGCTGGAGCAGGTCCCCTGCTTCATCGAACGCCATGGGCGCGACCTCGCTCGCGATCGTGAGCTTCGGGTTCATCCGCACGTCGCCGAGCAGGCCTTCCGAGACCCACATGTGCGCGAGCTCCGCCGTGTTCCTGATGCGGCACACTCGCGGGGGCTCGTGCGCGAGCGCGGAGTACAACGCGACCTCGATCGCGTCGCGATCCGACGGCAGCGCCAGCGGCAGCGGACCTTCGCGCGTGTTGCCGCCGGGCTCGGAAGCGGTGAGCAGATTGACGTAGCTGACGAGCGGGTCGTAGGCGTGGACGAACCGCCCCGTCGTGAAATCCGCGAGGCCGATGCCGAGCCCGTTGCCGAGCGACCCCTCGGTCAGCGAGAGCACGACGATGCGGCGGAAGTCAGGGATGTGCGGCCCGTCGCCAACGCGCCAGCGCCCGATGACGTTCGGGTCCATGCCGGCGCCCGACACCGTCTTGCCGAGCTCGTCGACGACCAGCACGTCCAGCCGCTCGAAGGGCACGAGGCCCAGATGCTCCTTCGCGGTCGCCAGGAGCCGCTCGTCTGCTTCGAGGAACGCGTCGTACTCCGGCGGGACGACCTCGATTTCGACGGGCTGCTTGTACGCGTTCTCGACGACGGCCACGCCGCAGATGACGCGGGTGCGCGCGAGCTGCACCTTCGGCACCGCCCGCACGGATTCCCACAGGCCGTGACCATGCGCCTCCTGCGCCCCGTGCTGCTTGCCGAGGCCGACGGTGCACATCTTGAGCAGCCCGGAGGCGAGCGTCGCGGCCGACTCGGGATGCGTCTTCACGCGGCCGACCACGATCACGCCGTCGGCTTCGGCCGCAAGCGCGTCCACGTGAGCGATCGCGCCGTTCTCCGCGGCGCCGAGAGAGACGGTCTCCATCGTCGCCTGCACGGGAGCCCCGAGATCGTCACCCGCGCCGAGGCGCCGGAGAATTTCGCGCTGACCTTCAGGCGTTGCACCGCCGTGACTGCCCATCGCCGGGAACACGAACGGTTCGGCGCCGACTGCCTTCAGGGCGTCGATCACGCCAGACAGGATTTCGATGAAGGCGCCGATTCCCCGGCTGCCGGCCGTAATTGCTACTTTCCGCGGCCGCCCACCATCACCGTCCTGGGTGGAGCGGCCGGATTTCGGTCCGGCCTCCGCCACTCTCTCGCGCAATCCCGACTGTAACAGGCGCTTGCACGTGGTCCCCCGGACATCTTCGACGTGCCGGGACGGAAGGTGCTGCTCCACCCATGCGCCGCGCGGCGCGCGCCGCCGCGGCAGGGGCATCGTCTCTCTGGCAGGTTGGTCAGAGGACCTCACGGACCTTGTCCTCCAATACCGTTCTGATGATGCCGGTCGCATCTCGCTGCCCGCGCGCGAGCGCCTCGGCGAACTTGAGCGCCTGGTCCATCGTGACGTTCCCCGGCATCGGCGGCTCGTTCGGATCGACCACGGCCTCGACGAGCGCGGGGCCCGGATGCGCCAGCGCGTCGCGCAGCACGGCCGGCAGATCCGCCGCGTCGACCACGGTCTCGCCCTTGATCCCGCAGCTTCGCGCCACGCCGGCGAAGTCGATCGGCTGCAGCTCGACGCCGAACTCCGGGTTCCCCTCGAAGACCATCTGCTCCCACTTGATCTGGCCGAGCACGTTGTTCTTGACGACGATCACCTTGACGTTCAGGTGGTACTTCGCCAGCGTGGCGAGCTCCGCCATCAGCATCGACAGGCCGCCGTCGCCGACGATGCAGACGACCTGGCGATCGGGGAACGCGACCGCCGCGCCGATGCTGTACGGCAGGCCGTTGGCCATCGTCGCCAGCGTCCCCGACAGGGAGAACTGCATGGCGCCGCGGATGTCGATGTACCGCGCGGCCCAGGTCGCAATCGTGCCGCTGTCAGCCGACACGATCGCGTTGTCGGCCAGCAGCGAGTTCAGGTGATAGGTCACCGCCTGCGGCTTCATCGGCTGATCGGTACGCGTGCCGCGCGTTTCGAGCAGCTCGCGCCACTGCCGCATGCGGGACTGCGACTTCTCGAGGAACCCGCGATCCGGCTTCGCATCGACGAGCGGCAGCAGCTCGCGGAGCACGTCTCGGCAGTCGCCGACCAGCCCGACGTCTACGGGATGACGGAGCCCGATGCGCGCGGCGTCGACGTCGATCTGCACGCACGTGGCCGCGCCGGGCTTCGGATAGAACTCCATGTACGGAAAGCTGCTGCCGGCGATGAGCAGCGTGTCGCACTCGCCGATCGCGTCCTGCGACGGCGCGGTGCCGAGCAGGCCGATCCCGCCGGTCGTGTACGGGCTGTCATCGGGCACGACGGCTTTGCCGAGCAGGGGCTTGACAATCGGCGCGCCGAGCTTTTCCGCCAGCGCGAGCACTTCCGCGTGCGCGCCGAGACAGCCGCGCCCCGCCATGATCACGACGCGCGAGCCCCTGTCGATCAGCTCGGCAGCGCGCGTCAACTGCTCGCGGCTCGGCAGCGGGTACGCGGGCGCGAACAGGTCGGCGCTGTGCTTCGCAACGTTCGCATCCGAACGCCGGGCATCGGATCCCGTCCAGTCCTGGATGTCCTTCGGTACCGTGATGTGCGCGACCGTACGGCGTGAGAGCGCCGTCTTCACCGCCTCGTCGACGACGTTGACGACGTGGGAGGGGCCCATCACGCGCTGGTTGTACGTGGCGACGTCCATGAAGACCTTGTCGAGATCGACGTCCTGCTGGTAATGGGTGCCGATCAGGTCGTGGAACGTGTGCCCGGTGATCGCGAGCACCGGCTGCCCGTCGCACTTGGCGTCGTAGAGACCGTTCAGCAAATGGATGCCGCCGGGACCGGAGGTCGCGACGCAGACGCCGAGTCGTCCGGTGTACTTCGCGTAGCCGCACGCGGCAAACGCCGCGGCCTCCTCGTGCCGCACCTGCACGAACCGGATGCGGTCCTGCCGGGTGCGAAGGGCCTCGAAGACGCCGTTGATGCCGTCGCCGGGCAGCCCGAAGATCGTGTCCACGCGCCAGTCGATCAGCCGATCGACGAGCAGGTCCGATACTGTGTTGGCCACAATCACGTTCTCCTTTTCACGCGCGTCATGCGCTCAGCGCCAGGCTCAAACTGCGTGTCGGGAGGATGTCCCGCCACTGCGAGATGATGTCGCGATAGGCCCCGCCGACCGGCCGGATCCGTCGATCGAGGTCATAGAGGCCGAGCGGGTTCACGCGGCCGTTGTCTTCGCGGAGCGCCGTGTCCCAATCGACCTGGTCAGTCAGGCTGTAGTACGTGAAGCCGAGGATCGGCACGCCGTCCTCGCGCAGCCGGTGCACGTTCGCCCACTCCTTGCGCAGCCAGGCCGGCGCCTTCTCGGCGTCCATCAGGTTCGTCTCGGTGTGCATCACTGGCAGGCGGTACCGGCTGAAGTACTGGTGCGTGATGACGTAGTAGCCGAAGATCTCGCCCGAGGCGGCGACCGTGCCGTCGGGCCGCACGAGGTGCTCGTTGGTGACGTAGTAGTCGTTCCCCATCACGCAGTGCGCCTTCCGCTGGTTGTGGATGAACCAGTGGTACTCGTCGCGCGTCATGCCGTTGTCGAGCAGGTACTCGTACATCTCGTAGTTGAGGGGGTGCCCGTAGGTGAGGTCGAAGGACAGGAACCGCTTCTCGTTGTAGATCGCGGCGACCCCGACGCTCGAGGGCTTCTCCGCGTGAAAGAACTCGGACGACTCGCTCTGCACGAACAGTGCGCGCGGCTGCACCTCGAGGATGGCCTGCATCGCAAGCACGTTGGCCTTGCACAGGTTGTGGAGCGCGTTGACGAACGCGCGATCGCTCGCGAGCCGCTCGTTCCACCAGCCCCACTGGGCCGAAAAGGTGGCGGCGACGAAGATCTCGTTGACCGGCGTGTAATAACGAACCCACGGAAAGCGCGACGCGAAGGCGCGCGCATACTCGGCGAAGAGCGGCGGCCAGTCGCGATTCTGGAAGTTCCCGATCCAGTCGGGGACGCCGAAGTGGCAGAGATCGGCAATCGGGACGATCTGGAGCGCCTGCAGCCGCGCGAAGGTCCGATCGGCGAAGTCCCAGTCGTACGAGGCGGGCCCGGTGTGCGTGCGGTAATACGGCGGCCCGTACCGCAGCGTCCGGATCCCGAGCTGCCGAACGAGCTCGAAGTCCTCTTCCCATCGCGCGTAGTGATTGCATTTCGCCATCTCGTCCACGCGGATCGTGCGGCCGTCCGGCAGCGCGATTGTCGGATAGCTGTTCTCGATCCCGGTGGCGAACATGAACCGGACCACGGGGGCTCCTGTCTGGCGAGGCGAGGCCTTGGACCCGCGATCCTGTGGATGCCCGCCTCGCTACTCCAACACCTGCCGGCTGTGCCCGCCTCGCGGGCGGACGTCTTGACGGACTCACACGCGACACATTCGCGACGATTCTCGGCCGTCAGGACGTCTAGAGCAGATCCAGCCGGCCTCCGTCGACCACCAGCGTCGCCCCGGTGATGAATTGGGCCTCGCTCGAGGCCAGAAAACACACGGCCGCCGCGATGTCGTCCGGCTGGCCGATCGCCCCGGTCACCGTCTCGGCGCCGCTCTTCACGTTGGGGTTGTTCCAGAGCATCGGCGTGTCCACCGCGCCGGGAGCCACGCAGTTGACGCGGAGCTTCCTGGGCGCGATCTCCTCGCTGAAACCGCGCGTGAACGCCTCCATCGCGCCCTTCGACGCCGCATACGGCACGACGTTCCGCGTGGTCTCGTGGGCGTGCACCGAGCTGATGTTCACGAACGCGCCGCCCGCCCGCATGTGCGGCAGCGCGTACTTGCAGAAGAGGAACACCGAGCGCAGGTTCACGGCGAGCACGCGATCCCAGTCGTCCTCGGTGAGATCGGCGATCGGTTCGAAGGTCATGATCGCCGCATCGTTGACCACCACGTCCAGCGCGTGCCAGCGGCTCGCGGCCGCTGTGACCGCATTCTGCACGTCGGCTGAGTTGCTCACGTCGGCACGCGCGAAGAATGCGTGGCCCCCCTGCTGCACGATCTCGTGCGCCACCTGCTCGCCGCCCGTGTCGTCGACGTCCACGAGTACGACCTGGCCTCCTTCCGTCGCGAACCGCCGGGCCGTTGCGGCGCCAATTCCCGAAGCCGCACCCGTGACGAGGCACACCTTCTCGGTGAATCGCATGGGCGCCGTTCCACTCCTTTCGGGTCGTCGCAAGATCGCCGGGCGTCGCGGCGTGCGTACTCTGTGACACGCCGCTTCGACATTGGCGCATCACGATGCACTACCGTCGTACGGTGCAAGTCGGGTACCTCAATCAACGCAGCAAACGCACGTGGTTGGGAGTTGACGAACTCAACCACATTCCCGGAGACGACGAATCCGGCGCTAGCGTGGGCGGCTCGCGAGCCTCCCTGCGGATCCGGATTGGGTCTGATGCGGTAGGGGCGGCTG
>Ga0210115_1000075_pt1 | contig 23018 bp, 18 predicted proteins | sample MayberryNW_TuleB_2_FD_185526 | JGI IMG/M metagenome (GOLD analysis project Ga0210115, IMG submission 185526) | Wetland microbial communities from San Francisco Bay, California, USA, that impact long-term carbon sequestration - MayberryNW_TuleB_D2... | ecosystem: Environmental > Aquatic > Marine... | reverse complement strand
CCGGGGGTGAAGGGGGCTCGATGAAGACCGAACCGGGGGCCGGTGTCGACCGGCCCTCGGCGGCGGTCCCGGCACCGCCGCCACACGGCCTGGCGCGCCAGGTCGAAGACTTCAACGCCCGCATCCCCTTCACGCTGAAGGTGGGGCTCGTTTGGCTCGCGATCGCCGTGCTGATCGTGCTCGGATTCAGCCAGGGGGACTTCGACGTCCAGTGGATGCGGGACCATCTGTGGCGGATCACCAAGGGGGTCTGGGTCACGATCTTCTTCTCGGTGATCGCGATCACGATGGCGGTGATCCTCGCGCTGGTCGGTGCGCTCGGGCGTCTCTCGAAGAACTCGATCGCGTACGGCGTCAGCGGGTTCTACACGTCGTTCTTCCGCGGTACGCCGTTGATCGTGCAGCTGTTCCTCTGGTACCTCGCACTGCCACAGATCGGCGCGGCGTTCCGGCCGCCGATCAACGAGTACTTCATCTGGACCGCCCAGGTCGCCGGCGTCGTCGGCATCGCGTTCAACTACGGCGCCTACATGACGGAGATCTTCCGCGCCGGCATCCAGGCGGTGCCGCACGGCCAGACCGAGGCGGCCGAGGCGCTCGGCATGACGTACCGCCAACGCATGCGCAAGGTGGTCCTGCCGCAGGCCATCAGGATCATCATCCCGCCCACCGGCAACGAGTTCATCGCGATGATGAAGGACACGGCGCTGATCGGCCTGCTCGGCACGACGTTGTTCTGGGCCGACCCCTTCCGGGTCGCGCAGCTCGACGGGAAATCCGACTTCCGCAACCTCGAAGCGTTGATCATGGCCGCGCTCGTCTACTGGGCGCTCACCGCAGTCTTCAGCTTCTTCCAGCGTCGGCTCGAGAACCGCATGAGCAAGGGGTACGTCCGCGGGGTACAGAAGCCGGCCGGTTCCAAGGCCGGCATCCGGTACATGCCCGGCAGCGCCGGTGGCGGCCCCGGCGGCGGCGGGATGATGGTCGAGATGCCCGAGCCCGACGACGACGGTCCGGGACCCGAGACCGGGGGGCAAGGTCATTGAGCGCGACAAACGGCGAGGCCGTCGTGAAGGTCGAGAACCTGTACAAGTACTTCGGGAGCCTCGAGGTGCTGAAGGGCATCGACATGGAAGTGGGCAAGGGCGAGGTCGTGGTGATCTTCGGCCGATCGGGGTCGGGCAAGTCCACCCTGCTGCGGTGCGTGAACTTCCTCGAGGACCCCACTGCCGGCACCATCGAGGTTGCCGGCCTCCGGCTCGAGGGTGGACATCGCGGTCACCAGAAGCGTGAGCAGATCCGTCAGGTGCGCCTGCGGGCCGGCATGGTCTTCCAGCAGTTCAACCTCTTCCCGCAATACACGACGCTCGAGAACGTGATGCTGGCGCCCGTCGAGGTCAAAGGAGTCCCCAAGGCCGACGCTCGCTCGATCGGCATGGACCTGTTGACGAAGGTCGGCTTGGCCGACAAGGCCGACGAACACCCGATCCGCCTCTCCGGAGGCCAGCAGCAGCGTGTGGCCATCGCGCGAGCGCTCGCGATGGAGCCCGAGGTGATGCTGTTCGACGAGCCCACGTCGGCGCTCGACCCGGAGCTGATCGGTGAGGTGCTCTCGGTGATGAAGTCGCTCTCGACCGACCTGCACATGACGATGATCGTGGTCACCCACGAGATGGGATTCGCGCGAGAGGTCGCGCACCGGATGATGTTCTTCAACGACGGTGTGATCCTCGAGCAGGGGACCCCCGACGAGATGATCAATCACACGAAGTACCCGGAGACGAAGAAGTTCTTCGAAGCGGTGCTCTGAGCCCGCGCAGACGAGGATCGCCTCGCCCCGAGGATCGCCAGGTCTCGACGCTTGGTTCAGGGTCGCGCGCGTCCGTCCCGAACTCTCGACCCGAGGTTACGGGTGGCGCCCGGCGGCTTCCCGGAACGAGATGACGGGCCGCGACGCCCCTCGGGTTCGATCACGCCTTCCCCATACGCGATCGTTCCCTGTCGAGCATCGCGGCCCGTCAAACTGTGGTCCCGTGCGACCTGGTCGACCCGGTTTCCCGTGCCGCCCGCGGCCTCGCGGGACCGTCGCGAACGATAAACGCGAGGTTGAGACCTGTCAACTCGCGCCTCTCGCACGTCCGGGCGTTCCATGCAGATCCGCAGGTCAGCGACGGTACGCGCGTCGTGCGAAAGAGTGACAGGACCTCCCACTGCGCTTCGGAGTTCAGCCCTGGTCGCCGGCCACTCGAGCCGACTCCTGCTCGGGCCGCGTCGGGGTGGCGGGCTGGGGCGGCGCCGTCACGCGCCGACCCGATCGGAGGAAGAGCCCGCCGACCACGAGCAGGTAGCCGAACCATCCCGCGAGCTCGAGCCAGGTCGGGTTGGCCTGGTAGCCGAAGATCGCGCGAAGGATGCCCCCCGCCCCCTCGTCGTCGGGGAAGCTCGTGGAAACGTCGAACGCCGTGCCGGCCAGGATCGGCAGCCACCCGGCTTCCTGCAACTCGTGCAGACCGTAGGCGAACAGGCCCGCGGCCACGACGATCAGGAGCAGGCCGGTGATCCGGAAGAAGGAACGGAGGTCGAGCCGCAGCCCGCCCCGATACAGCAGGACCCCGAGGACCACGGCGACGGCCAGTCCGAACGCGGCCCCGATCAGCTGCGCGTTCACGCCGCCCGACTCGACGGCGGTGCCCTTGGCCGCGGCGAACAGGAACAGCGCCGTCTCGACGCCCTCGCGCAGCACCGCGACGAATGCGAGGGCGGCGAGGGCGAACCCGCCCGTGAGCAGGGCCGCGTCGACACGCTCGTGGAGCTCGGAGCGCACCCTGGCGCCCTGTCGCCGCATCCAGAAGATCATCCAGGTCAGCACCCCGACGGCCGTCAGCGTGACCAACCCCTCGAAGACCTGCTCGGTCGTGCCCTCGAACTCCGCCCCTACGGCGAAGATGACCGAGCCGACGACGATGCTCACCGCGACGGCCGCACCGGTGCCCCACCAGATCAGGGATCGCCGGTCTTGTGCCTGGATCTGCTTCAGGTAGGCGAGCAGGATCGAGATGATCAGCGCAGCTTCGATACCTTCACGCAACGCCACCAGGAACGCAGCACCCATCCGGCCGGACCTCCCCTCGGGCCCCGAGGTGTTCAGGGCCCCGAACATCGTCACTTCGGACCGCCGAAACCCTATCCAGCAGGTCGGATTCATGTCAAGGTCGTTCGGCTCCGAACGACCGGCCACGAGGGCGGTCGGTCAGCTCGCGTCGACCCAGAGGTTGTCGGCGAGCTCCGCGCCGAGCGCGACCGGCTTGCGGGACACCGTGAGGCTCATCGAGCCATCGGGTCCGACGCCGTCGACGGTGACCGCGGCGCCGGGCATCAGCCCGGAGTCCTCGAGGAAGCGCATCACGGCCAGCTCGAGCTCGAGATCCTCGGTCAGGCGCCGCAGCGTCACCGTGGCGCCGGGCTCGACGTCGGTCAGCGCGACGAACGAGGTGACGTCGACCTCGCGGCTCGAACCGGGGATCGGGTTGCCGTGCGGACACGCGCCGGGATCGCCGAGGATCTCGACGAGGCGCTCCTCCACCTGGGCCGAGATCACGCGCTCCCACACCTCTGCCTCGGCATGGGCCTGATGCCACGGCAACCCGATCACGTCGATCAGCAGGTGCTCGGCGAGCCGATGCCGGCGCACGAGCCCCACCGCCACCGTCCGGCCTTCGGGCGTGAAGGCGAGGGTTCGGCCGTCGGTGAGGAGCAGGCCGTCGCCGACGAGGCGCTTGACATGCTCGCTCACGGAGGGACGGCTCACGCCCATCCAGCGGGCGATCTCGGCCTGCACCATCGGGTAGCCCTCCTCCTCGAGCTCGTAGAGGGCCTCGAGGTAATCGGCCGAAGGGTGGCGAGCGTCGGCCGGGGCTTCGGTCGTCATGGGCGGAGACTACGATACGGGTGTGACCCCTCCGAAGCGCACGGCGACGGCCGAGCGGTCCGCCGAGCCCGACGCTCCCCGCCGTCTGTTCCTGCTCGACGGGCACTCGCTCGCGTACCGCGCGTTCTTCGCGTTGCCGCCGACGCTGGCGACCTCGAGCGGCACGCTCACGAACGCGGTCTACGGCTTCACGAGCATGGTCATCAAGCTGCTCGCCGAGGAGAAGCCCGACCTGATCGCGGTCTTCTTCGATGCCGGCAAGCCCACGGTCCGCCTCGCGAAGGACGCCGATTACAAGGCCGGCCGACGCGAGACGCCGCAGGACTTCACGTCGCAGCTCGGCCTGATCGAGGAGGTCCTCGAAGCGATGCGGATCCCGGTGCTCCGCATCGCCGACGGCAACGAGGCCGACGACGCGATCGGCACGCTCGCGATGCGCGCGCACGACCAGGGCGTCGACGCCACGATCGTGACGGCCGACCGCGACTTCTTCCAGCTCGTGCGACCCGGCGTGACCGTGATGTTCAATCGCAAGGGCATCAGCGACATCGTCCGCTACGACGAGCAGGCCGTGACCGAGCGCTACGGCATCGCTCCCGATCAGTATCTGGACTTCGTGGCGCTCAAGGGCGATACGAGCGACAACATCCCCGGTGTGCCGGGCGTCGGCGACAAGACGGCGGCCAAGCTCGTGAACCAGTTCGGCGACGTCGAGGGGCTCGTCGCGAACACCGACATGCTCAAGGGGAAGCAGAAGGAGAACGTCGAGGCGACGGCCGCTCGGCTCGAGCTGAACAAGGAGCTCGCGCGCATCGACACCGACATCGACCTGCCGGTGACTCCCGACGACTGCGTGATGGGGGAATGGGATACCGACGAGGTACGGCGCCTGTTCACGTCGCTCGAGTTCCGGTCGCTGTTCGACCGGCTGCAGGAGATCGGCACCGTGAAGCCGAAGGTCGACGTCGCCGAGCTCGATCTGCGACGGGTTCCCGCCGGCGAGCTCGCCTCGGTGTGGGCGGGCGGCGCACCGGTCGGCGTGCGGCTCGACGCCGACGAGGATTCGGTACGAGGCGCGGCGATCTCGGCGGGAGGGGCACAGGCGGCGTACGCCGCGCTCGAAGGGGTGGAGCCACTCACGGGCTTCCTCGCCGACGGCGACGCGCCGAAGTGGACCCACGACGCGAAGTCCCTCGAACGGGTGGCGTTGCGCTCGGGCAGCCCGATCGAAGGCGTCACGTTCGACACGATGCTCGCCGGGTATCTCCTCGATCCGGCGACGGCCGACTATCCGCTGAGCGCGCTCGCCGAGACCTATCTCGGCGCCGACGTGCTCGGCGCGGTCGAGGGTGAGGAGGCAGAGGAGGGCCAGCTCTTCGCCGACTCCTCGTGGCGCGCGGTCGCCGCCGAGGCCGCGGCGGTCGCCCTGCTGGCGCCCGTGATGGAGGAGCGCATCGAGAAGCAGGGTCTCCGCTCGCTGCTCGACGACGTCGAGCTGCCGCTCTCGTCGGTGCTCGCTCGCATGGAGGCTCACGGCATCCGCCTCGACGTCGACTACCTCGAGGAGATGGGGGAGTCCGTCCGCGATCGCATGGCCACGCTGAAGGCCGACGTGTACACGCACGCCGGCGAGGAGTTCAACCTGAACTCGCCGCCCCAGCTGCGGAAGATCCTCTACGACCAGCTCGGCCTGCAACCCGGGAAACGGACCCCGAAAGGAGAGCTGTCCACCGACGCGAGCGTGCTCGAGAAGCTCCGCGACGCGCACCCGATCGTCGACGCCCTGCTGTCGTGGCGCGAGCTCGACAAGCTGAACTCCACCTACCTCGAGGCGCTGCCGAAGCTCGTCGACGCGCGCGACGGCCGCGTGCACACGACGTTCGTCCAGACCGCGGCGGCGACCGGGCGGCTGTCGTCGACGAACCCGAACCTGCAGAACGTGCCGATCCGCACCGAGCTCGGCCGGCAGATCCGGCGCGCGTTCGTCCCCGGGTCCGCCGACCAGGTGCTGCTGGTGCTCGACTACTCGCAGATCGAGCTGCGCATCCTCGCGCATCTGTCGGGCGACGAGGGGCTGCGAGCTGCGTTCGAGAGCGGCGACGACATCCACACCGCGACCGCGGCTCGCGTGTTCGGGCTTCCCCCCGACGCGGTGGACCCGCTGTCCCGATCACGAGCGAAGATGGTGAACTACGGCCTGGCGTACGGCATGAACGCCTGGGGGCTCGCGCAGCGCCTCGACATCGCGCCCGACGAGGCTCAGGAGATCATGGACGCGTACTTCGCGTCGTTCCCCGCGATCCGTGAGTACCTCGACAACCAGGTCGGGCATGCGACCGTCGAGGGGTTCACCGAGACGCTGCTCGGACGCCGGCGGTACATCCCCGAGCTCCAGGCCGCGAATCCACGGGTGCGCGACATGGGGCGCCGGCAGGCGTTGAACGCCCCGATCCAGGGCAGCGCGAGCGACGTGTTCAAGGTGGCGATGATCCGCGTCGACGAGGCGTTGCGCGAGCACGACGACCTCGCCTGTCACATGATGCTCACGGTCCACGACGAGCTCGTGTTCGAGGTCCTCGAGTCGAACGTCGAAGCGGCCGCCGAGCTCGTGAACGAACGCATGGAGCACGCGGTCGACCTCGAGGTGCCGCTGCGTGCAGACGTCGGCTGGGGCACGAACTGGTCCGACGCCGCGCCCGCGGGGCACTGACCGCTCGTTGACGGCGTTTCCGCTGGACACCTACCCTGTGCACGGCCGCGAGGAGCTCGCGTGCCGCTCGCACAATCCCAAACAGCGAGTGGTGAGCCCCGCGTGCCGGGAGGAGACCCACACGATGAGTGACGAGACGACGGCCGCCCCCGAGGCGCCCGAGAGCGAAGCGGCCCCTGAGGCCTCCACCGAGGAGGTTCCCGCCGCTGACACCCCCGCGACGCAACCGACGCCCGCACCGGCGTCGCCGCCGACCGAACCCCGCCCCGCGGCCAACGCGGCATCAGCCCCGCCGCCGCCCGCCGACGGCAAGGACTACACACCCGAGGAGCTGGTCCGGGCGCTCGAGGCCTCGTTCCACGACTTCGGCGACGGCGACATCGTCGAGGGCGACGTGGTGAAGATCGATCGCGACGAGGTGCTGCTCGACATCGGCTACAAGAGCGAGGGCGTGATCCCGAGCAAGGAGCTCTCGATCCGCCACGACGTCGATCCGAACGAGGTCGTGAAGGTCGGCGACCACATCGAGGCCCTGGTCCTGCAGAAGGAGGACAAGGAAGGCCGCCTGATCCTGTCGAAGAAGCGGGCCCAGTACGAACGCGCGTGGGGCCGCATCGAGGAGGTCATGAACTCGGGCCAGACGATCAAGGGTCCGGTGATCGAGGTCGTGAAGGGAGGACTGATCCTCGACATCGGTCTGCGAGGGTTCCTGCCGGCGTCGCTGGTCGACCTGCGGCGCGTGCGCGACCTGCATCCGTTCGTCGGCACCGAGCTCGAGGCGAAGATCATCGAGCTCGACCGCAACCGCAACAACGTCGTGCTGAGCCGGCGTGCCTTCCTCGAGGAGTCGCAGAGCGAGGGACGCAAGAAGTTCCTCGAGGCCCTGCAGAAGGGCGAGCGGAGGAAGGGCACGGTCAGCTCGATCGTGAACTTCGGGGCGTTCGTGGACCTCGGAGGCGTCGACGGCCTCGTGCACGTCAGCGAGCTGAGCTGGAAACACGTCGACCACCCTCAAGAGGTCGTCACGGTCGGCCAGGAGGTCGAGGTCGAGGTGCTCGACGTCGATCTCGAGCGCGAGCGCGTGTCGTTGTCGCTGAAGGCCACCCAGGAGGATCCCTGGAAGGAGTTCGAGCGCACCTCGAAGGCTGGCGCGATCATCACCGGGCAGGTGACCAAGCTCGTGCCGTTCGGCGCGTTCGTCCGCGTCGCGCAGGGCATCGAGGGACTCGTGCACATCTCCGAGATCTCCCACGAGCACGTCGACACGCCCGAGTCGGTGCTGTCGGTCGGCGACGAGGTGCAGGTCAAGGTGATCGACGTCGAGGTGAACCGCCGGCGCGTGAGCCTGTCGATGCGGCAGGTGTCCTCGCCGCCCGCGCGCGAACCCGAGATCAAGGCCGAGCCGGAAGTTCGCCGCGAGCCCACGCCCGAGATGGTGTCGACGATCCAGATCCCCGACGACATCCTCGCCGCGGTTGCCGAGGCCGACGCGGCGCGCGAGAACGACCCGGCGTCGCCCGCGCCTGAGCCTGAGCCCGCGCCCGAGCCCGCTCCCGAGCCTCCCGCGGTGCCCGAGCCCGACGTCGATGCCCGCGAGGGAGCCGAGGCCGCCGTGACCGAGTCGGTCGAGGAGACGGGAACCGACGAAGCGGCCGACGCGGCCGTGGAGGAGGTCGCGGCCGACGACGCGATCGTCGCCGAGGCCGAAGCCGACGATGCGACGACGGAGGCCGGCGCCGAGGTCGCCGAGGGTGCTGCCGAGCCGGCCGAGGAGGCCGGCGCCGAGGAGGTCTCGCTCGAGGCGATCCTCGAGGATCTCAAGCGTCGCGAGGGCCGCTCCGAGTAGGGCGCCGAGTCGACGGCGGGTGCGACGTGCTGCTGGTCGGGCTCACCGGGGGCATCGGATCCGGGAAGTCCACCGTCGCGGGCATGCTCGCGAAACGCGGTGCCGTCGTGCTCGACGCCGATCGGCTCGCTCACGAAGCCGTTGCTCCCGGCACGGAGGGGTTCGATGCGGTGGTGGCTCGGTTCGGCGATGCGGTGATCGCCCCCGACGGGGCGCTCGATCGCGCTGCGCTCGCCGAGATCGTGTTCGCGGATGCTGGGTCCCGGGCCGACCTCGAAGCCATCGTGCACCCCGAGGTGCGGCGCCGGATCGCGGAGACCGTGGCGGAACATGCGGACACCGACGACGTGGTCGTCGTGGACTCGCCCCTGCTGATCGAGACGGGAGCACACGAAGGTTTCGCGGTCGTGGTCGTCGTGACGGCGTCGATCGCCGAGTGCGTCGCCCGGCTCACCGCTCGAGGCATGTCGGAGGGGGACGTGCACGCTCGCATCGCCGCCCAGATGCCGCTGGAGGAGAAGGCCGAGCTCGCCGACGTGGTGCTCGACAACGACGGATCCGAGTCGGATCTCGGGGGCCAGGTCGAACGACTCTGGGCCGACCTGAGCGAGCGAGCCCTATCATCGCGGGCGTGAGGTTCCGAGCTGTGCTGTTCGATGTCGGGGAGACGTTGGTGCATCCGGAGCCCTCGTTCCCCGAGTTGTTCGCGCGCATCGTGGGTGAGGCGGGGCACGAACGCGATCGCGAGGCCGTGGTCGCCGCGAGCGCCACGGTGAGGCTTCGATTCAGCGAAGCGTCGCGCGACGGCGACCTCTGGACGCGGTCTCCCGAGGCCTCGCGGGGGTTCTGGCTCGACGTGTACGGTCGGATGCTGCGCGAGCTCGCGCTGCCGAACCGCGATGGGCTTCGCGAGCGCCTGTACGACGGGTTCACCGACCTCGGGAACTACGCGCTCTTCGGCGACGTGCCCGCCGCGCTCGATGCGCTGGAAGCCGATGGCCTCATCCTCGGCATCGTCTCGAACTACGAGGCGTGGCTCGACGACCTGCTGTCCCGGCTCGGCGTTCGGGACCGGTTCCCCGTGCGGGTCATCAGCGGGTTGGAAGGCATCGAGAAGCCGGATCCCCGCATCTATCGACTCGCGTTGCGGCGGTCCGGCGTCCCCGCCCCCGAGGTCGCGTTCGTCGGCGACAACCCCGAGTTCGACGTCGATCCGCCGGCGGCGCTGGGCATGTTCCCGGTGCTGATCGACCGTCGGGATCGGTATCCGGAGTACCAGGGCACGCGCATCACCGATCTACGCGATCTCGCCGGCGTCCTGGAGGCGGCGTGACCACTCGGCTCTTCGACGCGCAGCGGGCCGACGCCGCCCTGCCGATGCTCCGTGAGCTCCTGCCCAGGGTCAGGGAGTCGCGACGAGCCTTGATCGATGCCGCCGATCGCATCACGACCGCGGTCGCGGCCGACGGCGGAGGTGTCGCCGGCCATGACTGGTTCGCCGCCCGGGACCGGCTGCGAGCCGACCTCACGACCCTGGCGGACGAGGGCATCCTGCTGCGCGACGCCGACTCCGGCCTGGTCGACTTCCCGGCCGAACGGGACGGGCGGCCGGTGTTCCTGTGTTGGCGGCTGGGCGAGGACCGCGTGGGCTGGTACCACGACGAGCGGGCGGGGTTCGCGAATCGGCGCCCGTTGTGATCGAGACCGGCCGCCCGATCGTGCTGGTGCTCGGGGCCGACGGCGATCGGCCGCCACCCGGCATCGCCGCCGCCGCCGGGCCCGTCGAGCTCCGGTACGCGCCCGACCACGACTCCTGCGTGGCGGGGGTCGGCGAGGCCGACGCCCTCTTCGTATGGGTCCACGACCCGGCCTGGCTGCCCGCGGTTTGGGGCTCCGCGCGGCGGGTGCGGTGGATCCAGACGGTCTCCGCCGGGGTCGACACCCTGCTCTTCCCCGACCTGATCGCGAGCGACGTCGTCGTGACGAACGCCCGGGGTGTCTTCGAGGAGCCGATCGCGGAATGGGTGATCGGGGCGATGCTCGCGTTCACGACCGGGATGCACCGCTCGATCCTCGACCAGCGGCGGCGTGAGTGGACGAGGGGCCGGACCGTCGAGCGGCTCGCCGGCGCGAGGCTCGTGGTCGTCGGGCCGGGCCCGATCGGACGCGCCACCGCCCGACGCGCCGGGGCGCTGGGCATGACGGTCGAGATGGTGGGACGGCGGCCCCGCGTCGACGCGACGTTCGGCGACGTGGTCGGCGTCGATCGTCTGCACGACGCCCTGGCCGATGCCGACCACGTGCTCGACGCGCTGCCGCTCACCGACGAGACGCGCGGGCTGTTCGACGAGAGGGCGTTCGCGGCCATGCCCCGACGGGCTCGCTTCTACAACGTCGGGCGGGGCGCGACGGTCGAGGAGTCCGCGCTCGTGGACGCGCTGCGCGGCCGCACGATCTCGGGGGCCGCACTCGACGTGTTCGAGACCGAACCACTCCCGGGGGGCAGCCCCCTGTGGACGATGCCGAACGTGATCGTCTCGCCCCACATCAGCGGCGACGCCGAAGGATGGGAGATCCAGGCGGTCTCCATCTTCGTGGAGAACGCTCGACGCTTCGCGGCCGGCGAGCCGTTGGCGAACGTGATCGACAAGGACGCCGGCTACGGGGCCGGAGAACCACCCGTCGAAGGACGGTCGTCATCGTGAGCGACCGGGTGATCGAGGTGCGTGGCCTGCGCAAGGCCTACGGCGACGTGGAGGCCGTGCGCGGCATCGACCTGCACGTCGACCGGGGTGAGGTCTTCGCCCTCCTGGGGCCCAACGGGGCCGGGAAGACCACGATCACCGAGATCCTCGAGGGCTATCGGTCGCGGACCGCCGGCGAGGTCTCGGTGCTCGGGCACGATCCCGCCTCCAGGGCGTCCGCGTTCCGGGAGCAGATCGGCATCGTGTTGCAGTCGACCGGCGTCGACCCGTTCCTGACGGTGCGCGAGACCGTCGACATGTACGCGGGGTACTACCCGCAACGCCGGGTGGCCGCCGAGGTGATCGGCGTCGTCGGGCTCGACGAGAAGGCGGACACGAGGGTGAACAAGCTCTCGGGCGGCCAGCAACGCCGGCTCGACGTGGCGATCGCGCTCGCCGGCGACCCGGACGTGCTCTTCCTCGACGAGCCCACGACCGGCTTCGATCCGAGCGCGCGACGCAACGCCTGGGAGATCGTGCGCAACCTCACGGCGATCGGGAAGACCGTGTTCCTCACGACGCACTACATGGACGAGGCGCAGTACCTGGCCCACCGGCTCGCCGTGATCTCGCGAGGCGAGATCGCGGCGGAGGGCCCGCCCGACACGATCGCGGGGCGCGACCGGATGCTGTCGCGCATCCGCTACCGGCTCCCCGAGGGCGCCCAGCCGCTTCCGGAGTGGGGCCAGACGGTCGAACGCGACGGGTCGTTCACCGTCCGGGCGGAGGATGCCACGACGATGGCGCACGAGATCACCGGGTGGGCGCTCGAGCGCGGGTTCTCGTTCGAGCGTTTCGAGGTGTCCCAGCCGAGCCTCGAGGACGTGTATCTCGAGCTGACCGGCGGCGAGGGGTCGCCGTGAGCGGGGCGAGCATGGTCGTCCGGCAGTTCCGCTTCACGAACACGGCGTTCTGGCGGAACCCGGCCTCGGCGTTCTTCACGTTCGCGTTCCCGCTGATGTTCCTCGTGATCTTCACCACGCTCTTCGGCAACGGCGATGCCGTGATCGGCGGAGAGACGATGAAGACCTCGACGATCTTCGTGGCGTCGATGGCGGCGTTCTCGGTGATCACGGCCTGCTACACGAACATCGCGATCAGCGTCTCGTTCAGCCGAGACCAAGGCATCCTCAAGCGCATGCGGGGCACGCCGTTGCCGGGGTGGTCGTACTTGACGGCCCGCGTGGCTCACGCGACCGCGATCGCCGTGGTGCTCGTCGCGATCTGCGCCGCGTTCGGCACCCTCGTCTACGACGCGTCGCTCCCGACCGGCATGTCGCTCGTGCGCTTCCTCGTGGCCCTGCTGGTGGGGGCGGCGAGCTTCGCGGCGCTCGGCCTGGCGATCACCGCCGCGATCCCCAACGCCGATGCGTCTCCGGCGATCGTGAACGCGTCGATCCTGCCGCTGCTGTTCCTGTCGGGGGTGTTCGTCCCGATCACCGATGACGCCCCGAGGTGGATCGACGTGGTCAGCAAGGTGTTCCCCGTTCGTCATCTCGTGGACTCGATGAACGCGGGGTTCCTCGGCACTCCGTTCCGCTGGAGCGACGTGCTGATCATCGGCCTGTGGGGGCTCGCCGGGCTCGTGTTGGCATCGCGGTTCTTCACCTGGGAGCCCAGGAAGTAGCGCGAACGGCTCTGCTAGGCTCCCCACCCTGGGCGCGAGGGGTGCGGTCGCCCGTCCGACGGAGAGTGGAACGAAGGGGAAGTCTGATGCGGAGGTTCCTGTTGGGGCTCGCGGTCCTGGCGGTCGTCGCGGCCGCGTGTGCGCCGGAGGAGGACGAGGCTCCGCCGGCCGATGACGGGGCGACCGCGACCGAGCCGGCGCCCGTCGACGCCGCGACCTGCGCAGCAGACGCCGGCACGATCAGCGACGGCGTGCTCACCGTCGGCACCGGGAACCCGGCGTTCCCGCCGTGGTGGGAAGGCGGCACCACCGACGCGAACGCCGACTGGGAGTTCAACGACCCGCACCTGCTCGAGGGGTTCGAGGGAGCGACCGTCGGCGCGGTCGCCGAGCAGCTCGGGTTCGCCCCCGACGCGATCCACTTCGTTCCGGTGCCCTTCAACAAGTCGTTCGCGCCCGGTCCGAAGGACTTCGACTTCGTGCTGCAACAGATCTCCTACTCCGACAAGCGCGCCGAGGCGGTCGACTTCAGCGAGAGCTACTACGACGTGAACCAGGCGCTCGTGTCGGTGAAGGGCTCCGACATCGACGGAGCGACCACGCTGGCCGAGCTGCAGTCGGCCAAGCTCGGAGCGCCGCTCGGAACGACGAGCTTCGACTACATCGAGCAGAACATCCAGCCGTCGGAGGAGCCGGCCGTCTACAACGACCTGAACGGCGCCGTGCAGGCGCTGAAGAACGGTCAGGTCGACGGCATCGTCGTCGACCTGCCCACCGCCTTCTTCGTCACCGCGGTGCAGATCCCCAAGGGAGTGATCGTGGGGCAGTTCCCGACGGTCGGAGCGCAGGAGTACTTCGCGCTGGCGCTCGAGAAGGACAGCGCCCTCACCGAGTGCCTCGATCTGGCCCTGCAGGCGCTGAAGGACGACGGCACCCTCCCTGCGATCCAGCAGGAGTGGCTCGCCGACAACGCCTCGGCCCCCGTGATCGAGGGCTGACCGGGAGGGAGGGCTGAGCGGTGGCCGGCTCGGGGGGGACCCCGAACCTCCACGCATCGTCGGGCACCCCCGGCCTCGACCCTCGCTTCCCGCTTCCTCCACGCGGAAGCCGGCGCTCGCGCATCCTCGGCGGTGGAGAGCCGGGCGCGCGCAGCGTCTGGATCGCCGTCGCGAGCACGGTCGTGTTCTTCGGCGTCGCCGCGATCCTGGTCGTGAGCTCGCCGGGATGGCCCGAGATCAAGAGCACGTTCTTCAACCAGCGGGTGTTCGAGGAGAGCTTCCCGAAGATCGTTCGCCAGTTCGGCACGAACGTGTTCATCTTCCTCGTGGCCGAGGTGTTCGTGTTGATCGTGGCCCTGTTCTTCGCCGTGCTCCGGAGCCTTCCGGGGCCGGTCTTCGCGCCGCTGCGGATCCTCGCGATCGCCTACACCGACGTCTTCCGAGGGATCCCGACGATCCTCGTCATCTCGCTGCTCGGGTTCGGCATGCCCGCGCTCCGGCTCCAGGGGCTCCCGAAGAGCGAGGTCTTCTGGGCGATCGTCGCGCTGACGCTCGTGTACTCCGCCTACGTGACCGAGGTCTACCGGGCGGGCATCGAATCGGTGCATCCGAGCCAGACGGCGGCGGCCCGTTCCCTCGGCCTCTCGCGGCTGCAGTCGATGCGACACGTGGTCCTGCCGCAGGCGGTCAGACGCGTGGTTCCACCGCTGCTGAACGACTTCATCGGGCTGCAGAAGGACTCCGCCCTGGTGGCGTTCCTCGGGGTGGTCGAAGCGTTGCAGACCGCGAACATCATCTCGGCGGCCGAGTTCAACTACACGCCGTTCGTGTCCCTGGCCCTCGTGTACCTGGTCATCACGATCCCGCAGACGCGATTCGTGGACTGGCTCGTCGAGCGCGATCGGAAGCGTCGTCAGGGGGGCACGGTCCTGTGACCGCAACGAGCGAGGCGCCTCGAGCGGTCGTGATCGAAGGGCTCCACAAGTCCTTCGGTGACCTCCACGTGCTGCGCGGCGTCGATCTGGATGTCGCGGACCACGAGGTGATCTGCCTGATCGGCGCGTCCGGCTCCGGGAAGTCGACGCTCCTTCGATGCGTGAACCTGATCGAGCCGATCGACGCGGGGCGCATCGTGGTGGAGGGCGCCGAGATCACCGCCCCGGGCGTGGACGTGGACTCGATACGCCGACGCATCGGCATCGTCTTCCAGTCGTTCAATCTCTTCCCGCACATGAGCGTGCTCGACAACATCACGCTCGCGCCCACGAAGGTCGTCGGCACGCCCACCGGGCAGGCGGAGAGCGAGGCGCGCGAGCTGCTCGATCGCCTCGGCCTGGCCGACAAGGCCGAGGAATACCCGGACCGGCTGTCGGGCGGGCAGCAGCAGCGCGTGGCGATCATGCGCGCGCTCGCGATGCGGCCCGACATCATGCTGCTCGACGAGGTGACGAGCGCTCTCGACCCCGAGCTCGTCGCCGAGGTGCTCGACGTGATCCGCGAGCTCGCGGCCGCCGGCATGACGATGTTGATCGCCACCCACGAGATGGGGTTCGCTCGCGACATCGCCACCCGCGTGTGCTTCCTCGACGACGGGGTGATCGCGGAGCAAGGTCCCCCCGAGCAGATCTTCGGCAACCCTCGGCACGAACGGACCCGGCAGTTCCTGGCTCGGATCGTCGCCGCGGGGCGGATGTAGGTCAGACCGAGGCCGCGCGCTCCACGGCTTCCATCTCGTCGAGGTACGGCATCGCGCCAAGTGCCTCGAGCGTCGGCCGCGCGAGCGAAAGCAGGTCCATGGCTTCCTGCCCTCGACCGAGCCTCGCGAGGCACCTCGCGGCACCGATGCGCCCCAGCGCGCTCTCGAGCGGGAACCCGTACTCCTGCCATGCGGCGGCGACCTCGTGGTGCAGGTCCAACGCGATCGCCGGATCTCCCCAGCCTTCCTCGAAGGCGGCCAGGCCCGTGTCGTACGACAGGCGCAACCGCGCGGACGAGGCGTGGTCCCGCACGTCGGGACCGAGCAGGGCCGTCGCTCGGCCGCGTTCCCCCGCCTTCACGAGCAGGCGAACGGCCAGCGGCATGAAGCCGGCCCGGAACGTCGGTTCCGAGGAGGTCGAGGTCGCGAACGCGTCGAGGTGCACCAGCATCGTGGGGCCGTCGCTCTCGGCGCAGGCGACCTCGGCCGCGAGCAGGAAGGCGGGGGCGAGGTACTCGGCGATGCCGAACTGCAGGGCGCGATCCATCAGCTCCTTGGCGCTCGCCTTCGCGGTCTCCAGGTCGCCGCGCCGAAGGGTCACCCATCCCTGGAACTGCGCCGCGACCGACCCAGGCTGCGTCTCGCCGCCGTGCTCGGCGTCCCAGCTCGTGAGCCAGGCGGCGGTGGTGAGCACCCGGTCCCAGTCGCCCGTGTCGAACAAGGGCTCGAGCAGGCCGCCGCGGGCCCACGCGTACGACGTCACCAGCCCGCGCTCCTCGCAGAACGAGGCCATCTCCTCCCAGACAGCGGCCGAGGCGGCGGGCCCACGCTGGAACCAGAGCTCGTACGCGTAGTTGTTGTACGCGACGGCGGTCTCCTCTCCCAGCCCATATCCCAGACCGATCTGCAGCGCTTCGCGAAGATCCTCGAGCCCGGCAACGTCACCCAGCTTGCTGCGGCTCGCGCCGCGGTACTGAAGGGCGAGCACCTCCTCGCCGTGCAGCGCCATGCCGCGGGCGAGCTCGAGAGCCCGTTCCGACCAGCCGACGCACTCCGCCGAGCTGCCGACGACCCAGAGGTGTCCCGCCATCCGGGTGGCCGCGTGGGCGAGGGCGGGCCCCGGCGGATGGGTCTCGAGCACCTCGACCGCCCGTCGCAGGAGCGCCCCCTCGCCCTCGATGTCGCCTCGCTCGAAGCGCGACCGCGCGAGCATCACGGTGGCGTCGGCGGCGCCGATCTCGTCGTCGTGCCGACGGAAGAGGTCGATCGCCGCGCGCAGGTCGTCGTCGGCCTCGTCGAAGCGGCCGGACACCAAGGCTGCCGAACCGGCGCCGACCAGCGTTCGAGGACGCCGCGGGTCGTCGGCGGACATCAGGCCGAGCGCGCGGCGCGAGTGCGCGAGTGAGCGCGCGGGATCCAGCCCCACGGCGCGGCTCGCCGCGGCCACCAGATGGTCGACGGCCTCGTCCGCCATCGCCGCGGCCATCGGGTCCCCGGCGGCTGCCGCGAGATCGTGAGCCTCCGCGAAGTGGTACGCCAGGCGTTCCTCTCGATCGGCCGTGCCCGCGCCGAGCGCGCGAGAGAGCCAGTCCGCCACCGCCCGATGTTTGTGCGCGCGCTCGGCGCGGGGGATTCGTCCGTACGCCACGTCGCGCACGAGCACGTGGCGGAACGTGTACTCGGTCTGGCCCGCGACCGACGTCGTCTTCGACCGCCGCAGGACCTCGCGTTCGACCAGCTCCTCGAGGATGCCCCTCGCGGCGTCGTCGGGGGCGCCGGCGATCGTGGCGACCGCCCCCGGCCAGCAGGTGAGGCCCACTACGGCGGCATCCTGCGCGGCCGTGCGCAGCCTCGAAGGGAGCGCGTCGAGCCGGGACGAGAGCAGCGCCTGGATCGTCGGTGGAAGGACGACGCCCTCGGACAGCCTCGCACCGTCGCGCTCGCGCGGGGACTGGTCGCGCATCATGCGCATGAACTCCTCGGCGTACAACGGGTTCCCGCCCGACCGTTCGACGACCGCCTCCGCCGTCTCCGCGGGCAGGGTGCCACGGTCCCGCAGCGCAGCCACGAGCTGAGCGGTTTGGGCCTCGGAGAGCGGGTCGAGCTCCATCGTCGTCGCGCCGGGCCGATCGCCCCATCCCGGTCGCACGTCGAACAGTTCACGCCGCCCGGCCACGATCACCGTGAGCGGCACGGCGCCCACGCGGTCGAGCAGCAGGTCGAGGAAGGAGAAGAGGGCCGGCGCCGCCCCGTGCGCGTCCTCGAAGACCAGGATCGTCGGGTTCTCCTGTGCGAGGCGCTCGAGGAAGGCGGCCCAGGCCGTGAACGTCTCCTCGCGGGAGTCGTCGGTCGTCGCCTGGGCGGTGACCAGGGGCAACAGGTATCGGCGCAGCCGCTCGATCTCGGCCGGATCGGCGGCGATCCGCTGCAGCGTCACCTCGAGCTTCGACTCGAGCGCGTCGGGCGGGTCGGAATCGAGGATGCCCGCCTCGGCCTTGACGATGTCGGCGACGGGCGCGAACGCCGTGGTGTCGCCGTAGGGGAGCGGCCGGCCGACGCGCCATCGCACGAGCTCCGGCAGCTCGTCGGTCACGACGGAGAGCTCGGCGATCAGCCGGCTCTTGCCCAACCCGGCGTCGCCGACGATCGTCACCGCCCGCGGCCGGGGGTCGCGCAGCGACGACAGGAACGCGGTCCGCAGGGTCCGGAGCTCGTCGAGGCGGCCGACGAACGGCGCTCCCGACGGGTCGGGCGGCTCGATCGCCAGCCGGCCCCGCGACTCGATCGGCGCCCAGATCGGGATCGGGTCGGCCTTCCCCTTGACCGTGACCGGCCGCAGTTCCTGCCAGCGGAACGTGAAGCGGGTCGCGAGGAAGGTCGACTCCGCGACCACGATGCCGTCGGGCGGCGCGGCGGATTGCAGGCGCGAGGCCGTGTTCACCACGTCGCCCGTGACGCGTTCCCCGATCCGTGGTCCGCGGCCCATCGAGACGACGACCTCGCCGGTCGCAACCCCTACCCGCACGGCGAGGGCCGAGGGATCGAGACGGCGGCGCTGCTGCATCTCTTCCCGGATGCGCAGCGCGGCCCGCACCGCTCGCTCCGCGTCGTCCTCGTGGGTGGTCGGCACGCCGAAGACCCCGAACACGACGTTGCCCACGATCTTCTCGACCGTGCCGCCGAAGCCCTCGATCTGGCGCCGCAACAGCTCGTGGAAGGGCCGCAGCATCGCACTGAGGTCCTCGGGGTCGGTGCCGGGCTCGATCCGTCGCTGCAGGTCGGCGACGTCGGTGAACACAGCCGTGATCAAGCGGCGTTCCTCGCCCGCGGCTTCGAGCGGGGTCCCGCACGCGATGCAGAACCGAGCCTGCTCGGGGTTCTCGGTGCCACAGTTGGGGCATGTCCGCACGCGTCGAGTGTACGGACGCCCCGATGCGGCACCCGCGACGCCGGTCAGTGGGAGCGGATGAGCGTGATGGTGATCCGTCCGGCCTCGCGGCGTATCACGGCGCCGGTCGCCATGCTGCCGCTCGCCGTGCCGGGTCGCGGCGCCGGCACCGTCCGGCGGGCGATCCAGGACTGCGCGTCGGTCGTGCACAGCTGCGGGCGGCCGTCCTCGGTGAGCTGAGGCACGGTGAAGTGGAGCCCACCCCCCGCACGAAGCGCGCCGAACCTTCCTTCGACGGACAGAGCGCTGAACGGATCCACGAGGTCCAGGTCGAGGCGACGGCCGTCCATGCGCATGCCTGCTCCCGCCCACGCGAGCTCCACCGCCCACCGCTGCATGGAGGCGTCGAGCTCGCACGTGAGGACGAGTCCCCGGACCCGCATCGACCGCAGCCGGAACTCCCCATCGTCTCGCTTGCGCAGCTCGAAGAGGATGCGTGATCCCTGGGACGTGCGACCTTCGTACACGCGTGGCGCGACGGCGGAAGCGGGCGTGGACAGCGTCACCGTCAGCCAGGCGACGAGGACGGTGTTGAGGAAGTGCCGGCGCATCGTGGGGCCCTTCGGGGAAGAGGTCCCCACAGCGTTCCACGGGCGATCCGCCCGTACATCGGGCGACCGACCGATGTCGTTCGGGGGACATACACTCGATGCATGCCCCCGTTCACGCTGCGCTCCGAGTTCCGTCCTGCCGGCGACCAGCCTGCCGCGATCGAGCAGCTCACGTCCGCCGTGCGGGCCGGCGACGAGCACGTCACGCTGCTCGGCGCGACCGGCACCGGCAAGACGTTCACGATCGCGCACGTCGTCGAGCAGATCCAGCGGCCGACGCTCGTGATCGCACCGAACAAGTCGCTCGGAGCCCAGCTCGCGAACGAGTTCCGCGAGGTCTTCCCCGACAATGCGGTCGAGTACTTCGTGAGCTACTACGACTACTACCAACCCGAGGCCTACATCCCGTCGACCGACACGTACATCGAGAAGGACAGCTCGATCAACGACGAGATCGAGCGGCTCCGCCACTCGGCCACGGCCGCGTTGCTCGGCCGGCGCGACGTGCTGATCGTCGCGAGCGTCTCGTGCATCTACGGCCTCGGCTCGCCCGAGGAGTACGAGGGGCAGATCCTGCGGCCGTACAAGGGCACCGAGATCCCGCTCGAGTTCGCGATGCAGCGGCTGGTCGACATCCAGTACGCACGCAACAACGTCAGCCGTGCCCGCGGCACGTTCCGGGTGCAGGGCGACACCCTCGAGGTGTTCCCGCCGTACGACCAAGCCGGGTACCGGGTCGAATGGTGGGGCGACACGGTCGAGAAGATCTCGAAGTTCGACCCCGTCACCGGCGAGATCGTCGACGACAGGATCGTCGACCTCACGGTCTTCCCCGCCTCGCACTACGTCGCGAGCGAGGAACGCATGAAGCGCGCGCTCGTCACGATCGAGGAAGAGCTGCACGAGCGGCTCGCCGAGCTCGAGGGCGAGGGCAAGCTCCTCGAGGCCGAGCGGCTGCGCATGCGCACGAGCTACGACCTCGAGATGATGCGCGAGGTCGGGTTCTGCAGCGGCATCGAGAACTACTCGCGACACATCGACGGCCGCAGCGCGGGCACGGCGCCGTTCACGCTGCTCGACTACTTCCCCGACGACTACCTCGTCGTGATCGACGAGTCGCACGTGACGGTGCCCCAGCTCGGCGGCATGTACGAGGGTGACCTCTCCCGCAAGACCACACTGGTCGAGCACGGCTTCCGGCTGCCGAGCGCGATCGACAACCGGCCGCTGCAGTTCGAAGAGTTCGCCGAGCGCGCGCACCAGATCGTGTACATGTCGGCGACGCCCGGTTCCTACGAGCTCCGGCAGTCGTCGAAGGTGATCGAGCAGATCGTCCGACCGACCGGGCTCGTCGATCCCGAGGTCCAGATCCGGCCGACGAAGGGACAGGTCGACGACCTGATCGAGGAGATCCGCACCCGCTCCGAGGCCGACCAGCGCGTGCTCGTGACCACCCTCACGAAGAAGATGGCCGAGGACCTCACCGACTACCTCGTCGAGATGGGCATCCGCGTGCGGTACCTCCACTCCGAGGTCGACACGCTCCAGCGCATCGAGATCGTGCGCGACCTACGGCTGGGGGAGTTCGACGTGCTCGTCGGCATCAACCTGCTGCGCGAGGGGCTCGACCTGCCCGAGGTCTCGCTCGTCGCGATCCTCGACGCCGACAAGGAAGGGTTCCTGCGCTCGGAGACGTCGCTGATCCAGACGATCGGCCGGGCGGCGCGTAACGTCGACGGCACGGTGCTGATGTACGCCGACGCAGTCACCGATTCGATGAAGACCGCGATCGGCGAAACGCAGCGCCGGCGCCAGATCCAGATGGGCTACAACGCCGAGCATGGCATCGACCCTCAGACGGTGCAGCGCAAGGTCAACGACATCCTGCTCTCGTTGCGCGGCGACCAGGGTCCGTCGGCGACGGCGCCCACGAAGCCTCGGCGGCAGCGCGCGAAGCGCGAGGAGATGCCGACCGAGGAGCTCGAGCGGCTCGTGCAGAGCCTCGAGGAGGAGATGCACCAGGCGGCGAAGGACCTGCGCTTCGAGTACGCGGCCCGGCTCCGCGACGAGGTGCACGATCTGAAGCGAGAGCTGAAACAGCTCAAGGAAGCCGGCGTCGCCTGACCGAAGGGCGGCAGGATGTGAGCAGAACGCGACTGGCTCGGATCGGCGGAGGGCTCGCGCTCGGGCTCTCGGATGAACGGTTGTGGCTTGTCGTGGCCGCCGTCCTGATCTCCGGAACCGTTGCCATCTCCCTCATCGGGGGTGTCGGGCTGCTGTTCTTGCCGTCGGTCGTGCTGCTGATCATCGCAGCCTCCAGGTCCGCCGACATGGCGACGGCACCCGCGGATCCAGGAGCTTCCTGAAACGAGGTCCTGCCCACAGCTCTTGGAGGATGGACATCCGTTCGGAGGATCCCGGTCGGTATCGGTTGCTCCGCCTAGCCACTGTGGCGGTAGAACTCGACGTCCTGGGGCTCGAGCGGGGTGTTCCCCAGGATCAGGTCCGCGGCCTTCTCGGCGATCATGATCGTCGCCGCATTCGTGTTCGCACGCGTGATCGTCGGCATCACCGACGCGTCCGCCACGCGAAGCCCCTCGACGCCGAGGACGCGAAGCTCCGGGTCGACGACCGACCCCATCGCGCACGTGGACGTCGGGTGATAGACGGTCTGGCTCGCCCGCTCCACCCACGCGAGGATGTCCTTCTCCGAGTCGGAGTCGGGGACGCTCAGCGGTTCGCGCTGGATCGCGCGAAGCGACGGCTGGGAGGCAATCTCGAGCGCAATGCGGACGCCCTCGAGGACGCTCGCCCGATCTTCTTCCGCCGTCAGGAAGTTGCAGACCACCGTCGGCTTCGAGTCCGGCATCGTCGTCCGCAGGCCGACCTTTCCCCGGGAGGCGGGCTTGACGATCACGGGACCGAAGGCGAAGCCGTTGTCCGGCGGGGGCGTCAGGCCCTCGTCGAAGAACGGCGCGGCTGCGAAGTGGAACTCGACGTCCGGAGCGTCGAGACCCGAGCGCGTGCGGAAGAACCCGCCCGCCTCGGGGTAGTTCGAGGTCAGCGGGCCGCGACCCTCGCTCTCGAGGAGCGCGAAGTTCTCGGGCGTGAAGATGCCGAAGAGGCCGGGCTCGTCCGTGAGGTAGTTCACGTTCACCATGCAGTGGTCCTGCAGGTTGTGCCCGACGGGCAGGTCCTCCCGCACCGGGATGCCGAAGAACCCGAGGTCGTCGCCCGGCCCGAGCCCCGAGAGCATCAACAGCACCGGCGAGTGGTACGTGCCCGCGGACACGATCACCTCGCGCTCGGCCCGGACGGTCTCGCGGACGCCGCCCGAGACGAGCTCCACGCCCACCGCGCGGTCACCCTCGAACGCGATCCGCTCGACGAAGACGTTCGCGCGGACCTCGAGGTTCGGGCGCCCCTCGGCGGGCCGGAGGAACGCGTCGGCCGTGCTGCAGCGCATCCCG
>Ga0210115_1000074_pt1 | contig 23250 bp, 25 predicted proteins | sample MayberryNW_TuleB_2_FD_185526 | JGI IMG/M metagenome (GOLD analysis project Ga0210115, IMG submission 185526) | Wetland microbial communities from San Francisco Bay, California, USA, that impact long-term carbon sequestration - MayberryNW_TuleB_D2... | ecosystem: Environmental > Aquatic > Marine... | reverse complement strand
GGTCGCGCGGGCGATTAGCTCAGTCGGTTAGAGCGCCGCTCTGATAAGGCGGAGGTCCCTGGTTCGAATCCAGGATCGCCCACCATCGAAAGGCCCTGGAAACGGGGCCTTTTTCGCGTGCGCGGACCGCGCGGGGAATCGGACTGGGCCCCGCCCCGTTTTCAGAAGTGAGCCCAGGAAAGGGGGTGCCATGCCACTTTCGAGACGCGCACTCTGGATCGTTGTCGCGTTGGCGCTCGTAGCAGCTCTGATCGTCGTGATCGCCGTCTACTCGGGCGGCGGCAGCTCCGGCTACTAGTTCGCCTCGTGCGCCCATACCCGCGAGAGACGCGGCGTCGCCGAAGGCGTGGCGCCGCGTCTCTCGTCTCGGGCCGAGGGCGCGAGGGCAGGACGGGGACCGCGCGACCCCCCCGGCGGGCCGGAGGCGGTCCACGCTGCCACCCGGAGAGGAGACCCGGCTACCAGGTCGCGGAGGCGGTGCAGACCTGGCCGCCGCGGTGCGCGACGGCGCGGGCCGTGATCCTGTCGGGCCCGGCGCCGTTCGCCGTCAGCCTGCGAACCTCGAACGAGCCGCTCGGAGCGTGCGTCGTCCGGACGCCCCGGAAGAAGCGGTTGCCGTTCCGCTTGAGCGCCACGGTCCAGCGGCGGCCGTTGCGGTTCTGGTCGACCTCGAACTCGACCTCGATCCGGCCGTTCTCGTTCTTCAGCTTGATCTTGGACGTCGCGGCGCCGGTGCAGGACCCGGCGCGGCGCACCTCGCGGCCGCCGCTCGTGGCCGGCGCGGCGTAAACGGCGGCCACCGCGGCGACGAGCACGGCGGCGGCGACGAGCATGAGCGATCTCGAACCCATGGGACTCCCTTCGTTGGTCATGGAGCCCACGCTAGGAGGGGCGGGCAGAAGCGCGGGTGCGGCGGGCGTAAAGGTTCGGTTCGCTCGGGGTTAGGGCTCGCCCCCGCCTCCGGGTTTCCGGGGAAGGGGCGTGAGTATCATCCGGACGAGGACGGGCTGATGGAGGAAATGGTCATCTACGGGGTCAGCTTCGACATGGTCGGCAAGCAGCCGATCGTGCTCTTGAAGACCGCCGACGGAAACAAGTTCCTGCCTATCTGGATCGGGCACCCCGAGGCGGCCGCGATCCTCATGAAGCTCCAGGGCGCCGCGACCCCGCGCCCGATGACGCACGATCTCTTCACGGAGATGCTGACCCAGCTCGATGCCCGCGTCGTGCGGATCGCGGTGACCGAGCTCCGCGACAACACGTTCTACGCGATGATCACGATCGCGGTCGACGGGACGGAGATCGAGGTGGACTCGCGGCCCTCCGACGCGATTGCACTCGCCGTCCGGGCGGACGCCCCGATCTTCGCGGCCGAGGCCGTGATCGAGGAGTCCGCGATCGAGTTCGAGGGCGGCGACGTGAACGAGGAAGAGGTCGTCGAGGAGTTCAAGAAGTTCCTCGACGAGGTCAAGCCCGAGGACTTCGAAGCGGAGGCGTAGCGGCGAGGCACGCCTCGCCGGGGCGGGACATGCCCCGCGCCTACACCGCTTCGCGGTCGCCGGCGACCTCGCGCTTCGTGAGCGCGAGGATCGACTCGAAGAGCTCGTGCAGGCCGTCGCGGGAGAGCGGCCCGCCGTTCACGCGCTCGAGGTAGCGCACCATGAGCTCCTCGCGGTTCGGGTCGACGAACTCGAAGCCGCGCGAGGCCTTGTAGTCCTTCAGCCGCGCGACCAGCTTCAGGCGTGCGTTGACCGCCTCGAGCAGGGCGCGGTCGTTGTCCGAGATCTGCTCGCGCAGCTGGCGGACGACCGGATCGGCGCTGGCCTCGTCGGGCGGCATGCGTCTGAGGTTACGGGAACACGCGAACGACGGTTCCGATGCGGCCCCACCGACGGTAGAAGCCGGGGGCGAACCAGAGCGGCGTCCGCACGCAGCCGTGGCTCGCCTGGTAGGGCGGCACCGAGTGGTAGCCGTGGATCGCGAAGCCGCGGAGGAAGTAGAGCGAGTAGTACATGCCGCTCAGGCTTCCGCCCGGCCCGAGCCGGTAGACCCGCCACGTTCCGACCGGCGTGTTGCCCGTCGCACCGGTCGAGACGTGCACGACCTTCGCGACCTTCCCGTTCACGACCTCGTACATGACCTGCTTCGCCTTCGAGACCTCGATGTGCGTGCCGTGCGGACCTCGCGCCCGTGGGACGGTGCCGCGGGCGATCGCGCCCCAGAGGCCGCCGGACACCCTGCCTGTGCGGGCCAGTCCGTGGACCTTCTGGAAGGCGAGCACGGCCTGGTACGTGTCCTCGCCGTAGTACGTGTCCATGGTCTTCAGCACGTAGTGCATCTCTGCGAGCCGACGCTCGAGTGCTCGCACCGCGTTGCCCCGCGCGCCCCAGGAGAGCGGTCCGCCGCGGACGACGAGCGTGTTCCGCCGGACCGCCCGTGCGTAGCCCGAGCGCGGCTCGAGCTGGAGTCGCCACGCCCAGCGGCCGGGCAGGGTGCCGGTGAGCACGACCCTGAAGCGGCCGGCTTGGCCGATGCGAACGCGCCGGGTCGTGCCCGCCATCCGAAAGGTCAGCCTCCCGGCCGCCGCGGGCAGCACGCGGCCGCCCAGGACGAGCCGCGAGCCGACCCTCCGCGTGCCGACGATCCGCGCGGCGAGGCGCGGGCGGACCGTCACCCCGATCGGGCTCGAGTCGACGACTGTCGTCGGGTTCAGGTGGACGCGCGCGACGTACGGGCCCGGGGCCCGGAGCGGCGTCGAGATCGCCCAGCTTCCGTCGGCGGCGGTCGTGGTCGACCCGAGCGGCGTCGGGGTTGGAACGGTCAGGTAGAGCTCCACGACGAGGCCGCCCTGGGCCGGCGAGAGCGCCCCCGAGAAGGTGACGGGCTGCTCGTAGCGCGCGGGCGCGGGCGACGCGCCGATCGAGACCGTCTGCGCGTTCGCGATCGCCGGGCAGGCGAGGACCAGGACCGCGAGCGCGAGGGCGAGGCGCACGGCGGCATTGTGCGCACGGCTGTCGGCTAGAGCAAGGAGACGATCGCGGCGATCACGCCGATCAGGTTGTACGCGGCGTGCGCGGTGAACGACGGCCAGATGCTGTCCGAGCGGACGCGCAGCCAGCCGAGCCCGAGCGCGAACAGCCCGAGCGGCGGCAGCGCGGCGAGCAGGCCGTGCGAGAGCGCGAAGACGGCTGCGGTCGCGAGCACGGCGACGGGCGCGCCGGCGAAGGCGAGCACGCGGATCCCGAGGCCGCGGTAGAGGAGCTCCTCCGCGAACGGCGCGACCAGGACGACCGCGAGGCACGAGAGCACGAAGGCGGCCGCCCGGCCCGACTCCCAGCGCGTCGGCGTCAGGCCCTGCTCGTCGCCGGCGTGGAGAAGCGGCTCGAGCGACGCGGCGACGACGATGCCGCCGAGGGCGATCCCGAAGGCGATCCAGATCCAGCGCCGCGCCGGCCGGACGAACCCAAGGTCGACCCGCGTGTCCGGCAGCAGGCGGGCGATCAGGAGCGTCAGCCCGACGAGGACGCCGTAGATGACCGTCGACCCGATCGCGAACTCGTAGTCGAAGAAGAGCTGCTCGTTCGAGTCAGAGCCGCTCGCCTGGCTCGCGAACGCGGAGGCGACGAGGACGCCCGTGAGGACGAGCCACGCGACGAGCGCCCAGCGCTCGCGGCTAGAGGTCGGCGAGCGCGCGCTCGAAATCGCGGACGACGTCGATTCCATCCTCACACCCTACGGAGACGCGGAGCATGCCCTCCGAGATGCCGGCCGCGGCCAGTTGCTCGGCCGAGAACTGGCGGTGGCTCGTCGACGCCGGGTGGTGCACGACGGTCTCGACGCCGCCGAGGCTCGTCGCCCGCGCGGCGAGGCGGAGCCCGTCGAGCACGCGCTCGCCGGCGTCGCGTCCGCCGTCGACCTCGAACGCCAGCATCCCGCCGGAGTCGTCGAGCATACGCAGCGCGAGGTCGTGCTGCGGCGACGTCTCGAGCCCGACGTAGTGCACTCCGGCGACCCGCGGATGGTCGGCGAGGAAGCGGGCGAGCTCGAGCGCGTTTCGCGACTGGCGCTCCAGTCGGAGGGCGAGGGTCTTCAGGCCGCGGCGGAGGAGGTAGGCGGGGAACGGGTCGAGGATGCCGCCGGTGTCGACCTGGTACGCGCGGATCCGGCCGATCACCTCGGCGCCCCCCGCGACGACGCCGGCGGTCACGTCGTGGTGGCCGTTCAGGTACTTCGTGGCCGACTCGCAGACGACGTCCGCGCCGTGCTCGAGCGGCCGGCAGAGCACGGGCGAGGCGAAGGTGTTGTCGACGACTAGCAGCCCGTCGCCCTTGGTGGCGGCAAGCGCGTCGAGATCGGCGAGCGGAAAGCCGGGGTTCGCGAGTGTCTCGACGTAGCGGACCGTCGCCGGGCGCTCCCACGCGGCGAGGTCGGTCACGTCCGCGTACGTGATCTCGATCCCGAGCCGCCTGACGTGCGTCTCGACGAGGGAGTACGTGCTTCCGTAGAGCTGGTTGGCACAGAGGAGCGAGTCGCCCGGCTCGAGCAGCGTGAGGAGCGTGGCGGAGATGGCCGCCATGCCGGAGGAGAAGGGAAGCGCGGCGTCCGAGCCCTCGAGGTCGGCGAGCGCGCTGCCGACCTCCTCGACCGTCGGGTTGCGGAGGCGCGCGTAGAGGAAGCCGTACTCCTCCTCGCTCATCACGCGGCCGAACTGGGCCGCCGACTCGAACGCAAAGGTCGTCGACGCGACGATGGGCATGTTCACGGGCTCGCCGGGCGCCTTCGGACGCTCGCCGCCGTGGATCGCGCGCGTGGAGATGCCCCTGTCGTCCTTCATAACTCCGCCTCCCTCGCCAGCCGCGCGGGAAGCGTACTCACCGGGGGAGGGGCGAAGCGGAGGCCGGCCGCGGCCGCGCCGGCGGCGTCCGCCGGCTCGTCGCCGCAGTGCACCGCGCGCGCCGGCTCGACGCCGAGCCGTTCGAGGGCCAGCCGGAAGGGCCGCGGGTCGGGCTTCGAAGCGCCCGCCTCGGCCGACGAGACGACCGTGTCGAAGCAGCAGGCCAGCCCGGCGCGGGCGAGGGTCACGGAGAGAGTCACGTCCCAGTTGGCGACGCACGCGAGGCGCAGCCCGCGCCTGCGGAGCTCGCCGAGCGCGGCCCGCACGCCCGGCACGGGCTCGAAGCGGAGCGCCGCGAGGAAGGCGGGTTCGAACGGCTCGGGGTCGAGAGCCGCGCCGGCGGCGTGGAGGAACACGGCCACGCTCTCGCGGCGGAGATGGGCGAGCGTCTCGGCGTCGCGGCCTTCGTGCGCGCGCGGGAGATAGAAGGCGACCTCGGCGGCGAATGCCTCCCGCACCGCATCGGCCGTGCAGTCGGCGCCTGCGACCCGGAGAGCTTCCCGGAGCGGCTCGACCGGGTCGGCCAGGCGGACGATCGTCCCGTTCGCGTCGAGCGTGACGGCCTGCAGGCCGCTAGAACGCATCCGGATGGAGGACGCGCGCGAGCCGCTCGAGCGCCGCGTCGACCCGTGGGCCGGCGAAGGTGAGCTGGTCGGCCGGGAGCTCCACGACCCGGATGTCCTTGCCGCCCGGACAGCCCGTGAAGCGCGCGCCTGGCGGACGGGCCGCGGAGGGGTCGCGCAGCCGTACGACGACGGCCGGCCGGAGCGCGACGACCTCGCACGGCTCGAGCGCCGTCCCGGCCGAGTCGGTGCCGACCGGACGCCCGCCGGCGCGGCGGACGAGGTCGGCGGCGAGCGACGTGTCGGGAACGGTCACGAGCAGACCCGCATCGATGAAGACCGGCACTTCCTCCTCGGCCGAGACCGCGGCGGCCACCTCGCCCAGCTTCTCGCGCAGCCGGGTCGCGAGCCGGCGGCCTTCGACGGGCTCGCCCACGAGCAGGCCCAGGTCGTGGACCGCTTCGATCACGTCCGTGTACGAGTCGTTCGGCTCGACGTACACCGCAGCGCGGGTCCGGCGGAGCGCGCGGTCGAGGTCGTCCTCCCGCGTCTCGGGCGCGGCGACGACCAGGTCCGGCCGCAGCGCGATGACCGCCGGGACGTCCACGAGCCCGCTCGGGCGGGTCACGCGCTCGGCGCGTGCCGAGTCGGGAACCGAAGCGCTTGCGGGCACCCCGACGAGGCGCTCGCCGGTCCCGAGCGCGTCGATGATCTCGGCCGCGCCGGGCGTGAGCGCGACGACCCGCTCCGGAAGGGCGTCCAGCCGGGTCGTGTCGGGCCCCGCTCCCCGCACCTCGACGGGGTACGGAAGCAGCTCGCCGAGCGGCTCGGTGCGCTCCCCGCAGCCCGTGGCGAGGAGCGCGACGCAGGCGAGTGGGACAAGGAGCAGGGGCCGCATGCCGATGGGACAGAGTATTGGGCGGGCGCCCAAGGGGCAGGCAATCAGGCACCCCCGAAGAAAGAGGAGCGCGGTGGATCAGAAGGACTGGCAGCGCCTGGCGATCGCCTTCGGGATCGTCATTCTCGCCCTGCTCCTGGCGCGGCTGGTCGACCGCGCTCTCATCCGCCGTCTTAACCTGCCGCCGGAGGCGCTGACCCGGTACGCCGTGCTGCGGCGGAGCATCACCGCGGCGTTGATCACGATCGGCGTTCTGAGCGCGCTGCTCGTCATCCCGGAGATTCGCGCGGTCGCGGGCGGGCTGCTCGCTTCGTCGGCCGTGCTGGCGCTCGTCCTCGGCCTGGCCGCCCGCTCGACGCTCGGGAACTTCATCGCGGGGCTGATGATCGCGTTCACCCAGCCGCTGCGCATCGGCGACGAGGTCGAGGTGGCTGGAGCGGAGGGGGCGGTGGAGGAGATCGCGCTCACGTACACGACCATCCGCACGCCCGGAGGCGCCCGCTTCTTCGTCCCCAACGAGAGGCTCGCCTCCGAGACGATCCGGAACTCGACGATCGGCGTCTCCGAGCACCTGGCGCAGGTGACGGTGCCGGTTCCGCTAGCCTCGGATCTCGACCGGGTGCTCGCCGCGGTCGAAGACGAGGCCAAGACGGCGACCGGCTCGGAGGAGAAGCGCGCAGTGGCGACGGTGACGGAGTTCGAGACGACGGGCCCTTCGGCCATCGTCACCGTGGAGGCATGGGCGCCGCGCGGCCAGGTGGCGCGGCTGTCCTCGCAGCTGCGGCTGGCCGTGCACCGCCGGCTTCGCGCCGAGGGGGTGCTCTAGTGCCGGCCGCCGGCCGGCCGAACGGCGGCAATGGACGCCGCGCGAACGGGCGTAACGGGAACGGCGCCCGGAACGGCCGCAAGGGCGCCCAGCTTCCCGCGCGCGGGCGGCGGGAGCGGGCACGCAAGCGGGCCCGCGCGAGGTCGCGCCGCCGGCTGATCCTGCTCGCGGCCTTCGCCGTCGTGGTCGCGGGGGTGGCCGCGCTCGTCACGGGCGCGTTCACCGGCGCCTCGGCCGCCCTCTCGTGCGACCTGTCGTCGCTGCGGCCGGTCACGATCGGGCAGAACTCCTTCATCTACGCCGCGGACGGCTCCAACCTCGGCTCGATTCCGGCCGAGCGCAACCGCCAGCCCCGCAACCTCGACGAGATCGCGAACTGGGTGCCCGAGGCGACGGTTGCGATCGAGGACCGCCGGTTCTACAGCCACATCGGCGTCGACGTGTCGGGCGTCCTGCGCGCGCTCGTGAAGAACGTCGAGGCAGGCAAGATCGTCGAGGGCGGCTCGACAATCACCCAGCAGCTCGTCAGGAACCTCTACATCGGCAACGAGAAGTCGTTCTCGCGCAAGGCGAAGGAGGCGTGCCTCGCGCTCAAGCTCGACTCCGCGTGGTCGAAGGAGAAGATCCTCGAGACGTACCTGAACCAGGTCTACTTCGGAAACCACGCCTACGGCGTCGAGGCCGCGGCGCAGACGTACTTCTCCAAGCCGTCCTCGAAGCTGTCGCTCGTCCAGGCCGCGCTTCTCGCCGGCCTGCCGCAGGCGCCCTCCGTGTTCGACCCGTTCAACCGGCCCTCGGAGGCGGTCGCCCGCCGAAACGACGTGCTGAAGGCCATGCGCGACTCGGGCGACATCGACGAGGCGCGCTACCGGGTCGCGATCGCAAAGCCGCTGAAGCTCAAGCGCGGCGAGCTCTATACCCGGATCCGCGAGCCGTACTTCTTCTCCTACGTCCGCGACCTCCTGATCAAGGAGTACGGCGTCTCCACCGTCCGGAGCGGCGGACTCAAGGTCTACACGACGATCGACCCGCGCTACCAGAACGCCGCGGTGCGCGCGATCAAGGACACGCTGAACCAGCGAGGCGACCCGGCCTCGGCGCTCGTCTCGATCAACCCGGACAACGGCGCCATCCGCGCCATGAACGCGGTCGCGCCACAACGGAAGAACCTCCAGTTCAACCTCGCCGCGCAGGGCCGACGCCAGGCGGGCTCGGCCTTCAAGACCTTCGTCCTGACGAAGGCGATCGAGGAGGGCATCAACCCGTCGACCACGTACCTCTCGGCGCCGTTTCGCTGGCAGCCCGACCCGACGTGCTCGGCCGCGGTCGACCCGAACTGCGTCTGGGACGTCTCGACGTACGACAACACGTACGTCGGCCGTACCTCGATCGCGGCGGCGACGCTCCGCTCGGACAACTCCGTCTACGCGCGCCTGACGCTCGACGTCGGCCCGGAGAACGTCGCCGACATCGCCCACCGGATGGGCATCAAGACGAAGCTCGAGCCGGTCGCGTCGATCGGACTCGGCTCGAACGCGGTGTCCGTGCTCGAGATGGCGTCGGCCTACGCCACGCTGGCCGCCGGCGGCGTCTACTCGGAGCCGATGGCGATCCGGAAGGTGATCCTCGCGAACGGCAAGGAGGACGACGAGGCCGGCTGGGGGAAGGCCAAGCGCAAGCGGGTCTTCTCCGACGGCGTCGCACACGAGGTGACGAAGATCCTCGAGGCGAACGTGCGCGGCGGCACCGGGACGGGGGCCTACTTCGGCCGGCCGGCCGCCGGGAAGACCGGCACCACCGACGACTTCGCCGACGCGTGGTTCTGTGGCTACACGCCCGACCTGGCGACCGCCGTGTGGGTCGGCTATCCGAACGCGCAGATCGAGATGCGGAGCGTCCACGGGATCTCGGTCGCCGGCGGGACGTTCCCGGCCACGATCTGGCGTCTCTTCATGCAGGCGGCGCTCTCCGGGGTGCCTGCGAGCGACTTCCCGTATCCCAAGAACCCGGCGGAGTGGTCGCCGTTCCAGGGCCAGTACGCACTCTCCGGCGCCGAGCCGACCACGTCGGCGGGCTCGAGCGAGTCGACGACGACGAAGGCGACGCCCACCACCCCGCCGCCCTCGACCGCGCCGCCCGCTCCGCCTCCCACGACGACGGCCCCGCCGCCGCCTCCACCGCCGCCGCCGCCGCCGACGACCACCGGCCCCGGCCGCCGCTGACCCAGCATCGGGACGTGGCCGATCTGATCTCCCTGGCCGAGGCACAACGGCTCGTCCTCGAGCGCGCGCGGCCGCTCGAGGCGGAGCGCGTCCCCGTCGAGCGCGCCGCGGGACGGGTCCTTGCGGATCCGGCCGTCGCGGCGGTCGATCTGCCCCCGTTCCCGAGCTCGGCGATGGACGGCTACGCGGTGCGGTCGATCGACGTCCCCGGGACGCTTCCGGTCGTCGGCGAGGCGGCCGCCGGCCGTCCCGTCGGCCGCCCGCTCGGGGCCGGCGAGGCCGTGCGGATCTCGACCGGCGGCGTCGTCCCGGAGGGGGCCGACGCGGTCGTGCCCGTCGAGCGGACCGACGGGGGGACGGAGACGGTCCTCGTGCGGGACGGCCTCGAGCCGGGCGCGCACGTTCGCGGGCGGGGCGGCGACGTCCGGGCCGGGACGACCGTGCTCGAGCCGGGCGTCCTGCTCGGGCCCGCCCAGGTCGCCGGCCTGGCCGCGGCAGGGATCGCCGAGGTGCGCTGCACCAAGCGGCCCCGCGCCGCGATCCTCGTGACGGGCTCCGAGCTGCGCGAGCCCGGCGCCGAGCTCGGGCCCGGCGAGATCTACGAGTCGAACGCGCTCCTGCTCGCCTCCGCCCTCGGGGCCGCGGGCGCCGTACCGGCGCAGCTCGGGGTCGTCGCGGACGATCGGGAGGAGCTCGAGCGGGCGCTCGAGCGGGCGCTCCCCGCCTTCGACCTGGTCGTCACCTCAGGCGGCGCGTCAGTCGGACCTCACGACCTCGTGCGCGAGGTGCTCGGGGGCCTGCGCGTCGAGGAGGTCTTCTGGGGCGTCGCGTTGAAGCCGGGCAAGCCGGTGGCGTTCGGCGTCCGGCGCGACCATCTGGTCTTCAACCTCCCCGGGAACCCGGTCTCCGTCCTCGTCACGTTCGAGCTGCTCGTGCGTCCCGCGGTGAACGCGCTGCTCGGCCTGCCCGACCCGCTGCCCCGCTTCGCGACGGGATCCCTCGCGGCGGCCGTGCGGCGCAACCCGGCCCGCGACGAGTTCGTCCGGGCCCGTTTGCGCCACGGCGGCGACGGCCCGGTCCTCGATCCCCTCGCCGGACAGGAGTCGCACATGATCGCCCGGAGTGCGGCGGCCGAGGCGCTGGTGGCCGTGGAGGCCGGCGCGGACGAGCTGCCGGCCGGCGCGCAGGTGCGCTACCTGCCGCTCTAGGGGTCGTCGACGGCGCGGAGGGCCTGGCGCTCCTCGGGCTCGGGCTCCGACGCCCGCCGGCGCCGTGACAGGAGCACCGCGCGCCGGACGCCCTCGCGAACGGGGCCGCGCTCGGGGCGCTCCTCCGGCGGCGGGTACGGGCGGTAGCGGCCGAACGCGACCGCCCCGACCTGGCCGGCGGCGGCGGCCCAGACGAGCGCGGCGAGCACGAGGGCCGGCGTCACGTAGCCGACCGAGACGAGTCCGACGAGGTAGGCGACCGCGTCCAGTCCGAGCTCGAGACGCAGCGCGAACGAGCCGAGCAGGACGAGCGGCCCCAGGAACCCGGCCGCGTAGAGCAGGGCCCGGCCCACGTACTGGGTGCGCGGGAGGTGCGGCAGCCACAGCCACGCGTGCAGCGACGGGAGCACGAAGACGAGGGAGTACGGGTTCGTGGCGGCCACGACGAGCGCCACGACGCCGAGCACGAGCAGCGCCGCGAGATGTCCCGCGAGGGCGTCCTCCTGCGGAACCGGTCCGTCCGGCGCGAGCCGAGGCCGCGTGACGAGCCAGGCGAGCGTGCTCAGCGAGAGCAGGAGGCAGAGCGCGGCGACGGGCCAGTCGGTCGCGGCGGGCACGTCCGGGTTGAGCGGCCGCGCGCCGCCGTCGGCGAAGAGGCCGGCGACGCTGAAGAGGACGAAGAGCGCGCCGGCCCAGAGCCAGACGCCGAGGCGGCTCAGGAAGCTCCGCAAGGCGGGCGCGAGCGCGATGTGCCGCCGGCGTAGCCGGGCGAAGAGGTCGATCGTCGCCGCCAGGAACGGCACGAGGGCGGCGAGGAGGAGGAGCTGGATCGTCCAGCCCCGGATGAAGCGGTCGCCGACGGCGATGTAGGACTCGGTCGCGCGCGCAAGCTCGAGCGACCCGTCCAGGCGGAGGAGGAGATCCTGCGAGGCGCGCCCGAGCCGACCGAGCTGCGCCGGGGCAAGCGTCTCGACCGTGTCCCCGCGGGTCGTATCCGGCCGCTCACCGCCCGCCGTGAGCGTGACGGCCGGAATGCCGCGGGCGACGAACGGGCCCTGCTCGTGCAGCGTGAACGGGAAGGCGAGATCCACGAGCTGGGCGAAGCCGTTCGGCCGCTCCGGTGCGACGCCGGCCTCGAGCTCGACGCTGTCCTCCGCCGTCGCGACGAGCGTCGCCGCCGGGGACCGGGCCGCGTCCCCGGCGAAGAGCAGCCGGGGCGGGTCGCCGCTCGCGATCGCGTCGAGGTTGACGACCCCGACGATCGACGCGGCGCCGCCGACGATCCGGCGCAGGATCTCCGGGTGCTCGGCAAGCCGGGCCGCGCCGGCCCCGCCGAAGGCGCCGCCGTCCGTGGAGACGAAGACGACCGTGTGGTCGAGGCGCGCGACCTCCATGCTGCGGGCCAGCTCGAGCAGGGCTCCGGTGCCCGACGCGTTGTCGTTCGCGCCGGGAGACGTGCCGGAGTTGTCGCGGTGCGCGAGCACGACGATCGTTTCGGGACTGCTTCCCGGCACGACCGCGATCACGTTCACGAGCCGGGTGTCCCCGAACGGCGCGACATCCGCCTCGAAGATGTCGCGCTGCGCTCGTAGCCCGATGTCGGCGAACCGCTGGACGACCCAGGCCGTCGCCTTCGCGGCTCCGCGGCTCCCGGGGCTCCGGTCGGGGGCGCTTCGCGCAAGGTCGACGGCGAACGTGACCGCCGTCGTCTGGTCGAAGGACGGCTCGAGCCGCGGCTGGGCGAGGAGCTTGGGGTGGACGACGCTGAACGCGGCGGCGAGGAGCGGCACCGCGACGACCGCCCACGACGCCCGGTAGATGCGCAGCGAGACCGGTCGATCGACGGTCCCGGGGCGGCGCCTCCGGGGCGGCGGCGCGGCGAACCGGGCTCGTGGCGGAGGTCGGCGTCGCCGATCGCGCGAGGACACGGTAGGACGATGGTAGTGCCCGGACGCCCGTGTCCGGCCCCGTTCCGCCGGTTCGCGCCCGGTCGCGGCCTATCCTTTGTCCATGGCCGACGGTCCGACGATCCTGCTCGTGGACGACGAGGAGTCGATCCAAAAGCTCCTCACGTATCCGCTCGAGCGCGACGGCTACCGCGTCGTCCAGGCGCGCGACGGCGAGGAGGCGCTCGAGCGCTTCACGGCCGAGCGCCCCGATCTCGTCTTGCTCGACCTGGCGCTGCCGAAGGTGGACGGCCTCGAGGTCTGCCGGCGCCTGCGGGCCCAGAGCCCCGTGCCGATTCTCATGCTGACGGCGCGCGACGACGAGATCGACAAGGTGCTCGGCCTCGAGATCGGCGCGGACGACTACATCACGAAGCCGTTCTCGATCCGCGAGCTGCGAAGCCGGATCCGGGCCGCGATGCGCCGGGCGAGCCTGACGCCGACCCCCGACGCGGACGAGGAGATCGAGTCCGACGGGCTCCGCATCGACCTGCCCCGCCGCGTGGTCGAGGTGGACGGCACGCCTGTCGCGCTCACGTATCTCGAGTTCGAGCTCCTGCGGACGCTCGCCGCGTCGCCGGGCCGCGTCTTCACCCGCCAGGCACTCCTCGACAAGCTCTGGGGCGGCTCGGCCTTCCGCGACCCGCGGACGATCGACGTCCACGTCCGGCACCTGCGGGAGAAGATCGAGCGGAACCCGAGCGAGCCCGAGTTCATCTTCACCGTGCGCGGCGTCGGGTATCGGTTCCGGGACGCCTGATGCGCGTCTTCCCGCTGCGCGCCACCCTGGGCCTCAAGCTCGCGCTCGTGCTCTTCGGCGTCGTCGTCGGGGCGCTCGGGATCGTCTACCTCATGGTCGTGCCCCGGCTGGAGGCGCGCTTCGTCGACGCGAAGATCCGTGAGCTCGAGCAGGAGCGAGACGGGGCCGTGCTGCAGGTTCGCGACCAGCTGGGCGCGAACGGGTTCGAGCTCACCGACACGATCGACGGGATCGCGATCGAGCTGAACGCCCGCGTCGTCGTGTTCCAGAGCAACGCGCTCGTCTTCGCCGACTCGAGCGTGACGGGCGCGGACGTCCGCGGAGACCCGATCGTGGCGCTTGCGGCCAGAAGGGGCACGCCGACCTCGGGCCGGGTCGAGCGCGAGGGACGCTCCTACGCCGAGGTGGCGGCGCCGCTCGGAAACGGATGGATGCTGCTGCTCTCGGCGCCGCTCGACGACGCGCTCGCGGGCGTTCGCCTGATCGGGCGGAGCCTGCTCGTGGCCGGCCTCGTCGCGCTCGTCGCGTCCGCCGTGGCTGCCTACTGGGCGGCGTACGGCCTGACCAGGCGGCTGCGCCGGCTCGAGACCGCTGCGTCCCAGATCGCGGCCGGCGACTTCTCCGTGCCGATCGCCTCGCAGGGAGGTGACGAGATCGCCGAGCTGGCGCGCGAGTTCGACGCGATGCGGGTCCGGCTCGCCGATCTCGACCGTGCTCGGCGTGAGTTCATCGCGAACGCGTCCCACGAGCTCCGCACGCCGCTCTTCTCGCTCGCCGGGTTCCTCGAGCTGCTCGCCGACGAGGACCTCGACGAGGAGACGCGGCGCGAATTCCTCGAGGAGACGCGGGAGCAGGTCGTACGACTGACGCGGCTCGCGACCGACCTGCTCGACCTCTCCCGGCTGGACGCGGGCCGGCTCCACGTGGACGAGTCGGCCGTCGATCTCGCGGAAGCGGCGCGCGTCCTCGCAGACGAGTTCCGTCTCCTCGCGGAGACGAACGAGCGGCCGCTCGAGGTCGAGGCAGACGGGCCGGTCCCGGCTGCCGGCGACCGAGAGCGTGTCATCCGCATCGGCCGCGCCCTGCTCGAGAACGCGCTCGACCACCCGCCGCCGGGGACCGCCGTGAGTCTCGTCGCCAGGTTGGAGGACGGCCGGGCGACCCTCGTCGTGTGCGACGAGGGCCCCGGGATTCCCGCCGCGGACCAGCAGCGCGTCTTCCAGCGCTTCTACCGCGGCGAGGGCGGCAAGGCGTCGGGGAGCGGGCTGGGGCTCGCCATCGCGGCCGAGCTGGCGGCGCGGATGGGCGGTCGCCTGACGCTTGCGTCCGAGCCGGGCGCCACTCGCTTCACCCTCGAGCTACCCGCCGCGGACGCGATTTCACGGGAAAACGGCGCCGGCGCGGGTGACGGTGCGGCCGATCCCGCCTCTGTAACTACCCTGTGACGATGCGCGGATCGGGGATCGCCATCGTCGCGGTCGTCTGCGCCCTCCTGGGCGGGACGGCGGCGCTGGCGCTCGCGAAGACGACCGGCTGGCTGGAGGACGGGGCCGAGACGATCGTCCTCCGCGACCAGGGATCGGCCTCGGCTGCCGCCCAGGTCGAGACCGGCGCGAGCGACGACGCAGGCAAGCCGCTCCCGGGCAACGACTTCGATCCCGCCACCATCTACCGCGAGCGCGCGGACGGCGTCGTGACCGTCTACTCCTTCTTCGCCGCGACGTCGGACACCGACGCGGCCGCGGCGCAGGGCTCCGGCTTCGTCGTCTCCGACGACGGTTACATCCTCACGAACTCGCACGTCGTCACCACGGCCGGGGAGGGGGCGACGGGCGAGCAGGTGAAGGCTGCGCGCCGTGTGTACGTCCAGTTTCGCGACGGCGATCGGATCGAGGCGGACGTGGTCGGCTTCGACCTCTACGACGACGTCGGCGTCCTCAAGGTCGACCCGCAGGATCACGAGCTCCGGCCCGTGCCGCTCGGCGACTCGAGCCAGGTCGTGGTCGGCGAGCCGGTCGCCGCGATCGGCAGCCCGTTCGGACAGGAGAGCTCGCTGAGCGTCGGGGTCGTCGCCGCGACGGAGCGCTCGATCGACTCGCTCACGTCCAACTACTCGCTCGTCGACGCGATCCAGACGGACGCGCCGATCAACCGCGGCAACTCGGGCGGGCCGCTGCTCGACGCGCGCGGCCGGGCGCTCGGGATCAACGCGCAGATCCGCAGCGAGAGCGGCACTGCCGAGGGCGTCGGGTTCGCCGTCCCGATCAACTCCGCCGTCCGCTCGATGGAGCAGCTGAAGGAGACGGGACGCGTCCGCTACGCCTGGGTCGGGATCACGACGCAGACGGTCACGCCGTCGCTCGCCCGGCTGCTCGACCTCGGCGCCGAGCGCGGCGCGGCGATCCAGGAGGTCGTCGCGGGCAGCCCGGCCGCGGCCGCGCGGCTCGAGGGCGGGACGCGCGAGCGCGAGGTCGAGGGGATCCCGTTCACGGTCGGCGGCGACGTGATCGTCGCGATCGACGAAACGGCCGTCGACTCCGCCGAGGACGTCGTCCGGGCGGTCACGGAGCGGCTCCCGGGCGAGACGGCCGTCTTCACGATCGTGCGCGACGGCGAGCGGAGGGACGTCCGCGTGAAGCTCGGCGAGCGCCCTGCCCAGCCGCCCGCGCTCGGGTAGCGCCGCCCGGGCTCCGCGCTAGCCTCGCCGGGTGGGACGGGCCCCGTACGACGACGAGATCATCCTCGGGGACAACCTCGAGGTTCTGCCGCGGTTCGCCGACGGGAGCTTCCAGCTCGTCTACGCCGATCCGCCGTTCAACACGGGCCGGACGCAGACGCGGCGGACGATCGCGGTCGAGGCGGCCGCCGACGGCGACCGGACCGGGTTCGGGGGCCGGCGCTACCGCACGCGCCTCCTGGCGGAGTCGTCCTACCGGGACTCGTTCGACGACTACCTGGGCTTCCTGGAGCCGCGGCTGCTCGAGATCCGCCGGGTCCTCGGGGAGACCGGCACGTTCTACTTCCACACGGACCCGCGCGAGTCGCACGCGTGCAAGCTCCTGCTGGACGAGCTCTTCGGCCGCGGGTGCTTCCTGAACGAGATCGTCTGGGCCTACGACTACGGCGCCCGCCCGCGCCGGCGCTGGCCGGCGAAGCACGACACGATCCTCGTCTACGTGAAGGACCGCGACCGCTACCACTTCGATGCCGAGGCGGTCGAGCGGGAGCCGTACATGGCGCCGGGCCTCGTCGGTCCTGAGAAGGCCGCCCGCGGGAAGCTTCCGACGGACGTGTGGTGGCACACGATCGTCTCGCCGACCGGGCGGGAGAAGACCGGCTACCCGACGCAGAAGCCGGAAGGGGTGCTCCGGCGCATCGTCCAGGCGTCGTCGCGGCCGGGCGACTGGTGCCTCGACCCCTTCGCGGGAAGCGGGACGCTCGCCGCCGCGGCGACGGGCCTCGGGCGGCACTATGTGCTGATCGATACGAATCCTGAGGCGATCGCCGTGGCGCGCGCCCGGCTCGTGCCTCCCGCCGAGGACGACGGCGGCCGTATGCGAACATCCGCGCCTCGTGCCTGACGTCGACGGTTTCGCCCCGGCGCCCGCGGGAATACCTCGTTGATTCCGAGCGGTCCATGAGCGCTGGTCCCGAAACCCATCTCGTCTCCCTTTCGATCCCGGCGAAGCCCGAGTACATCGCGCTGGGCCGGCTGACGCTCGCGGGACTTGCGCAGGTCCGGCCGGTCGACGCCGACACGCTGGCCGACGTGAAGCTCGCGCTCACCGAGGCGTGCTCGAACTCGATCCGCCACGCGTACCGCGAGGGACGCTCGGGGCTCGTGGACATCGTCTTCGAGCTGAACGGCTCGCGCGTCGCCGTGGAGGTCACCGACGGGGGCAGCGGCTTCGACGTCGACGCGACGGGCGAGCCGACGGACGAGCTCGACGAGGGCGGGCTGGGCCTCGCGATCATCCGCGCGGTGACCGATGAGCTGGCGATCGAGTCGGACGGAGCGGGCTCGCGCCTGCGCTTCGTGAAGTACCTCGAATAAGGGGTTCGCTCCGGTCGGGGCGGTAGCTATTCTCCGCCGGTTGCAGCTACAGACGGTCAACGTCGGCCACAAGGCCCTGGCGGACTACGCGACGATCGCGAGCCGCGGCGTCATGGAACAGATCAAGACGCTCGCAGAGGGCCTCGAAGGCAAGCGCGTCCTGCACCTCTCGGCCACGGCGTTCGGCGGCGGCGTGGCGGAGATCCTCTACACGCTCGTCCCGCTCATGCGCGACGCGGGCCTCGACACGGAGTGGAAGGTCATCTACGGCCAGGACGAGTTCTTCGACGTCACGAAGACGATCCACAACGCGCTCCAGGGAGCCGAGACCGGCCTGACGGCCGAGCAGAAGGAGATCTTCCGGCGCTACAACCGGATGAACGCCGGGGCGCTCGACGGCTCGTGGGACTTCGTGATCGTCCACGACCCGCAGCCGGCCGCGCTGATCGACGACGGGCGGCCCGGCGGCGGCAACTGGATCTGGCGCTGCCACATCGACCTCTCGGAGCCTAACCTCGAGGTGATCGAGTTCCTCGCGCCGTCGATCCGGCGCTTCGACGCGGCCGTGTTCCACCGGCGCGAGTACGTCCCGAACGGAGTCGCCATGCCGCCCGCCTACATCTGGCCGCCGGCGATCGATCCGCTGGCGCCGAAGAACATGGCGCTCTCGGTCGAGGACGCCGCGTACATCGTCGACCAGTTCGGGATCGACGTCGAGCGGCCGCTCGTCACCCAGGTCTCGCGCTTCGACCCTTGGAAGGACCCGCTCGGCGTCATCGAGGCCTGGCGGATCGTGCGCACGCGGCACCGTGACGTCCAGCTGGCCCTCGTCGGCTCGATGGCCCACGACGATCCCGAGGGGTGGGAGTACTACAACCGCACCGTCGAGGCGGCCGGCGGCGACCCCGACATCTACATTCTCTCGAACCTGAACAACGTCGGCTCCGTCGAGGTGAACGCCTTCCAGGTGCACTCGCAGGCGGTGCTCCAGAAGTCGATTCGCGAGGGCTTCGGCCTGACCGTCACCGAGGCGCTCTGGAAGGGCCGGCCCGTCGTGGCCGGCGCGGTCGGCGGGATCTGCGACCAGATCGAGGACGGCAAGACCGGCTACCTCGTGCACTCGGTCGAGGAGTGCGCCGAGGCCGTGATCCGGATCCTCGACGACCCCGAGGCGGCCCGTGTGCTCGCCCGGAACGGCAAGGAGTTCGTGCGTGCGCGCTTCCTGACGCCGCGCCTGCTGCGCGACTGGCTCGCGCTCTTCAACGTCCTCGTCGGCCGTGAGACCGAGGAGACCCAGGCGCTCTCGGTCGCGGGCGCGGCCGGCTAGCGGCCGCGAGGGCCCGTTAGGGTCCCGTCGATGGCCGGCCGGCGAAAGCTGATCGTCGTCTCGAACCGGGCTCCGGTCTCGTTCACGACGGACGACTCGGGAGCGCGGATCGGGCGCCGGGGCGGCGGCGGGCTCGTGACGGCGCTCGCAAGTCTCGTCCAGCACCACGACGTGACCTGGGTCGCAAGCGCGATGACCGAGGAGGACCGCGCCGTCGTGGCCGAGGCGGAGGGCCGCCCCGTCGAGGAGCTCGCACGGGACGGCTCGCCCTACCGACTGCGCCTCGTCGCCCACGACGAGACCGCCTACGACCGGTACTACAACGTGATCGCGAACCCGATCCTCTGGTTCACGCAGCACTACCTGTGGGGCCTCGCGACCGCGCCGAACATCGATCCCGCGCTCCACCAGGCCTGGGAGGAGGGCTACGTCACCGTGAACCGGGCCTTCGCGGCCGCGGTCGGGGAGGAGCTCGACCGTGAGCCCTGCGCGGCCGTCTTCTTCCACGACTACCACCTCTACTGCGCGCCGGCCTTCGTGCGGGCGAGCCATCCCGACGCCACGCTGGCGCACTTCGTCCACATCCCCTGGCCGCAGCCCGATTACTGGCGCGTGCTGCCCGGGTCGATCAGGCGCGCCGTGCACGAGGGGCTCCTCGCGAACGACGCGGTCGCGTTCCACACCGACCGCTGGCGCGTCAACTTCCTCCGGTCCTGCGCCGACCTCACCGACGCGCGCGTCGACTTCGGCGCCGACGAGGCGCGCTTCCTCGGCCGGCGGACGGCGGTGCGCTTCTCGCCGATCTCCGTCGACCCGGCCGAGTTCGAGGAGCTCGCCGCGAGCGACGCCGTCAAGGAGGCCGAGGCCGACCTCGCCGACGGCCGCCCGGAGTTCCTGATCCTGCGCGTCGACCGGACCGACCCGTCCAAGAACGTCGTCCGCGGCTTCCGGGCCTACGAGTTCTTCCTCGCCGCGCACCCCGAGCTGCACCGGCGCGTGCAGATGCTGGCGCTCCTCGACCCGTCCCGCCAGGACATTCCGGAGTACGCCGAGTACCTGGGCGCGATTCAACGGTCGGCGCGCGCCGTGAACGACCGCTTCCAGCAGGAGGGCTGGCAGCCGCTCGACCTGCGAATCGCGGACGACTTCCCCGCGTCGATCGCCGCGTACAAGCAGTACGACGTCCTGCTCGTCAACGCGATCTTCGACGGCCTCAACCTCGTCGCGAAGGAGGCGCCGCTCGTCAACGAGCGCGACGGCGTGCTCGTCCTCTCGGAGAACACCGGCGCCCACGAGGAGCTCGAGCCGTGGGCGCTCACCGTGAACCCGTTCGACGTCGCGGGCCAGGCGGAGGCGCTCTACGAGGGGATCGTCATGGCGCCGGAGGAGCGGCGACGGCGGATCGAGGGCATCCGCCGCCACGTGCGCGAGCACGACATCGGCCACTGGATCGCGACGCAGCTCGCCGAGCTCGACGAGGACCGGGCCCGGGCCCGGGCCGACCGTACACTTCCCGTGCCGTGAGCACGCCCGAGCCGACGCCCCTCTCCCACGTCGACGAGACGGGTGCCGTGCGCATGGTGGACGTGGGCGGGAAGGCCGTCTCCCGCCGGCGTGCGCGGGCCGCGGGGACGGTCCGGATGCGGGCCGAGACGGCGCAGCGCCTGCGCGAGCTGCCGAAGGGCGATGCGCTCGCCGTCGCGCAGGTCGCGGGGATCATGGCCGCCAAACGGACGGCCGAGCTCGTTCCGCTCTGCCACCCGCTGCCGCTCACGCGGATCGACGTGGCGCTCACGCTCGGCGCGGACGGCGTCGCGATCGAGTCCCACGTCGAGACGACCGCCCAGACCGGTGTCGAGATGGAGGCGCTCACCGCGGTCTCGGTTGCCGCTCTCACGCTCTGGGACATGGCGAAGGCGATCGACGACGAGCTCGCGATCGCGGAGATCCGGCTCCTCGAGAAGACGAAGGAGCCGGCCTGACGCAGGCGGCCGTCTTGACGGTCTCGGACGGGGTCGCGCGCGGGCAGCGAGAGGATACGAGCGGCGACCTCCTCGCCGCGCTCCTCGCGGAGGAGGGGCACGACGTCGTCCGGCGGGTCGTGCCCGACGACCGGGCCGAGATCGCGCACGCGCTGCGCGAGCTCGCCCGCTCGTGCGGTCTCGTGCTCACGACGGGCGGCACCGGGCTGGGGCCGAGGGACGTGACGCCCGAGGCGACCGGCGACGTGCTCGACCGGGACGCGCCCGGGATCGCCGAGGCGATCCGCGCCGACGCCGTCGCCCGAACGCCGCACGGGGTCCTCTCGCGCGGGCTGGCCGGCACCGTCGGCGGCGCGCTCGTCGTCAACCTGCCCGGCTCGCCGGGCGCGTGCCGCGACGGCTTCGAGGTGCTGCGTCCGGCGCTCGCGCACGCCCTCGCGCTCCTCTCCGGCCGGACGGCGACGGGCCACCGGCAGACGTGATGGTGGCGCTCGTCCGCTACCCGCGCCTCTTCGCCTCGCTCGTCAAGTTCGAGCACACGATCTTCGCGCTCCCGTTCGCGTATGTGGGCGCGCTGCTCGCGGTCGACGGCGTCCCGTCCGCGGCCGACCTCCTCTGGATCACCGTCGCCATGGTCGCGGCCCGCTCGCTCGCCATGGCCCTGAACCGGCTCGCCGACGCCGAGATCGACGCGCGCAACCCGCGCACCGCGGGACGGGAGCTGCCGCGGGGTGCGCTTTCGCGCGCGGCCGTGGTCGGCTTCTGCCTCCTCTCGCTGGCGGTCTTCCTCGTCGCGGTCTCGCAGCTTGCGCCGCTCGTGCGCTGGCTCTGGCCGATTCCCGTCGCGATGTTCGTCGTCTACCCGTACCTGAAGCGGGTCACCTGGCTCGCCCACGGCTGGCTCGGCGCGGTCGACGGGCTCGCGCCGCTCGGCGCCTGGGTCGCGATCACGAACGAGCTGCCCTGGGAGGCCTGGGCCCTCGGAGGGGCGGTCGCCTTCTGGGTGGCCGGGTTCGACCTCCTCTACGCGCTCTTCGACCTCGAAGTCGACCGGGCGCAGGGGCTGCACTCCTTCCCGGTGCGCTTCGGAATCCCCTCGACGTTCGCCGCCGCCCGCGCCTGTCACATCCTGACCGTGGCGCTGCTCGCCGTGACCGGGCTCGGCCTGTCCGTCGGGCCGCTCTACTGGCTCGGCGTCCTGGCGGTCGGCGGGCTGCTCGCCTACGAGCACGCGATCGTGTCGCCGCGCGACCTGCGCCGCCTCGACGCCGCGTTCTTCACGATGAACGGCGTCATCTCGCTCACGTTCCTCGCCTTCTGCCTCGCGGACGTCCTCGCGTGATTCGGGCCCGTGGGCTCGAGCGGCGCTTCGGGGAGACGCGCGCGCTGGCCGGTCTCGACCTCGACGTGCCGCGCGGCGGCTTCCTCTCCGTCGCCGGGCCGAACGGCTCGGGGAAGTCCACGCTCCTCGCGCTGCTCGCTGGCCTGCTCGCGCCCACGCGCGGGTCGCTCGAGGTGGACGCCGACCGCGCCGAGATCGGCTACCTCGCCCACGAGGGGCTCGTGTACCGCGAGCTGACCGCGGTCGAGAACCTCGAGCTCTACGGCCGGCTCTATCGCGTGCCCGAGCGGCGGGAGCGGATCGGCATGCTGCTCGAGCGCCACGGCCTCTGGGAGGTGCGGCACCGCCGCGTCTCGGCCTTCTCGCGCGGGATGGCGCAGCGGCTCGCGCTCTGCCGCACGCTCCTCCACGACCCGCGGCTGCTGCTCCTGGACGAGCCCTATTCGGCGCTCGACGACGACGGCGCGCGGCTGCTCGACGCCCACCTCGCCGAGCTGGCCGGGGAGCGGACGCTCGTCGTCGCGACCCACGACCCGGCGCGCATCCGGTCGCTCGCGTCCTCGGAGCTCGTGCTCGCGTGACGTACCTCGGCGACGTCGCGGCGCTCGCGCGGACGAGCCTCCTGCTCGAGCTTCGCTCGCGGGACACCGTGCCCGCCCTGCTCCTCTTCGTCGTCTCGGCGCTCGTGGTCTTCCGCTTCGCGCTGCCCGCCGACGCGTCCGACCTCGCGGCGATCGGGCTGCTCTGGATCGCGGTCGTCTTCACCGCGATCCTCGCGCTCACGCGCGCGTTCGTCGCCGAGCGCGAAGGGCGCGTGCTCGACGGCCTCGTCCTCGCGCCCTGCGACCGGAGCGCGATCTGGCTCGGCAAGGCGCTCGGCGTGCTCGCCTTCCTGCTCGTGGCGGAGGCGATCGCGCTGCCGGCCTTCGGGCTCTTCTTCGCCCCCGTGGACGGCGCGACGGTGGCCGCCTTCCTGCTCGCCGACCTCGGCATCGCCGCCGTCGGGACGCTCCTGGCCGCGATCGCGGCCGTCAGCCGCGCACGCGAGCTGCTGCTTCCGCTCCTCTTCCTCCCGCTCGTCATCCCCGTCGTCGTGGGCGGCGTCGGCGCGAGCGTCGAGCCGGACCCGGGGCGCTACCTCGCCTTCCTCGGCCTCTACGACGGGATCTTTGCGATCCTTGCCTGGGCCACCTTTGAGTACGTCGTTACGGAATAACGCCGCTCCGGC
>Ga0210115_1000073_pt1 | contig 23269 bp, 21 predicted proteins | sample MayberryNW_TuleB_2_FD_185526 | JGI IMG/M metagenome (GOLD analysis project Ga0210115, IMG submission 185526) | Wetland microbial communities from San Francisco Bay, California, USA, that impact long-term carbon sequestration - MayberryNW_TuleB_D2... | ecosystem: Environmental > Aquatic > Marine... | reverse complement strand
CACCCATCTTTTTTAACATATTTTAAGTAAATAGGGCGGGGAAGTAAAAGTATAGAAAAGAAGAGTATATGCTGCTTACATGGAAATGAAAGACACTCACATACAATTGGGCCACCATACAATATAGATGAAGATATAGAATCTGGAGAAAGTGCTGTAGCAACATTTGTAGCGAATCAAGAAGGATTTTTCAATATTACTACAAATAATGCCTTCCACGCCGAGACAGATAATGGTGGTGCTGCCTCAAAATATTAATAACCTCAATTATTCTCAGCATACTTTTAACCATATTTTGCGTAAGAGATTACTAACTAAGAGAAATCTGTGAAATAATGGATATGACAGTGAATAACAAGCCCAGGACTAGGATACCAGATGCACCTGAGCAACAGATACGTATACTAATATATATTGGTACTTCTGAACATGGATGACAATCTAGTGTAGACCAGTTATCCGCATAAATATAACACTTAGCTACGGACATATAATTTGCTAAAAATTGGATTGTCATGTCATTTGACTGTTACATTAAATTTTATACGATACCTGCTTTATAGTGAATATATGAGTTCTCAGCTTTATATTGCAGATTCTCCACGATTTCTAGTCGATAGATCTATTGCGACACCTACATCTGATACAAAAATTTTACCGCCTAGTGAATCACCCAGTGAATCGGCTAACTTGTCTATTAAAGTCTCGACCTGATCGTCTTTAATTATTACTTCAACTTTAGTTCGAGGAATAAATTCTGGAGTAAATTTTCCCGTACCTCTTGCAATTTCAACAGGTTCTGCCTTTACCTTTCCTCTTCCATGGATCCTATAATGACTCATTCCCCCTGTGTTAGCATTTTTTAGAATATCACTGACATCGTTTAACCTTCTATCGGGAATTATAATTTCCATTTTTTTCATATTCGATAATTTGACCTCATTAAGTTCTATAGCACATACGCCCCTAATAAATTTGCCAGTTATATATTCAATCTATTATTTGCATGTGCAGCATCCAACACAGATTGCAAAGTTGGTAGTATGCTAGTGGTGAATGAATTGCTAGTGGTGAATGAATTGCTACTAATAGTAGCTGGATTGGTAATGGGGCTTCTGTCGACATTCTTTTTAATTCAATCCGTACGGAGAACGTACCTTTCGACATATAAAGCGTATCTTTTGAGTACAAGTTTCAACTAAATGTACATGAACTGCGGTAGTATCAATCGTCTCGAGCTATACTTTAACTTCCTCTATACGATGATAGTACGCCTAGTATTCAATTCTTTCTGGCTTGCACATGGTGTGAAAACAACGCATCCGCTTGCAGATGATAGCAAATCAAATTCTGTTCAGACAGTTTCTTTAATTTAGATGCTGTCTATTAGATTTGACTAACCATTAGAATAACGTAACTGGAGTAAATACGTTGGAATAATATTTTTATCTGATAATATTATTACATGGATGGCACCGCTAGTTAGGTGACAAGATTGGCTAACAACTTATATGATAGAAAATAGAGAATGGTTAGCAGAAGTAGCGAATTGCTATTCAAAATAATAACTATTTTAGTGTTATTTATGATGCTTGAGGCATTTATCTTTTTGTCTCCGATTACAAATAAAATCACACCTAATGTCCCCGCTAGCATTATTTCTACTTCCTATGCACACCTAGAACATTTACCTCATTACAATAGTGGTGGAAGTAGATATTCATGGGGAAATTACTCTTCGTTTATAGCTTTAGAACCAGAATATGGTGTGGCCAAAAAGAGGCCAACTGCAATCGAATTTAGCATACAGGACCGTAATAATAACGACGTATATAATATAACTACAATGGTAGAGATATATGAAACCTCTACAGGCAATAGAGTTCAGGTATTTTCATGGACTTATCATAACTTAGGAGACTTTATGTTATTTTATATTTTTCCACAAGTAGGGAACTATCAAATTGTGTTGAGTGTGCGTGACAACGTCGGTACAGATAGCCCCAATTACGAAGATGATACGCAAAGTGTAATTGGTTACACAGATCCCCCCAGGTCATTGCTTAGTAACATAAAAGGTTGCAACTGTGAGAGGACAATATTCAACATATCTGTATCTCCTTCTTACGGAGTAATTCAAGACACAATGTATGCAGTAATAATTACTTTTCCACTTTCTGTATTAGGCAGTATTTTAGTATGGAAATACAAGGCGTATCTTCTTGATATTAGGAATAGGGTAGACCATAAAACGACGGGAATGAGGAGAGATGCTATCAGGTATCTAGTCATGCTTTTAGCAATAGGAGGTGGAGTAGTACATCTAGCTGTGTTTCAAGATCATGCTACATTACATATTTATTATAGTCTATTCTTGTTAGCTGCTGCAGGCAGCCAGATAGCCTATGGAATAACATTCGTTCTTGCTACCTTGTCTAGAGATGAAGTATATAGTCAAATCGGCGACTATAATTACATGAAACAGAAAACCTATCGTAGTTATAAGAAAAAACTGACAATTGATCTCTTTGGACTTTTTGGAACATGTGTTTTGATAGGATTGTACTTATATTCAGTCATTTTTCCTCCCCCATTATCACCTGTCAGCAGAGCCGAACAGGTAGATATTGAAGGTATTTCTGCAAAGCTCCTCGAATTATTCCTTGTGATAGGAATAATCCTGATAATTAAATGGGACAGGGAAGAAATAAAGAATAAACTTGTTCATCTTAGTAACAAATGAACCAGTACATCCGGAGTAACAATATGTTTTATATTATCCTTACTGGCACAAAATTAGGAATGAAAATTCTTGTCAATACTAGCATTTATAATTCTAAAAACCCAGAGGACCAGAATTAACCTGGCTGAGCTTTGATATCATGAGCTCATGCCGCGACTGATGCATAGGATCAATATAGATGCTAACACTAATCCAATCTATCTAAATTGTACTTGGACCGGCAGCTAGAATTAATAAAAATGTAAATACACCATAACATATTTGATATTTAGAGCAGAGAGCAACATAGACATATGAAAGAGTTCAGCATTTAGTAGATATCGACAGGAATATTTATGCTGCTTTTGTAATTGATCCCACTGGGAGTATTTCTGAGCTTTATATTGCACCGGATGCTGATTTGGACCGCCTAAAGATTGAACGATTTAAATCGGTGCTAGATATTAGATCTGCAACAATATCTGAAAGGGAGGCTGCTGAAGACTTGCTTGGACGACACAAGTGGGATGTTTTGGAGTACGATAAAGTAAAGCTCATCAAGCTATACCCAAGTGGCAATTTAGATCATAAAATGATTGTTGTCGTAGCAGCATGCACTAAGGATCCTGGAGATGTTATGGATTCAGTTATCGGTTACATGAATGAATCTGATGATGAAGAGCCATCGCCAGTTAATCTATTTGATGGATAGCGTTACTATTAGTTTCAGCAGGGATATCTGGTTCAAAGGAAAATGCTTCCAGATAAACAAAAAATACATAATTAAGGCTTCCTACAATTACAAAAAGAAGTATGCAACGCTCCAATCAGGCGCTAGATAGAAGACATGTTATCGGTATTGTCATTATCGTTAGCTACGCGATCCTCATTTTTACTGTGCCGTTGCTAGTACATATCCATGTTGTTCCAATTCTAGCTATAGTTACTCTGATAATGTTATCGATATATGTTTTACTTGCTCTTGAAATTATTCATAGAAGCCTTCTTGCTATGTTGGGTGCGATAATAGCCATTACTTCTGCAGTACTGTTTGGCAATATTAGTGCAGAAGAATCACTTGATTTCATAATTGGATCTATTGATTTCAATACTATAGGGCTATTACTTGGAATGATGATCATAGTTGCAATATTAGGCGAGACAGGAGTCTTTTATTGGGTTGGAATAAAAGCAGGAAAGTTAAGCAAGGGTAATTTATGGATACTAATGCTTCTTCTATGTTCATTTACAGCTGCTGCATCTATGTTCATAGATAATGTTACGACAATCCTTCTCATGATTCCAGTAACGCTATCTATTACAAGAACGCTAAAAATTCCAGCAATCCCATTTATTATCGCACAGGTACTGGTGTCAAATATTGGTGGTGCAGCTACATTGATAGGTGATCCACCAAATATCTTGATTGGTTCTGCTACTGGGATAGATTTTAACACCTTTCTGCTTCATATGGGTCTTCCAATCGCAGGTGTTTTTATATTCTCTCTATTTCTGCTAAAGATATTTTTAAGAAAGGAGCTCAATGAAGATCAGAGAATCGAAAAACAATCAGGCGTACAGGAACTCTTGGAACGGGATGAAGAAGCCATAATTATAAGGAATAAGGATACACTAAAAAAAGCGCTGATCGTACTGCTTGGTGTTATAGTTCTATTCTCACTTCAAGGACTAACACACATAGAAGTATCGATAGTGGCAATTGGAGGTGCAGCTGTTCTGTTGGTTATTACTAAGATGCATCTTGAAAAGATACTTCATGAAGTTGATTGGCCAACTTTATTCTTCTTTGCTGGCTTATTTGTTATAGTTGGAGTTGCAGAAAATGCAGGGCTGATCAATGCTCTGGCAAATCTGGCAATTGAAATTACAGGGGGAGATCCGTGGCTTACTTTCTTAATGATAATATGGCTTAGCGGGGTTGGAAGCTCTTTTGTGGACAATATACCTCTGACGGCAACCTTGATTCCTGTGATACAATCCCTTAATCTGGACCCAAATATAGCTTCTACCTTTGGTGCCGAAAGTATGTTTCAAGTCAGCCCATTGTGGTGGGCTTTGGCATTGGGTGCCGACATTGGAGGAAATGGGACATTAATAGGATCTAGCGCGGGAGTTGTTGCAGTGGGTCTAAGTGATAGATTTGGTCACCATATTACTTTTAATAGATGGTTTAAAATTGGGTTTCCTTTCATGTTAATTACCTTATTCCTTGGTACAGTAATACTTCCAGCTTTCTTATTATTGATTAGCAATTGAATTCAGACTTTGAAAAGAACAGCTTAAAGGGGGTTTAATAAAAAATGTATTGGACTGCTATGTTGTGCAAGTTGAAATGTTATAGTCGCCAACGTCTAGATTTATGCGTCTAATTGATAGCGTAAAACTCTATAATAGGATTATAAGAACTTAATCAATAAATCATTTCCATCCGTCCGGTAATCACAAAATAGGGTTACAGATCGTAATTGTATATCGTTAGTTATTAGGGTTTAATAAAAATACTCTTACCCAATTGTTAAACATCTGAAAATAATAACTACGACGGTATAACAATTAATGTTAGGTGATATCTATTATGAGCAATGAAACAAAAAGGATGACCGTGAAAAAGATCCTATGCCCCCCCCGAGAAGATAACCTCTCATGAGCCAACCGCTGTGAAAAGGGATCCCTCAAATACTAAGGAAAGTGTAACGCAGTCGGAAGAAGAATCCTAGGAAATGCTCAGAAGAAGCGGTATGACAAAAGGAACAGATAAGGCCTAATTTAAGTTCTCAGTTCAAAAGCCTTAATTTATAATTGTCTAATACTTGGAGTGCGTCTATTGCTATCACTTACGTTGAGTTAATTTGTACCGTCAAAGATTTATAACCATTATGCTCGTTACTTTTAATATTACGGATAGAGTAAGCATGATATCGGGAGTCATAATTATAGTAGTCATGGGTTTCTTGATCAGTATCAATTATAGCACTCTCGATAATAATTTTGCAAATAATATTAATCAAATTTACGCACAAACTATTGACCGTCAAGATATGGAGCAACAGGGACCATATAAAGTCACAATACCTAAGGGGGCTGCTAACCCTGAGGTAGATATAACCAATCTATCTCCTAGGCAATGGTACGTTCCAAAACAGGTCTCAATCAGCCAGGGCGATGCAGTAATCTGGATAAATAATGATACTGAAGCACACACGGTTACTAGTGGTACCGGAGCAGGTATCGAAAGCCTTTTAACAAACAAGCAAGGAAAACCAAACGGAATTTTTGATAGCGGTTTATTTGATCCAGGTGAATCTTGGACACATAATTTTACAGATGCTGGTAGATATACCTACTTTTGTACTATTCATCCTTGGATGGATGGAATAGTAACTGTTGCTTTAGGTCAAGGAAAAAGTCAACAGCAGAATCAAATTGAAATTCCAATCTATCCTGTCAATGCCTCAGGCAGCAGGATTGATAAGTTTCCTGTATATAAATTCACAAATGATAATAAATATGAGATAGGTATGTCTTGGGATCCGGGTGTAATAGTCGTTGGAGAGCCTGTTAGCTTTCTGATAAATTCCTTTGACTGGCCGATTAACAAAAAGTCACACTTAGTCCCTTATGACTTTGTAATTACAAGAAATGGAACAGACATAGACAGAACTTCGGATCTAATAGAGGTAGGCGCTGACGCGCAGACTGTTGCTTTTGACAAACCGGGTCCGATAACAATAAAAATTAAAAATATTGGAAATACTCCGGCTTCTGCAGAGTTTAGTACAATAATATATGAAAATTCTAGTGGGCAAGAAAGAAGTGGGGTTTCATCTGCTGCTAATACAGGAATAATTAGTGAACAATCTAATGTTTCGAAGTTTATATCCCCGCTAACACTCGTCTATGTAACTTATGCCATTATTGCCGGAATACCTGCCGCCGTTGCGGCAATTGTGATACTTTATCGGAAAGGTAAGATCTAATTGTCTGCAACTTCCGCTAAATTTGCTACACTTTCCCCAGTATACAAGGGGTTTCGTACGAACCTACTGATATTTTTCGCTACATATTAAAAAACTATCAAAAAAGATAATCGGCGATGGTTTAAACATACAAACTATCTTAAATTTCTTAAAATGAGATCCTAAAGCAGGAAGGTATAAGAGTGTCTACAACTAAAAATGATAACGCTGCCATTAATCGGTAGTATTTCAGAGCCTCGATGTATAAATCCTCGTTTTGGGTGCTGGTAGCTTGGCTGTATCCAAGTTAAGTGGAAGAATTATCTTCTCGAAAGTGCTAGCAATATTTAGCCAATGGGGAGGTGATATGATATTTTACTCAGTATCTTCGATCGTATGCATCCCTGCTTCTCTAAAGCGGTCCTGCATTCCGCGCTCAAGCAGGTGATAAAAAAATAGCAGAACTAGTGAAATCGGCTATTAAACACCATTCAATTTGGCTTTTGAAGCAAAACCTTGAACCCTCTTTAATCACCTTCAATCCTACAAGAAAGATCAAAGGATCAAGATGGGTTATTTAGCGTTGTGCCTTGCAAATATCATTAGAGTTTGAGCAATATATTTTTCGCCAACAAATTCCAACAAATTATTTCCCGTTACTGTCTTGAATATTACAACTAGTAGAGATCTGCTAATGCAGATTTACCTTAAATACCTTTGTGCGCCTAACCTATAGCCGCATTTACTACAATATATTGTTTCAGCTAGATTAACGTGTCCACAAACGCGGCACCGCCAACCACTTCTGTCGATAATATCGCGTGTACTACTATGACGTCGATTGATGGATGTATCGGTCTGATAATCAGAGTTAGACATAGGGATAAATCAGATTTACTATAATATTTCCGCACTATAAGTTTAACTGAATAATATCTTTTAAGATTTCCTATGGCCCTTATTTAAACTGTGGAGTCACATTATTAAACGGGTCGAATCATTAGGTAATTCGAAGTGCCACTTAATTGTATGTCTAATAACTGATTGCATAGTTAGGGGATAGAACCCTTCGTTAGTTTGTATTACGACGCCTTCCTTAAGTTTGTCTCTCGGGTTTGATCATTACAGTTACTTATCCATTAGGAGAATTATTTAACGCATAGACTATTGATGCTGTTGCTCGAAAACCCCTACGATTTTCTAAGTGTCAAAACTAGACGCAGGACAATTATTATTAGAAATTGTTATTAGAACATGAGAAATTCTTATAGGACGGAGGTACTCGTATTTGCATTTTTGTTATCAAAATAAATAGATCATAATGATTGTCTAAGTGTAAAACTCTCCGGCTTTTAACCAGCCCATTTTGTATTATGTAAATAGATAAGTAGATTAATAAGCCAATATCATTATTGGTTAATCCTATCTAATAGGTTTTTCTGACTTAACAATGTTAATCAAAACTCATTTTATGCTTACCATGTTACAATTACAATGCTTGATTCGTCAATTATGTAGGTATTTGATATAAAAGAAGCAGCAGTATTTATTCCGCTTGGTTTTGGGTTAGTAGTCGGATTGGTATATGCTATAATTTCATCAATTCGTCGTTCTTAATACTTATCTGCTCTAAAATTGCTATATCTCACTATAGCAACGCCACAATTGTTGTGGTATAACACAATAACTGAAACAACTGGAATACTTAAACGCTAGGGAGGTCATAAGTAGGCTCTAAATAGTTTGTCGGCTGTTATAGCGATATTCATGTTTCAACCGATGATCATACTAAAGAAAGAACTATCTGTTTCTCAAATTCTTCGCATAGATGGTAAGCAGTTTAGACAAGTCAAGAAGCGGTTTTCTATTGGTCATGACGGAAGATGTGCTATAGACGTCATCATGTCATGCCATGGTTGGGATGGTAAAGATGATTCTGATGCCCCAAAAAGATTATCAATTGCATTACTTGCGTTGCAAAATGCCCGTGTTAGCGAAAAATTAATCATTCAACTTAATGTTTTTCGTGCGACATTTGACAAAATAGCAAATTATTTGGACAAATCAAGTTTATGAATTTGGATCAGTGTTGATCTCACGAAACTGGGCGCCAGGCTAGCACGAGAAAATCGGTACTATAGTATTTCCAAAAGCATAACTATTTTATTCAAACTCATTTATTTTAGCATTGACTAATACAATGGTCATTGAAGTCGTAAAACTGCGCGGAATCGGCCCAATCTGTGGTTAAGCTTACCTTAGCTCGTCATACAGATAGAAAAAGGAAGGGCTAAGAGGGACTCCCTGTTCATGGTTCATTCAACTAATACTAGCGAGCTAAACATATAACTGAGTAAGTAATACTAGCAAGCTAAACATATCCCTGTTCATGGTTCATTCAACTAATACTAGCGAGCTAAACCCAACTCGTTAGCTGAGTTACCATCCACATGAACCATTTAAAATCCTAGTAACCGATTGCAAACCAAATATACAAAAGTGAGTTGAGTATAAGGAATGATTCCGATAAAGATGGCATGCCTACGAAATTCCAACATTGACATATACATGACAAAAAAAATAGTAGATGGTCATAGACGTTAGGAATAAGTAGCCAGTAATACATCTCGATAAGAGTAACGTGAATATCAAAGGAAGCCAGAATCGACAGCTAAATGATTACCTTACGGCTAACGTTTAACTTGGACTACAAATTCAGCAAGCAATAATAGAAATTGCTGTACATTTTTTTAAAATGTATAGAAAATGATATCATTCTTTCAATAGTTATATATAAGAAAAAAAGTCTACTCGCGGTAATGTCTGTTAGCACAGAACATTATTAGGCTGAATATCATCGAGTTCGAACCAGAGCTGCAGCTGCAACAATTATTCCAGCTGCGCCTACACCAATTGCAGTTACAGCTAGCAGATACGATCTATCTGCGATGTCTTTAACATTCTGAATCCCTTCTTGAATGTTAGAATTGCTTTCAGCCAAGGTTCCTATATCATCTCTAATATTGTTTATATCATTTGTGATCTGGTTTAGAATATTAGATGTCTGATCATTCAAGAGATTGGTATCGGTAGCATCGATACTAGAACCACTACCACCACCATTGCCGCTGGTTTCTGGAAATGATACTTTCTGTGTACTTTCGACGTCTTCAACCAGTACTTCATCATTTATTGGCTGATCTTGAATCGAACCGTTTAGCACTAGACTGTAAGAGCCGATTCTTGTTGGGAGAATTATTGCTTCTGACCATCCCTCAAGTTCTTGCGAGGGAACAAAATCAAGGGATTTTGTCACGCCTCCGTATTTAACCATGATATTCATATCGGCTAAAGCATTTCTTACCTGAATAGCACTACTATTTCCAAGGTCAGACTCTCTGGTTACACCTACAACGATGTCATTTATTTCGTCTACCAACGGTGGTTCTTGATCCCAGCCAGCTTGAACTGTGATATTACCATACTCAGTTGATACGTGTGCTAATGCAGTGAAGGAACTATTTAAGACGAGGGTAGCTACTATTGAAGATACAATTATTACACTAAGTAAAAGAATAGATTTAAAATATGTTCTAACATGTTTCAAACTTAACATTATTATCCCCAATACCAATTATCAAGGTGCATTAGCCTATAAATATCTATGAGGTATTTTATTTATTATTTTTTTATCGCTTCAACAGTATTCTTCAAATGTGATTGTCTTATGGGCATACGCCAAGATATTTATATCTAGCCCTTGGCTCTGCAAGTGTTGCAATGACAATTTGACGCATATAAACGGTTAGATTAATCTAATTTACTGTTATTAGTCCCTTTAAACCTTTAAATGTGTTATGTATCAACAAGTATATCCACTAATATTGCCTACTAGTTGCAACGGGGTTTGTACACTCTATCAATTCGTAGGGGGAGGAAGTCATTCAGTATATCAAGCCGGATTTAAGAGATGTACTGAGTGTGGAATATATATAAAATATTTAGGAAATAGATGTCCATGCTGTAGTTGTGTGTTAAGAACGAAAGGGCGAAATTATAAAAGAAAGCTGAAGAAATGATGCAATTTGTTAATTCCCGCTGCTTTGAACATTGACAATATTGTTGAATAAGCTTAAGTTTGCTAATACCTTATTCGTATGTCTTTTATGTCTTGTTGTAGAAACATATACTATGAACAAGATAGATGTACGCAACTTATAACAAAAGATGTATTTTCTAATGACATGAAACATTTAGGGCATGTAGATGGATTAGATAACACATATTTCATTGTAAAAGATGGTCTCTTTAATCCGAAGTACTAGAAGATACCACCAGAAAAAGTGATTAGCTGTCAACATGGTAAAGTATTACTTAGCGTTTCAGAACAAGATACAAAGAAACAGTTTAAGAGAAATACCCAGGATACTTCAAAAATATTCAGACTTAGTTCTAGGAACTCTGATTTGCCAAGATATCGTCTGGAGTACAAAACTGAATAGTTGTAAATATGGTTACTTGCATTAACGATGAATTGGTTGGGAGGATTCCAAATTAATTGCATTTAATTGCATTATTATTCTTATCATCCTACGGGAAAAAGATTAGCTCGAATATTGAGTATAAATCTAACAACGTATCAAATCTCTGAGGCTTAACCTATCGTTAGCTAATTTGAGGATTAAAAGGCATTATTGACTTTACTGGTGTAAAGGAGTACGTTAATGGTAGGTAAGGGCAAGACATAATACTTTTTAAGCTACAAATATAGCAATTTGGCAAATATACATATGATTAAAATCAATCTAGAAAAGTTAGAAAAGATGACAAATTATGGAACAGAGGATGACCCCCATCGCCATGTAACTGGAAATTTTGCGCTATATAGTGCTGCAGGAACTAAAAGCGGATCGGTTGTGTATTTTAAATTAGAACCAGGGCGGGAGCTCGGAACCCATACCGATAGTGCAGAGGAAATTATCTATATCATAGATGGGACAGTCGAAGCTACCATAGGTGAAGAGAAAGAACTGATTTCACGTGGTAAATCGGGGGTTGTTCCCGTTATGGAACCTCACAACTTTCGCTGCGCAGGATCAAATATAGCCAAAATAATTGGATTTTTTTCAAGCCCTAATGTAGTTAGTACCTTTAAAAAAGTGTTTATGCCATTAAATTTTAAGGAGTTTGATACAACCAAGCTTCCAGCTCCTGTAATGAGATAGTAGGAATTAAACCCCATGGTTAAAGATTGCCTTTTTTTAGTCAACTACTAAGGGTTATCGAGTATAAAATGAAAAATTTCGGACATAATAACCTGATTAGACATATCTACAGCTCTGACTTTATACGACATACATTTGCTGCTCTTCGAAGTACAAGATTAACTGATTTGGAAAAGTAAATTAGAAGTCATGTTAACCTGAATCGGTTTATGTAAAATGTAAGAGAAGATGGCTTCCATAATTGTCTCGTGGTATAATGACCAATTCTCTCCCATGTCATGTTTTATGACGTATGCCTTATGACCACTACTACCACACTTTTTGAAACTACGGATTAATTCAGAACTTTTATTAGACTGTAGAGTTTGTTGAACTGACATATTTGATCATTCAGGTTTCCCAGGTTTCAATAGGAGTCATATTGTTTAAAACTATATATCAATCCAATTATGAAATAAGCACAATTTAGAAATGAAAATAGAAAGTTCTCAAAAATCTTTGTTTTGTGCACAATAACCCACCCTTTTTAAAAAAGAATAAAAACAAATTAATGCAGTTTACATGACGCAAGTTTTAGTTTCACGAATTACAAGCATTTTCAAACAACTTCATACTATAAATATCTCATAATGTATAATTAAATACTTAGACGCAGTTAATCGATATAAAGAGTGAATCGCATAAACATATTTTATTGCACGAACATAATAGCATAAGAGATATATTTTTGAATGATTAGAAGCAGAACAAAGTATATGAAGGCTGTTTACATCGTTCACGATCCAAAGGTTGCCGCTATTCTCATAGATCCTATGAGAAGGGCCATATTAGAACTGCTACGGCAAAAGCCTATGACCCAAGCACAACTTGCTAATGAACTAGGCCTAAGTGCCCCCTCCTTAAATTTTCATATAAAAAAACTTCGTTCTAGAAAGCTTGTTATTGTGGTTAAAAGGGAGGTTGAAAAACATAGAATAATGCAAATGTTTTTTGCAAGCGTCGCTTATCTATTCGTATACGATTTGGAGGCGCTTCCCAAGAGCATTGGACGATATTTCTTTCCAGTTAGTTTAGAGAGAGCCCGATCGGTATTGTCAGCCTACTATGTTTCGGAAGGACGAAACGATCCTAGTGCTAATTATTCAAGTGAAGAAGTGAATAAGATAGCTGAATCACTATCGAACCTTTTGGTAAAAGCTGCTAAGCATTACCAGAACAAAGAGGTTGAATACGGAGAAGAAAAAGTGGTTAATTTTATTTACAAACGATGTATAATTAGTGCCATTTCCCAGAAAAAAATTATCTTTTAAGTTTGCTTTCGAAATTGTACTATCCATTAAGAACAAAATGAAGAACTCTAAAAGAGAGTTTGGTGAGCTTACTATACACATAAAACCTAATACAGATAAAAATATGTGTACCGATAAGCTGAGATAGCAATAGAACGAAATCATTGTTCTATCGTTGGAAAAAAGATGCAAAATTATTGCTATTCTCCTCTAGCGGCTGCTTCTCCTCGGTTGTCATAGAGATACTTGTACCAGTAAGAGAATTATTTTAGGCGCCTACGATCGGGGCTGTATCTATTTTGTTGGCTAGATCAGCTACCATTTCCTTTAGTCTTTTATTTTCCTGTTCCAGCTGCTTTTCTCTATCCGATGCATCCGTACCAGATAAGCTTCTTGTACCTGCTTGAACGAAACTTGCTCTCCAGCTATGGACCAATGTAGGTCTTACATTGTACCTCCTGCATACTTCAGCAGTTGATGCAGTTGTGGTCAGTACCTTCAGTGCTATGTTGGCCTTCTCTTCTCCAGACCATTTTTCACCTGGCATATAACATACCCTCCAAAGTGGCTCTTAAAACTGGCTTAAAGCAGCCCAGCTGGTACGGGGTACAGATTAAATTTGGTGCGCTAGTAAGGTGAATACGCACCAACAAGTAGTCCTAACTATCTACGAAGGATCTGAAGTCAGGTACTAGACAAGACGAAAACCGGATCTCCTTTTTCATTGTGCTTCACCCACCTCAGCATTGCGCCGATGGGCAGAGTTGCAATGATAATGAGGAAGATTGGAGTAGACGACGAGCGTTTCGAGGATTTTATCTATCCCTACGAGCTTTGGCATCCTTATATAAAGACAGGATTGAACCCAGAGCTTTTGAAGAAGCAGGTTGATGAGCTCTACTATTTCCAAAGTCAGAATAATGGTTTGGGAACAGCTGTTTCAATTGTTCACATTTGTGATAACATAAACAATCTGAAATCTGAAGAAGCAACTCTGAATAATGGAGTAGCTGGCTTGAAGTCAAGAAAAGAGCGAGTTAGAAAAAGAAAATTCAGAACTGCAAGTCCAGAATCGTGAGGCAAAAGCGGAGCTAGGAGCTAGCGTGGAATTTAGAGATAAGTTAAAAGCCAACGGATGTCAAAACGGGGAGATTCTCCAATCCGTGGATTTAGCCTTGTTGGTAAAGAGAAGCGCTTACACCATTGGGAATGCGCTCGAAAAAATCTCTGACTTTGCCAAGCTTGATATGGACAAGGCTACTATGCATCAGAATGTTCTAAATCAAGAAGTCAGATTTAATTATCTCCTAAAACAGAATGCCTCTCTTGGAGACCTTGATTCAAAGAACTCGCAGACCTTACAGGAACTTGAAAATGTTAATGAATTGGGTTTTGGACTCCAGGTACTAAGAATACTTCGTCACGAACTCGACGAGGTCGGCGAACAAGCAGGAAAGCCCACAGCATCCAAAGATTCTGTTGAAAGGTTATTCAGATTTTTTAATGATTATTACTGTGATTATTATAATCTAGACGACAAGGTCAAGGAAATGCAATCATCTATATTGAGAATCTAGAGCACCTATCAAAGGCATTCGGTCGGAGTATCAATAATATCAATCTGGCTCTGGAAGGTAACAGAGCTTATCAATAAAATTTCTGCAGTAATAAAGTCTAGACTCACCAAAAAACATGCTTAGATCTAAACCCTAATATTAGTCCCTAGTTGACTAATATCATTACTGATGCATTACTCAATGTCCGTATTTAAAATTACAATGGCAATGAACTATAAGAAGTGGTCAATTCATCGTGTTTTAATTCAGAACTGCATGCAGAATCCCGCAATGTATTTACAATGCCTGTCATGAAACAAATTGAACGTTGATATATTGATCTCTGCTTATGTTGAGTTAAAGACTTGAGTATCCTTAGTACGGATCAAAAGCTTAGGGATGAAAAAATAGCCAACATATACAACAGTGTAGGTATTTAAGATTTTTAAGATCATTGAGTGTGTGCAGGTATTTAAGATATGCCTGGAATACTTCATATATGGGAAGTAGACCGCAGATATATTGATATCTGGTCATATTGGGATCAGGATATGTTGCCTGAAGATTACTATAAGCAAGAACAATTGGAACGTAGTTTGGTTAATTTAACCATGATGTATATCGATTACCATAAATAAGATTTCCAGTCCTGCACGACATCACAATAATTCGACATTGTATCCTAAGGTCCTTGATTAAGTTTTTCTTAGAAAGGTTTGAAAGCTTAGGTATGAAAATTTAACCGACATATACGTTAAGGTTAGTATTTAAGATTCTTAAGGTCCTCGATTAAGTTTTTCTTAGAAAGGTTTGAAAGCTTAGGTATGAAAATTTAACCGACATATACGTTAAGGTTAGTATTTAAGATTTTTTCAAGTTTACTATATAGAGGAGTCTAGTATTTCGTATTCAATCAATTAGATGTCACATGATTCGATCAAAACATATCTGATGACTTGTGCTACTTAAGGATGAACTCGTTTCTCCAATTCTCGCATAATCAAACTCTTGACGCTTTTCTTCAACCTTCTCGAAGTAAGCATGAAGGTCCAAAATATTCATTAGACAAAACCAGTATACTGGAATGAAAGCATGTAGCTCAAGTACCTAATCAACTTGTTAAATTTATTGATGCAGATATGCGGCCTGGAGCTATTTTATACCGATGTTGGAATGCCGCTGATAGGCGGAACTTTGACTGATTCTATTTAGGATAGATGCTATTAAAGTGGGTATTTCGAAACGACATATACAGCAATTGTGGTCTTTTACCCCTTTGAGTCATTGGTCAATCAACAGATCAGAAATCGTCAGTATGTATTCTGCCTACAATTCTTGCTTCCCATAGTGCAATAGGCCTACCCATCTCTCTTTCCAGCCATTCGTCATCGGTCATTGTGTCATCTCTCAGATTATCATTAACTTCAATTTCATCTTCGTCACTGGTATAAACATTGTAAAACCTTGTCTTGTTAATGCCAAGCTCACCCTGCAGTCTATGAATAATATTGGCATACTTTTCTAATGCTTGAAGATTATTGTATCTATTTGATAATGTAAGTCCCATCCAGGCCCTACAGAGCCCTATCCATGTCTGGTTTACACTATAACCACTATCAAGAATTCTGCTGTCATATCCAGGATGAGTTGAAGAATAATGGTCATGGCAGAATCTCACTGTTCCCCTCATATGCATTGGCTTAACTCTATGTGTTTTAGGATCCCTTCTACAGCATTCAGGAACATTTAATTTGTTATAATATCTAGTTCTTCTAACTAAACGACCGTTCTTCCAAGTTAGATATTTGTATTTACCCGGCATCTTAGTCTAAGCTCTTTACAGGAATCACAGTTGAATACAGATTCATTAGAGACACAATTAAGATCATTCGCATCCGTTCTGCCTGTTTGTATTGCTTGATAATATTATTGCCTGCAAACTCCCTTTTTGTATTAGAAATCATTTTATCCAATCTGCCTAGTGCAGTACGATCGGCGGCCCTCCAAATTGAAGCAGGCTTGTTCCCTTCTTTTTCCTGTTTGTATCTTATTAGAATAGAGTCGATATCATACTCATCTATGGTCTCCTGGTTACCTGGTTTTTCCAGTGAGATAGACATCACGTAATCCAAGTCTATGATGTTGCCCTTCAAAATATCCCTGTTTAAGCAATTCACAAAACCGCAGATCTGACAGACCGTTTCAATGTCTTCATAGGCAAATTTGCTATCGTTGTGTTCATAAATTCCCAAATTATTCACTTACAAGGTATTCAATTTAGAACCGTATATAAGACTTTGATAAATTTTGGCAAAAAAGTATATAGATAAATCAAAAAAAACACTAGCCTTTTTTTAAAAGAGCATAAAGATAAAATACTACTCTCCTTATAATTTTCATTAAAGAAAGGTGAGGTCATCAGGAGTGGAACAACAACGGGAGAAAAAGGAAATGAAGAAGATTTAATTGTTGAATTACTCCAGGAACGCCTTCTACGTTTAGAACTTGAAGATAAATTAAGACATTTAGAAAAGTTGGCACCGTTAGAAAGCAAATTTTCACTACTTGAAAGTCGCAAGTACGTATGGAATATCGCATAACCCTTGATATTTTTGCGAATAAACCTGATTTTGATATGTTAGTTGAAAAAATCTTTGAGCCTAGTAAGAGATACATTCATTTTAAATATGTTAATAATAAGGTAAGTAAGGTAGAATAAAAATAAATAGGTTGTCTTCAGGTACATGAACTATACAGATACTAAAGAGACATGGTCTTAACATCCTCACGCTTCCAGTGAAGATAAGAAAGCCTTACAAACGGTTTGCGATGCAACAGCCCAATGATATGGTACAGATGGATATACTTGGCCCATTTTATCTAATTAAAGTGAAAGGAATTATATCATTACCTGTTTGGATGATTGCCCCAGAAAAATGACTAGCAAATGGTCTGAAAGAAAGAGGTTTGTAGACGTACTCAATGTGCTAGAGGATTGGGTAATATGCAATAGCAAGCCCAAGACTGTGTTGTTACTTTTAGAATATATATTGTATTCTATTTCAGACTATATTACCGTGTACTATGCTGATATTGTGCTATTTATGGAAAAAACATATACTATATTCGGGTACTTCGGCAAGACGGAAAAATAGATATTTTTGATGCTCCTTGTAAGGCTCTATTAGATATTTTATGCGTAGAAACATCTGTTTTGGCTTACAGTGATTAAAGAGTTTGTTCAGCAATTATTTCCATGAGTAGCCACCTCCTTTAGAAATTGGAGATGATTACCTGTGTAATAGCTGACCAAATAATATGCGAATCATAATGTATCAGTATAAGAAGTGAAAATGTCGGAATCCGCTGAAAAAATGACCTCTAAAAATCAGAAGGATTTTGTGCAAGAGCGGCACAGAGATATCTGAGATTTCGATATCCGAGATATTCTCCTATCGTAAATTGTTAAAACAGAAGGTGATGCCTCGAAGAATTGAAGAATAGAACCAATAGTTATACTAATTATACTATAAAAATATGCGAAAGAAGTACTTAGAACAACAAGAGTGTCTGTAGTCAGTCTCTTTCTATTTCTTATAGCTTTGAAAAATCTGATATAAAAGGGTCTGCCGAGAAGAATGAACAGAAGTTGCTAAGGTGAATATGATAATATACTTACGAGAGAATCTGGTAAAAGCAGCCCCAACAACACTCTTGGTAAAGTTGATGCAAGACCAATGACTATCAATGATTTACTATCAGTGAGCATCTTACCTAGTGTTGATCATGAAGAGATTGAAGAACTTAATGAGAAAGGCACCGCTACAGATTCTTCGTAACAATCACAACTAATACTGGTAGAGATGATTTTATAAATTTCTAGCGGAGCCATTAAATTCCATCAAACCTCTATCTTTTATGATATAATGCAACAATCATCCACCTTCTTATCTGTGTTAGAGAGTGCTAACATTTATTAAGGTCCCTAATAAATAAATTAATGTGACCAGGCATTTACTATTAATTTGTCTCCTGGTCTTCACTGGGGCTTCAATAATCGTCATAGGTGTGATTTCAGGCGTGTATAAAGATTTTATACTGAATAGTTTGAGTGACAATGGTACAGTTATTAGCAGAACAAACAGTCCAGACTCTTTAGTAGGTGGCCACGTACCTGGCTATCCGATCAGTGACACTTCAGGGACGATTATAGATCCAATTGATCAAGTGGTTGATTCTCGAGATTCAGTAGTTGATCCAGAAAAATATCTCCGCGAGTTCAACTATGGAAGAGTATCAACGCTTCCTAACGGTTCAACGTTGAGAGAATTCACATTAGTAGCGTCAGACCAATTAGTCAAAGAAGTATCTCCTGGCGTATCCTACAACGTATGGACTTTTAATGGGACAGTTCCGGGTCCCACGATTAGGGCTACTGAAGGAGATATTGTAAGAATAAACTTCATTAATAACGGATCATTGCCTCACTCTCTTCATACCCATGGTATTCATCCAGCTGAAATGGATGGGGTTTTCGAAATGATCTCACCGGGGGGAAAATTCACATACGAATTTGTAGCAGAACCATTCGGTGTTTTTCCGTATCATTGTCATATGACACCGTTAGAAGAACATATTGCTCATGGCCTTTATGGAGTCTATATAGTCGATCCCAAAACGCCGCGACCTCCTGCGGACGAAATGGTCATGGTTATGAATGGATACGATACTGATTTTGATACTGAGAACAATTTCTACACCGTAAATGGAATACCGTATTACTATATGCACCATCCAATACAGATTGAAAAGGATAAGCCCGTAAGAATATATCTAGTAAACATGCTAGAATTTGACCCACTTAACAATTTTCATCTACACGCAAACATGTTTAACTACTATCCTAGTGGAACAAGCTTGCAACCTGACGAATTAACTGATATCGTTGGTTTAAATCAGGCTGAAAGAGGGATAATGGAGTTTCAGTACAAATTCCCAGGGAAGTATATGTTTCATGCTCATAAAACAGAGTTTGCAGAAAAGGGTTGGATGGGTACATTTTTTGTAAATGACAAGAACACAACTCGGAACTCAAGTCCGACAGACAATAGTTCCTTCTATGATACCCTCAATAACTCCTTTGTTACTGGGAATCCAGAAACTAGTGGAGCCAGAATGTAAATGTTAAGTTACATGAATAGAATTACTGGGAGGGGTTTCCAAGATTGTTAAGTGGAAATAAAAATACTATGGGTGGAAATCATCCTACGAAAAAGACCCCTCTGATTCTTGCATTCGTCCCGCTCGTAGTACTAGCAGGAATGATTATATTCTTGCTTAGTCCGTACGGGCAATCTCTCATAAATACAGGAATCCCATTACCTCAGGTTACTATTGAAAAGGTTGAATTTCATGATAACCAAATATTAGCATATATACGCAACACCGGTCCTTTGGAAATAGTTGTATCTCAGGCAGATGTCAATGACCGAATCCAGTCCGCTGCAATAGAACCAGATAGTAAGATCCCAAGGCTTGCTGAAGCCAAAGTGATGATTCCGTTTCCTTGGATCCCAGGTACACCATATGAAATTGGCATAACCACCTCTGATGGAACCAGGTTTAGCAAAAGTGTAGAGGCTGCTGCTCTGGCACCTAGTCCAGATGCAAATCAGGCACTACTCTTCACTTCTTTGGGCGTATATGTTGGAGTGATTCCTGTAATGATAGGCCTTATGTGGTACCCGTATATTCGTAGAATAAGTATTGGTAAGTACAGCTTTTTCCTCAGTCTTACTGCAGGACTACTTGTTTTTCTAGGTATCGATGCTCTGCTAGAAGTTAATGAAATTGTCAATCAGAATTTGGCCGCGGTATTCAATGGTCAGGCGTTAAGTATAGTGGTAACGATTTCTTCATTTATTGTCTTACTTTATACTTCTGAACGACTAACCCAAAGAGCAATAGAAAAGGCTGTATTGAATAAGAATCATTCTTCAGCTTCATCTTCCTCCATCGAAGAATTAGGTAAGTCGGAGAAGTCGTCTGCAGAAAGACAGGAGGGCGAAATTTACAATAAATCGGCTAAAGTATCTTCTTCAACTCAAGAAGTACAGATACAATTGCAAAGGTATCAGCAACTATTGAAACCACTAACTATCTCGATGATGATAGCAATTGGAATCGGCCTGCACAATTTTGGCGAAGGGTTGGCAATTGGGGCTGCCATGCTACTTGGCGAAGTAGCACTAAGTACATTTCTGATAGTTGGTTTTACTCTGCACAACACCACTGAAGGATTGGCCATAGTTGCACCCATTGCAAAAATAGAGAGAAGTAGGCGCATGATGATTAGGAGATTAGTTACTATGGGATTGATTGCAGGAGTACCCACGATAGCAGGAACATGGATAGGTGGTTTTCTATATTCTCCAATGGCAGCTGTTATATTTTTGTCAGTGGGAGCCGGGGCAATATTCCAGGTAGTTTATTCTTTAGTTTCATGGATTTCCCATCACCAAAAATCTGGACCATCTTCTTCCTTATCAGGACACGTTATAGCTGGATTTATTACAGGCCTTTTGATAATGTATCTTACTGGCCTACTTGTATAATGGAAATGAGGAAGGGCAATATTCTGTTGAACAATGATCAAAAGGGCAATGGAACTAAGTCAAAGACTGAATCAAGTGAATATCAGGGAAGTAGGTTGGCCCAGGGAACTCGAGCATCAATGACGAGGCTTGCATCCATTCGTGATGCTAATAAAATAGCAAGAGGGAGTCGCACTGACAGAATGGAAGACTACCTCGAGGTAGTATACGAACTTGTCCTTCAGAAGGGTTATGCGACAACCATTGATATCTCTGAATATCTGAATGTTTCCTCACCTAGTGTTACGAGTATGATAAAGAAGCTTGATGAGAAAGGGTTCCTCAGATACGAAAAATACAGAGGAATGAGCCTTACTAAGGAGGGAATAGAAGTGGCTAAATCTATGCACAAGAGACATGGAATCCTCTCAGACTTTTTTAGAATGATTGGCGTTCAAAATGATATCGCTAATGAGGACGCTGAGGGAATAGAACATCACCTGCATCCTGAAACATTGAATAAACTCGAAGAATTTTTAAACAACCATAAGTTGCCAGAGAAGATATGAAGTTTTGTCAAGATAAATTAAGATCTTGATTGAGTGACTGGATACAAAGAACGCAGGAAGCTGCAATAATGGAGCGGCATAAAAGCAATAGCATAAGAAAAATATAGTCAAAAGAAGCAATATTAAGGGTAAGGATTCAGGGAAGAAACAGAGTACATCTTTATTGATTTTTCTGCTTTGTTGCCTGAAGCTACGTGTTGTTCTTCGCTGACTCTGATATCTTGACTATTAACACTTGGAACGTCTTGCAATCATGTCCAACAATTATCTAATTACACATTAGCTAAATCTCAATTGGTCAACAAACTCACACCAATATGATAATGATTAATGCAACAAAGCAGCCTGATTCACTACGTTGTAAGTGATACTAATTTGACCAATCTGCATTCAGCCCTATCTTTAGGTGCGTGCGTACACATTGACTATGTGGGTAGGTGGATGTGGTTAGCCTGGTCGTCCTATCTATCCCTTAGCTTAGCTATCCAGGTAGGTTCTTAGATGTATATAAAAAAACAAAGGTAGCACGACCAAGAAGTAATGCATACTCTCAAGAATCGGTCGAACCGGCACACAGGATCTCAGTAAAACTTGCATAAGTCTTGTACTTGGTGTTAAGGCTGCACAATGATTTAGCAATCGAGAGTTGGTTACTTTCCAATAGGAGTAAAATGGTTTTCATTCTAACCAATTAACTTGTAGGAAATGTCGTAATAATGTATCTTACACTTTGGCATGTCTCTACCTGTCTCTTTTTATCTCTTCAAATACCCCGAATTATTCTTCATTTCCTTCTCTTGCAGCATCCTCAATTCAGAAAGGATTGATTCAACAAGAGGAACTATAAGTTGACTCAGATAGGAATATAACGAAAGAAAAAGCTGCAAGAAGCAGAAACCTTCCCTTAGCTTTTCATTTCATAAGTTGGTCGAAATGACGTGTACAATGATTTGATGATTTGAACTTAAGATATGGTGTTTCACGAACTTCAAATTCGTAAGAACATCCGCAATCATAATAAAGTTTTTTGGTTTTCATTTCTCGGTCACTCAAAATTAATCGCTTCCTCAAATATCTTGTTTAAACCTAAGTCTCTTAGCTTTATTAATATCTTTAACTCGGGCTCAGGCACAGCCGGACAGAATAGTTATAAGCCACCACAAAATCTTTCTGACCCTTACAAACTATCTTTAGAGTCAAAAATTCTACCCAAATATCGGTATTCAAACAGGTCAAGATCAACCTCTGGATTAGCAGATTTTTTTTGTTGCAAAAAGGCAGTCTCCTGAAGAAGTAGCTTTCTTGAATGTCTTGATTATTAATAATATGCCTTTCTAG